>Ga0193743_1003509_pt1 | contig 10486 bp, 9 predicted proteins | sample L2c2metaG_FD_143038 | JGI IMG/M metagenome (GOLD analysis project Ga0193743, IMG submission 143038) | Soil microbial communities from a riparian zone of the East river system, Colorado, United States - L2c2 | ecosystem: Environmental > Terrestrial > Soil > Riparian zone | place: USA: East River...
GCTTTACATGTGTTTACCTTGAGGACAACACATGGACATTAGTATATAAACTGTAGCTAAATTACTTGTACTCTTTAGCTTGTCTTTAACTTGTTAATAACGATAGTGCTTGATTGGCATTTATCCATTCTCAAACCTGTGGATACTTGACTGGACGTCTTCCAGTTGATATTCATGGGCTCAGCTAGCTCCTTGGACAGATGCTTGGGCATTATCAGATACTGACTGTATCCGATCACGTCTGTAAAGACTGAATCGGTCAAAGTCGTAACATATATATACTGTATCTCAATCCTTATTCTCCTTATCTGCCTGGCGCACTCCCGTTTCTACTCAATTCGATACCTATCTCTGGGCTGGTCCCCTCTATCATTTTCACTTCACCCAGTCAGTCTCTCTGCCACTGTACTGATAAAGCTACTCAATGTCTTCATTATTCAATGCGTCCTGTATCTCCCTTTGTTTTTATGGCTTGCCTTGCTTACAGGGTTATCGCTTCTCCTGTATGTTCTCTTTTACTCTAACTTTTTTGTTGATATTCAGACATTTGGTTGTTTAGGTCCCCAGCAGTGCATTATCCATTGTTACGGGTCAGGGCGGCCATGGACCGTCTTGGCCAGACACTCCACCCTCGTCCCTGCCCCCCAAGGCCAAGGGAGTTCACTTTGCAGCACTGCCAGAGGCCACTCATGATGTTTTTCATACTCAGAAGGTACGGCATGTCGGGCAGTCGAAGGCAGATTTCAAGAAATGTAAGAGAAGCCAAACTATTTGAGAGGGTTGAGAGGGTTATTTTGCTAACATAGCAGAGTGCTTCCATTCAATTGTTTTCCCAGTCCTAGAATCCATCCAGATATTAACTACTGTGTATGCAACGTGTATCTACGATATCCCCTACCTTCATACCCCCCGGTTCTTCGACTATTCCGCACCCGATGGTCATCCGGATCCAAATTGAATATATAGGTGGACGCGCATCACCGTATCAGATCCCCTTTTCATATTCGGCCTCACCAATGGATGGCCACCCATCGACAACATCTTATCAAGTCCAAGATATCCCGTTCTCAAGACCCTTGATCTGTACAGAACATAATGACATGCCTCCATGGTACCTAGCGTAGTTATAAATTTTTAAAATAAAATTAATCGAGCAGACCATTCTAGAGGAGATTTATTACCAGACAAAAGAATATACTAAAAGATGCTTCACAATTGCGTTCTGGTGGGCCCGGGGCCCGGGGTATAGCAGGTCTTAAAAGTTCCCTGAAGAACGGGCATCAACTCGATAGCAGCGCATGTTAGGATATCTCAGAGTGAGTCCCCTGGTTGTCATTTGAGCGTGTATTTCTTCAAACTGGAAGTAGAGGGGTGGAAAAAAGAATCAGGAAAATCGGAGGTTGATGGCAGGTTTTTTAGGAATTGCCCTCACGCGTGTTCCGTCGGGCAATGGCAGCGTACGGTGATACAGCCTCCTGACCTGTTCTCGAAGGATGACACCGTCTTCCTCCTCCCATTCTGTTATTACAGCAGTTTCCCATGTCAAGACGACCTTATTTCGCTGGAAACTGATGTGGATATCCTGCTTATCTACATCGGGTAGGTCGAAATTAACCACCAGTAAACGACCGTCTGTCGATTCGCGGAAGTTTGAACTATATATAAACAATTTTTGAGATTATACTGCATGTGGCGCAGACGAAGAAACATACATTGACTTCTGCCTTTTCACTGATTTCGGCGCTGAGATGGGAGGAGATTCCATGATAGGTACTTGCATTGCACGCTGGTCTTTAACGAGCAGTTCTTGGGCTATTTCTTCAAGCGACTGAACCTTAGGTCGTTCCTTGGCCATCTTGCGTTCCTTCTCCAAGCGAATGGTACCCCATAACTGATCAAGGGATTGAGCATCTGCCGGGGGTTCCACATCTTCTATGGTGGACCCGGCAACGTTGGGATGTGTATACAGAGCGCGAGCAATATTTCTAGCTTGAGCCGGGATTCTAAATCCGTGGATAAGTCGTCGTTTGAAGGATAATCGATACCGGTGACCACCGGAGTGACTGGCGAGGTCCTGTCGTCTTTACGGCTGACAGCATTAGTGCGCATGCCCACAGTGAGCGAGAGGGAAGTGAGCGATAGTAGGATGAGATTGATATAAAAGACATGCCTGTCGGATACAGATAAACATCATTGACAGCCACTTCGGTAATACCCCGCGTGCTTGGTCCCACTAGCAAATCCTTCTGCGCTGTACAAGGCTCGCTCTTATAATCAGAAGCGTTTTCCTTAAGTACACCCGCTACTCTAAATCGAAGTGCGCGTTTCGCGAATGCAGCGGCAGCTATAGGGAGGTTGCGGCCATAACGCTCCTCAAGGTAAACTGAGTGGTCCTTGCCAGTGCTCAAGTCCTCGATGATTGGGGGAGAAAAGGGATTGGATTTCGGAGGAGGAGATTTGCAAGGAGATTTAACGGTCGAATAGTGCCTTTGGACGAAATCCTGGGTGACACTAGAACTATCGTCCGGCCAGAGTGAAAGACATTTTTCCGCCAGACGACTAGAGATTCCTTGGCCCGTGTACTGCTAGAACTCCTTCGCAATTGGGAAGGAATCAGATGGGAATAGCACAATGTGAAGATCGGCACATGATCCCATAGCACCGTCACTCTGCTTGTTTTCTGGGAAAATGAACGATTGTAGCAGACGTGCATTGACGGTTATACCATTGGAAGACGATCGGCGATGGATCAAAAGCCCGACATTGTTCTGCAATTCTTTGCTTTGGAAAGAGCATAGCTTTTTCGTTTCCAGCAGCATGTTTTTGTTCACAAAGTGAGGCCAGCTATTATTGATCATGAGAGATTATGCTAACGCTTGAGGAGAATACAGTCATAACTCACTTTTCTGATGCTCAAATGAATAAAAAACCTTGGTTGAATCCACCACCCTTTTTTCGCCTTCTTCATATCCGACATTATCACGCCAAGTGGGTAAAGAGACTGAGATCGCGTGTTGGGTATATGGAGGGACTGAGAGTCCCAAAGCGACGTCCATTTCCGTCGATTGAAAATGAGAGAGCGATGGAGGTACGACCAGTTTGTGACTCATTAACCAAAAATTAGTATTAAGTAGGTAGACAATGATTAGAATAATACTAAGCCATTTATTAATCGATATTAGCGTCATCCAAGCCCTTCATAATGCTTTCTGGAAGTACCCTATGACCGCGGTACTTCTTGTTGACCCAAGCAGCCTGCCGGCCATTGAGTCCACGACGATAGGCATCCATGAGTAGACAAATTAGTTTACAATCGGTCCAATTGGATGATCGCGTGAACCTGTCGCGTCATTAATGACACGCGCGTCAACACACATGTAGACGTCTTCAATTGTAGTCCTTTTACATGTTTTGGATTGCTTCTGATTGAATACAAATTATTTATAGAAATAACATCATAATGAGAGGTTCATACCGGCATTTTGTTCTCCTTTCCCCTTGGTATTGCAATAGACTGGTTTCTCTAGATTTTCTGCAGTGTAGTCTTTGTGATATTATGTCTGGCATATCCTTGAAGATTTCTCAAAGCCCCAAGAGCTCTTTTGAGACGCGTACTAGCCACTCTAACGCGTGGAGGATATTAGAAAAACTGTATTTCCTTAATGGCGGTCCGCTCTCTTACAAATTTGAAAATCGGTTCGCGCCACGATCTAGATATACCCATTTTCTATGGACTGGCGCGGGCTGTTTTGCTATTTTTTGTGCGCTACGATTGCCATTAAGAATTTCGCGAAATGGCATTTTGTCCTCTATCACGTGATGTTTCTGGATTGTGCATGAGTTCTACCTTACTGTTAGATACAAGAGAACCTCTTCAAGAACCACGGAATTTGGCATGTGCGACGGATGTGCTCCTCGAGCGAGCTTGCTACTACCACTATAATTTGAGTCGAAAAGATGGTACGTTTATCTCTATCCGACAGGCATGTTGTGCTTCCACCTGCAAAGAGTGTTTATTCTAGGTCAGTCGTACACTGTGATCTCCTTTGAACAATTTTGACTGTTTCTTTCCTGATAGATTTCCTTACACCGATACTCTGAAAGTTCTACATAAATGGGGACCTGGTTGTCATTTCTTAGGCTCTGGACTAGATACCGATGTCGATCAACTTGAAATTTTTCTGGAAGAAGAATTTAATTAAAGCAATCCAGCAGATCCCCCTATTCTGGCCCTGTTCACGGAGTTTCCTTCAAATCCGCTGTTACGATTAGCCAATCTACCTGGTCTTCGTGCTTTAGCAGACAAGTACATTTTCTCATCATCATCGATAGGGAACTTTGTGAACGTCGAGGTCTTGCCCTATGCCGATGTGGTGGTTAGTAGCTTGAGCAAAGTTTTCAGTGGAGCTTCCAACGTTATGGGAGGAAGTATGTATTTTTTTATCTTTCTTAATATCAGGACTTCGGCCTCCATTCATTCTTTCAGTCTTGTTCTGAACCCCCAAGGCCGTCATTACAGGTTCTTCGAAAATACATGGATGATACCCTTGAGGATTTCTACTTTGACGAAGACGCTATTTATATGGAGCGAATTTCTCGTGATTTTAAACAACGTATACGCGTCATCGACTCCAATGCTGAGGTCGTCTGTGATTTCTTACGACGGAGATCTCTCGCGGGAGGAGTATCATCACCCACAATCAAAGAAGTTTTCTGTCCCAAATACATCACACCAGAGAACTACAATTGCTGTCGGATTAAAGACCTTGGTGATTCCCTGGATGGCAAGGCAGGCGGCGGCGGCTTATTTTCCTTGACGTTCATATCAATCGCAGCTTCAACGACGTTTTTTCGATGCCTTACCCTGTTTATAAAAGATCCAAGTTTGAGAACAAACTTTACCTTTGCTTGTTCGTATACCATTCTAGTACATTTTAACGGAGCTGGAATGGGCAGCCCAGTTTGGCGTGGAAGAAGGTTTGGTCAAGATTAGTGTTGGGATGGAAAACACTGATGTTTTACTCCGCTCTTTGAGGTGGCCCCGGCAGCTGCTGAAGCTGTGTCAAAAAACACATATGACCAGTTCGTAGAACCGTCATAGGTTCCCTCTGGCTGGCATTCTAATATCTCATCCACGGGTTACTTAGGTACAGGCTGTGCAGCTTCACTTTTTACATTCTGATTTTTCCTCCAACAGGAGTCAGGACTTACTCGCATACATCTGTATTCACTACAAACACAAATATGTATCATTTGCATAAGACTTCCTAATGGATGACGCTAGTCGGCATCCCCATGGACCAGATTTGTTTTCGCATGAGATTATCATGTCATCAAAGACCATAACGCATCAATTTCCCGAGTATTATTAGGCTACCGTTTATGGACTTGATGTGACGTCAGAATGCATCTGAAAGGTTTTTGAAAACTCCATTTCAGACCGAGCAATCTGATATCGTATCACACTTAATTTCAATTTGGGAGTCAGAGGGGTTCGGCATCCCGTTCGATGGGAATCTGGAACCGTTTAGAATATCAGAACTCGTATCAAATTCCTACAGATATCGACGCAATTATCGATGATTTATTGGGTATGTATAATCGCGTTTGATTTTACAATCAAGTAGTAACCAACATTTCGTTCCCTCTACCACTCTCCTACTACCACCTTTCGTACTTGACGATTTCTCTCTCGAGTCATGATAAGTAAATAAAATTGTTATATGGGATCAACAGATCGGATTTTATTGGGTCAAATGAATTTTCTATGCAAGAGTCTAGTTCTTCGGAACAACGACTCCTAATCTTCTTTTCAGTCTGACGCGAGACGACACAGCTGGAAGACCTTGATTAAGAAACAGTGCTGATCAGAGTATTCATCTGATAAAGTAAGATCAACAGTCTTGAGGGCTGGATATCTTGGACTTGATAAGATGTTGTCGATGGGTAACCATCCATTGGTTGAGGCCGAAAATGAGAAGGAGGGAAGTACATGCGCGTCCGCATATAATCTCAATTTGGATCTGGTTGACACATCACTGCGGAATAGTGGAGGAACTGGGGGGTACGAAGGTAGGGACATCGTAGATACACGTTGCATATACAGTGGATGATATCTGGATGGATTCTAGGACTGGAAAGACGATTGATTGGAAGCACCCGCTATGTTAACAAAATAACCCTCCCGGTAGCCCAACCTTCTCAATTAAATTTCTTCTTCTTCTTCTGATATATCTTCAACAACCTAGAATTCTTGAGCCTTCTCTGCGTATCCCCCACACGCGATCCCTTCCAAGGAGATTTGTGTTCAGGCCTTGACTGTTTTGCAAACTGAACTCCCTTGTAGTTGGGATCCGGGGACGGGGGGGACGAGTCAGAGGGAGACGCGGGTGGAGTGTCTGGCCAAGACGGCCCATCCCCGCCATGACCCGTAACAATGGATAATGCACCACCGGGGACCTAAACAACCAAGCGTCTGGATATCAACAAAAAAAGTTAGAGTAAAAGAGAAACATACAGGAGCACAGATAGCCCCGTGGGCAAGACAAGCCATCAAAACAAAGACAGATACAGGACGCATCGAATAATGAAGATGCAGAGAGAGTGGGTGAAGTAAAAATGATAATGATAGAGGGGACCAGCCCAGAGATAGGTATCGGTATCGTTGAAAATGCACCAGGCAAAGACGAGAAGGAAAGAGGTATTGGAACGATTGCAGTTTATATGTACGCACTAAATATTAAATACTCATCAGATCACTGGGTGATTTCCATAAGGCTAACTTGATTTTTCAAGTCGACAAGGGATAATAACCCAATTTGGATTCAAGTTTATAATTATTTTCACGTCGTTGTGGTTTAGAAAAAAGCTAAATGTTCGTTGCCAGGTACACTTTTTAACTCCGAAATAAAAGGTTTGCACTTGATATGATAAGTATGATATGTATTTCGATAACTACATTGAAGTTAGCCGTTTGGAGCAAGCCCACATGAGGACCCCGGTCTATATAGGCAGAGCCCTGATCCCAAAAATGGTGGTTTTGTCCGGACGATGGCAGGTCATTTTTGTCCGGATTGGACCTGGCCTGTCCTCAAATTTCGAAAATTTGTCCGGGCTGCTGGATCAGGCTAGTTTTTGGCCAAAATTTGTCCGGATCAGCGGATCTGGCCTTTCCTGCAGGCAAAACATGGTCTAGGTATGCGCAAACGTGCGCAGTAAGCTGTGCTGCAGGCATAGAACCTTAGAATGATGTCGTTGCAAGCAGCATACTATCTTAGACTAAGTTATGTCTATACCAGTATATAACTTAGTTTTGATCTAGGCAGGGCAAGAGCAGAAATTGTTTTGAATTGCTGACCGAGTCGGTATTGATGCCCAAGTACGAGATTGCTGTGATACTTGAAAACTCCGTAACGTTGGCACTGTGCTTGCCAAAAATAAAGACAAACATGATTTATTGGCTCTGGGTGCTACGAGATAAAAATTATAGCAACTAGCAGGGACCGAACGCAAGGTTACTACAGGAATGGCCATAATATACCAATTTTTTTACTTCACTATGTGAGTTATGTCCGGATAACCGCCTCAAGCATTATCCACCCCAGGCCATTTTGTCCGGTCATGGGATTTGGCTAGTTTCGGGTTTTCACCTGTTTGTGTCCGGACTGGCACCTGGCCTTTCGCTCAAAATTGGCCAAAATTTGTCCGGATTGGCATCAGGGCTCTGCCTATATAGACCGGGGTCCTGGGCTTGCGACAAACTACTGAAAACAAAAGGGGATGTTCGAGATAACCTCCCTCGCTAACAGGCATTGCATCATGAATATAAAATACATACTAAAAGTGGATAGGAAGCCATTAAAATTTTTTGACAAGAGCTACTTAGATAGACCAAGTAAGTCTCAACTTCGATATAGAAATTCCTGATTATTGATTATCCGAACTGCAAATGAAATTACAAAGAATAAAAAGTCTACTTCAAGTCGGTGTGATTTGGACATGAGTCCTGACGCTGAGCCATGCACAGTCCTCGGGTGTTGAATATTGATGTCTGAAACATGGGCCTTTTTCTGTCTGGAAATGAACCGGCTTGCAGGTCAAAATTTGTCTGGGTTCTGGAACGACCATTGTCAGTATTATCCGGGGTCCTGCTGAACCTCCCTCTAGACAACACGAGACAAACTGCACCACGGCGTTGCCATTGTAGCAATAACATCATCTCCATCTAGCACCCGACTTATTCCTTCGCACTGGTAATCATGTGGTTTGATGGCGAGGGGCTCGGATCGGGACAGAATTTAACGCCCTTCCAGGGGCTGTAGTAGACTTCTATTTTTAGAGTGTAGCTAATGACCTGATATCTAGAGAACCTCTTCCTACCTCCATGCTTGAGCTTGAAGTTCAGGATAATGACTTAGATGCAGATGAAGATGATCCAGCGACTTGGGGAGCAATTTGTATTTGATATTGAAAGTGATGGCAAGGACCTGGAGTGGATGACTTCCAAGTTCCCGTAAGAATTTGATACAGATACGAGTTTCTGATTTTCTAAACGGTTCCCAGATTCCCATCAGCCTGGATGTCAAACCCCTATCATACTTGATTTCAAACCAGGAGGCCATTTCAGACGATATCAGATTTTCTCGGGGATCAGGACCCTCCTACAAACTTGAGTCTCGTATCAAGAACGTCCTGGACGTTTTCACGTGGGTGGGTTGCCTTTCAAGAGTCCATAAATGGTATATGTTTTTGGGGCACCCAAATCCATGCGTTATGGTCTTTGATGACATGATAAATCCCATGCGACAACAAATCTAGAATATCACGTCCACCCGATGCCGACTAGCTTTCAAATGATTCTAAAATCCAAGCTATTTAATTTTAGCCGAAATTGAGAACCAATCTGAAATTCCAGATTCCTACGGGAAGTCGTCCAGTATTTTAGCTAGATGTTCTTATGTCACCAGAGCAAAATGTCGAAGGATTTGTCACAAAAAGCCTTGGCTTAGGCCGAAGCCAACGTGCGAAGCTATAAGGCCAACACATCACTGAATTCTGAGAGGAGTCGAATGGAACATATCCAAAAGATCGTAAGTATAGTGGGAAGGACGGACGAGGCAATAGAGGCTTTGTCGTATTCACAACTCCAGCAGGGCGAGGATCAATGGGAGGAAGCGATCGTTTGTCATAAATCTTCATATTGCAGAGCTTCTTTGTTTTGCCGGGTCAATAAATCTTGAATAACAGACGCTCTCTCCCCGTCTCTACATTCCTCCAACTTCTTCAACAAGACCTTATAAAGTTCAACCGACAAACCAAACTTTGCACCCTTCTCCACCACCGCCTCAAAAGCAAGATCCAACCAGCCCTTTTCCACATAAAGCTTGATGACCACCTCCCAAAACCACCTCAAAACCCAACCTCCCTCCGCCGGTTCCTGCTCCCAATAATAATAGGCTGTTGCCTCCTCCAACTCCTTGAAGTAATCAGCAACCAACTCCTTCCTCCCGAACCTCACCACGAGTCGTGCGATCTCAAGAAAGGAGACGACGATATATCCTTTAGTTGCCATTATATTGCCGAAAACCATTATGTACTTCAAGTATGCTTTTGGGTTCCCACAGCGGAGCAGGGAGAAACGGGTATCGGAGTAGATGTACCGACGCTGGGTTGTCAGACTAGTAGGCAGTTCGTTTCGATCTGGGACAAGCGACAACCAGATGATGAATTTCTCAAGCCCTTCGCCCGTTTTACCAAGTTCTACACCAGCAAGGGCGGCTTTTTCGTAGATGAGGTGATGGTTGATGTGGATGGTGTTTTCGAATAAATGGTTACGCAAACGATATGCTTCGTCATATTGTGCATGTTTAACTAAATTGACTAGGTCGTTGTTGAGTTCCAGTGTAGAAACACTCTGTGAAGCACTATGTGAGGGGGTATGAATTTGTGGTCGTGAAGACCGGGACACAGCCGAGGGTCCCACTATGCGTTGAGTAGAACGAAGAATAGCCGAAGATGTTGCTTTCTTGGTGATGTGAGATGCCAGAGCCCATCTTCGCAATGCACAGGTGAGCGGTCGCATTTCACCATGCCCATGGTGTTCTGTAACGAAACCCGATTTTAAAAAAATCGTCACCAAGTGTGACAAAAGTGTTAATACTGGTGACCGAAGACAAGTGACGAGTTATTTGGCAATATCGATAGACACAGTTTAAAGTTTATGAGATTTACTGAGTAGTTACTAACATTCGGCTCTCGTATTTATACCAGAAGGCAGGTAGCTATAGTAACCAAAAAGTACCCAACATGTGATGAACGAACACGAGGTATCATAAGAAGGAGAATCAAAGATAAGAATGAATATCACTGTCAGAATGAAAGGTCTATAATAATCATCATTTGTAACAAATTCAATTTTCAGTCTACTAGGCTCCAGCTGAGACTAGCTGCAGACGACCCTTGAAGCTTGAAACCCCAACAGCTACAA
>Ga0193743_1003511_pt1 | contig 10483 bp, 8 predicted proteins | sample L2c2metaG_FD_143038 | JGI IMG/M metagenome (GOLD analysis project Ga0193743, IMG submission 143038) | Soil microbial communities from a riparian zone of the East river system, Colorado, United States - L2c2 | ecosystem: Environmental > Terrestrial > Soil > Riparian zone | place: USA: East River...
CGCTACTGCCGGTTTCGACCGTACACAAGTTCTTCAAGTCGCCTGGGTCTATGAGCTGCCGTTTGGAAAAGGCAAGTCCCTGGCCAGCAAGGGACTGATGTCGCAGGTTGCTGGTGGCTGGCAGCTGAGCGGCAATTGGTCCGCTTACACCGGGACGCCCATTAATCTCATCGCTTCGACCTCAACATTGAACGCCGGCGCTACGAACCAGCAGACGCCGAATCAAGTACAATCCACAGTGACTAAACTGGGCGGAGTCGGCGCCGGCAACTACTATTACGATCCGGCCGCCTTTTCTGTCGTCAGCGGTTGTTGCAGCTACGGCAGCGTCGGCCGTAACACTCTGCGGGGTCCCGGCTTGGATAACGTGAACCTGGGCCTCAGCCGGCTCTTCCCAGTGAAGGAACGGATGACCCTCGAGTTCCGCACCGAAGCGATGAACTTTATGAACCATCCGCAGTTCGCCAACCCTGGTACAACCACTGGCACGAGCATCTCTACCGGCACCTTTCTGCAGATCACTTCGACCAACGCAACGACGAACACCGCTGACCGTCAGTTCCGTTTTTCACTAAAACTCAAGTGGTAGGCTAGCGCTGGAGTCGTCAACAAATGGGTGGGCAGCGAACTTGCCCGCCATTTGTGCTTCTCACTTCGCACGAACCGGATCCCCTCAACGTTGCTGGAAGCAGTGTACGAAGTTTTGCGCGTGCTCTCCCTAACTGCGACGTCACGGTTCCGACAGGGCAGTCCAGGACGCTCGCGACCTCCTGATACGAGAAATTTTCATATTCTCGCAGCAAAATGATCTCGCGAAATGCTAAAGGTAGCTCCCGGATCGCCGCTCGGAACTGCTCGGTCTCCTTCCTGCCCACATGGTGATCATATGAGTCTTTGGATGGTTCTACGATGCTGCTAGCGACGCCATCACCATCCCCGATCTCAACCATTTGAGAAGCATTTCGCCATTCTCTCAACTGGTTGAGCCAGATATTTCTCAGGATCGTAAAGAGCCAGCCCTTCATGCTGCTGCCCGGTCGGAGCCGCCCTTTTGCCTGTATGGCGCGAACGTATGTCTCCTGTACCAAATCCTCTGCTTCTGGACGGTTGCGAGTCAAGACCAGCGCGTAGCTGTACAATCCATCGATATACTCGACGGCAGCCGCGTTGGCTTGGCCCGCTCCGTTACGGTTCAATAACATATTTGTTAACTCTCTATTGAAGACATCGGCTTTGATAAACTCATGTGCGGAAGGTGCCGCAGCGGGCGCCACCGGCTTTTCCGCATCGCTGCCATTAACTTTTGCGCATAGCTGTGCCCAATGTATGAAAAATAGCGACTTTCCGGCGTGACGTCTCCGTGGAGTTCCCGTTGAATTTTTGTGACGAGGGCGGTCACACGCGTGGCGAACGGGCCTGTCGGCATCGCAACCAACAGATAACAGGGGAGCTACAGGTTCGGTCCGGCAGTGTAATGGCTAGAGAGTAGGTCCATGAAGTTATTCAAGACGTTCCGTCTCGATACGGCGAACCACCTCCTGTGGCGCAATGGAGATCGTGTATCCGTAACTCCCAGGGCCTTCGACGTACTGGCTTACCTGGTCGCGCATGCGGGACGGGTAGTGACGCAAGACGAAATTCTTGAGGCGTTGTGGTCGGAGACTTATGTCAATCCAGAAGTCCTCAGAAAGTACATTCTTGAAATCCGGAAGACTTTGGGTGACCGGCCTGACAACCCGGAATTCATTGAAACTTTGCCCAAGCGGGGATACCGGTTTGTTGCTCCCGTCATAGATGAGAGCAAGACCGCGCCGCCAGACGTGCCCACGGCACAGGCAACAGAGGAGAAAATCGGAACGGCAACCGCCCCTTCAGAACAGGAAGGTTCTTCTGGTAAACACAGGCCATGGAAGCTTGCGATCATAGCAGTGCTGGCGGTAGCGGCGGCAGCAGCCATAGCCGGGCACTTCCGGGTCGCTCGAAATGGGGCGAATGCTCCCTCGTTGAAAAACACTTCCATCGCCGTGCTGCCCTTTGCGGACATGAGCCCGGCCAAAGACCAGGAGTATTTCTCAGATGGGCTCGCCGAACAATTGATCAACGACCTTGCCAAAGTGTCAGGTCTAAAGGTCGTCGGACGGTCCTCGGCTTTTCAGTTCAAGGGGAAGAATGAAGACCTGCGCGATGTGGGACGGAAACTCGGCGTGGCCAATGTTTTTGAGGGAAGTGTGCGACGCGACGGCAGCCATGTACGCATCACCGCGGAACTGATCAAGGCGGACGATGGCTTTCAACTTTGGTCGCAGACCTACGATCGGCAGATCAAGGACATTTTCGCTGTAGAGGATGAAATCGCTTTGGCCGCGACCAAGGCATTGCAATTGAAGCTGCTGGGAGGCAACGGCCAGCCGGTTGCTCCGAACGCACGCAGCGCGAATCCGGAGGCATATCAGGCTCACCTGCAAGCGGAATACTTCAGTGTGCGGGGACAGAGCAAGGAAGACCTCGGCAAGGCGCTCGCCTATGCCGACAACGCGATCAAGTTAGATGAGAAATATGCACCGGCCTGGGCTTTGCGAGCGACGGTACAGAACACGATGGCGGAGGTCGGTCTGACCGATGTTACAGAAGGCTTTCGAAAGGCCCGCAACGACGCGGAGCGGGCGATCGCGCTCGATCCTACTTCGGCCTCGGCCTATCTAGCGCTAGCGAAGATGCAAATCGACTACGACTGGGATTGGGATGCCGCTAATACTTACCTTACGAAAGCAGCTGCCCTAGAGCCGGGTAACACTGAAGTCTTCCGAATCCGTTCGTTACTATCCAAGGTGTTGGGCAACCTCGACGCGGCAATTAAGCTGTATGAACAGGCGGTCGCGCTCGACCCTCTTCGTGCCAATTCTCATTTAGGCCTGGGATACGCGCGGTACGTGGCAGGCCGATACGATGAAGCCTGGGCCGCGCTGCAAAAAGCTCTGGACCTGAACCCGCAGGCTACCCGTGTCCATGTCCTTCTCGGCAAAATTCTGATCGCAGAGGGAAAGCCCCAACAGGCGCTCCTGGAAATTGAGAAGGAAACAAGCGAGTGGGGGCAACTCACGGGACAAGTATTGGTTTATCACTCACTTGGCCGCGAACAGGACTCGAATGCCGCTCTGGCCAAGCTTATCGCAAAATATAACAATAATTCGGCTTATCAGATTGCTCAGGCGTATGCGTTTCGTGAGGAGTCAAACAAGTCGTTTGAATGGTTGGAGCGTGCTTACAAACAGCGAGACACTGGACTGCCCGAGATCAAGTTCGATCCGCTGCTGAAAAATCTCCGCCGCGACCCGAGATACACCGAACTTCTCAAGAAAATGCGCCTCGCGAGTTAGGAATCGAGTGCCGCCTGCAAGAGCGCGCGCGTATAGGCCACATTAAATGCCCATCCGGCATAACCGCCGCCACCAGGATATTGTGCCTGGAAACCAGTCTGTTGAGTATCGTAATCGAGAGCCCGCGGATGTTCGGGATGGACTAGGTGCTTGTATTTATGTTTAACCAGCTCTTTCATGACGGCGAACATGTTGATCTCGCCTGCATCGATAAACACTTCGCTGTACTTCTCGTAGGGCTGCCGTACGATGACGTTGCGGAAATGCACGTGGTTGATGCGGTCTCGTGAGCCGAAGTAGCGGCACACTTCGACGGGATCGTTGCCCATCTCCCGTGTGACGCCGCAATCGAACGTGATGCCGTTCGACGGGCTGTCCACGATTTGAATCAGCCGCTTCCATCCTTCCACGGACCCCATGATCTGGCCCGAACCGCGACTGATCGGCGCCGGCGGGTCGTTGGGGTGAAGCGCCAATCGGACGCCGGCTTTCTCTGCCTCCGGGATGACCGCTTTCAGGAAATACGTGATCGTGCCCCAGAGTTCCTCGGCGGAATGAACGCCCTCTTGCGGCAAGGGCGGAAGGTTTTTGACACGATCGTAATCGAAGGAGGTTATGCCCGAACCGCCACGTGCGGTCTCGCCATAGTAGCCCTCGCTAGCGCGGTGTCCGTACCAGTTGTACTCAAGCACCGGGATACCGGCTTTACCCGCCAGACGGATGCTGCGGATCGCATTCTCAATTTCCTCGTCGCGGCCCGGCGCGCCGAAGATGACGTTCTTCAACCCGGGGAGATACAGGTGGCGAAGGGTCAGCCCGCCACTCTGCAGGCGAGCCATCGCCTCCTTGAGTGCTCCCTCTTCCCACGGCGTCCGAATCTCGCCGGTCAGCACGTAATTGACGCCCAACTGCTTGATCCGCCGCATCCCGGCTTCATCGAAACGGCCCGGAGAATACTGGAGCGATCCGATCTGCTGACAAATCTTGGGCGTATTCTCACCTTCCGCGCGTGGCCCTCCGATAGCCTGCCGTGCCATGCTCGAAGAAGCCGAAACCGCCGCCGCGGCTGCGGCCTGCATGATGTGTCGTCGTGAGAGGTGCAAGTTCATAACTCTTTCTGATGCTTCCACCTGCCTAGTTTCGCGTGGCTGCCCTGACTATTGGATACCGGATCACTATACATTATTGCTTCGGCTCTCCGGCAGAGCCACACTGAGTTCAATTGTGATGTACGAGGTGTACTAATCCTGTTGCCAAGGTTACAGTTGCGACGCCGACTTAGCGGGAGTAATCTTTTGTCGACATGGGGCATGATGATTCCAATTCGTGATTACCGCTAACGTCTTATCCAAGCGTTTCGGTTAATCGATATCTCTTTGCGTCGCCTGTCTGACATAAAAGTTTTAGTCGCCCAATTGGTTCGCCAATCCAAAGGATCACCCGCATATCCCTGGGTTCCGAGCTGCCGTAACCAACCAATGAAATTCGCAACAAGGTCAGGCGAAAGATTCTTGCGGTAATACCGCTTGCCGCAGATATCCTGCTCTTTGGTCTTGCGGAATTGCTCCGGTATTTCTGGACCTGCCCGGCCGAAATATAGAAAGTCCGTTGCAATCAACACTCGATCGGACTTCGTGTCCGTCCGAATGTTCACCGGATTTGATCGGCCGTTCTCATAGCTGTGGACCGACTTCTCTTGGACCCACTTGCCTCGCTCCGCCCGGTGATAAATGTTATCGCCAAATGCATATATTATGCTACTCCGCAGGTTCGGCTTCTTTACCTGGTATCGTTGGTCAGTCCAGTATTGATCAAATGTGATGGTCTCGCTTATCAGCATGAAATAGACTAGGTATCCCTGCCGATTCCGCTTAGCGCAGCCGGTGCCTACGACATAATCGCCTACGCAAGCATTCTTCCGAATGGCCGGCTTACAGGTGGCAAGAGTACAAACGCCGTGGAAAGGGTTGGGTGCGAACCCGAAATCGTGCGATACGACGTACGAGTAGAGCGTCATATGTTACTCGTTACAGCGGTAATGGGGTATCATCCGCTCTGGACGGGACCCTCCGCTTGGCGTTTCACTAAACGTCTCGCGCCCAAAGATGGCATCCACAATGCTTTCACCGCGCCAACCGACTAAATCATCGTAGTACTTCTCAAGATTGTCCGGCATGTCACAGTCCGCCGCCCCGTGAGCCCAGACACCAACAATCTTTTTGCCTTGCTTCATCGCATACTCAATCTCCCAATCGACCCATGGGCTCTCTCTGGTCTTTGGAGAAACTATAACGAGCAAAGTTCCTGCCCAATTAATCGCTGGTGCAAGATACTGGCTTTTGATGTAGTCGGCGTCCTTCGCCTCATTTAGTTTGCCGGAATGTATGGAACTATCCCGAACAGCGCATCCCTGATTGGCCAACAACTCCTTCAATTCACCAAGCTTTCTGTCATCCTCGTGAATGTGACTAATGAAGACGTTACAAAACTTATCTGGCATAACTAGCTCACCGCTGTTTGCTTACTAATCGAAAGATTGTTCTGGCAGTTAGTTATTATATACTGGCACGTACGAAGCTGTTGCTAGCTGCAGCTGGGCGATTCAGGCAGACGAGTGTCGTGGCACCGGATCTCTGTATGTTACCTCCAGTTCTGGAAATTTTTGTTGTTCACCATCCCGATGAGCCCGATGGCGCGGAACTAGCACGCGACGTGTTCGCGCATTTCCACGGGACCCCATTCAGCGGGTTGATGGGGGGTGCCGTCGAGGTTTATGTTCGCGCGGAACCTTGGGTGTACGGGCAAGAGGCCCCGCGTCCAATCGTATTTGCAGATGACACACCGTCGAACGGCCTCTCCTCCCCTCGCCTGTTCGCCATCGTGCTGGTCTTAGGTAACGTATTGGCGCGAGCAGTGCAGCATGGCGACGCTTGGACCGGCTACATCCACCGTATTCTACAGGCCCAATCCGCTCACCCAGATCGAGTCGGTATATTTCCTGTAGCGCTCAACGAGACGGTAGTTTTTGGGACTTTGCTCGGTGAATTGTTGCACAATTGCCAAAGGATCGGCGCCTCATCGGGACTAGGTCCGCCAGAGCCTCCAAGCGAACTCCGATGCCGGGATCTGGCGCAAGGAATCGTTCAATTGATTGCTGGGCCCGCCAACAGGCTTCAAGTCTTTATCAGCCATACGCACCGAGTGGGTCTTGGCGAAGAGGAAGATGTGCCAAGTCTCATCAAGCTGGTACGCGAAATCATAGCAGAAACGCGTTTGCGGTACTTCTTTGACGCTAGCGACCTTCAACCAGGTCGGAACTGGGACGCAGAACTCCGCTACCAGGCGGCCAGCAGTGCTCTTGTTGCCCTCAGGACGGATCTATACGCAAGCCGCGCTTGGTGCCAACGGGAAATGAGGATTGCAAAACATGCCGGCATGCCGATTGTAATTCTTGATTCACTAGGTCGAGGCGAGGAGCGAGGCTCATTCCTAATGGATCACATACCGCGGATTCCCATTCGCGATTCAGAATTGGGATGGAGTAAGGCAGACATCCGTCGAGGATTAAATCTCTTAGTCGACGAGTGCTTAAAGCGGGCGCTTTGGGAAGTTCAACGCAGTCTAGCCGCTGACCGTAAAGATCTTTCTATATCTTGGTGGGCCCCACACGCGCCCGAGCCAGTTACGCTCGCTCATTGGTTGCGCGAACGCGCCAGCGAAGGAGCGTCCGTAATCGGAGACGGCAATCTGCGCGTGCTACACCCTGACCCGCCGCTTGGCCCCGATGAGCTCGAAGCTCTGGCTGAGATGGTTGCCCTCATGGGACATCACGGAAAAGTTGACATTATGACGCCAAGAGGATTGTCGGCGCGCGGAGCGTGATATCTGTGAACCTACTTCCACCGGATACTTTGGCAAAAGTGCGACTAGGCGTCTCAGTTTCACCGAGCGCAGATCTCGGACGATTAGGACTGCTCGAAGAGCATTTTCGGCTTGCCATCGGCGAACTAGCACGGATGGTGTTGGTCCTAGGCGGTGATCTTCAATACTGTGGTCACCTGGCTCCCGACGGATACACAACATTCCTGATGGACGAACTGAAGCGCTATGATCGGCAGAATGATCGGCTCTCGGTACTGCTTGCCTGGGCGGTTCATCGCCGATTGCCGCTACGCGAAATTCGGCGAGCGGAGAAGGATCTTGGGTTATTCGGTTCAATCCAATATCTCGACATAGCGGGCATTCCGGTGAAGTTCGCAGCTGGACGGGGAGAAGAACCGCCCGACCTACCGGAGGACGAAATTGCCCCCTCGTTGTCCGCGATGCGTCAGGCGTCGATCGGGCAAACACAGGGACGTCTGTTTATTGGAGGGCGCAGATTTGGGTACCAGGGCATGATGCCGGGAGTTCTGGAAGAAGCCCTGTTGGCCCTTTCTCAGGGCCAGCCGGTATTCCTTGCAGGCGGCTTTGGCGGCGTTACCCATGATCTTGTCGAAAGGATCGACAGTCGCGCGGCAGCTTGGCTGCCTGCGGATGGTAGCGGAATAGGGGATCATGGATGGCGGACGGGACTTGAAAAGATTTCAGAAATCAATGGCGGAAGGAGTTGGGAACAACTCGCGAACGGGCTCCAAGTGGACGAGAACCGGCAATTGGCTGCGACGCATCGTTCTTCTGAGATCGCTGCGTTGGTGAGTCTAGGTATGGGCCGGCTTGCGCAAGCGAAAGCCTTCCTCACCAACCTTGAGCCGCCGAAATGATCTTGCCGCGGTCAGACCACTGGATTACTTATGAGTACGCATGCAGACAAGTGAATGGCAGATTCTCTGTATCGCAACATTAGCTTCGCGACAGCGGCGGGTCTCGCCGATCTCCTTAGCATGGGCAATCCAGTGGAGGTTCGAGGTAGCCGTGTGCGTGAACTACGAAACCGACTGACGATACTCCAGCGCCCCCGTGAACGATGTCTGTTTCTGCCAAATCGTGGTAATGACGTGGTAGCCTGCCTTGCTGAAACATTTTGGGTGTTGGCTGGGCGCGATGACATCGAGTGGCTTTCCACCTACCTGCCCCGAGCCTCTCAATTTTCAGATAATGGCAAGACTTGGCGCGGGGCTTATGGGCCACGCCTTAGAAACTGGAATGGCGTGGACCAGCTAGCTGAGAGCCGTCGTCTCTTGCTCGAGGATGTTTCAACTCGGCGTGCCGCCATGTCGCTCTATGATCCGGGCCGCGATTTTGTGCCGAGTAAAGATATTCCCTGCAACAATTGGCTTCATTGGCTGGTTCGGGACCACCAACTCCACCTCACAATCGCAGTAAGAAGCAACGACATCATTTGGGGTTTCTCGGGCGTGAACAGTTTTGAATGGAGCGTCCTTCAAGACATGATGGCCTTTTGGATTGGGGCAGAAGTAGGTGATACGACCTATCTCGCTACCTCGTTCCATCTCTACGACCGTCATGAAGAGCGAGCTCGCAAAATCGTCCGCACCTTCAATGGCGTTAGTTGTTACGATTACGGCCTCACTGCACCGCCATTTAGGACAACGTTCGATCAGCTGGACCAGGCACTTAAAGTTTGGTTTGCCTTAGAGGCACAGGTGCGGGACAATCCCGAACATGAGATCGAGCTTCAACGGCTGCAGGACCCTTTGTTGGCTGTCTCGATTGAAATCATTCGTATACATCATGGCTGGCGCCAAGGCTGGTCTGTAGAGCGCCTTTCAGCGGAACTGGCACGTCTCCCGAACTGCGATCTGACTGCAGCCGCGTATGAACTTTACCTTCGTCGGTATCCAGCGCTTATAGAGTCAATCCCAGACACGCCAATTCGGCAATTTCTCGAAGCCTATCGTGTCGCGCGCCATAGCGCCAAAACAGTCGTCACGGTGTTTCGAATCGCAGATACGATCAAGAGTCTGCATGCTCAGAAGAACGCCGCCTACGGCACAGCATGGAAAAGGCGCGGTGAACTGACCAGTATCTTGGCGAACATCGCCCGTAAGGTCGACCGTCTAGAGCATTATATATCTGCTAGGGCCAAACTCTCGAACGAATCAATGTTTGATACGGCGATCGACCTGTTTGTGTATCTGCTCAAGTACCGACTCTTTCTGCTAGAGAGGGCACCCATTGAGATTGCAGCCGCCGAGTTCCCGAAAAAATTGCAAGCAACACTCAGCGACGATCCGGGAGCATTCGATCTGATGACGGACCTTTACGCGTCTGCGCAGCCCTGGGCGCGTTCCGCGGAAGCGATCATTTTTGACACAGTGAGGGGTTTCGATCTGTTGCACTGTTTGGCAGCCGAAGGCACTGCTTCGGTTATAGAACGTTTGGGCGCTACGAGCAAAGCCGCGACTTTGGCTTTCGAACTGGTTTGCGCTTTCGCAGTAGAGGATGATGCAGTCTAGAGGAGTGTATTACCGTCCAAACTTAGTTATGAGAATTGATCAAAGAAAATCTAATGCAAAAGGTTGATTTCGACCAGCTCATCTTCGATATAAAGCAGGTGCTAGCCAACGATCTTCGTTCCACATTTGGCGTTGTTGGCCATACCCCCGTCGCATATGATCTGATCGCATTTTTTCGGGCTGTCGGATCGGAGAACCGGCTACTCGGTGTCTACAGCGACGAGGCCGACCAAGTGGAGAATCGCACCCTACATCGGCCTATGTGGCAGCTCGTCGCAGATGCGCCTGATGCTGTTATCATCGCGTCGGATCAAGACAAGGAGCGGCTTCTCGAACTTGCATTACCCTCACTCCGTGCCCACACTCGCGTGATTCTGGCGGGTTATGAACATTTTGCATTCAGAGACCCTATCTTCACTGAAACAGTTGGGACTGCGCTGGTACCTTCTCTCGCAAATGGCTATCCGAACACCCTTGTTCATCTTTATCAATGTCTACAGAACGCCGCGCGGCTCAAGCTGAGTGGCGTAGTTGCAGAGTTCGGTATGTTCAAAGGAGGCACGACTATGTTGCTCTCTCGCTTCATAGATCGTCTGGGGCAATCATGGCCAGTGATCGGCTTCGATACGTTCGCAGGCTTTCCACCAAAACGAAGTGTGCTCGACATGTATTGTCATCCCGATTGCGTGT
>Ga0193743_1003512_pt1 | contig 10483 bp, 13 predicted proteins | sample L2c2metaG_FD_143038 | JGI IMG/M metagenome (GOLD analysis project Ga0193743, IMG submission 143038) | Soil microbial communities from a riparian zone of the East river system, Colorado, United States - L2c2 | ecosystem: Environmental > Terrestrial > Soil > Riparian zone | place: USA: East River...
CCGTGTTTTTTTGCAGGTTAGTTCGGGTGATGCATGAGGGCGAACGATGGATGCGCTTTCAGAGGCGCTGAACACGGTGCGCATGACCGGCGCCATCTTCTTTAACGCGGAGTTTACCGCCCCTTGGGGATTTGCGGAGCCGCATGCGCAGAAGATTGCGCACGTTTTGACACCGGAAACCGAGCGTCTGGTGCCCTATCATTTGGTCACCGAGGGCAGGGCGCTTGCACGGCTCAAGGGCATGCCGGATCTACCGCTCGAGGCCGGCGACATCGTGATCATTCCACACGGCGATCCCCACATGGTCTGCAACGGCTCGCCGGCGACACTGATCGACGGCGGTGCCTGGCTTGATAACTACTTCTCGGGCGACCTGAGCGTCGCACGGTGTGGCGGCGGGGGCGACGCGACTCGCTTCGTCTGCGGCTATTTCGGGTGCGAGCGCCATGCTGACCGGCTGTTTCTTGCCGGCCTGCCCCCCGCGCTCAAAGTCAACATCCGTGGCGATGCGGGTGGCGAGTGGCTGGAGAACTCGATCCGTTACCTGGTTTCCGAAGCAAGCTCTGGACGGCCTGGACGAACAGTCCTGCTCTCGAAGATGGCGGAGGCGCTTTTCATCGAGTCGCTGCGCCGCTACATGGAGCAACTACCGCCGGAGCAGACCGGCTGGCTTGCCGGTGCGCGGGATCCGGTGGTCGGCGCCGCCCTTGCATTGATGCACCGGCGACCTTGCGATCCCTGGACCGTGGCTGAACTGGCTGGCGAGGCCGGCGCTTCACGATCTGTCCTGGCGGAGCGGTTCACGCGGTTTCTCGGTGAACCGCCGCTGACCTATCTGGCGCGGTGGCGCCTGCAGCTTGCCGCGCGAAGGCTTCAGACCAGCCGAGATATCGTCCTGCAGGTCGCGACGGATGTCGGCTACGAGTCCGAGGCCGCATTCAACCGGGCATTCAAGCGCGAGTTCGGTCTGCCGCCTGCGCAATATCGCCGGAAGTTCTTCGGACAGGACGTTAAGCTAGCGAAAGGCGAGAGACCATCGCTGCAGTCCTAATCGAAGCAGCGTAAGGTCCGCATCTGGGCACTCGACGGCCTGCATAATGCCGCGCGACGGTTCAGTAGCGCGACGGAATCAATTGCAGGGATGTCGGCGGCGGTCCTGGCCGATATAGGTAGCGGCGCTCTGCTCACAAAACCTCGAACGACCGTCATAATACGCGAAAGTGCCGGGCAGGGGACCCGGCCCATAATTATGATTGTAGCTGATTGCGTAGGGTAGCGGATGAACGCGAACGTGGCTTCGCGCCTGCGCCAGGCTCGGCGCTGCGACCATCGCGGCAAGAATTGCAGCGGCAGTGAAAAGCTTTGGCTTGGTCATCTGGAAGCTCCAGCAGTTGCGGTGAAAAGACATTCTAGAGCAACCTGACTTCCCATCTACAGCCAAATACTCTAAAAAGAGCATCAATTCACCGCCGAACCGGGGTTTTTGGCTCGATCGGAATGCTTAACGAAATTCCAACACACTAAGGCCAGAGTTGTGCCGTCTGGTCCCCGGTATGGACCGGCTTTTCCGCGTCCCGACAGGCTCCACCCGGTCTCCGATCGATCCATGCGCATCACGCTCCTGCCCCTGCTCTTGCTTTTGGCCGCGACGTCGGCGCGCGCCGATCTGCATATCACCCGCGATCACGGCGGCTATGTCACCGAATACAAGGTGAAGTACGAACGCATCCGCGCCCGCAAAGAGCGCGTGATCATCGACGGCATCTGCAATTCGGCCTGCACCCTGGTGTTCGGCATCGTGCCAATGAACAAGGTGTGCGTGACGCCACGCGCCAGCGTCGGCTTCCACCAAGCCTATTACGACAAGGCGTTTACCTTCGGGATCAAGGTCACGAGCTCCGAGGGAACATCGGACCTGATGTCCTATTATCCGCCATCGGTGAAGGACTGGATCCGCCGCAACGGCGGGCTGACCAACGAGATGAAGAAGATCAAGAACGGCACGGATCTCTGGAAGATCGTCGACCCCTGTCCAGACGAATTTTAATCAGCCCAGTTCAATTGATCCCTGCATTACCGGCGTACAACGGCCGCCGATGAAAGTCGCGGTGACAATACCGTCCTTCTTTTCGGCTTCCGCCTGCAGAAGGCTCGCTCGTCCCATCTCAACGCCCTGAGCGATGGTTTTGCGGAGCTGCAGGTCATGCTCCGGCCGAAGTTTTGCGAGCAGGCCGATGAGGGCGACGTTGGCGCTGCCCGTAGCTGGATCTTCGGGGATACCGTGATGCGGCGCGAACATGCGGGCTCGGATGTTGATGTCACGCTCATCGACCTGAGTGTAAATGAGAATGCTGGTTGCTGCCTGTTTCGAAACCTCCCGGATAAAAACATCGCTGCGTCCACTGGCTTTTGCCAGCGCTTCGCGGGTCTTGAGTTCGGCGAGAATGAAAGCTGTGCCGCAGGAAGCGATACAGGGCTTGTGATTGCTGATTTCGATGTCGTCTGGCGATAGCGAGCATGCCGAAGCGATAAGTTCGGACGGAATTTCGGCACCAACTGTGAGCAATTGCGGCGAGGCCAAACGTGCGCCTGAAACCGACCCGCCATCCCTTAGCAAGGAGATAGGGACGAGGCCGGCCTTCTCCTCGAACACGACGCGGTCGCTGCTGACAGCGCGACCGTAGCTTTTTCCTTCGCGGGCCAATGCGAACGCTGTTCCGACATTGGGATGACCGGCAAACGGCATCTCGAAGCGCGGCGTGAAAATTCGCACCTCCGCGGTGTGCGCCGGGTCTTTCGGAGGCAGCACGAATGTGGTTTCCGCCAGATTGAATTCCGCGGCGATCGACTGCATCTGCTGCGTCGATAGGCCTTCGGCGTTCAGCACCACGCCAAGCGGATTTCCGGCGAATTGCGTATCGGTAAAGACATCGACGGTGACGAAGTTCAATTTCATGGCAGTGGCCGTTGCGAGATGGTTGCCGAGAAGAACACGATGTTGAGATTTTAGAAAGTCACCACGCCGCGAATGGATTCGCCGCGCTTCATCAGTTCGAACGCGTTGTTGATTTCGGCGAGCGGCATCACATGGGTGATCATCGGATCGATTTCGATCTTGCCCTGCATGTACCAGTCCACGATCTTCGGCACGTCGGTACGGCCCCGGGCGCCGCCGAACGCGGTTCCTTTCCAGACCCGGCCCGTTACCAGCTGAAACGGCCGTGTCGAAATCTCGGCGCCCGAGGGCGCTACCCCGATCACGATCGACTGGCCCCAGCCGCGATGGCAGGCTTCCAGTGCCTGCCGCATGACTGTGACGTTGCCGGTGCAGTCGAAGGTGTAGTCGGCGCCGCCGATCTGGTCCGCGCCCGACTTCGTCATGTCGACGAGGTGAGGGACGAGGTCCTTGCCGAGATCTTTCGGGTTGACGAAATGGGTCATGCCGAAGCGCTCGCCCCACGCCTTGCGGTCGTTATTGATATCGACCCCGATGATCATGTCGGCACCCGCAAGCCGCAGGCCCTGCAGCACGTTGAGCCCGATGCCGCCGAGACCGAACACGATCGCCTTGGCGCCTTGCTCGACCTTGGCGGTGTGGATGACCGCGCCGATGCCGGTGGTGACGCCGCAGCCGATATAGCAGACCTTGTCGAACGGCGCGTCCTCGCGGATTTTTGCCACCGCGATTTCCGGCAGTACCGTGAAATTCGCGAATGTCGAGGTGCCCATGTAGTGATGGATCGGCTTGCCGCCCATCGAGAACCGCGAAGTGCCGTCCGGCATCAGGCCCTGGCCCTGGGTAGCGCGGATCGCGGTGCAGAGGTTAGTTTTTGCGTGACAGGCACGATGGGCACTGTCGGCATTCCGGCGTGTAGAGCGGAATGACGTGATCGCCTTTCTTCACGCTGGTCACGCCGCGGCCGATATCGACCACTACGCCCGCGCCTTCATGACCGAGGATCGCCGGGAACAATCCTTCGGGATCGGCGCCGGACAGCGTGAATTCGTCGGTGTGGCAGACACCGGTGGCCTTGATCTCGACCAGCACCTCGCCCTCGCGCGGCCCGTCGAGCTGGACGGTTGATATCTCCAGCGGTTTGCCGGCGGCGACGGCAATGGCGGCGCGAACGTCCATGGTGATCCCTCATTCTCGATTTGGTATGTGATACCCGGCAGGGGCCCCCGCGCGTTTCACGATTGCCGGATAGCATATGTTCAGGCAATCAAAGCCGCAAATGAGCAAAGACTTTGAAGATTTAGCCGCGCGCGCGGCGCCGGCGATTTTTGTCGTGCTCTGGAGCACCGGCTTTATCGGCACCAAATATGTCCTGCACAATGCCGAGCCGCTGACCTATCTCGTGATCCGCATGGCTCTGGTGGTCGCGCTGATGGCGATCATTGTCGCGGTCGCGCGGCCACAATGGCCGGATCGGGCAGGCGTTGCCCACAGCGTGGTCGCGGGCATTCTGGTACATGGATTTTACCTGGGCGGGACCGCGGTCGCGATCGCGCATTCGATTCCAGCCGGGCTCTCGGCACTGATTCCGGGTCTGCAGCCTATCCTGACCTCGACCTTGGCGAACCGCTGGCTCGGCGAACGCGTCACGCCGCTGCAATGGACCGGGCTGCTGCTCGGGCTCGCCGGCGTGGTGCTGATCCTGCACGGTCGCCCGATGAGCGGGGAGGCCGGCTGGGGTTGGCTGGCCTCGGGCGTTTCGCTGGTCAGCATCACCTTGGGAACGCTGTACCAGAAGCGCTACTGCGGCCATATCGACTGGCGCACGGGCAACCTCGTGCAATACATCGCGGTCATGATGTTCTTCGCAGCCGGCGCCTGGCTGGTCGAGAGCAATGTGGTGCACTGGACCACCGAGTTCGTGCTGTCGCTGATCTGGCTCGCGGTGGTGCTGTCGATCGGATCGATCGGGCTATTTTACTGGCTGATCCGGCGCTCGGCGGCGACCTCGGTGGCGAGCTTGTTTTATCTGGTGCCGGCGGTGACCGCGGTCATGGCCTATGTCCTGTTCGGCGAACGGCTCGATAACATAGCTATTATCGGCATGGTCGCCTGCGCTGCCGCAGTGTTTCTGGTCAACCGGCGCGCGCAGGTCTGACGAGGCTAAGTCCCAAACAAAAGCCTCCAGACTTTCATCTGAAGGCTTCTGCAAGCTGGGAAGCGGGCTAATCAGCGCTTCGACTTCTTGGCTTTCTTTTTCTTTTTAACGGCCTTCTTCGCAGTTTTCTTGACGGCCTTTTTTTGGCCGACTTTTTCGCCGCGGATTTCTTGCCGGCCTTGGCTTTCTTGGCCTTTTTGGCTTTGGATTTCTTCGCCGCTTTCTTCTTCGGCGTCACCTTCTTCGCGACTTTCTTGGCGGCCGTCTTGACCTTTTTGACGGCTTTCTTGGCGGCTTGCTTCGTCGCATCGGCGGCGCTGCTCATCGCGTCGGTCATCTGGTCCAGAACAGGTTTATCGTCGTCCATATCGTCCCCCATGGTTTGTCAGAGCGGTAACGATAGCGGGATTCGTCGGCGTGTTAAAGAGAAGGAGGGCTGGGCGGCGTCTGGCGCGATGCGGCACTGCTGAAGCACTGGACCTGGCCGGTCGCTGTCTCGTCGACCGCCGGCCTGCTCATCGTCAACCGGATCGCGCCGCTCAACTAACCGCGTGATATCGAAGACGCTAAAACAAAAGGGACGCACGATGCGTCCCTTTTGCCTGTCGCTTGTTGGTCGCCAGTTATTTCGGCTGTGACACGATCCGGATATAGGGCTTCGGCGATTTCCAGCCTTTCGGATAGATCGTCTTGGCCTCGTCGTCGGTGACCGAACCGGCGATGATGACGTCTTCGCCCTGTTTCCAGTCGGCAGGCGTCGCGACGCGATGCTTCGCCGTCATCTGCAGCGAGTCGATCACGCGCAGGATTTCCTGGAAATTGCGGCCGGTGGTCATTGGGTAGACCAGCACCAGCTTGATCTTCTTGTCCGGCCCGATGATGAAGACGTTGCGGACCGTCTGGTTGTCGGCGGCAGTGCGCGTGGCAGGGTCGCCGGACGTGCTGGCCGGCAGCATGTCGTATAGCTTCGATACGTTGAAGTCGGTATCGCCGATCATCGGATAATTCGGCGCCGCGCCCTGGGTTTCCTTGATGTCTTCCGACCACTTCGCGTGCTTGTCGACGGGATCGACGCTCAGTCCCATCAGCTTGACGCCGCGCTTGTCGAACTCCGGTTTCAGCTTGGCCAGCGCGCCAAGTTCGGTGGTGCAGACCGGGGTGAAGTCCTTTGGATGCGAGAACAACAGCGCCCAGCTGTTGCCGATCCAGTCGTGGAATTTGATTTTGCCTTCGGTGGTTTCGGCCTCGAAATCCGGGGCCACAGCGCCAATCTGGAGAGCCATGTTACGACCTCATGTCATTCAAGTTGCAGGTGAATTCGTCATTGCCAGTATAGGGGGCGGGGCGACTTAAGTGAACGGCCGCCTGCAAATGGATATATCCTTCTCCGCCGCAAGGGTTTCCTAGCATCTTCTTTCGATCCGCGCCGCTGCGGCGAAAAATCACAATGGCCTGATTGCCCTGATGTTGCCGCTGGTGCGCCGCAACGCCGCCGGACCGGGTTGCGATCCCAATGAACCGTGACGGACGTCACAGCGACTAATCAGCAACTATGTAAAAAACTCGCGACGCAAGTTTCGAATCATTAACTACTCGTTTACGCCCGCATGGAAATGCTGAACTAGAACTAGAAATTGAGAAAAGTACAATGTCTGCCCCTATGCTTAAGGTCGCCGAGCCGTTCGGCGCCCTCGAACCATCGAAGATTTCCTGCCGCAATACCGCTGCCCATGCCCTTACCATCGTGCGCGATGGCGTGATCACCGGCGAAGGCCCCACCACCCGAGGCCGCATTCATTTTTCCCGTGCGCTGGACGCCGATGACGCCGCCTGGTGCGCGCGCATCCTGACCGCCACCGCGGTCGACCATCAGCCGGTCAGCCGGGCGGAAGCCGAAGCGCTGTTTGAGATCAACGATGCCGCCGCCGAGCGCAGCGACGACGGACGTTTCGACGATCTGCTGGCCAAGGCGGTGGTACACCACGCGGCCTCCGCGTCCGGTCTGCCGGTGCCGCCGCGTACCGTTGCGCTGTCGCCCGAAACTGCGATCGAGAGCTGGGCGCCAACCCGGGCGATCAGCGTCGATACCGAGGTGCTGGAGTGGATCGCGAGCCAGATGCGCGGCAAGCGCCGCAGCAACCGTACCCTGATGAGGATGGTCGCCACCATCGTCGGCGCGGCGGCGCTGCCGCTGGTACAGCTGCCGAACGTGTTCGACATCGGCATGTGAATTCAGCCGACAACGGCGAATCCGACGGCGGGTTACTTTCCCCGGCGGTTTTTGTTGAGGACTATTGCAATGTTCCCGTTTCGGGAACATATTGTCTCGCATGAGAATTATCGCATGGAGCGTGCTTTCTTCGTACGCCGAAAGGCATCCGGAGACGAAGGTGCCGCTTCATCGTTGGAGAACATTGGTCAAAAGTGCCAAATGGAATTCAATGGACGATGTGCGTCTTGCCGCTCCGAATGCAAAAATTCTGAATGGGGAACGTGCGAGATTCGAAATCGCTGGGGGCAATTTTCGGATGATAGTTGCTCTCGATTTCGGCAGGGGTATCGCATTTGTCAAATTCATCGGAACGCATGCCGAGTACGATAGGATCGACGCCTTGACCGTCTCGCTATTTTAGGGAACGCAGCATGGAAATTCATCCCATTAGAAACAACGACGATCACGCCGCTGCAATTCGAGAGATCGAAAAGCTCTGGGGCGCTGCAGTTGGGACCGAAGAGGGCGACAAGCTCGACATTCTCTCAACGCTTGTTGAAAAATATGAGGACCGTCGCTGGCCGAATATCGACGTCTCCGATCCGGTCGACCTGCTGAATTACGCAATCGAAGAGTTCGGACATTCGCAGGCCGAACTCGCTGATCTGCTTGGCTCCCGATCACGTGCATCTGAATTGCTAAATCGCCGGCGCCCTTTGACGGTCGAGATGATTCACAAGATCAGCGAAGCGTGGAAGATTCCCGCCGATCTCCTTGTGAAGCCGAGCCGGGTTGCGGCCTAAGCGGCGGGGTTACTTCCCCGCCGTTTTTTGTTTGCCGCCTTCAGCGTCGAGCCCGACCGTCCGGCCCGGAAATCCCGCCGCATCGAAATAGCGCTGCGTCAGCACGCGCTGGAAATTCAGCACCGTGCGCAGGCCGTTGGCGGAGGCTTGCGACTTCACCGTGCCGGAGAACGCCTGCGGCGTGGCGCCGTTGGGCATTGCTTCCGTCATCACCCGCCCGATCAAAGTGCCCTTGGGTTTTGGCGTAAGGCCCAGGAGCCGCGCGGCGGTAACACCGACGTCGGCATTGCTGACCGGCAGAGCATCGACATAGCCGGCTTTGAAGTCGGGCCCGATCGCCGCCATGAAATTCATGCTGTCGCCGCGCCCCAAACTGCCGTGCATGCCCTGACCTTGCCGCAGCACCGTATCGGCGACTTCGACGGAACAGTTGGTCGGCTCGTCGCATCCACTCGCATAGGAACGGAAATTGACCACGATCGACGGCGTCGGCGTGACCGATTTGCCCTTGAGGCCGAGCTGTGACATCGGCAGCGTGCCGGGGAACCGCCCGAGATAGTCATCCACGAATAGCCCGCTGACATAGTCCTGTTCCAAGAGCGCCTTGATCGTGCGTCCCGCCAGTTTGCGATCCTTGTTCGGCAAATAGATCAGGTCCGATCCGCCATTGGTGGCAACGACGAGATCGGGCTTCGCGGGATCCTTTCCGAGCAATCCATTGCCGGCCTTGGGCCGCGTATTCTCCGCGACCCGCGCGTTCTTGTCGTTCGGATCGAACAGCGGCAGGTCAAGCGCTTTCGCAAGATCGATCGCGAGAAAACCCATCGGCAGGAAACCGGCCGGGGTGTCTTCATAGGTTCCCTTCGTCGACGGGCTGGTTTTGCTCTCTTTTGAAATGGTGGAGAAGCCATGGTCGGCGGCGATCATGATGTTGGTGGTGGCGGAAAGATCGAGCTCGTCGAGCGTCTTGCGCAACTGCGCCAGATTGTTGTCGGCATTCTTGATGCCGGCGAGTGAGGTCGGTCCGTTGATGCCCGGCGTGATCGCATTGAGGCTGTCGCCGGTATTGTGCTGGCTGCCGTCGGGATCGCGCGACCAGAACACCAGCACGAACGGCTTGTTGCGATCCCTGAACATCGGCAGCACCACTTTGGTGGCGACGTCGGCGAGATAGGCCTGCTGCGCGGTGTTGGGTACGACGGTGCCTGGCGTCTTGGCGTCGCCGGCTTTGCTATTATCGCCGCGCGGTGGCGTCGCCAGCGGAAGATTGGCCTTGGTCAGCGCGGCCTGCATCTCCTGCGAAAGCGGCACGCCATTCTTGCCACCGGTAGCGTCGTCGATCACGATCGAATGCAGGCCGTCGGCGCCAGTCTTGTCGGTATGATCGAACAGGAAGGTCGGACCGAGCTTGCCGATCGCCGCGGTGCTGAAGCCTTGGGCTCGCGCCATTTTCAGCAGGGTCTCTTCGTTGAGATAATCGCCGCCGAAATGTTCGTCGACGTCGAGCAGTACCGGGTCGACCTCCAGGAACGGCGTTACCGTATCGTTGGCATGCGCGACCGGATAAGCGGTATAGATCGTGTTGCTGAAAGTGCCGGTGTCGCCGAGATAATGCCCGGTCGCTATGGCCGACCCGTTCGCCATGGTGAAGGTCGGGAACATGGAATGTGGATTCTTGAAATTGACGCCCTTGTCGCGGACTTCGGTCATCGTCGGCGCGGTTTCGGGCGTGACAATCCGCGACCGCAGACCGTCCGGTATGAACAGAATCAGATTGCGGGGCTTGTTATTTTGAGCCAAGGCCATGCTGGCAGACAGCGCAGTCAGTCCGGCGGACAGCAACAGGATCGAGCGGCGCATCAATATCTCTCCTGAGAAGCGGATTTTCGGCGTATCGACCGTTTGCCTCTTTTTAGTTTTGCTGTACGACGGAATTGTTACACCGTCGCGCTACCCGACAACTCGTTACCGGAATGCAGCAAATTTCGCTCGCCGTGTGCGAGGTGATTTAACCTCCCGATAACTCATTTTCCTAACGGCCTCTTGGTGCCGGTTCCCATACAACCTTCCCTAGTGAGGAAGGAAATGTTGGTTGATTCATCTGACAGCGTCAGCTCGGAGAACCGGCGGCTGTCAAAAACCGGCGCGCTGTTTCGCGTAAGGTTAGGCGCGATCCAATGGCTTGTTCTGTGCGGTGCCGCGGTCGTCATCGCGATCGCGCTGGGCACGGCATACCTCGCTTTGCAATTCCGCGAGCGCGCCCTGGAAGCCAGCGAGCGGGAGTTGACGAACAGCGCGCTGCTTCTGTCCAAGCATTTCGACCAGCAGCTCAACGATCTCCAGCACGTTCACGA
>Ga0193743_1003513_pt1 | contig 10483 bp, 7 predicted proteins | sample L2c2metaG_FD_143038 | JGI IMG/M metagenome (GOLD analysis project Ga0193743, IMG submission 143038) | Soil microbial communities from a riparian zone of the East river system, Colorado, United States - L2c2 | ecosystem: Environmental > Terrestrial > Soil > Riparian zone | place: USA: East River...
GTCGGTGCCGAGCCGGTGGCGGGCGATCGCCAGCACCTTCGCCTTCAGCCGCCGCGCGGCCAGCAGCGCGGTGCCGCCACCGGCGGTCGCGCTGCGAGCGCCTCGGGTACCCATGCCGTAGGGAGCAACCTCGGTGTCGCCCAGCCGGATGGCCACGTCGTCGGCCCGCACCCCCAGCCCGGCCGCCACTGCTTGAGCGATCGTCGTCTCCAGTCCCTGGCCGGCGGCGGCGACACCCACCGAGGCGACCACGGACCCGCTCGGGTCGATCCGCACCCAGGCTGACTCATGCCCAGAGCCGGGGATACCGGCCGACCGGTAGAACGCCGATCCGTAGGTCGTCGGCTCGACGAGGCAGGCGATGCCGATGCCACGGTGGATCCCCGTCGCTCGGTCGGATTCTTGCCGGCTGCGAAACTCGGCGTAGTCGTAGCCGGCGAGCAGCGCGCGGAAGGTCTGGTGCGGGGTGATGTCCTGGTAGGTCTCGCCGGTCGCGGTGAGGTAGGGCAGTTCCGACTCGCGGAGCATGTTGCGCTCCCGGACGTCGACCGGATCCATGCCGAGCTCGCGGGCGATCGCGTCCACCGTGCCCTCGGTGACCCAGGTGCAGATCGCCATCGGCGCGCGCATCGGTGCCGCCGGGATCTTGTTGGACAGCACCACGGTCATCTCGTACTCGTAGTCCGCGAGCCGGTAGACGTTGGGCAGCATCATCGCCACCACACGCAACATGTAGTTCGCCGGAAACATCGCGTAGGCCCCGAAGTCGCTGACCAGTTTGGCGCGCAGCGCCAAGATTCGCCCGTCGGCGGTGACCGCTGCCTCCACCTCGGCGGCGTCCTCGCGCGCGGACAGCGCGGCGGTGAGGTTCTCGGTCCGGTCCTCCCGCCAGGACACCGGCCGGTCCAGGCGCCGGGCCAGTGCGGCAACCGTCAGGTCTTCCCGGTGCACGATCAGCTTCTGCCCGAACGCACCCCCCACGTCCGGTACAACCACCCGAACCTGGTCTTCGGACAGCCCGAGACGCGCGGCCAGCTGCGTCCGGTACGGGTGCGGCACCTGCGTTCCGGTGTGCATGGTGAGCTCGGCGCGGCCACTGTCCCAGACCGCGACGCAGCCACGGGTCTCCATCGGCGCGTGCGTCATGCGCTGGTGGGTGAACCGGGTCCGGACCACGCGATCCGCGCGAGCGAACGCGCCGGCGACGTCACCGGCCGCGTAGTGCTCGCGGAAGACCACGTTGGAGTCCAGCGACCCGTCGACGAGAGGTGCCCGCCCAGCCAGGCTCGCCGCCCGGTCGAGTGCGGGTTCCAGCCGCTCGTAGTCGACGTGAACCAGGGCGGCCGCGTCCTCAGCGAGGTAGGGGCTCGTCGCGACCACCACCGCCACCAGGTCGCCGCGGAAGCGCACCTTCCGCGTCGGCAACGTCTCGGTGACCAGTGGGACCAGGCCTTCGACGGGCGGAGCGATCCGCGACGGCGCTGTCCAGGCGGCGAGGTCCTGCCCGGTGAACACGCCGAGCACGCCTTCGGCGCGCCGTGCCGCCGCCGAATCGATGGAGACGATCCTGGCGTGCGCATGGGGGCTGCGTACGAAGTGTGCATGCGCGGCGCAGGGGAAAGCGATGTCGTCCACGAACGTCGCGGTGCCGGTGAGCAGCCGGCGGTCTTCGCGCCGAGGGATCGCCTCGCCGAGCGGCGAGTGCGCGTTGCGCTCGAGCTCACCCGGGGGCGTGGTCTCCGCCGCCGGCCGGCCGGCGGCCCGCAGCGCGGCGTCCACGATGTGCTGATAGCCCGTGCACCGACACAGGTTGCCCGACAGCGTGTCGCGCAGCTGCGCCTCGCTGGCATCCGGGTGCTCAGCCAGATCGGCGGTGAGGGTGAGCAGGATGCCTGGCGTGCAGAACCCGCACTGCAGGCCGTGCTCGGCGCGGAACGCCTCCTGCAGTCCGTTCAGCTCGTCGGGCCCGCCCAACCCCTCAACCGTGGTCAGCTCCTGGCCGGCGGCCTGCACGGCGAGCATGAGACACGCGCGGACCGGCCGCCCGTCGACCAGAACGGTGCACGCCCCGCAGACACCGTGCTCGCAGCCCACATGCGTGCCGGTCAGACCGCACCGCTCGCGCAACGCGTCGGACAGCAGCATCCGAGGGGCGACGTCGATCCGGTACGGCCGGCCGTTGACGGTGAACGACACCTCGCTCATCACGCCACCGCCGGCAGGGCACGGCGTCGGGCGTCCACCAGCGCCTGGTGAGCCAGGTGCCGGACGATTCTGCGCCGGTAGGCCGCGCTGGCGTACAGGTCGTCCACCGGGTCGGCCGTCGTGGCCAACCGCGCCGCGACGGCATCGATCCAGTCGTCCGACGGTGCGCCGGTGAGCAGCGCGGCGGCGGCGCTACCCAGTGCGTAGGGACTGGGCGCGGCACCGGTCACGGCGGCGCGCAGGCCAGCCACCGTGCCGTCGGAGGCAAGGCGCAACGTCGCCGACACGGTCACCACGGGGAACGCGTACGCGCCGGGCCGGCTGAGCTCGCGGAAGCCCCAGCCTTCCGCCGGAGCCAGTCGGGGCAGCTCGATTGCGATGATCACCTCGCGGTCCCTCAGCCCACCAGCCTGGAGCAGCTCGGTGACCAGTGCGGTGCGGCCGCCGGTAGGAGATCGCAGTACCGCCGAGGCTTCCAGCAATACGCAAACGCCGGGCAGCTCAGCGGCAGGGTCGGCGTTGGCGATGCTGCCGCCGAGGGTGCCACGGGTGCGGACCGCTGCGTGGCCGACGTGCTCGGCCGCCCGGGACAGCACGGGCACGGCGGCGCGCAGGTCGGCTCGGTCGACCAATTCCTGGTGGCGGGTGAGGGCGCCGAGCACGACACGGTCCGGCCCGATCTCGCACCCGCTCAGCTGGGCGACGCCGTTGAGGTCGATCAGTCGCGGCGGCAGGCGCCGGCGTTCGTTGAGTTCTGGCAGTAGGCTCTGGCCCCCGGCCAGCAGCACGTCCCCATCGGTGAAGGTCACCAGCAGCTCGTCCAGGTCAGGGGGACGGATGTAGTCGAATGCCGGTGGTTTCATGCCGTGCGGTCGAGGGCTGTGCCGCGCGTGGTGAGCCCGAACATTCCTACCTCCGCCCGTACCGGGAGCCTTGATGCGCTGCGGTGCCGCAGTGAACAGCGCCGTCTGACATGCGCCCGGACGCCGGTGACCGTGCGGCTATTTAACCGACGGTAGAACATGGCCGTGGGTTACACAGGGTCGCGCGGTGAGCTGTCGCTCACCCCGATGTGAACTCAGGGGCCGGCACTAGGCGCCCGTCCTGGCGCGGTGACCGCGCTCAGCACCTCCGTCAGGGCCTGCTCCGCGAGCGCGCGCATTTCGTCGTCGGTGCGGTCCTGGATCGGGTGCGGCACGAACACCGAGGGCACTCTCGGATAGCCGAGTGCCTCGGCCTGTGCCGCGCCGGCTGTGGTGAATTCACTGGAGGCGATGTAGGCCGTGACCACGCCCTGACCCTCGAGGGCGACGAAGTCGTGCACACTGCACGACGTGCACGAGCCTCAATCGGCGAGGGCCTCGATCACCACGTCGCATTCGGCGGCGATCTCCCGGCGCAGGTCCATCGGCGCGGGTTTGGTGAACGTCGGCTTGGCGTAGCGGCGCACGCTGACGTCGCGCTCGGTGAGCAGCTCGGCGAGCCGGTCGAGGAAGACGTTCCCGCGCGGCTTGGAGATGTCCAGCAGCCCCACCCGCAGCCCGTCCAGAGAGGCGGGGCGCGGTAGCGGCTCGAGGTGCGCGGCGGATCGCTCGTCGGTCGGATCCAGGACGGTTCGGGTGGTCGGTGCGGCGCGAAGCCCGCCGGTCATGTCCATGGCGCTACCTCCGTTGTCACTGGCTGGCTGCCGCCGGGCCCGCCGACCCAGCCGCCGATCACGGTGGAGAACATCCCGGCCCCGCCACCGGCGTGCACGATCATCAGCCCGCCGGGTCGGAACTTGGGCAGCGGCCGGGTGGCCAGCTGGGCCGGCACGCCTTCCTCGATGCCGTCCGCCCCGCGCGCGATGTCGACGGGCTGGAGCAGCAACGCCTCGCCCAGCGCCGCCTCCACCGCGGCTCGCGACCAGCCGGCCTGTGCGAACACCCTGGCGTGCTCCGGGCACACCACCAGGGTGGCGTCGAACGCGGTGACCAGCTTCGGGTGCGCCACCCCGCGCAAACCGGCGGCCAGCGAGCGGGCCAGCGACTCCGGGGTGCGGGAGATCTGATCGGCCAGCCCCCGAGCGCCCTCGGCGGCGAACACGGTGACCGCCGACGAACCGGAGGGGACACCGCGGGAGACGGACAGCGGCTCCCACGGCGAACCGCGCTCGTCCTCGGCAAAGCAGAATCCGACCTTGCCGGGCTGGCCCAGGGCGGCCCGGTCGACTTCCCCTGGCCGGCCACCACCCACGTTGCGGATCACCAGCTGCAGCGCTCGGCCGATGGTGAGGTTGGCGCGGTTGCCCTGGCCCAGCGCATTGCCGCCCGAATTCATCCCGATCGAGCGCGCCACCGGCCCGTTGACCACGATCGCCGGCCCCGCGCCCCAGGTGGTGGCGAGCAGGCCGTGGGCGTTGAACTCGTCGGTGCACGCGGCGTGCACGGCGGCCAGCACCACCGGCAGGTACTCCGGTCGGCAGCCGGCGAGCACCGCGTTCACCGCGACCTTCTCCACGGTGACCTCGGCGAGGTTGGGCGGCACCACGCCGACCACGTCGTCGGGCGCGCGGGAGGTGCCGGCCAGCATCCGCAGCACCCGCGCCGGAGTCGGTGGTACTACGGGCAGGCCGTCCGACCAGCCCCGGTCGAACAGGGCCTCGATCTCATCCTCCAGCGCGCTCAACTCGACGCGGCGGGAACGCAGCTGGTCACCGTGGGTGCGCACGAGCAGCTGGTCGGCCAGGTCGGGGTCCCCGGTGCGCGAGCCGCAGCCGGGCCGGTGCTCCGGCAGCTCCGGCCCGAGACCGGGCAGCCCGGTGAGCTCCTCCCACGCGGTGCGCAGCCAACCCACGGTGCGCTCGACCTCGACGCCGCCGGCGAAGCGCAGCAAGGTCGGCACCGTGTCGATGTCCAGCGCGAGGCTCACGTCCAGGTCGGTGTCGTCGCGGACGTTCGGCACCGACTCCGGGAACTGCGGGTCGTCCTGGCTGAAGACCAACACTCCGGGCAGCTGGGCCAGGACCGGCTCCACCAGGCGGCAGGTCGGGCAGTCGCGCTTGACCACGGCGACCAGGCCGTCGCGCGGCAGCCCCCCGGCGGCGGACACTCCCACCGCGGTCGCCGGCACAGGCACGGCCTCAGGGTAGCCCGGCCGGGCGTCGCTACCAGCGGTTGTGGACATGGGGTCGGATCAGCTCGTCGTACACCTCGCGGACCGCGGCGTGCGCCTCGCCGCTCAGCGGAGCCAGGTCGGCCGCGGCGGCGTTGCCATTGGCCTGCTCGGTGTTGCGGGCGCCGGGAATGATCACCGTGACAGCGGGCTGGTCGACGATCCAGCGCAGCGCGAACTGGGCCATTGTCGCGCCGGCCGGAACCAGCGGCCGGAGCCGCTCCACCGCGGTCAGCCCCACGTCGTAGGGCACTCCGGAGAACGTCTCGCCGATGTCGAACGCGGCGCCGTCCCTGTTGTAGTTGCGGTGATCGTCGGCGCCGAACGTGGTGCTGGCCGTGTAGCGGCCGGAGAGCAGGCCGGAGGCGAGCGGCACCCGGGCGATGATCGCCACCCCGGCCTCGGCCGCCGCCGGGAGCACCTGCTCCAGCGGCTTCTGCCGGAACGCGTTGAGGATGATCTGGACGCTGGCGGTGCCCGGGCGGGCGATCGCGGTCAGGGCTTCGTGCACGGTTTCCACGCTCACGCCGTATGCGGCGATGCGCCCCTCGGCGACCAGCTCGTCGAGGGCGTCGAAGATCTCGTCGCGGGAGTACGCCTCGGTCGGCGGGCAGTGCAGCTGGACCAGATCGATGGTGTCCACGCCGAGGTTGGCCCGGGAGCGGTCGTTCCAGGCGCGGAAGTTGGCGCGCGAATAACCCTCCGGCGTCTGCTCCTCGAGGCGGCGGCCCATCTTGGTGGCCACGGTGAGCCCGGGCCGACCCTTCAGGAAACGCCCGACCAGAGTCTCGCTGCGGCCGTCGCCGTAGACGTCGGCGGTGTCGAGGAAGGTCACGCCGGAGTCGGCGGCCGCGCCGAGCACCTTCAGCGCGTCGTCCTCGCTGACCTGCCCCCAGTCCGCCCCGAGCTGCCAGCAGCCCAGTCCGATCACGCCGACGTCGCGCCCGAGCCGTTTCGCTATTCGCTTCTCCACAAAGGTCGACCCTAGGTGAATCCGGCGGATGAGCAAGGCCGGTGATCGCTATCGGCCGGACCCGGCACAGTTACCACCTTGGCGCAATCGTGGCGGCGAGCTGAGCCAACGCCGTCGTACTGTCCTGGCCTAAGCTGAGGTCATGGCCGGGTCTCGATAGCGCGATCCGCCAGCTTGAGCACGGTGCCCCTGGTGCTGCTGGCCGGTGGGATCCTTACGCGACCACCCCGGGGCGTCCCGGTAGACCGAGCTCACCTACGCGGAGGCCATCGACAATGGCATCCGAGTGTTGGGCACCAGCGCGTTTCGTACTGGCTGGCGAGCAGAACCTACTGATGCACATGTGGGTTGGAGCAGCTCATCGAGACCAGTGGCACCGGACTTGCCCTTCTGTCCATGACCGCCGATCGAGCACACACCGGTCGCGCCAACTATCGTTGTTGCGATCGAGGCGGACACCGCGTTCGAGGCCGGCCGGTACCGGCACGGGGCGACGGTCCTCCGCGTCCGGAGTTGCATCCAACGGACCTTTCGTCATTGTCGAGCGATGCCTGGTCAGGCTGAACCTTTGCGCGGGTCAGTCGTCCACCGCGGCCTTTACGTACGGCACCTATGTGCGCATCGACGAAGCCTGGGCCGACAACTCCGCCACCCAGCTCGGCCTCTAGGGGACACCGACCCGGACCTGTACCTATCCTGGCTTCGTGCGCGCCGTCGAGGAGAAGATCGACCAGCGGGTGCTGGGACTGACCGCCGCGGCCGGTCCGCAGCACCTTCTGCTCACGTTGCTCGGTGACTACTGGTATCCGCGGTTCGACGCGGTCCCGTCCGGCGCTCTCGTCGACTTGCTCGCCGAGTTCGGTGTCTCCGAGACCAACGCCCGCGCGGCGTTGAGTCGGATGTCGCGCAAGGATCTGCTGGTCGCCGGCCGCCAGGGCCGGCGCACCGTCTACGCCCTGAGTGCAGGCGCAATGCGGACCTTGCACGAGGGGACCCGGCGGATCTTCACTTTCGGTGACCATGTCGCGGGGTGGGACGGTCGGTGGACCCTGGTTGCTTTCTCCATCCCGGAGGAGAACAGGTCGGTCCGATCGGCTCTGCGCGTCCAGCTGGGCTGGGAGGGCTTCGCGTCTCTGTTCGACGGCGTCTGGGTCGCGCCTGGAACGCGCGATGAGACCGCGGCGCACCTGCTCGGGGAACTGGGGGTGGAACTGTCCACGGTGCTCGTCGGCCGGTCGTCTGACCTCCTCCCGGGCGGCAGCCCGACCCGCGCGTGGGATCTGGGTGGTCTGCAGGAGCGGTACGAGGCGTTCATCCGTTCATTCGGTCCGATCGCCGAGCGGATCTCCGAGCGGGACCTCGACGAGCACGAGGCCCTGGTCGTCCGGACGGCGGTGATCGACGCGTGGCGCGAGTTCCCGGCGGTGGATCCCGAGCTGCCGGACGAGCTCCTTCCGAGGGGCTGGCCGCAGCCTCGTGCTCGCGCGCTGTTCACCGGCATCTACGACGTTCTCGGGCTGCCCGCCTCGGCGCGGTTCCGCACCCTCGTGAGCAGGCACGACCCCGAGTCGGGACCGCTCGTCGCCCACCACACCTCGACCGACGCGCTGCGGCTGTGCGAGTGAGTCAACACCTGAAGCTAGACGAATTCATTGACGCCCGTCGCTAGGTGCGTCTAGCGTCTGTTTGGACAGCGACACGAGCGACGAAGCAAGTGGTGGCGATGGATCACGCAGACGTCCGCGAGCAGTACCGGCTGGCGAACCAGTACCGAAAGCTCGCCTTCCAGGAACGGCCCTACCTCGGCTCGCCCGGCGCACCGGCCCAGGACGAGACCAACACGAGCGGCACCTGGGCCCACCTCAACGGGGGTTTCCTCATCGGCTACGAGTACACCCGCTGGTGGCGGGAGAACCGAGCTCTGCGGACCGCGGTCGTGATCGGTGACTGGAGCTGGCTGCTCGAGTTCGCCGGCACCGAGCTGATCGTCCAGCGCCAGGGGGTGACCGGCGAGATCGGCTATGAGCTGTTGATGCGCACCGACACCGGTCGCGCCCACGAACTGCTCGACGCTGTCACGCTCATCGCCGGCCAACTCGCCGTCTCCCTCGACAACGCCCAGCTGTACGCCGAGTTTCGCCGGATCGCCGACGAGCAGGCGGCTTTGCGGCGGGTGGCGACGCTAGTGGCTCGCGGGGTGGGGCCGGATCTCGTGTTCGCCGCGGTGGCCGAGGAGGTCGGCGCGCTCTTCGGCGCCGACGCCGCGGTGATCGTGCGGTTCGAGCCGGACGGGGAGGCGACCGTGATGGGAGGCTACGGGTTCGAGCACTCCCAACTGGGTTCGCGCGGCACGCCCGACCCCCGCTTGGCCATGGCGTCGGTCCAGGCGACCGGCCGCGCGGCTCGCCGCGACGTGGACGCCCCGACGTCGGCGAGCCTGCCCGAGGCCACCCTGACGGGCGTCCGCTGTGCGGTCGCTAGCCCGATCGTGGTCGAGGGTTGGCTCTGGGGCGCAATGGCCGTCGGGTCGCGGCGCGACCGGCTGCCCCAGGACACCGAGCAGCGGCTGGCCGACTTCACCGAGCTCGTCGCGACCGCCATCGCCAACGCTGAAAGTCGGGCCGAGCTCTCCACGTCGCGCGCGCGGATCGTCGCCGCCGCCGACCAGACGCGCCGGCGGATCGAACGGGACCTGCATGACGGCGCCCAACAGCGGCTGGTCTCGCTGGCGCTGCAGCTGCGCAATGCGCGGGCGGGGGTGCCGCCCGAGCTCGACGCGCTCGCCGCCGAGCTCGACGAGCTCGCCGCCGAGGCGACCGGCGCGCTGGACGAGCTGCGCGAGATCGCGCGTGGCATCCACCCGGCCGTCCTGGCCAAGGGCGGCCTCCGCGCGGCGCTGCGCACGCTGGCCCGCCGCGCGCCGATCCCCGTCCACCTGGACGTGCGCGCGGAGGGACGGCTGCCCGAGCATGTCGAGGTCAGCGCGTACTACGTCGTCGCCGAGGCGCTGACCAACGCGGCCAAGCACGCGCGCGCCTCGGCCGTCGCAGTCGAGGTCGACGCCGCGGACGCTTTCCTGCGCGTCGCGGTCCGCGACGACGGCGCCGGCGGCGCCGACTTCACCCGCGGCACCGGCCTGGTCGGCCTCAAGGACCGCGTTGAGGCGCTCGGCGGCCGAATCTCTCTCGACAGCCCGCGCGGCGCGGGGACCAGCCTGCGCGTGGAGCTCCCGCTCACCGCGACGAACGGCGGCGTCACCTCCCGCCGATAGGGAGGGCCGTCGTGTCAAGTGGGCAGGCGGTATTGGCCCGCGATGTACTCATCGTGGCCGGTCAGGAGAGTCGGGGTCAGCGAGTGCGGTAGCGAATATGCTGTCGTGGGGTCGACGCGCGGTCAGATTGAGATGCGAGGGTTGGTTACCTGACCGGGTTCGTCGGGAGCGATCCGCGTCTCTAGGATCGAGCGTCACCGAACGCGATTTCGGAGCCCACCCCACCGTGCATCTCAGCACCGGCTGACCAGGCCTGGCGGTAGGCGTGCCGAGGGTAGGGAAACCGCCGCACGGTTCGACGGACCGCACACTTGCTGGACCTGATCGGATCCCACACCGCTGAGCTGGTCGTGCTCTGGCGTGCCCCCGTGCCCGATCCGACACCTCCCCTCGAGTAGCCACCGCGGCACGTGGCCCCGCCGTGGGTCGAAACATGCCAACGGCTCAACCCCGCCGACAACGACAACCCTTGCCGAAGCAAGAGCTCGAGCTAGCCGGCCGGCTCGCCACAGACCTAGCTGGCGGAGTGTGGGCGCGACCACCGCTGGGTCGTATACGGTGCCGCGCCCCGTGCCTCCCACCATCCCGCGCGGGGCGAGCGGTCTACTCACATCAAACGACACAGGCGCCGGGTGGTGTGGTGATCGTGCGGCGTGCCGTGCCGGTGTGTGAGCGGCGTGCTTTGGTGGCGAAGTGGGGGACGCGTGCCAGGGGCTGTGGGTCGCCGGATTCCACCGCGGCTATGCTGCCTGTGACGATCGCGCACCTGCTCGGGGAACTGGGGGTGGAACTGTCCACGGTGCTCGTCGGCCGGTCGTCTGACCTCCTCCCGGGCGGCAGCCCGACCCGCGCGTGGGATCTGGGTGGTCTGCAGGAGCGGT
>Ga0193743_1003514_pt1 | contig 10478 bp, 14 predicted proteins | sample L2c2metaG_FD_143038 | JGI IMG/M metagenome (GOLD analysis project Ga0193743, IMG submission 143038) | Soil microbial communities from a riparian zone of the East river system, Colorado, United States - L2c2 | ecosystem: Environmental > Terrestrial > Soil > Riparian zone | place: USA: East River...
CGAGGACGAGGGCGCGGTGACGATCACCGGGCACGCTGCGGACAGCGAGATCCTGCTGTTCGACTTGCCCTGACCGGCGTCAGGCCGCCGGTTGCGGCCCGCGTTCGAGATAGGAACTGAGGGCGATATAGCTGCGGGTGCCCTTGACGCCCGGGATGTCGTAGATCATCCGCAGCAGGTCCTCCAGCGCCTGGGTGTCCCGCATCCGCACCTTCAGCAGCATGCAGGTGTCGCCGGTGACCGAATGGATCTCCTCGACGTCCGGCAGCGCGGCGAGGTCGAGCATCTCCTGGCTCTTGCCCCAGCCGATGGTGTCGACATGGATGAAGGCCAGCAGCGGCTTGCCCAGCTTGGGCCCATCCAGCGCCGCCACGGTCGCCTTGATCACCCCGTCGCGCTTCAGCCGCTTCACCCGTTCATGCACCGCCGGCGGCGACAGATTCAGGGCACGGCCGAGTTCGGCATAACTCAAAGCCGCGTCGGCGGCGATCAGCCCTAACAATTTTCGGTCGACAGCGTCGACGGCGGCGGCCTCGGCCGGACGGCGCCGAATCGCTTTCGTTTTTTCGATGACCATTTGAATCACGCTTCCTGGCTGAACCTGGTTCGGCGATTATGGTCACATGCCCGAACATCATCAACACGGAAGCGCCATCTCGCTGCAGACCGCGATCCTGACGGCGGGCATCGCCGTGGTCGGGTCGAACTCGTTGGTGCTGAGCCCGATCCTTGGCGATGTGGCCACGGCCATGGCGGCAACGCCGGTGGCAGTGTCCCGCGCCATCGCCGCTTATGGCGGGGCCACCGCCCTCTCAGCCTTCCTGCTGGCGCCGCAGATCGACCGGATCGGGCCGCGACGGGCCTTGTTCGCCGGCATGGCCGGGCTGATCGCGGCAACCCTGCTGTCGGCCCTCGCCAGCCACTGGCTGATGCTGACAGCGGCTCAGGCGTTGGCCGGGCTGGGGGCCGGGGTGATCCTGCCGTCGATCTACACCTTGGCCACCACCATCGCGCCGCCGGGCCGGGAGTCGCGCGTGCTCGGCCGGGTGCTGACCGGCTGGTCGGTCTCGATGGTGGCGGGGGTGCCCGCGGCCGCATTCATCGCCGAGACGCTGGGCTGGCGCGCGGTGTTCCTGCTGCTGGCCGGGCTCGCCGCCCTCGCCCTGCCCGGCATCGCCCGGCTGCCGGCGCACAGCGGGCGGGCGGCGGCGGCGCGGCCGGGACCGGCGGCGCTGGTCGCCCCCCTCGCCTACCCCGGCGTGCCGGCGCTGCTGCTGATCTGCCTCGGCTTCATGGCTTCGTTCTACGGCGTCTATGCCTTCATCGGCGACCATGTGCGCAGCCAGCTCGGCCTCTCCGCCGGGCAGGCGGGGCTGATCGTGCTGACCTATGGGCTCGGCTTCGGCGCCGCCAGCTTCGGCGATGGGCTGGTCGATCGGCTGGGGCCGCGCCGGCTCTTCCCTGCCATCCTCGTGGCCGTGGCCGCGATCTACGCGCTGATGCTGCCGGCGGCGCATAGCTTCACCGCCATTGCCGCGCTGACCGGGCTATGGGGCTTCGCCAACCATTTCGGCCTGAACATCCTGGTGCTGCAGTTGTCGCAGGCGAAGCCGGAAGCACGAGGCGCCGTGCTGGGCCTGAACAGCGCTGTTACCTATCTCGGCGTCCTGGTCGGCACCGGGCTGGCAGGGGTCGGCTATGCCGGCGCCGGCTTCCAGCCCGTTGCGGTGGGGGCCGCCGCCGCATGCCTCACCGCCGCCCTGGTCGCCGCCACGGCTTTGCGGCCCCGCCGAAGCGCCGACCCCGCGACATCCTGACAGGTCCGGTCGCGAAACTTTCGGCCAACCCTTTCCGAACAGCGTCCGGATCCCCATTGTCTGGGGCCAGATTGAGCGGGCACCGGATCCCGCGGAAGGACCAGGATGCCAAGGCTCGCGGGGTTGGCGACAGCCGTCCCCGAACACGTAATCACCCAGGCGGAAGCCCGGGAGGGTGCCCGTCGCGTCTTCGCAGCGCGGCCGGCGTTGTTCGACCGCATGGCGACGGTCTACGAATCCGCCGGCATCGACACCCGACGATCCGCCGTCCCGCTGGACTGGTACTTCGCGCCGCATGACTGGCACGACCGCAATGCCGTGTTCATGGATGCGGCGCTCGACCTGCTTGAGACCGCGGCGCGGCGCTGCCTGGACGACGCCGGATGCGGTATCGGCGAGGTCGACGCCATCGTCACCATCTGCTCGACCGGCATCGCCACGCCGAGCCTTGATGCCCGACTGATGGAGCGCATGCCCTTCCGCCCCGACACGGTGCGGCTGCCGATCTTCGGCCTGGGCTGCGCCGGCGGCGTGCTGGGCCTGGCCCGCGCCGCGGCGCTGTCGCGCGCCCTGGGCGGCACCGTGCTGCTGCTGGTGGTCGAGCTGTGCGGCCCGACATTCCGGCGCGGCGACCTAACCAAGAGCAACGTCGTCGCCACCGCCCTGTTCGGCGACGGTGCGGCAGCGGCGCTGATCCGCCCCGGTGACGGCGTGCCGGCGCTGGGGCCGACCGGCGAGCATCGCTGGCCCGGAACGCTGGACGTGATGGGCTGGTCGGTCGAGGCGGACGGGCTGGGCGTGATCTTCTCGCGCGACATCCCGACCCTGGTGCGCAACGACCTGCGGCCGGCGGCCGAGGGCTTCCTCGCACGACACGACCTGACGCTCGGCGACATCGACGGCTTTGTCTTCCATCCCGGCGGCACCAAGGTGGTGGAGGCGCTGCGCGATGCCTTCGAGCTGACCGATGCGGCGATGGGGGCGGAGCGTTCGGTGCTGCGCCAGTACGGCAACATGTCGGCCGTGACGGTGATGTTCGTGCTGGCGGAGAAGCGCCGGCAGATGGCCGGGCGCTGGCTGCTGAGCGCCCTGGGCCCCGGCTTCTGTGCCGGCTTCGCTGTGCTGGACTGCGGATGATGCTGGGCTGGGTGCAGGTCGTGGCGCTGCTGGTGGCGGCGCAACGCCTGGGCGAGCTGGTCTATGCCCGCCGCAACGAATCCCGGCTGCGCGACAGGGGTGCGGTCGAGAGCGGGGCCCGCCACTATCCGCTGTTCATCCTGCTGCATGGCGGCTGGCTGCTGGCGATCTTCCTGCTGGTGCCGGCCGACCGCGCTCCGTCATGGCCGCTGCTGGCCCTGTTCGTGCTGCTGCAGGCCGGCCGGATCTGGGTGGTCGCGACGCTGGGACCCTATTGGACGACCCGGATCCTCAGCCTGCCCGGCGCTCCCCTGGTGCGCCGCGGTCCCTATCGCTGGGTCCGCCACCCCAACTACCTGATCGTCACGGCCGAGATCGCGGTGCTGCCCCTGGCCTTCGGCGCCTGGTGGATCGCAATCGTCTTCTCCCTCGCCAACGCCCTCCTGCTGCGTCACCGAATCGGCGTCGAGCAGCAGGCATTGGCCGGCCGGGGCTGAAGCAGGGAAGCGTGGTGGCCGCGCCCGGCCACTGAGGCACAGATCGGCTCTGGCGGGACCGCTCCGGCGGCCCTATCCTGGCGCGCCTCAAAGAACGAGACGGACCGTGACCGCCAACGACGCCCGCTCCCTCGACGGGATCGACCTCCTGTCGGTCGTTCCCCCCGCCATCCGCGCCGAGATCCTGAAGCAATGCCGCTGGCAGCGCTTCGAGGCGCAGGAGCAGATCATCGATCGCAACGATGATCCCGACCATGTCTACTTCCTCGTCGAGGGTCGGGTGCGGGTGGTGATCTATTCCGCCTCGGGCAGAGAGATCACCTTCGACGATCTGCAAGCCGGTTCGATGTTCGGCGAGCTGTCCGGGCTGGACCGGGCGCCCCGCTCCGCCAATGTCATGGCGCTGACCGACGCGACCGTCGCCGTGCTGCCGACCGCCGCCTTCCGCGCCGTCGTGACCGAGAACCCGGCCCTGGCGCTGGCCACCATGGTGCATCTGGTCGGCGTGCTGCGCCGCGCCAATGAGCGGATCATGGAGCTGAGCACGCTGGGCGCCAACAACCGGGTGCACGCCGAGATCCTGCGCCTGGCCATCCTTGGAGGGCAGCCGGACGGCACCGCCGTCATCCGGCCGATCCCGGTGCATTCCGACATCGCCAGCCGCGTCAGCACCACGCGCGAGACCGTGGCCCGGGTGCTGAGCGACCTGGCCCGCGCCCGCCTCGTCGTCCGCGCCGCCGACCATCTGCACGTCGCCGACCTCAACCGCCTGGAGCGGCTGGTGGAGGATGTTCGTGGCGAATGGTGACGGGGCCAGTGGTGACGGCGGTTTGAACCGCTGGACCACGCTGAAGGTCAAGCCGGTCTACGAGAACCCTTGGATCAAGGTGAACGAACACGACGTGCTGACCCCGGCCGGGACGCCGGGGATCTATGGCGTGATCACCTACAAGAACCTGGCGGTCGGGGTGGTGCCGATCGATGATCGCGGCCGCGTTACCCTGGTCGGCCAGTACCGCTACGCCCCCGGGCTGTACAGTTGGGAGATCCCGGAGGGTGGCGGGGACCCCGATGTCGCACCCATGCTGTCGGCCGAGCGCGAGCTGCGCGAGGAGACTGGGTTGGAGGCGGCCCATTGGCACCCGCTGCTGACGATGCACCTGTCGAACAGCGTCTCGACCGAGATCGCCCATCTGTTCGTCGCCTATGGCCTGACCCAGGGCGAGGCGGCGCCGGAGGAGACCGAGGATCTGGCGGTGCGCACGGTACCGCTGGCCGAGGCCTTTGCCATGGTCGCCGACGGCCGGATCACCGACTCCCTGACCGTCGGCGCGCTGCTACGGCTGCAGGTGATGCTACTGAGCGGCACCCTGCCGACCGGCCTGGCCGAAATCCTGCGGCGGACATGACGGCCAGTTGAAGCACGTCCTGTTCGTCTGCGGCCGCAATCTCCAACGCAGCCCGACTGCGGAAGCGATCTTCGCCGGCCATCCCGGAGTCGAGACGGCCTCGGCCGGGCTGAACCCCGACGCCGAGGAGCCGCTGACGGCCGAGTTGGTCGAATGGGCGGATCTGATCTTCGTCATGGAAAAATCGCAGCGGGCCAAGATCGCCGGCCGTTTCCGCGGCTCGCTGAAGCATGCCCGTGTGATTTGCCTCGACATCCCCGACCGGTTCGAGGCGATGGACCCGGAGCTGGTGCGCCTGCTGCAGGCCAAGGTCACGCCGCTGCTGCGCTGACCCCTGGTCTCACCACGCCCGGCGCTGGCCCATCACCTGCATCGGCCCGGCCGGGCGCGGTGCCCGCTCCGCCCGCGGCGAGTGGCTGAACAGCGACCGGTAGCATTTGGCGAAATGCGAGGCCGAGGCGAAGCCGCAGGCCACCGCCACCTCCAGCACCGGCATCGAGGTCTGCGCCAGCAGGATCTGGGCGTGCTTCAGTCGCGCCTCGAGATAGTACTGCGAAGGCGTGCAGTTGAGGTAGATCCGGAACAGCCGTTCGAGCTGCCGGGTCGACAGCCCGGCGGCACGGGCCAGCGCGGCACGCGGCAGCGGCTCGGCCAGGTTGGCCTCGATCTCGGCGATCGCGGCCAGCAGCTTCGGATGGCTGACGCCGAGCCGTTCGCGCAGTTCCATCCGCTGCGGCGCGTGGCCCTGGCGCGGCCGGGCGTGCAGGAACTGTTCGGCGACCTGGTTGGCCAGGTCGATGCCGTGGGCCTGGCCGATCAGGTAATGCGTCATGTCGAGCGACGCCGTGCCGCCGGCCGAGGTGAAGCGGTCGCGATCGATCTCGAACAGCCGCCCGGTGACGTCGAGCCGTGGAAAGGTCTCGGTGAAGGCGCTGAGGTTTTCCCAATGGATGGTGCAGCGATAGCCGTCCAGCAGCCCGGCCCAGGCCAGGTGATAGGTGCCGGTCGAGACGGCGCCGAGGCGCGACCCGCGCCGGGCCATGCGCCGCAGCCAGGCCAGGATGCGTTCGTCGCGCCCATCCTGCGGGTCGAGGCCGGCGACGACCACCACCATGGTGAAGGAATCCTCCGGCCCGATCGCTCCCTGGGTCACCAGGACGGCATCGTTGCTGGCGGTGACCGGGGCGCCGTCGACCGACAGAAGGCGCCATTCGTACAGTGTCCGGCGCGCCACCCAATTGGCGGCGCGGAACGGCTCGAGCACCGCCGACAGCGCCATCATCGAGAAGTTCGGGACCAGCAGAAACCCCACCCGCTGGGGTGGCTCAGTCATCGGATCGTCGGCCATGCCCGGTCTGCTGCGCTCCCGAAAGCAGGCATCCGGCCACAGCCCCGACGCCGAAGCAAGCCCGCCGCTCGGGCAGGTCAGTTCCGATCGTGATCCCGCGGGCGGGTGCGCAGGATCAGTAGCACGAAGCCGCCGATCAGCAGTGCTGCGGCCGCCCCGGCGCCGCCGGCCACCCAGATCGCCGCGCCGCCATCGGCCCCGGCCAAACCGGCGGTTATATGGAAGCTCCAGATGCCGATCCCGGCCAGGAAGGCAACGATAAGGGCGAGAAGCAGGGCGATGCGCATGGTCCGGTAGGGAAGGTGGAGGAGCGCCGGGACTGGCCGTTCGATGGCGCTGGTTCGGCCCGCGGCCGACCCGGACGATAGGACGCCGCGATGGTTGTAGCCGCAATTGCGCCTCAACGACATGGCTTCGGGAGGCGGCGACGTCGCCGCCCCATTCTTGACCACTTCAGGCGAGATCGAACAGCAGGATCTCGGCCTCGGTCTCGGCGGTGACCCGCAGGCTGGCCTCACCCTCGATAGCGGCGCCATCGCCGGCCCGCATTTCATGGCCGTCGAGCGTGACCATGCCGCGCGTCAGCTGCACGAATGCGCCCCGGCCCGGGCCGATCGCATGTTCGACCGTTTCGCCGGCGGCCAGCCGGCCGATATAGAGCCGGACGTCCTGGTGGATGGTCACGGCCCCCTCCGATCCGTCGGGACCGGCAACCAGGCGCAGACTGCCTCCAGCCTCCGGCACCGTGATCTGCTCATAGCCCGGTGCCAGGCCGGACCGGTCCGGATGGATCCAGATCTGCAGCAGATGCAGCGTGTCGGTGTCGGAGGGGTTCATCTCGCTGTGGGTGATGCCGGTGCCGGCGGTCATGCGCTGCAGGTCGCCGGCGCGGATCACCGCCTGGTTGCCGAGGCTGTCGCGATGGGCGACCGCGCCGCCCAGCACATAGGTCAGGATCTCCATCTCGGCATGGGGATGCGCCGGGAAGCCGGCGCCGGGGACGACCCGGTCCTCGTTCAGGACGCGCAGCGAGCGGAACCCCATGCGCTTCGGATCCCGGAACCGGCCGAAGGAGAAGGTGTGGCGACCCTCGATCAGGCCGGTTTCGGTGCGGCCCCGGGCCATGCGGTCATGCAGCGTGATCATCTCGCTCTCCCGTCGTGGTGTGGTGACGCAGAGATCGGCCTATCGGGCCGGCAGCGAAAGCCGTCGGTCAGGAAACGCCGCGTTCGACCGGAGCGAACGACAGGCCCCGCTCCCACGGCGCCGGGTCGATGCAGCCCTCGGCCAGATGATCGACCAGCGCCCGCACCCGGCGCGACAGGTGGCGGGTCTGGGGATACAGGGCGTGGATCACGTCGGCCACCGGCTCGGCGTCCAGCGGCACCGCGATCAGCCGGCCGTCGCGCAGCGCGTCGGCGGTGATGAAGGTGGGCAGCACGGCCAGGCCCAGCCCGGCAATGGCGGCGTCGCGCGCGGCCTCGCCATTGTTGACGGTGACCCGGCTGCGCATCGCCACGGTGCGCGGCGGCCCGCCCGCGGCGAAGGGCGTGAACTGCCACAGCCAAGCCGATGGCGCCTCGGCATAGCCGATCGCCTCATGCTGCGGCAGTTCCGCCAAGCTGCGCGGCAGCCCGACTGTGGCGGCATAACTGGGGCTGGCGCAGACGATGCGGCGGCTGGCGGCCAGCCGGCGGGCGATCAGCGCCGAATCGCGCGGCCGAGTGATGCGGATGGCGACGTCGTACCCCTCCCCCACCAGGTCGACCATGCGGTCGTCGAGGTCGAGCGTCAGCGCCAGCCGCGGATGCCGGCTGGCGAAGTCGAACAGCACCGGGCCGAGATAGAGCGTGCCGAAGCTCATCGGCGCCGCCACGCGCAAGGCCCCGCGCAGGTCGCCATCGCTCTCCGCCACCTCCGCCGCCGCCTCGTCGAGCTGGCGCAGGATGCTGCGCCCGCGCTCATAGAAGGCCAGGCCGCGCTCGGTCGGCAGCACCCGGCGGGTGGATCGCTGCAGCAGCGACCCGCCCAGCCCGGCCTCGAGATCGGTGATGCGCTTGCTGACCACCGATTTCGATAGGTTGAGCCGCCGGGCCGCGGCGCTGATGCTGCCGCTGTCGACCACCTGCAGGAAGGTGGCGATGTCGTCGAGCCGATATCTCATCGTTCGATCATATCGAACAGCGGTTTCGAGGAAAGCGGCATTCCCGTCAGGCCCGGCAATCCCGATCTTGGGGGCAGAGCGAAACCGCACCGGCTCGCCCGGTGCCCGCGAACGGAGATGACGATGACCACTACCACGACGACAGGCAGCCTGGCCAAGCCGCGCAGCCTGGCCCGCACCCTGCGGGGCCGCGCGGCCAGCGACGGCGCCGGGGTCAAGCTGACCCGCGTGATCGGCCAGCCCGGCCTGCCGGACCTCGACCCTTTCCTGATGCTGGACGAATTCCGGTCCGACGATGCCGCCGATTACCTGGCCGGCTTCCCGGACCACCCGCATCGCGGCTTCGAGACCGTGACCTACATGCTGGCCGGGCGGATGCGCCATGGCGACAACAAGGGCAATGTCGGCCTGCTCGGCCCCGGCAGCGTGCAGTGGATGACGGCCGGCAGCGGCATCGTCCATTCCGAGATGCCGGAGCAGGAGAACGGGCTGATGTGGGGCTTCCAGCTCTGGGTCAACCTGCCGGCAGGCGAGAAGATGACGGCGCCGCGCTACCAGGACATCCCGGCCGACGCGGTCCCCGAGGTGTCAGCGGGTCCCGGCGCGACCGTCCGCGTCATCGCCGGCCGCTTCGGCGGTACCGACGGCGAGGTCGAGGGCGGCACCACCGAGCCGGTCTATCTCGATGTGCATCTGGAGGCCGGCGCCGCGATCGAGGTGCCGCTGCCCGAGGGCCATGCCGGCTTCGCCTATGCCTATCAGGGCGCGGCGGAGATCGGCGGCGAGGTGCTGGAACGCGGCACGCTGGGCGTGCTGGGGGCCGGCGACGGCGTCCGGGCGGCGGCCAAGGCCGGCCCGGCCCGGTTCCTGATCGTGGCCGGCAAGCCGCTGCGCGAGCCGGTGGCGAAATACGGGCCCTTCGTCATGAACACGGAGGCGCAGATCGCCGAGGCGATCGAAGATTTTCGCGCCGGCCGGTTCTGAGCGAGTACCTGATCATGACAAAAGGGGTGGAGGCTTGCTGGCCTCCACCCCTTTTTGCGGGACCACTGCGGCCCCCCTCCCCTCACCGCCAGCCGCAGCGTCGCCGCCCGTAATCGACGATCGGCGCCAGCCAATCGATCCAGGCCTGGTCGGCACCGTCGACCCAGGCCTCGGTGATCGGCGGCTCCGCCATCACCAGCAGACGCTGTCAGTCGCCCCGGCGCTCGGCGTATTCGCGCAGCCAGCGGCGACGAGCGCCGGGAGACAGAGAACGCAGAGCCTGATGGCCGCCAGCTCCACCGGCTGCTCGCTGCGGTTGCGCTCGACATCCGCCAGCGGGACGTCCTTGGCCAGGGCGTTGTGCCACGCGGCCTGGCCCAGCTTGTCGGTGGAGAAGAAGGTGACGCTCTTGGCCCAGGGGTTGGCCGAGGTGTCGACCGGCACCAGGCTGGGATACTGGATGTCGGGGTACTGGATCTCGTAGGCCTGGGCCTCGATCTGGCTGGTCTGGGCGACGAGGAAGCCCAGCGCCTGCTGAGCATCGAATGCGAACATGAGGGGTCGCTCCTTCAGGGGCTGGGCGATCGGATGGTGCGGGAGGGGGATGGTCACGCGGCCGGCAGGGCGCCGCCGAGCCGCAGTACGGCGAGGCCGCCGGCGCCGGCGGCCGTCATCCAGCGGGCCCCGGCGATGGCGAAGTTGCCGACATCGGCGGCGGTGCTGGACAGCACGCCGGTCGCGGCGGCGAAGGTGACGTCCTGGCCGGCCGCGACGGCGCCGCCGACCACGACCCAGATGTCGCCTTCGGTCAGCACCGCGATGCTGTCGTTCAGCAGGTAGCGGTCGGCCGGGCTGGAATCGAGGGTGACGTCGCGGATCGAGATGCCGACGAAGCCGGCGGCCGCGGCGGCGCCCAGCACCGCGCCCCGGGCGGCGGCGCCCTGGCCGACGGCGACGCCGAACGGGATGCCGCCGGCGGTCTCGACGATGCGGGTGTCGCCATCGGCGTTGGTCATGTTGGCGACCAGCCCGGCGACGCCGGGCCGGAGGGTCTCGCTGTAGCTGTTCTGCACGACGGCCATGTCCGTCTCTCCTTCTGCTGACGCTGGCTGCTGACGCTGG
>Ga0193743_1003516_pt1 | contig 10471 bp, 10 predicted proteins | sample L2c2metaG_FD_143038 | JGI IMG/M metagenome (GOLD analysis project Ga0193743, IMG submission 143038) | Soil microbial communities from a riparian zone of the East river system, Colorado, United States - L2c2 | ecosystem: Environmental > Terrestrial > Soil > Riparian zone | place: USA: East River...
CTACTGGTGTTTGGAGGCCAAGCCGTCGGGGGCGGAGGCGACGGCGCGGTGGATGGCGTCGGCGAGGGCCAGGGCGGTCTCCTCGGTCAGCTCGAGGGCGACCCGGGCGGATGGGCCGAGTGCCGGGTTGAGCACGTCGATGTTCACCGTGTGCCCGTACTGGGCGTGCACCGGGTGGTCCACGTACACGGTGGCCTCACTGGCGCCGAACCAGCCGGTGGCGCCCTTGCCGCTGCCGTCCACGGCGATCTTCTCGGTCAGGTAGGTACACATGGGTCAGCCCGCCAGGTGCTTGCCGAAGAAGTCGTAGATCCGGTGCCAGCCGTCCAGCGCGGCCTCCACCCGGTAGGCCGGCCGGTCCGGCGAGAAGAACGAGTGTCCAGCACCGTCGTAGGAGTGGAACTCATGCTGCTTGCCCAGCCGGGTCAGCTCGGCGTCCAGCTTGGCCACCGCGTCCGGGTTCGGGAAACGGTCCTCCTTGCCGAACAGCCCGAGCAGCGGGCAGCTCAGCTCGGGCGCCAGGTGGAGGATCGGCTGCATCACCTTGGGCATGCCCTCGACGTGGTCCTCCACCACGAACGCGCCGTAGCAGTCGACGGCGGCGTCCAGCTCCAGCGAACACGCGGCCAGGAACGCCTGCCGGCCGCCGGAGCAGTGCCCGATCAGGCCGATCTTGCCGTTCGCGCCGTCCAGGCCGCGCAGGTAGTCCGCCGCGCCGGCCACGTCGCCGACCAGCCGGTCGTCCGGTACACCGCCGGCCGCGCGCACGGTGGCAGCCGCGTCGTCCGGGTCCGCGCCCGGTGCCTCGCGGGAGTACAGGTTCGGGCAGACCGCGTGGTAGCCGGCGACGCCGAGACGGCGCACGAACTCCTTGGTCTCCCGGTCGTAGCCCGGCATGTGGTGGATCCACACCACACCGCCCCGGGAGCCCTGCGCGAGCGGGCGGGCCGCGTAGGCCTCGATCTGGTCGCCGCCGTGGCCGGTGATGGTCACCGTCTCGGCGAGGATGGCATCAGGGCTGGTGGAGGTCATGCCGGCGTCCTTTCGGTCAGCGGGGAGCGTCCTCTGGAGATGGAGGCGAGCGCGGCGATCACCGCCATGATGGCGGCCGCTGTAAACACCGTAACCAGCCCGTGGTGGAACGGCTCGGAGATCAGCTGAGGAAAGAACTCAGTACCGGTCAGGGTGTTCCGATTCGCGGCGGGCAGCACTTCCAGTACCCCGCTGGGCCCGAGCAGGTGGGCCATCGGGTTCGCGCCGAGGAACGCGGCGAACAGCGTGCTCACCGGGGGCAGGTTGGCCACCTCGGCGGCGACCGCGGCGGGCACGCCCTGCGCGCGCAGGCCGGCGGACAGGGTGTCCGGCAGCGACCCGGCCAACCCGACCACCATCAGCGAGAAGAACACCCCGATGGACAGCGCGGTGCCGGAGTTCTGGAAGGTGGCCCGCATCCCGGAGGCGACCCCGCGCTCACCGGGCGGCACGCTGCTCATCACCGCTGAGGTGTTCGGCGCGGAGAACATGCCCTGCCCGATCCCGCTGAGCGCCAGCAGGACGGCGAACGCCGGGTAGGAGAAGTTGACCGGCAGCGCCATCAGCCCGAGGAACGCGCCGGCCAGCAGTAACAGTCCGGTGGTGGCCAGGGCGCGCGCGCCGAACCGGTCGGACAGCGCTCCGGCGACCGGCCCGGCGATCAGGAAGCCGGCGGTGAGCGGCAACATGTAGATGCCGGCCCACAGCGGCGTGGCGACGAAGTCGTAGCCGTGCAGCGGCAGCCAGATGCCCTGCAGCCAAATAATGATCATGAATTGCAAGCCGCCCCTGGCGATCGCGACGAGCAGCGCGGCCAGGTTGCCCGCGGCGAACGCGCGCACCCGGAACAGGCCCAGCCGGAACATCGGCTCGGCCACCCGCGTCTCGATCACCCCGAAGACCACCAGCAGCGCCACCCCGAGCGCGATGCCACCGAGTACCAGCGGGTTCGACCAGCCGGTGGAGTGCCCGCCGTAGGGCTGGATGCCGTAGGTGATGGCGGCCAGGATGAGCGCCGCGCCGGCCGCGAAGGTGAGGTTGCCCGGCCAGTCGATCCGGGCCACCCGCGCGCTGCCCACCTCACGCAGGCTGCGATAGGACCAGATGGTGCCGAATACGCCGATCGGCACGCTGACCCAGAACACCGCCCGCCAGTCGATCTCGGCAAGCAGTCCGCCGATCACCAGCCCGAGGAACTGGCCGGTCAGCGCGCTGATCTGGTTTACCCCGAGAGCCATGCCGCGTTGCTCCACCGGGAACGCGTCGGTCAGGATGGCCGCTGAGTTCGCGGTCAGCATCGCCCCGCCGACCGCCTGCACGGCGCGCCAGCCGATCAGCCAGAGTGCGCCCTGCCCGGCGTGGAACGGGTCGAAAGACAGCGCGATGGAAGCCAGAGTGAAGATCACAAAGCCTCGGTTGTACATCTTGACCCGGCCGAACATGTCGCCCAGTCGACCCAGCGCGACCACCAGGACCGCCTGCACCAGCAGGTAGCCCAGGATCATCCAGAGCAGGTAGCCGATGTTGGCCGGATCGAGTGGGTCCAGCCCGATGCCCCGGAAGATCGCCGGCATAGCGATGATCACGATGGACGCGTCCATCAGGCTCATCAGCACGCCGAGTGTGGTGTTGGACAGCGCCACCCACTTGTACCGGTCGCCGCGGACGACCGCCGGCCGGGCTAACTCGGTCAACGCCGCATCACCGTCGACCTCGCCGGGCCGCGCCACCCGAGTAGGTAGTTAGCACAACTACTTAACCTAGCTCACAACCACGCCGTCGTCGACCTCATCTCGGCCCGAACCGCGATCGCGGTCCTCAGCCGCCGACGCCTACCGCACCGACGCCTACCGCACCGACGCCGACCTTGTCGACGCCGAGGTCATCCAGGTAGGCCCGCACCGCCACCGGGTCGCCGCCGCGCATTCCGAGATAGCCGTCCGGCCGGATCAACACCAGGTCGCCATCCTCGGCGCGGTAGGCCCGGCGGGCGTGCCCGGCGGCGTCGACCAGGTCCAGCCCGTCGCCGATGCCCACCACCCGCACCGGGCCGGCGGGCCGCTCCGGGCGCACCCCGAAGCCGAGCAGCAGCCAGTGCGGCCCTCGGCGCAGCTCGAACAGCCGCACCGCCCGGCCGTCCGGCCCCACACACGGCGCATCCGGAGCCCGGTCGCCAGCATCCGGCGCCCGGTCGCCGGCCTCGGGCGCCCGGTCACCAGCCGCTACACGGTCACCAGTCTCCACCCGGCCAGCGAGGTCCTCGGCGGGGGCGGCAAGCGGGCCGCCCCGGTAGCTGATCGAGAGCTGGCGCGCCTCCGCCCGGTCGGCCGCGCTCCGACTGCCCGGCGGCACGCCCAGTAGCCGACTGGACAGCCCAAGCACCCCGGCAGCCACCGGAAGCCGCTCCGCCTGGTAGGTGTCCAGCAGCGCCGGGTCGGCGCCGGCCAGCACATGCGCCAGCTTCCAGCCCAGGTTGGCGGCGTCCTGGATGCCGGTGTTCATGCCCTGCCCGCCGGACGGCGAGTGCACGTGCGCGGCGTCGCCGGCCAGGAAAACCCGACCCACCCGGTACCGGTCCACCATCCGCACGTTCAGTCGCCAGCGGGACATCCAGGTGACCTCGCGCAGCCGCACCTGTCCGACCCCCGCCATGTCGTCCACAATGGACTGGAGCAGGCCCAGGGACAGCTCCCCGCCCGCACCGGATGGCAGCGGTGCCTGCAGCTGGAAGGTGTCCGTCGCCGGCACGGGGCACAGCGCCACGCCCCGGCCACCCGCACCCCGCCACATGTGCCAGAAGTCCCGGTCCAGCCCCTCCAGTCGCACGTCGGCGACCAGCATCCTGACGTCCTCATCCGTCTCGCCGAGGAAGGTGACCCCCAGCAGCCGGCGCACCGTGCTGGACCCGCCATCGCTGCCGACCAGGTAACCGGCCGACACCAGGGACCCGTCGGCGAGCTCGGCCACCACTCCGTCCGAGTGCTGGTCGAGCCCCACCACGGCCCGGCCGTACTCCACCTCGACGCCGAACCCGGCGAGCAGCTCGCGCAGCGCCTCCTCCACCCGCCACTGCGGGATCACCAGGCTGCGCGCGTACGGGCTGTCCGGCGTGGGAACCACCCCGGGGTGCCCGTCCTGGTCATGCACTCCCCCGTCGGCACCGTGCACGCGGATCGGCATCCGGAATCGCCCGACGGACACCAGCCGGCCGGCCACGCCGAGGGACTCCAGCACCTCCAGCGTCCGGGGCTGCATCCCCTTGCCCCGCGACCCGGTGAGCGGACCGGCGGCGGCGTCCACCACCCGCACCCGGACCCCCCACTGCGCGAGCTCGCAGGCCGCCATCAGCCCGGTCGGGCCCGCCCCGACCACCAGTACGTCCGTCTCCACCATGCACCCAGGCTAGCAAGTAATGAGACTCAGTCTCAAATAGCGCTCAGTGTCATACACTGGCGGGATGGTCAGCCTGCGTGAACGCAAGAAAGCCCGAACCCGCGCGGACCTGCAGCGGCACGCGCTTCGGCTGTTCCGCGCGCAGGGCTACGCGGCGACCACGGTGGACCAGATCGCCGGGGCCGCCGAGGTGTCCAGGGCCACGTTCTTCCGCTACTTCCCGAGCAAGGAGGACGTGGTCCGCTACGACGACGTGGATCCGCTGATGGCGGCCTCGCTGGACGCCCAGCCCCCCGGCACCCCGTTGCTGCCCGCGCTGCGAGCCGCGCTGCGCAGCGCGTTCGATCAGCTGGAGCCGGAGAAGCGCGAGCTGGAGGAGGTACGGATGGAGATCTCCCGCACCGAGCCTGAGCTGCGCGACCGCCACCGGCTCACCGTCGCGGAGATCGCCGGCCAGCTGGCCGGGCGGATTGGCCGGGACCCGGCAGAGTTCGACGTGCAGCTACTCGCCGGGGTATTGCTGGGTGCCCGGCTGGCCGCCCAGTCGATCGCCGACCAGGCCGAGGAGCTCAACTACCTGGACACCCTGGACGCCGTGCTGGCCCGCCTACAAGACGGCGTCCCCCTGACCGCCGAGCCCCTGATCAACCAAGGCTGACAGCGACCTCAGTGCTGGTGGTGGTGCTCGGCGGCGAGGGCCGCCGCGCCGACGATCCCAGCGCTGTTGCGCAGTGCGGCCGGCACCAGCGTCGTGCGCGTCTCCACCAGGTGCAGCCACTTATCCGCATGCTTGCTCACCCCGCCGCCGACCACGATCAGGTCCGGCCAGAACAGGTTTTCCACGTGCTGGAAGTATCGGGAGAGCCGGGCGGCCCAGGCCTTCCAGGACAGCTGATCGCGCTCCCGGGCCGAGTCGGCGGCCCGTGACTCCGCGTCGTGCTTGTCCAGCTCCAGGTGGCCCAGCTCGGTGTTCGGCACCAGCTGGCCGTCCACGATCAGCGCGGAGCCGATCCCGGTACCCAGGGTGGACACCAGCACCACGCCCTGCACGCCCTTCGCCGCGCCGAACCGCACCTCGGCCACTCCGGCGGCGTCCGCGTCGTTGACCACCAGCGGCTGCCGTCCGGTGGCCGTGGCCAGCAGCTTGTGCGCGTCGGTGCCGATCCAGGACTCGTCCACATTGGCCGCCGTGCGCACCATGCCGTGCTGCACCACCGCGGGGAACGTGCAGCCGAACGGGCCCGTCCAGGCGAAGTGGTCCAGCACCTGTCGCACCACGTCCGCTACCGCCGCCGGGGTGGACGGCTCCGGGGTGGGCAACCGGAACCGTTCGTCCGCGAGATCGCCCTTGTGCAGGTCCACCGGGGCGCCCTTGATGCCGCTGCCCCCGATGTCCACTCCGAATCCGCGCTCGCCGCTCATGCCCGGAGCCTACGACGCGAACCCCCCAGCTGTTGCCGGCCGCCACGGCGGCTCAGCCGCCGTATCGGGTGACCTTCTCAGGCTCGATGACGATACGCACCAGCTCGCCGCTCAGCATTCCCTCCAGCGCCGCCGCCTTCGCCGGATCGGTGAGATCCCAGTAGCGGCGACCCAGCCGTTCGGCAAGCTCGCTCGCCCCGTCCGGCTTGACCTCGGCGGGACCCAGGAACACGATCCAGTTCTCCGGCTCGCCGACCTCGTTCGCCACCAGTAGCGATGCCTTCGGCGTCTCCCGGATTCGGTGCACCTTGGGGGAGTCGGCCCCGGAGAAGAGCTGCACGGTGCCCTCGTCGGTGTGCTCGAACCACACCGGCCGGGTGGCCGGCCAGCCGGACGGTTTCGCCGGGGCGACGGTCAGGATGCCCAACCGGGGGCGGGCCAGGAAACCGCGGTCGCCGTCGGTGAGTACAGCGGGCATGAGGGTGTTCCTCCTCGGTGGGTGGGGCGGTTCAGCTCTCCGCGATCGTGCCCTTGCCGAGCACCACCACACCGCTGTCCGAGACGTGGTAGCAGGCCCGGTCCCGGTCCATGTCCACGCCCACGTGCGCGCCCGCCGGCACCGTGACGTTCTTGTCCAGGATCGCCCGGCGCACCACCGCGCCCGCGCCGACCCGGACCCCGTCCGCCAGCACCGACTCCTGCACCACGGCGCCGTTCTCCAGGTAGACACCCGGGGAGAGCACCGACTGCATGACCTGCGCGCCGGACACGATGCACCCCGCGCTGACCATGGACTCCTGCGCCGAACCACCGTTGACGAACTTGGCCGGCGGCCGCTGCGCGGGCAGCGCGAAGATCGGCCAGTCGGTGTTGTAGAGGTTGAAGATCGGGTGCGTGGAGATCAGGTCCCGGTGCGCCTCGTAGTAGGCGTCGATCGTCCCGACGTCGCGCCAGTAGCCGTGGTCCCGGACGGTCTCCCCGGGCACCACGTTGGCGTTGAAGTCGTACACGCCGGCGTAACCCCGCCCGACCAGCTGGGGCACGATGTTGCCGCCCATGTCGTGCCGGGAGTCCGCGTCCCGCGCGTCGCGCTCCAACGCCTCGACCAGCGCGTCCGTGCTGAACACGTAGTTGCCCATGGACACGTAGGACTCCTCCGGTGAGTCGGGCAGCCCCGGCGGGTCGTCCGGCTTCTCCAGGAACTCCGAGATCGTGGTCCCGTCCGGGGTGTGGATCACCCCGAACGCGGTGGCCTCCTTGCGGGGCACCCGGATGCCGGCGACGGTCACCCCGGCGCCGGACTCGACGTGCTGGTCGATCATCTGGGACGGATCCATCCGGTACACGTTGTCCGCGCCGAACACCGCGACGATGTCCGGCTGCTCGTCCCTGATCAGGTTCATGCTCTGGTAGATGGCGTCCGCGCTGCCCAGGTACCAGTGCGGGCCCCGGCGCTGCTGGGCCGGCACCGGGGTGACGTAGCCGCCGGTCAGCGAGGCCAGCCGCCATGCGGTGGAGATGTGCCGGTCCAGCGAGTGCGACTTGTACTGGGTGAGTACCGCGATCTTGTGCACGCCCCCGTTGACCAGGTTGGAGAGCACGAAGTCGATCATCCGGTGCACCCCGCCGAACGGCACCGCCGGCTTCGCCCGGTCCAGGGTGAGCGGCATCAGCCGCTTGCCCTCGCCACCGGCCAGAACGATGCCGAGTACTCGAGGCCGCCGGCCCGTTAGTGCAGCCATCACTTACCCCCCAGACTTTGGTAGATCGCCACGGTGCGCGCGGCGATGGCGCCCCAGCCGTACTCCGCCACGGCCCGCTTGCGGCCGGCCAGGCCCATCGCCCTGGAACGCTCCGGGTTCTCCAGCAGCTCGTTGACCCGCTCGGCGAAGGCGTCCTCGAAGGCTCTCGGGTCCGCCTCGCTGTAGGGCACCAGTAGCCCGGTGACCCCGTTGCGCACCACATCCGGAATGCCGCCCACATCGCTGGCCACCACCGCGGTCTCGCAGCCCATCGCCTCCAGGTTCACGATGCCCTGCGGCTCGTACACCGACGGGCAGGCGAACACCGTCGATCCGGAGAGCAGCTGGATCACCTCGCCGCGGGGCAGCATCTCCTGGATCCAGTGCACCCCGTCCCGACTGGCCTGCAGCTCGTCCACCAACCCGACGAACTCCTTGGCCAGCTCGGGGGTGTCCGGCTCGCCGGCGCACAGCACCAGCTGCGCCCGCTTGTCGAACTTCGCCGCCGCCCTGACCAGGTGCGGCACCCCCTTCTGCCGGGTCACCCTGCCCACGAACAGGACGGTCGGCCGGTCCGGGTCCAACCCGTACCTGGTCCACGCCGACCGGTCGTCGGTGTACTGGTAGAGCTGCGAGTCGATGCCGTTGGGCACGATCCGCACCCGGTCCGGATCCACCGTGGGGTAGACCCTCAGGATGTCCGAGCGCATCCCGTGGCTCACCGCGATGATCGCGTCGGCGTTCTCGATCGCGCTCTTCTCCGCCCAGCAGGACAGCGCGTAGCCGCCACCGAGCTGCTCCACCTTCCACGGCCGCAGCGGCTCCAGGGAGTGAGTGGTCACCACGTGCGGGATGTCGTAGAGCAGTTTGGCCAGGTAGCCGGCCATGTTCGCGTACCAGGTGTGGCTGTGCACCAGCTCCCGGTCGGCGACCGCGGCGGTCATCGACAGGTCGATGGACAGGGTGGCCAGCGCTGGGTTGGCGCCCTCCATCGCCGTGCTGGGGAGGTGCCCGCGCACGACGGTGTCGCCAGGGCCGCGGTCCTCCCCCCAGCACTGCACGGTCAGATCCACCAGCGGACGCAGCTCCCTGGACAGGAAGTCCACGTGCACCCCGGCGCCGCCGTAGACGTGCGGCGGGTATTCCCTGGTCAGCAGCCCTACCTTCACGAGTCGCCACCCAGGGCCGCGTTGACCACGTCCTGGGCTTCGGCCTGGATGCGGGCCAGGTGCTCGGGGCCCTTGAAGCTCTCCGCGTACACCTTGTAGACGTCCTCGGTGCCGGACGGCCGGGCGGCGAACCAGCCGGACGCGGTGATCACCTTCAGCCCGCCCAGTGGCGCTCCGTTGCCCGGGGCGGCGGTGAGCTTCTCGGTGATCGGCTCGCCGGCCAGTTCGGTGGACGGCACGTCGTCCGGGGACAGCTTGGCGAGCTTGGCCTTCGCCTCCCGGGTGGTGGCCACGTCGGTGCGGGCGTAGGCCGGGGCACCGAACCGCTCGGTCAGCTCGGCGTAGTGCTCGCTGGGGCTGCGCCCGGTGGTGGCCAGGATCTCCGAGGCGAGCAGGGCCAGGATGATCCCGTCCTTGTCGGTGGTCCACACCGTGCCGTCGGAGCGCAGGTAGGACGCCCCGGCGCTCTCCTCGCCACCGAACCCGATCTCCCCGCTGACCAGTCCGGGGACGAACCACTTGAATCCGACCGGGACTTCGTCGAGGCGCCGTCCCAGGTCGGCGGCCACCCGGTCGATCATCGACGAGCTGACCGCCGTCTTGCCCACCCCGGCGCTCGCCGGCCAGCCCTCCCGGTGCCGGTAGAGGTAGCCGATGGCCACCGCGAGGAAGTGGTTCGGGTTCATCAGGCCGGCGTCGGCGGTGACGATGCCGTGCCGGTCGGAGTCCGCGTCGTTGCCGGTGGCTATCTGGAACTCATCCTTGCGGTGGACCAGGGAGGCCATCGCGTACGGCGACGAGCAGTCCATCCGGATCTTGCCGTCCCAGTCCAGGGTCATGAACCCGAACTGTGGGTCGACGTTCGGGTTGACCACCGTCATGTCCAGCTTGTAGCGCTCGGCAATGGCACCCCAGTAGGCCACCGACGCCCCGCCCAGCGGGTCGGCCCCGATGCGCACCCCCTCGGCCCGGATGGCCTCAAGGTTGACCATCGCGGGCAGGTCCTCGATGTATGTGTTCAGGAAGTCGTAGCGACCGACCTGGTCGGACCCGATGGCCCGGTCGAACGGGATGCGCCGCACGCCGGCCAGCTTCGCCTCGAGCAGCTCGTTGGCCCGGTTGGCGATCCAGCCGGTGGCGTCGGTGTCCGCCGGGCCGCCGTTCGGCGGGTTGTACTTGAACCCGCCATCCGGCGGCGGGTTGTGCGACGGGGTGACCACCACGCCGTCCGCCAGTGCCGCCGGTCCACCCGCGTTATGTCGCAGGATGGCGTGTGACACGGCCGGCGTCGGGGTGAACACCGCGGTGCCGTCGGTCGCGCTCTCGATCAATACCGTCACGTCGTTGGCGGCGAACACCTCGATGGCGGTCCGCCACGCCGGCTCGGACAGCGCGTGGGTGTCCCGGCCGAGGAAGAGCGGCCCGGTGGTGCCCTGGCCGGCCCGGTACTCGCAGATCGCCTGGCTGGTGGCGGCGATGTGGTCGTCGTTGAACGTGCGAGTCAGCGAGGAACCGCGGTGCCCCGAGGTGCCGAAGGCGACCCGCTGTGCAACAACGGAAGGGTCCGGGTGCTCGTCGTAATAGGCACCGATCAGCCTGTCGAGATCGACCAGATCTTCTGGAAGCGCCGGTGTGCCCGCGCGCGGATGGACGGCCATCTGATGATCCTTCCTGCGTCGGTGGCAACGACGGCATGTGAACCCTAATCCCGCT
>Ga0193743_1003518_pt1 | contig 10469 bp, 11 predicted proteins | sample L2c2metaG_FD_143038 | JGI IMG/M metagenome (GOLD analysis project Ga0193743, IMG submission 143038) | Soil microbial communities from a riparian zone of the East river system, Colorado, United States - L2c2 | ecosystem: Environmental > Terrestrial > Soil > Riparian zone | place: USA: East River...
CTTCGCACGCGGAGACGAAACATAGGGCTCGGCCTGAGGAAGACCACTCTCGGTTAGGAGTGCACGCTCAAGGAGTGGGGCTGAATGCCGAGACAAGAATGGGGCGGTATTGAGCCGATGGGGGAGGTTTTTCTCTTGACATTCCTTTTTATAGGACTTGTCCGAATGCCAACCTATCGTCGATCACGTTAGCTCACCATAAGCGGCGTTTGAACTATGCCGCTGGCGCGGCGGACGCTACGCATGCGATACTCCGGACATCATGAGCTGTCGAAGTGTCCTGAATCAACTTTCGCCTCTTTTTGCTAACTCGCTATCTTTTAGCCTGTTGCAGGCGAAAGTCGATTCAATTCCCATAGCCTGACCGCATCCGCCGCAAACGCAAGCGGCTCCCTTCAAACGGCTCTATCTTATATTGCAGGACCAGCTAATCCTGGCGACTACACGGTTCTGCGGTTTGGGCAGTCAAGATAGAGTCCTAACGTTTATCGGTAGCAATCAATCATGGTTCTGGCGGGTACGTTCCAACTGTGTTTAGTGCACCCATTGCAGTGGCTGGCCTAAACCTTGCTTGCAGCATTCGAATGGATTATGCCATCCGGAGACGCGCGCCCAATGCTTGTTGGTCTTCAGGTTTCTGAACTTTTTAGCGTTCTCTATCGCTGTTACTAGGTCTTTCCGCGAAACTTCATGTATCTAAATCGATCGCGCTTCTGCGTTCAGGCTTGGATGACCTATCCCAGTTCCGCCACGGACTGAAGCAACGCGCTAATGTATCCATAACAGAAAGCGAATGACTGGAGACCATGCGGATCGTTTGCCGCCTGTGGCACATGATCGGGCATGATCATGTATCTGTAGCGGACTTCCTTGTAGGTCTGGATAACTTTTACAAAGTCGATGTCGCCTTCGTCCGGATAGGTTTCTACAAAGTCGTTTACATGCCCACGGATATTGCGAAAGTGTACGTTGAATATCTTGTCTCGCGCACCGAAATAGCGGATGACGTCAAAGATCTCCTCGCCCGGTTTCTCCAACATCTCCGAGACGGTGCCCTGACAGAAGTTGAGCCCATGATAGGGACTCTCCTGAATTCTGATGAAACGCTTCAGACCCTCCACGGTGCCGAGAACGCGGTGATCGCCCTGATAGCCGGGCGGCGGAATATGCGGGTCATCCGGATGCAATGCCAGCCGGACCTTATATTGGTTGCTCTCCCGATACCTCACCGGCGCGCGTCAGCGGTGCCTTCGGATGAGCCTCGGAGTACCTCCAGGTCGCATAGGTGGAGTCTCCTCGACCGGGTGTGCGCGCGATGCGGAGATCGCCGACGATCTGAAGGTTGTATTTGATCGCCGGAATCCCGACCGACGCGCAGTTTTTGATCATCGTGTTAAAGTCATCGATATCGCGGTCTCGTTGCGGACTCTCGCCCAGCATGATGGATGCGTGCTTATCCACATCCACCGATATGGATGCCAGAAATGGAGGAGTTGTCATGTCGACGTCGATCTTGTACTTCGCGGCGAGGTCTTGCATGCGATGCAGTTCTTCAACCGTTGCGTAAAGACGTCCATCCCCAATCTCGGGATAGCCGCAGATGTGCTTTACACCGTAGCGGGCAAGATAGCTGAGGTGCTCGTCATTCGTCGGCGCACTTTGGCAGCCGGGCTTCATGAGCATGGGCTCTCGCCTGGAGGCGGGCTTTGCGGATGCAACGGCGCTCGTGAACTGCGCCGGGAGCGCTATGGTTGCGGCTGCGGTTCCCGATGCGCGAAGAAAGTGGCGACGGCTGGGACGGAACTGTGACATGTCTTCACTCCTCAATTGCAGGTTATTCTTGCTATCTCAATTCCATCTCGCTGCCTGCCAACAGAAAGGCGCCAAGCCCTTTCGGATCGTCGCTTACAATCGGCGCCTTCAAATAGTAGGCATCGCTGCCGTTATTTTCCGGAGCCGCTCCCATCGCAATGTGAGTGACGGTGCCTGTCAGGATCACGTGGCCTTGTGGATCTGTCTGCACGAAACGTTTTAGGATGGCTCGCCATGCGCGTTCAGCATCAGCATGATAGCGCGCAGGAAGGTAACCGAGCCGCGCGCCCTTTCCGAATGCATAGGTAAACATCAATACGGACGAAGACTCAATGTAATTGCCTGGTAGATGTGGCTTATCGAGGATTTGATACCACAGGGCTGAGTCCTTGTCCTGGGCGCGCTCGACCGCCTCAGAGGTGCGGCGAAATATCTCTAGTAGCGCAGTTCGATGTACATCGTTATCGTCGAGATACTGCAGCGTGTCGACCAGGCCCATCAGATACCAGCCCATGCCGCGCGCCCAGAGGTTAGGCGATGTACCGGTCTTTCTGTTCGCCCAGGCAGCTTCTCTCGATTCATCCCAACCGTGATACATAAGTCCTGTGCGAGGATCTCGCGCATTCGCGTCGAGTAATGCGAACTGCCGGGCCACGTCATCCAGATCGTTCGGCCGTTTAAATTTCTGTGCATACTCCGCGTAGAACGGCGCAAACATGAACTCATCGTCCAGCAGCATGAGATTGGGTGTCGCCTGAGCGTGCCACATGCCACCGGAGACTGTTCGAGGTTGCGTTGCGAGTTGCTTGTGGAGCGCCTCCGCCGCTACACGATACTTCTCTTCGTGCGTCTCTCGCTCAAGAAGAAGAAGTTCGCGGCCAATCAGGATGTTATTGAGAAGGTATGCCTTTGCATCATACGTCTTGATTGAGCCATCTTGCTGGATCCATTGATCGACCGCCTGCTTGATATAAGTGAGATAGCGAGGGTCTTTGGTCGTCTCCCAAACTGCGCCCATGCCGGCGAGGACGATGCCGGGCTCAAAGCCCCATGCGGCTGTCGTATTTTTTCCGCCGATATGTTCTCCAGCCCAGCGCTCTACAGTAGCGTCCGCGACCTGCAGCGTGACGGGACGAGTATTCTGTCGCGCGTAGACGCCGATGGTAAGCAAGAGAACTAGCAGGCTAGCGAAAGAGCGGCGCAACGGGCAGACCTCTATCTGTGAATTTGTTCCAGAGCCATGGATCCTGCGTAGTGTGTGGCGCAACCGGCTTCGGTAAGGGCAGCTTCAAGGGCTTTGCCGACACCGAAAATCTTCTTGTCCCACATCGCAAGTCCGGCAATCATCAATCCGACAGGTGGTTGACCGGGGTGATGGCACGGGATCGAGAGAGCTGTTCCATCCAGAAAGTTGAAGACGCTGGGATTGCGGAGCATGGCGATGTTGGCATCGAAGTACGCTGCATCACTTGCCACCAGGTCTGAGATCCGCGGCGCCACACGCGGCGTGGTAGGCAAAACAATTGCATCAAAACCATCGAACGCGGATTCTGCGCTATGGATAATACGTTTGCGCGCCGCGAGAAGATCAAGATAGTCAGCAGCGCTCAGGTCGCGGCCCCGCATAATGCGTGACAACACTCGCGGATCGTATTCGTCCGAATATTCTTCGAGAAGAGATCGATGCCACGCGAATGACTCTGGAGCACTGAAACCACCCTTTGCATTTGCGGAAAGAATGTTATCAAGGCACGAGAACTCAACACTCTCGACCTTCGCTCCACTTCTTGAGAAGACATCAAGAGCATCCTGGAATGCTCGTGCTACCTCCGGCTCGAGCCCATCGAGAACGTAGCCTTGCAGAACGCCAACCCGCACATCGGAGATTCGAGCGGTCTTCGCCGGACTACAACTCTCAGCGGACATAACTGAGTCGAGCAATTCACAGCAGGCAACCGTCGGTGCGATTGGGCCGATGGAGTCCAGCGATGGGGAGAGGGGAAGTACGCCATCGAGTGGTATGCGCCTGGCTGTGGGTTTGAAACCCGTGAGGCCACAAAGCGCGGCAGGAATGCGCACTGAACCACCAGTATCGGAGCCGATAGCTGCGTGAGACATTCCATCTGTTACAGACACCGCTGCGCCCGAAGAAGATCCTCCCGGGATGCGCGCATTCTCGCGATCGAACGGGTTACGCGGAGTTCCATGGTGCGGATTCAAGCCCAGGCCGGAAAAGGCGAACTCCGTCATATTGGTTTTTCCAACAAGTACAGCGCCCGCGCTCTTGAGGCGCTGTACGACGACCGCGTCATTCCGGGCGGGAGCGCTGTGACGCAGCAGGGTGGAACCGGCGGTCGTTGGCTCGCCCTCCACATCGAAGAGATCCTTGATGGATATCGGCAGACCAGCTAAAGGACCGCTTGCAGGAATATCTTTCGCACAGTCATAGACTCGGATGAAGGCTAGTGCGCCTTCGCCTGCGGGATCGTGAATCGCATCGAGGCACGCCCGTGAGAGATCGCTGCTTCGCACTTGTCCAGTGCGCAGCTTCAGCAATGTCTCATAGATAGGCCTGAGTCGCATTCTTACGCTTGTTTCTCCTGATCGTCGTAGATGTGAATCTCGAGAAGAAGGCATCCGTTCTTCGATTTGAAGGGACCGTGAAGCGTTCCCGGAGGGCGGCATGCGTAGGTGTTTGGTAAGAAGCTCTCGCCGCCTTCGCCATTTTCATCGCACCCTACGATCAGATCACCAGAGACGAGGTAAACCTCCTCCCAGTAGTCGTGGACGAAGGGCTTAGTCGTATACGTTCCGGGGGCGAAGCGGAGATGCCTTGTACGAAAGCCTCGCTTATTCACCTCATCCAGCTCGCCCGCAAGAATCTGCTGCTGAATGCCCTCGGGGTACCCTGCAGGGGTCGCCCACCCGCTGCTCAAATCGATTGTGTGAAACTCTTTATGTTCCTTTTTGATAGACATATCTTCCTCTAATCGCTGTAGGGCAGTGCGCGTGTAGTGTAACTGTGCTTGAGCTTGCGGTCTCTGACTGGATCTTCCAACTCCATCTCGAACAGGGTCGCTGGTCCCATCGCCTGCTGGAGCGGCATCGTGCCGCAATACATCGCAGTGCCGACAGGTAGAGTTGTGCTGCCTTCTGTCAGGCGCGAGATAAGATCCTCCGGGCCTAGCATCCGTGTCACGGAGCCTTCTTGATAGAGGATTCGATCACCATCGCGGGTGATGTACGACCGAAGAACCAGTGAATCCCAATGATCCTTGATATCGTCGAACGCCCACAGTTCCCGACTGACAGGCTTAGGGCACATCTGCTTAGACACTGTAACTCCATACGCTTCCACCTTTCGATCAGTGTGATCAGAACCTACACCCACCAGCAAGCCCTGCGAAAGGGAGACTAAGACGAACTCTGCTTCACCGCTCGAGTCGGAACCGGTTACATCGATCTGCTGCGAGGTGGTGAGCAGGTTTGCACCGCAGCGGTAGAAACAGGGGATTGTGCGCGGACGTGCGACACCGATGGCCTCCAACTCCGCGATGTGGTGCTCCAGGCTCTCGCGGTCGCGCCCTGTCCACCCAGCGACGATTAGGTCGCTAATCTCTGTCGAGATCGGCCTTCCGCCAACAAGAAATTGCATTTCTGTCATCCCCATCCCCCAATAGAAAAATCCGATAGTGATCCATCCTCCACGGCTATCTTTTCCCATTGCGAACGCAGGTAAGTGCCATAACGACTCCGGTAGAAGAGCAGGGGATCGATGGTGCTGTGCAGGTGAAGGTGTGTTACCAGGCCAAAAAAGACGCGATGGTCTCCTCCGTCAATTTCGGCATGAGGGGCGCATTCGATCTGGGCAAGAGAGTTGGAGAACAAAGCACAACCGTTCTCTCCCTCTACAAACTCGGTCTCATCCCAGTTCGCTGAAGATGGGCGAGCGAACATGTTCGACAAGACTTCCTGTCTGTGGGAGAGGACGTTCACGGCGAAACCTCTTGCATTTTGAAAATGTTGCAGCACGTTCGAGTTCTTGGCCAGAGAAAACAGAACGAGTGGCGGATCAAGCGAAACCGAAGAGAAAGAGTTGACGGTGACCGCAGCATGTTCGCCCTCGACGGTACGGGTAGTCAGGACGGCAACACCCGTGGCGAAGCATCCGAGCACATTGCGCAGGCTGCGGTGATCGATCGCTGTCATCTTCTGCCCGCCAGATCATAGGTCCTCATAAACCTGTCGACCATCCCCGTAGAGCTTTCCCAGTCTGCGGTTCGGAAAGCATGACCACGTGTAACCATGTTTGCCCCTGCATAAAACATCTCGTACTGCAGATGACGCGACCCAAACTCGGAACCGACTGCATCCCACGCCAACTTGAACAGTTTCACCCGTCCCATAGCATCCGTAACTGGAGAGCGTTGTGTCTTGCCGATCAGTCGTGCGATTTCGGCATTTTCGAAGTCATTGACGGAAGAGGGAAGCATAATCATTCCGCCTCCGGAAAGCTCGCGTAGATGTCCGACGAACTTAGGGTAAAGCTGCTGAGTCAAAACCATTGACGAATAAAGTCTGCGTCCGTTGGGAACAAAATACGAGCCGAATCTGATTCCACTAATCTCCATGGCCTCAAGCATGCCTTCCACCATGGAGACCTCCGCTGCCATCTGTCCAAGCATCTCGCGTACGGAGGGAATCTCAATGATGCCATTGGTCTCAACGATCTTGCGGGCGAGCCCAAGCAGAAAACGCATCTTCACGCTAAGCCGTATCTGACACTGGTAGTTCTGATACACGTGCGCGGGAGTAGAGTACCATTGCGCTTGCGACAGCTTTACGTCGTTGTGCACAAAAACGCGGTTCCACGGAACCTTGACATCGTCCAGGTAGAGAATGCTGTCGTTTTCATCAAACGTCGAAGAGAGTGGATTGTCGAAAGCGGAAACCGCCGACGCCTCAAACGATTTGCGCGAGAGCAGTTTCACGCCCTTAGCGTTTAGAGGAAGCATGACCGTGAAGCTGTATTTTTCTTCGCCGGGTTTCAGCGGCTGAATCGCCGCAACCATGACTTCGTTCGCCATGGGGATGCCGGTAGCCAGCATCTTTGCTCCACGGATGGTAATGCCTTCGGCATCCTCATCCACAACGCCTGCGGCTAAGAACTCGTCAGCCTGTTCACTTGGACCCCTGCTGCGGTTCGCCTGTGGGCTAATGATGGCATACGTTAGGTACAAATCGTTGTCTCGGGCATATTCGTAGTAGTCAGCAACTGCCTGGCCCTGCTTCTCGCCGAAAAGCTCCCGGCCCATATACATCGCGGATAGAACCGAAGCCACATGATCCGGCGAACGTCCAAGAAACCCACAGGACAGTTCCGCCCACGCCTCGAGGGCCTTGCGACGCTCCACCAGTTCATCATAAGAAGTCGGCAGCTGCCACATCCGGCTGACCCGTTCACCCGTTTTGGGCGAAACAAATGTCATCCGTTTTTGGTTTTCAAGCTCAGACTGAAAATCGAACATCCTCGCTGCCGAGGCGATGCTGGCGCAAAACGCGGGGTGGTGGACATGGTCCTGCACGGACTTTCCGTCAAGGAAGATCTGACGTCCGTCCTGCAGGCTGGCGAGGTGCTGCGCTCCGTCTTTCGGCATATAGGTTTCACTCGAACAGTTAGGTTGAAGCATAGGTCCAAGAAAATAAATTAGTCAAGTAACTTAACTAAGTTTATGATCCATCCAAAGAGGGAACACGCGATGTCTAGCCGTGCACGGTCTGGTTCCGGGATTAAGCAGCCTCACGTTCATGAGCGCGTAGACAAGAAAGCATCTGCTGCATTTCATCTGACGCCATCAGCCTCTTCGGCGGCTCTGCTTGATCCGGGAGGCAAGACTGATCATCGCTTCCGCCAGTTTTTGTATGACTTTTCAACTTTAGGCGCTTCCTTAGAAATCGTCCGTTCCTACCTGGCGTCGCTGCTTAGGATTACGGCGCCGCAGTACAACATCGCCATGATCCTTGCGAATGGCCGTGGTGAGGGCATCGGCGTGAGCGAGGTGGCCCGCAGACTGCATGTAAGCACCACGTTTATAACGGCTGAAGCGACGAACCTTGAATCCAGGGGGCTGATTGAAAAACGACGGAATCCTGAGGATGGTCGCGGGGTCTTGCTCCATCTGACGCCTGTTGGCTGGGAGATGGTTGAGCATATCGGGCCTGAGCGTCAACTGATCAACGACAACCTTTTCGGTAGCCTCTCCGCTCGAGATTTTCAGCATCTGTCGGGTACCCTCGGTTCACTTCTGGACGATTTCAGCTACACAGTGCGATTGATCAAAAGCGTGTCGGCTGGTGTCAGTTTCCACACTGCATTACCGCGTAAAAATACAAAATCTCCAAAGGAGAAGCGATGAATCTTCGTTTATTACTCTTTGTGGCGGTCCTTACCTCCTTAAGCGTTGGACTGTATGCACAGAAGAACACGCCCGCCCTTCCTCCTAGCTCGCCTGATTACGATCTGCTACTCAAAGGCGGGCATGTGATCGATGCGAAGAACGATATCGACGAGGTCTACGACGTCGCAATCAAAGACGGCAAGATCGCTAAGGTTGCCAAGGATATTCCGGCGAGCTATGCAGTAAAGACCGTTGTGCTGAAAGACATGTATGTTGTCCCCGGTCTGATTGATATTCACACACATGTCTATGCGGGCACCGGTGAGCGCAACTCCTATGCGGGCGATGACTCCGTTTACCCAGATGGATTTACTCTTCGCGGGGGAGTTACAACGATCGTCGATGCTGGTAGTTCGGGCTGGCGGAACTTCGAAGATTTCAAGGACCGCATCATAGATCGATCGCAGACGCGTGTTCTCGCCATGCTAAATATCGTGGGTCATGGCATGCGTGGCGCCAAATTTGAAGATGATACAACCGACATGCAGGCCGAACCGTCCGCAGCGATGGCGAAAAAGTATCCTAACGTCATCGTTGGCATCAAGACTGCCCACTACGTCGGACCGGAGTGGATACCCGTTGAGCAGGCGGTGAAAGCTGGAACCATCGCAAACATTCCGGTCATGGTCGACTTCGGCGCGCGTCGCGTGGAGCGGCCGCTGTATCTGCTATTGGAGGAAAAGCTCCGTCCCGGTGACATTTATACCCATGCGTTCTCCGGTGAACGAGGTGAGCAGGACCTCGCCACGGGCGGGCCGGGCCGGGGTATGCGCGAGGGGCGAGCGCGCGGCATCTACTTCGACGTCGGCCATGGCCAAGCCAGCTTCGCCTGGTTTACGGCGATTCCGCTGTACAAGGCTGGTTTCGCACCCGACTCTATCTCCACCGATCTGCATATCGATAGCATGAACGCCGGTATGAAAGACATGCTCAATGTGGGGGACAAGTATCTCGCAATGGGCATGCCGCTGAAGGAAGTCATTCGTGATATGACCTGGAATCCGGCGAAGGAGATCAAGCAGACCCAGCTAGGCAATCTTTCGGAAGGCGCTATTGCTGACGTCGCCGTTCTCAGCATTCAGCATGGAGAGTTTGGTTTCGATGACGCCTATAGCACCTATGTAAAGAGTGACAAGAAGATGCAGGATGAACTGACCATCAAGGATGGCAAGGTGGTCTACGATCTGAACGCTCTGACCGGTGAACCATGGGACCAGGCGCCGTCACAAGCTGTACGACAGGCAAAGCGCTGGACGAAGCTACGGGCACAGGGCTTCGGCTACTCGCACTGGCACTCTCTCCCCGGCCAGCCAACGATTCAGGATTGGCGCCCGTATCCATTTACGCCGTCCGGCCCCAACGGTCCGCAGGACGGCAGACCGGCAAGAAAGTGATCGGCTTTCTCACAGGCAGCGAACATAACTTCTCCACCCTTGAAGTCATCCCCACCCTCCCCATTTATCCCGATAACTACAGAGCCACAAGACTCAAGATCAAACGTCCCTTCTTCGTCGTAAACAACGGCGGCGGCGCCTACTCATACGCCATGATGAACGACACCCAGTACCACACGCCCTGGATCGACAAATTTCGGTACTTTTCCGCTCCCAGTTCCATGGCGATCATCCATGTGAACGGCGGCAACGTGACCCTTGACGCCTACAACCCTGAAAGCTTCGAGAAGATTGCTGAAAACGTAAAGCTCAGATAGCTCCAGACTCGAAACCTCTTCGGACTCAAGGGAGGTGCGAACAAGGGTGGTGGCTCTGCCTCCATTCTTGTTCGCTTTTGCGACGGCACGACATGCTGTCGGAAAAATTGAACCAGGCGAAGTATTACCAGTCGGGAATGGATCAGGTACGTCAAACGGCACAGGTGCAACGTTGGCGCCAATGGGATCTAGTTGCCGCGTAACCCAATTGTTGTTCACTATCTCCTTTATGCCCTGCTGCGACGCTACCACCCTAGCAAGATTTCCTCGGTTTCCCGATCAGCTTATCGACGAGCAAGGGTAGGCTGGATGCCCATCAGCAAGTCAATTGATTGTCGACGTGACGATCGTACCCCGTCGGCACAGATTTTCCGCCTTGGCGGGGTCGGGTGCATTGGGGTATCTTCACTAGTGATTATGCGCATCGAAAATTCGAAGTTCCTCGCGTTCACGACCCTGATCGTCCTAGCCGCTCCCCTATCGGCGCA
>Ga0193743_1003519_pt1 | contig 10468 bp, 10 predicted proteins | sample L2c2metaG_FD_143038 | JGI IMG/M metagenome (GOLD analysis project Ga0193743, IMG submission 143038) | Soil microbial communities from a riparian zone of the East river system, Colorado, United States - L2c2 | ecosystem: Environmental > Terrestrial > Soil > Riparian zone | place: USA: East River...
CGCCGTGGAGTGGTGGTCACTTCTTGTCCTCCTTGGCAGCGGCCTTCTTGATCGGGGTGTCCGGATCGAAACCCGCGACCGCGATGCCGTGCTGTTGTGCGAGTTGCAGGCCGCGCAGCGTCGGGTCGCCCGGCACGCCGTCGGCGACGGCTTCTTCCCGGGTGTCCGGGAAGCCGGCCAGCTGCAGCGACATCTCCTTGAGCGTGCAGAGCCGGGCGCCACGGCTGGGCCGCGGGCGGTTGCCCTGGCGCAGCTCGTCGACCAGCTCGACCGCGCTGTCCGGCGTCACGTTGTCGAAGAAGTCGTAGTTGACAGTCACGACCGGGCCGTAGTCGCAGGCCGCCAGGCATTCGGCGTGCTCGAGCGTGATCGTGCCGTCGGCGGTGGTCTCGTCGTGCCCGACGCCGAGGTGCTCGCTCACCGTGTCGTAGACCTGCTGGCCGCCGAGCACGTTGCACATCGTGTTGGTGCAGACGCTGACCAGGAAGTCGCCGGTCGGGCGGCGTTTATACATCGTGTAGAACGACGCGACCGCGCCCACCTGTGCCTTGCTGATGCCCAGCACCTCGGCGCAGAACTCCACGCCGGCCGGCGACACCTGCCCCTCGACCGACTGCACGAGGTGCAGCAGCGGGAGCAGGGCGGACCGGACGCGGTCGGCCGGGTAGCGGGTCAGGATCTCCCGGGCCCGCTGCCGGATCTCCTCGTCGAAGACCGTCGTTGGCGTCGTCATCGGTCACACCCACCCATCACCGGGTCCAGCGAGGCACCACCGGCGATGACGTCGGCGATCATGCCGCCCTCCGCCATCGCCGGAAGCGCCTGAAGGTTCACGAAGCTGGGCTCGCGGAAGTGCACCCGGTAGGGCCGGGTGCCGCCGTCGGACACCGCGTGGGCGCCCAGCTCCCCGCGCGGGCCCTCGATCGCCACGTAGACCTGGCCCGGCGGCACCCGGAAGCCTTCGGTGACGAGCTTGAAGTGGTGGATCAGCGACTCCATCGACTGACCCATGATCTTGGCGACGTGCTCCAGCGAGTTGCCCAGGCCGTCGGTGCCGATCGCGAGCTGCGCCGGCCAGGCGATCTTCTTGTCGCGGACCATGACCGGGCCGGGCCGCAGCCGGTCGAGCGCCTGCTCGATGAGCTTCAGCGACTCGCGGATCTCCGCGAGCCGGACCTGGTAGCGGCCCCACACGTCGGCGTCGGTCGAGGTCGGCACGTCGAACTCGTAGGTGTCGTAGCCGCAGTAGGGCATCGTCTTACGCAGGTCCCACGGCAGGCCAGCCGACCGCAGCACTGGTCCGGTGACGCCGAGCGAGACGCAGGCGGTCACGTCGAGCACCGCGACGCCCTGGGTGCGCTGGGTCCAGATCGGCTGGCCGGAGAGCAGGTCCTCATATTCCTTGAGCCGCTTGGGCATCATCGTGAGGAACTCGCGGATCTTGACGACCGCGCTGTCCGGCACGTCCTGCGCGACGCCGCCCGGGCGCACGTAGGCCATGTTCATCCGCAGGCCGGAGACCATCTCGAAGATCTCGAGGATGTATTCGCGCTCGCGGAAGCCGTACAACATGATCGAGATGGCGCCCAGCTCCATGCCGGTGGTGGCCAGCCAGACCAGGTGCGACGAGATCCGGTTGAGCTCCATCATCAGCACCCGGATGGTGGTGGCCCGCTCGGTGATCTCGTCTTCGATGCCGAGTAGCTTCTCCACCGCCAGGCTGTAGGCGGTCTCGTTGAAGATCGGCGCGAGGTAGTCCATCCGGGTCACGAACGTCGTGCCCTGCACCCAGTTGCGGTATTCGATGCTCTTCTCGATGCCGGTGTGCAGGTAGCCGACGACCGACCGCAGGTCGCGGACCGTCTCACCCTCGAGCTCGAGGACCAACCGCAGCACGCCGTGCGTCGACGGGTGCTGCGGACCCATGTTGACGATGATGCGCTCGTCGCTGACCGGGTCGGTGCCGCTGACAACGGTGTCCCAGTCGCCGCCGGTAACGGTGAAGATCTTGCCCTCGGACGTCTCGCGCTCGGGCGCGTAACTCGGGTTGGTCATTGGTAGCTCCTCCGCCGGTCCGGCGCGGGGATCTCGGCGCCCTTGTATTCGACCGGGACCCCGCCGAGCGGGTAGTCCTTGCGCTGCGGGTGGCCTTCCCAGTCGTCCGGCATGAGGATCCGGGTCAGAGCGGGATGGCCGTCGAAGATGACGCCGAACATGTCGTAGGTCTCCCGCTCCTGCCAGTCGGCGGTCGGGTAGACCTGGGTGACCGACGGCACGTGCGGGTGCTCGACGCCGACCGCGACCTCGAGCCGCACCCGGCGCCGGTAGGTCATCGACGCGAGGTGGTAGGCCACGTGCAGCCGGCGCTCGTCGGCGCCGAGGTAGTCCACAGCGGACACCGACGAGCACAGCTCGAAGCGCAGCGACTCGTCGTCGCGCATGGTGCGGCAGACCTCGGCGATCCGCTCGGGCTTGACGTGCAGGGTCAGCTCGCCGCGGTCGACGACCACCTTCTCGATGGCGTCGTCGAGCCCCGGGAACGCCTCGTCGAGCGCGTCGTAGACCTCGTCGAAGTAGCTGCCGTAGGGGCGCTCGCTGCCGCCGCCACCCACCCGCCGGCGGACCAGGCCGCCGAAGCCGGAGGTGTCACCGGAGCCAGAGCTGCCGAACATGCCGCGACCGGCCACCGAGGACGGTGGCAGTTCGGCCGGCGCGCCGGTGGTCGCACCGACCGGGGTGGCCTGCACGGGCACGCCGCCGCCGGGCTTGTTGCTGGGCGGCGTCGCCTGCTGGTTGGTCGGGTTGGCCGACTCGGACCGCTGCGCCGGTTCCTTCGCGTCGGTCACCGGGTCCTTGTCGGGAGTCGTGGTCACCACCGTCCACCTCCCTGGAGGTGCCGTTCTTCCTTCATCCAGTTTTCGATCCGCAACTGCTCCTCGCGGCCCTCGCGGACCGCCTGGGTCCACTCGGCCCGCCGGGCCTTGTCGTTGCGGTAAGAGGAAGGCATCGAGCCGTAGGGCACGACCGGCACGTCACCGCGCTCCTTGCGCTGCTCGAGCATCTTGCGGCCGTTGGGGCCGAGCGGCTCGTGGTTGATCTTCTCGCGCAGCTTCAGGATCGCGTCGATCAGCATCTCGGGCCGCGGCGGGCAGCCGGGCAGATACATGTCGACCGGCACGACGTGGTCGACGCCCTGCACGATCGCGTAGTTGTTGAACATCCCGCCGCTGCTCGCACAGACGCCCATGGAGAGCACCCAGCGGGGCTCGGCCATCTGGTCGTAGATCTGCCGCAGCACGGGTGCCATCTTCTGCGACACCCGGCCGGCCACGATCATCAGGTCAGCTTGGCGGGGCGAAGCGCGGAACACCTCCATGCCCCAGCGACCCAGGTCGTAGTGCGGGCCGCCGGCCGCCATCATCTCGATCGCGCAGCAGGCGAGGCCGAACGTGGCGCCCCAGACCGACGACTTGCGGGACCAGTTGACCAGCTTCTCCACGGAGGTGAGCAGGACGCCCGCGGGGAGTTTCTCTTCGATACCCATGCTGGCGTGCCTCCCTTCAGTCCCAGTCCAGGCCGCCGCGACGCCATACGTAGGCGTAGGCGATGAACACGGTGCCGATGAACATGACCATCTCGACGAACCCGAAGACCCCGAGCTGGTCAAAGCTCACGGCCCACGGGAAGAGGAAGATGATTTCGATGTCGAAGACGATGAAGAGCATCGCCGTCAGGTAGAACTTGATCGGGAACCGGCCGCCGCCGACCGGCTGCGGGCTCGGTTCGATTCCGCACTCGTATGCGTCGAGCTTGGCCCGGTTATACCGGCGCGGGCCGGCGATCCGGGCCGACGCGACGGAGAACAGCGAGAAGAAGGCAGCCAGGGCGAACAGCCCCAGGATCGGTGCGTACGGCGAGAGCGTCATGGTCTTCCCCTGCTCGTCCTTTCCTGCCCTCTGTCGGGAATCAGCGTGAAGAGTATTCACCGTTGCGCGGGCGTTCGCCCGCCGGGGTCGCGTGCTTACACGGCTGGCACGACCCTGGTCATCGCGTTGATGACGCGGTCCATCGCGTCGCCACCGCGCGGATCCGTCAGGTTTGCCAGCAGTTTGAGAACAAACCGCATGAGCGTCGGGTGCGGCATTCCGTGCTTGGTGGCGATCCGCATGAGGTGCGGGTTGCCAATCATCTTGACGAATATGTTGCCGAGCCGGTAATAGCCGCCGTAGCGGGCTTTCAGCTCGGCGGGGTAGGCGGCCAGCGCGCGCTCGCGGTCTGCGCCGCTGCGGCCGAGCGCCTGCGCGACCACCTCCGCGGCGAGCTCGCCGGACTCCATCGCGTAGGCGATGCCCTCGCCGTTGAAGGGGTTGACCATGCCACCGGAATCGCCGACCAGCAGCACACCGCGGGTGTAGTGGGGCACCCGGTTGAAGCCCATCGGCAGCGCCGCACCGAGGATCGGGCCGTCGGCGTTGGCCTCGTCGTTCATGCCCCAGTCATCCGGCGTCGCGCCCAGCCACTCGGTGAGCATCCGGCGGTAGTTGGTCTTGCCGAACGCGGACGACGAGTTGAGCACGCCCAGGCCCACGTTGACCCGGCCGTCGCCCATGCCGAAGATCCAGCCGTAGCCGGGCAGCAGCCGGTCGCCGCCCTCTTTGCTGCGCAGCTCGAGCCAGGACTCGAGGTAGTCGTCGTTGTGCTTGGCCGGCGAGTGGTAGTAGCGCCGGACGGCCACGCCGATCGGCCGGTCTTCGCGCTTGGCCAGGCCGAGCGCGAGCGGGAAGCGGCCGGAGACGCCGTCGGCGGAGATGATCAGGGGGGCGCGGAACTCGCGCGGCTCGCCGCCCTCGGTGTCGGCGATGACGCCGATCGCGCGGCCGGTGTCATCGACCACCGGGCCGGTGACGGTCACGCCGGTGCGCAGGTCGGCGCCGGCCTTCACGGCCTGCTTCGCGAGCAGGTCGTCGAAGTCGAGGCGGGTGCGCACCAGGCCGTAGTTGGGGAAGCTGGCCAGGTCGGGCCAGTCGAGCTCGAGGCGGACGCCGCCGCCGATCACCCGCAGGCCCTTGTTGGGCAGCCAGCCCTGCTCCTCGAACGAGCCGCCGGCCGTGACACCCATCTTGATGAGCTGCTTGACCGCGCGCGGGGTCAGCCCGTCGCCGCAGACCTTCTCCCGCGGGAACTGCGACTTCTCCAGCATCAGCACCCGGATGCCGTGCCGCGCCAGGTGGTAGGCGGTAGTGGAGCCACCCGGCCCGGCGCCGACGACGATGACGTCGGCGTCGTTGTCGCTGCTGGCGGCCACTGCGACTCCCCCTCTGAATCCGGCTTTTTCGCTCCTCGCGGTGCTCGTGAAATGCTTCACAAGCTCATCGGGTGGAGTCTAGAACCGGGGATACTGCGGGCGGCCGGTTAGGTATACCTAACCCCTGGCGCGACACCGAGTTGTCGATCGATGTCCGTTTCGCTAACCGGGCATATCCGACAAATCATCATTCGCGTACGCCGCGGTGCAGCGCGACGATCCCGGCGGAGAGATTCCGCCAGCCAACCTGGCTCCATCCGGCCTCCTGGATCCGTGTCGCGAGGTCGTGCTGGTTGGGCCACATCTGGATCGACTCGGCGAGGTAGACGTAGGCGTCCGGGTTGCTGGACACCCGGCGGGCGACCGAGGGAAGTGACTGCATCAGATACGAGAGGTAGATGGTGCGGAAGGTGAAGTTGGTCGGGTGGCTGAACTCACAGACCACCAGCCGACCGCCGGGCCGGGTGACCCGGGCCAGCTCACGCAGGGCGGCGCGGGTGTCGACGACGTTGCGCAGCGCGAACGAGATGGTCACCGCGTCGAAGGTGGCGTCGGCGAACGGCAGTCGCAGTGCGTCACCGGCGAGCAGCGGCACGAACGGGCGGCTGTGCCGGCCGGCGCGGAGCATGCCGATCGAGAGATCGGCACCGACCGCATAGGCGCCGGAGCGGGCGAGTTCCTCGGTCGAGACACCGGTGCCGGCGCCGACGTCGAGCACGTTCTCCCCGGTCTGCAGGCGGAGCGCGGCGCGAGTGGCCCGCCGCCAGCCGCGGTCCTGTCCGAAGGAGAGGACGGTGTTGGTCAGGTCGTACCGCTCGGCGACCCCGTCGAACATCTCGGCGACTTCGTGCGGCTGCTTGTCCAGGTTGGCGCGCGTCACCGGGCCACTCTATGGTTCGGCCCGCTCCCGGGGTGGGAGCGGGCCGAGTATCGCTGCTTGCTCAGGCGTCCGGGGTTACGGTGATGATCCGGCGCCGCCGGGCGACGAAGAACAGCACCAGACCGGCGATGACGACCGCGCCGCCGACGCCGCCGATGATGCCGGCCGCGGGACCGGTGACCGGCAGGCCGCCGCCCGAGCCGCCCGGAACGGCGACGAACACGCCGAACTCATCGGTGTTGTCGGACTTGTCGACGTCCTTGAAGTTCTCCGGCAGCTCGGCCGCCTTCGGGGCGTTGCGCAGCGCCGCGGCGGGAACCTCGACGTCGACCTCTTCGATCGCGGCCGCGGTCACCGTGCCGTGCAGCGTCGCCGGGGCCGGGGCGTCCTCGTCGACCTGAACGGCCCAGAAGAACGAGTTGACCGCACCGCCCGGGTTGAAGCCCCACGGCTGCAGCTCGATGTCGGTGTAGTCACAGGTGGCGACCCGCTTGTCGGCGCTGAAGTCGCACTCCGGCTCCGGCTCGGTCAGCGTCACGTGCTCCGGCAGGCTCAGCTTGACGGCCACGCCCTTGGCGATCCGGTCGCCGTAGTTGAGCACCTGCACGTTGACGAACGACTGGCCGCCCGGTGCCACCGGCTCGCCGGTGAACTCCTCGGCGTCGGCATCGAAGCCGTAGACATCGTGCGCCCACACCCGCAGGTCGGCGCCGCTGTCCTCGCTGACGACGACCTCGGAGGTGGAAACGTTGTTGTCCGAGTTGAGGTCAGTACCCTCGTGCTCGATCGAGACCGTCACGGTGCCGGCCTTACCGGTCGCGCCGGCCTTCTTCTTGAGCGGGAACTCCAGGTCGTATTCGGCACCGGAGGTGATGGTGTCCGACGTCAGACCACAGAGGATCTTGCCGTTCTCGGGCTCGCCGCACGCCCCGCCGAGCAGCTCGACCTTGCTCATGTCGAGCATGCTCACGTCGATCGTGACGAGGATGCCGTGCGCGTCGTTCGGACCGGCGTTGGAGAGCGAGACCGAGGCGTACTTGCCGTCGGTGCCCGGTGCGATGGTGGTGCCCTGGAGCTTGACGCCCAGGTCTGCGGTGTCGTCGGCGAAGGCCGGCGCGGCGAAAGCGGTAGCTGCCGCGACGACGGCGGCCGCGGCCACACCCGCACGAAGCAGGGCGCGGTGGCGAAGCATCATCGAAGGTCCCCCGGGGGTATTGGAACGGGATATGACGCGGGACGCTAGCGACGTCGATGATCTCCCGTGGCCCCGATCTGACCTGCGCGGCTAAGAAAACCTAAAGGCGCCGGGACATTGACCGAACGGTTGACTCTCAGCAAGCTCACAGTGATCACACAGTGACGCGAGGGCGGGACATCGTCCCGCCCTCGCTGTGTTTCCCGTGCTTGCGGCTTACTCCGCGACGAAGCGGCGGCGCCGGCGCAGGGCCAGCAGCAGCACGATGCCCGCGGCGAGCACCGCGGCACCGACACCGGCGATCAGTGCGGTCTGCGGGCCGGTGACCGGCAGGCCACCTCCCTCGCCCGGCGTGCCCGGCTCACCCGGCGTGCCCGGCTCATCCGTCGGGGCGGCGCCGACGAACACGTCGAACCGGGCCTGGTTGTCGATCGGGTCGGCATCGACGAGCTGCTTGCGCTGGCCCTGGGTGGCCATCCGCGCCTCGTCACCGGGCTCCTCCAGGTCGGTCGCACCAGGCTCGAGTGCGGTCGCGTCGATGATGCCGTCGGTGAGCACACCGGCCGGCGCGTCGGCTGCGACCTTGACAGTGATCTGCGGCAGCAGCACCTCGCCCGGCTTGAGCACGACCTCGTCGTCTTCGCAGACGATGCCGTTGACATCTTCGCGGGCCACGCAACCGTCCGGCATGGACGCGACCGACGTGCCGTCGGGCAGCTTGACCGCGTAGGCGATGCCGACCACACGCTTGCTGCCGTGGTTGAAGATCGCCGAGTCGAGCGGCGCCGTGCCGCCCGGCAAGACCGGGGTCTTCGTCTCCTCGCCGACCTCGTCACCGTCGGCGACCACTTCGGCGTACACGTCCTGCGCCCAGACCGTCAGGTCGTAGCTCTTCGGCTCGACCGTGACGTCGACGTCGGCGACGTTGTTCTCGTCGTTGGTGTCGCCGGGGACGATCGCGGTGACGGTGAAGTAGCCGCCGTCACCCTTCTTGCCGTTGGCGTTGAACAGCGGGACACCGATCACCACGTCCTGGCCGGCGGCGATGTCACCAATCGGGCAGATATATGCGGCCTTGCCGGCCTTCGTGCAGCCGTCCGGCGTGACATAGCCGATCTTTCCGGTCAGGTTGGACAGCTGCACCTTGACCGAGACACCGGTGGCGCCGACGTTGCCGAAGTTGCGCAGCTCGACCTGGAAAGGCTTGGCCTTGGCCTCTTTGACGCCCTTGGCGATATGGAGGCTGATGGGGGTGACGGCAACATCGGGCCCGTCGGCGGCCGCGGAAGCCGGCCCGGCGATGGCAACGAGGCCGACAGCCAGAACGGTGGCGGCGCCGGCGCTGATAGCCGCGGCGCGCAGGCGCGTGTTCATCTGCTCCCTTGGGGTTAACGAGGCGGATGTGACCTGTGTGACAGGTGGGAACAGCGCACGTTAACTCCCGGCGTGCGGCGGCGCCAGACCGTGATCGGATAGAAAAACGCCGAGGCGGGATGGTTTCCCATCCCGCCTCGGCTCTATATGTACGACCGCCTAGCGGTCGGCGTCTCGTGGGCATGCCCGGTGCCGCGTGTTGCGGCGACGTCAGGGACGTTATCGACCAACGAAAACCAGCCGCTAGCAGCCGGTATCAATCGTGTGCTGACCGTTGCCGAAATGTTGCCGAAGGTCCGCTGAAACGATTTTCAGCGGGACTCGACGAGCGGCAGCGCCGCGCCGACCCCGCCGCCCGGCAGCGCGATCGACGAGAAGTGCGAGACCACCCGGTCGTCGGTCGGGTCGTCGGCCGGCGTCCGGTGCACCCGCAGGTGGTTGTAGAGCGTGTCGCGCTGCGCCGGAATCCGGCCGGCGGACCGGATCATCCAGATCAGCTCGTGCAAGTTGGACCGATGCCGCGCACCGGCTGAAGAGATGACGTTCTCCTCGAGCATGATCGAGCCGAGGTCGTCGACACCCATGTGCAGCGCGAGCTGACCGACGTCCTTGCCCGTGGTCAGCCACGACGCCTGCAGGTGCGGCACCGTCTCGAAGAACAGCCGGGCGACCGCGATCAGCCGGAGATACTCCAGCGTCGTGGCCTGCGTACGCCCCTTGAGGTGGTTGTTCTCCGGTTGGTAGGTCCACGGGATGAAGGCCCGGAAGCCGCCGGTGCGGTCCTGCACGTCGCGGATCATCCGCAGGTGCTCGATCCGCTCGGCGTTGGTCTCGCCGGTGCCCATCATCATCGTCGCGGTGCTCTCCAGGCCGAGCCCGTGCGCGATCTCCATCACCTCGAGCCAGCGCGCGCCGGACTCCTTGAGCGGCGCGATCGCCTTGCGCGGCCGGTCGGGCAGCATCTCCGCGCCGGCGCCAGCGATCGAGTCGAGGCCGGCCGCCTTGATCCGGGAGATCGCCACGTCGAGCGAGACGCCGGAGACCTTCGCCATGTGCAGGATCTCGGACGGGCCGATCGAGTGGATGACCAGCTGCGGGTAGGCGGCCTTGACCGCGCCGAACAGCTCCTCGTAATAGTCGACGCCGTAGTCCGGGTGGTGGCCGCCCTGCAGCATCACCTGGGTCGCGCCGAGCTCGACGGCCTCGCCGCAGCGGCGCAGGATCTCCTCGGTCGGGTGGGTCCAGCCCTCGGCGTGCTTGGGCGCCCGGAAGAACGCGCAGAACTTGCACGCCGTCACGCAGACGTTGGTGTAGTTGATGTTGCGGTCGATCAGGTAGGTGACGATCCCGTCCGGGTAGCGCCGGCGGCGCACCGCGTCGGCCGCCTCGCCGAGCGCATGGAACGGCGCCTCGGTGTAGAGCAGCAGCGCTTCCTCGGCGGTGATCCGACCGCCGTCGGCGCCACGCTGCAGAACGTCGTCGATCTCCCGCCGGTTGTCCACGCACCGAGCCTAGCCCGCGCCGATCGGGCGCCGGCCCGGACCGCGCGGGTAGTGTCGATCGTCGCGCAGAGGGGGTTTGTCGGAGTGCAGGTGGTTCACGGCGTATGGGCCGACGGACGGCTGGCCCTGTGGGGGGATACCGCGCTCCCTGATGGTCTCGGCGAGCCCGTCACGCTCATCCTCACCCTGCCCACAGCCGACGCTCGCCCGCT
>Ga0193743_1003520_pt1 | contig 10462 bp, 9 predicted proteins | sample L2c2metaG_FD_143038 | JGI IMG/M metagenome (GOLD analysis project Ga0193743, IMG submission 143038) | Soil microbial communities from a riparian zone of the East river system, Colorado, United States - L2c2 | ecosystem: Environmental > Terrestrial > Soil > Riparian zone | place: USA: East River...
GTGGTTACGCAAGAAGGTTCGCCATCCTTGGCTGGGTGGCCCCCGCCGTTTGGCCATGTACTTGGCGACGCTCGACTGCGCAACCTCAAACCCGAGCTTGAGCAGTTCGCCGTGAATGCGCGGCGCGCCCCAAAGCGGATTCTCCATGCTCATCCGGCGGATCAATGCGCGCAGCTCCGTGTCGATCTGCGGTCGCCCTCCCTGGGGGCGCGACTTCCAACGCCAGTAACAGCGAAAGCCGGCCCTGTGCCAACGCACGAGTGTCTCGGGCCGGATGATCGTAAGAACCTGCAGGATAGAAGGAAACCAGCGATACAGCTGGATCAAGAAGCAGCGATCATGGTTCGTGAGCCGGACGCGACCATGCGGCCTACGCCTCAAGACATACAACTGATGTCAAAGCACTGCGTTCTCAGCTTCAAGCCGCAACGTCGACTTGAATGGCGAGGCCAGGACGGCCATAACGAAACAGAGCAGCCCGACCATTCTGCCAGCTTAAGCGATTCCATCACGGCATCAACTCGGATAAGGTTTTCGGTACACACAACCGGCTCAGAACCGCATCTTGCGGTCCACGCGCGGGACATTCTTCAGAAGCAAGGCATCCCGACCGCGGTCGTCTCGATGCCGTGCCGTCTGCTCTTCGAGGATCAGGACGCCGCGTACAAGAAGGCAGTTCTCGGCACGAGCCGCGCGCATGTCGCGGTAGAAGCAGCGGTCGAACTCGGCTGGGAACGCTATATCGGTCTCGAAGGCCGCTTCGTCGGCATGCACAGCTTCGGCGCCTCCGGCAAGATCGCCGACGTCTACAAGAAGTTCGACATCAACGCCGGGGCGGTGGTACGCGCCGCGCACGAGACGCTGGCGGAAGTTGTCGCCCTATCAATCGCGTGCTCGATGATGATTGTGATGCCGGTGGTCGCAGCGCCGTGCTCGGCACCTTCCTTGGTACTGGACCGGCAAGTCTGTACCGATGGTTGTGGAAGTTTTGTTTCGACCTCCGTCGATGCGCAATCCTCCGTCTATCCTGTCGATGCTCTCCCGCTCCGAGATGACGAGCTTGGGCCGGGTCGCAACTGGGCGAAAGCACGTGCGGCGCGGCGTCTGATCGTCATCACCGCGGGCGGCCAACCGCGCCTGGACCGCTGATCCTGACAGAATCATCCGCGTCCTCAGGGGCATCAGGCGCTAGGTTCCCACCGCCAGGATCGGCTCGCTCTTCGGCCGGTCCCGGGTAGCGGGTGAGATTGTAAGCCGTGTTGACAAGCGCCACGTGGCTGAACGCTTGCGGGAAATTCCCCATCTGGCGAAGCGTCGACGAATCGTATTCCTCGGCAAGCAATCCGACATCGTTGCGAATAGCAAGCAGGCGCCCGAACATCGTGCGCGCTTCCGCGACGCGGCCCTGCAGGACGAGATTATCCACGAACCAGAAACTGCACGCCAGGAAGGCCGCCTCCCCCGGCGGTAAACCGTCTTCAGTTTGGCCGGTGTCGTAGCGGAAGATGAACCCGCTCACTAGCAGACGACTCTCGATCGCCCGCACGGTGCCTACAATTCGGGGATCGTTCGGTGGCAGGAAACCGACGATCGCAAGCAACAGAAGACTAGCATCCAGTGCTTTCGACCCGTAGGCCTGCACAAAACTGCCAATTTCGCGGTCGAACCCATTGCGACAAACGTCCGCATGAATGGTATCCCGAACTTCTCGCCAGCGCTCCACCGGCCCATCAACACCGAGTTGTTCGACCGACTTCACGGCTCGGTCGAATGCGACCCACGCCATTACTTTGGAATGCGTAAAGTGTTGTCGGGGACCGCGCACCTCCCAGATTCCCTCATCCGGCTCGCGCCAGATGATTTCAAGATGATCGAGAAAGGCGCGGGCAATCGCCGACCAGCGCTCAGCTCGCGGCAGGCCATGCGAGCGAGCCTGGAACATCGCATCGGCGATCTCTCCGTAGACATCAAGCTGGAGCTGGGCAGCGGCTGCATTGCCGACGCGAACCGGACGTGCGCCTTCGAAACCGGATAGCCATGGCACCTCCCATTCGGGGAGGCGGCGTTCGCCACCCAGACCATACATGATCTGCAACTGATCCGGGCGGCCAGCCACCGCGCGCAACAGCCAGTTACGCCATTTCTGCGCCTCTTCCGTGTAGCCGGCGCTTCCGAAGGCCTGCAACGTAAATGTCGCATCCCGTAACCAGCAGTAACGGTAGTCCCAATTGCGTACGCCTCCTGCTTGTTCGGGGAGCGAGGTGGTGGGCGCCGCGACCATGCCACCCGTCGGCGCGTAGGTCAGCCCCTTCAAGACCACGAGCGATCGCCTGACATCCTCGGTCCAGTCACCTGCAGGTGCGCAGCGCTCAGACCAGGAGCGCCAAAACGCTTCTGTTTCTTGCAACGCCTCCACAGGATCAATCTCGGGCGGCGGTGGCGACTGTGATGCGCCGTAGCTCAATACAAACGGCACCATTTCTCCGGCTCCGACTGTAAACTCGCCAACCGTGATGAAATCCCGGCCATGGAGGTGTACCGGCGTGCGCAGCACGGCCATTTCAGGTCCGGCGATTGCACGCAGACCGCCGCCGCCCTTGAGACGTTCCATCCACGGCACGACGGAGCCATAATCGAACCGCAAAATGAACTCAGTGCGCAAATCGACCTGACCGCTCACGCCGCGAACCAGGCGGATCAGATCGGCGATACCGTCGCGCGGCGGCATGAAGTCGACCAACTCGACGGTTCCGTGTTCGGTCTCGAAGGTGGTCACAAGAATGAGCGAGCCGTCGAGGTATCGCCGCGTCACCCGCACAGCCGAGTCCTTTGGCGCGATGAGCCATCTTCCGTGCTCCGGATCGCCGAGGAGAGCTGCAAAGCAGGCACCGGAGTCAAACCGGGGCCAGCATAGCCAATCGATGGACCCGTCCCGGCCGACCAGCGCGGCGGTCTCGCAATCGCCGACGAGGGCATAGTCGTCGATCCGCCTCGGCGAGTCTCGGAGATCGGTAGCAGGATTTTTCCGCATCAAATTACAAAGGATTTCGTCATCCAACTTGTCAAGTGGAAGCCGATGGCGGTCGTATGCGTGCGCCACCGAAACTACGATCTTTGCCCGATCGAAGGGATGGTCTAGGTCCAAGACAATCGCTGGTCACGCCGTCCTTGGATGTGAATAAGCACAGAAGGCGGACCCCGGGCTACGTGAGGGCCAACCCATTGATCGAGTTTGTGAACTTGACAGATAACCGGGGTCCCGATCGGCACCGATCCGGACCCTACCCGGAACGAATTTCCTCGTGCTACATAAAAGCATTGCGGTCATCTGAGTTGGGGGCCCGCTTCGGTGCTTATTCACAACGGATGCAGGATGCGTGGGAATGGCAGGTACCGGTCAGCGATCGTCTTCATTCGGGTCCACGTTAATCGGCGCCGCTGGCTGCGGCGCATGAGGGCGCCGTGCCGCCGTTCGATCATATGATGCCGGAATGCAGAGATCGCTGAGCCGCTCATCGGCACGGCATAGTAGGCCATCCACCCCCGCAGGACTTGGGCAAGCCATTTGCCTTGCCCGTCGATCCCGTCGTGGCGGGTCGCCATGAGCTGCTCCTTGATCACGCGAAGTTTGGTTCGCATGCGCTTGGCCATTGGCTTCCTTCCGAGCACGAAGCCGCCGCCATCCCGCCGGGTCGCGCAGTAATGCTTGAACCCTAGGAAATCGAACGTGCGGACCAGAACCATCAAATCGGACCCCATTCTTGGCGGACTTCATCGCCACTACGTCCGGATTTAGCTAGGTTCTCGGTACACACACGGGATTCTTCTCAAGCATACGCACCGCCTGATCCCTCGCGATCCGTCCCTCTGCGACGGGAATTGGGTCACGAAAGCCGCGATGTCACCACGCTTGAGCGCACCGAGTAGAGCCTGGTTCTCGTGGCACGAGGTGTCGTATATCGGATCGTCCTACCTCCGCGAGCGCGCCGATCGCGGCCTCCGCTGTCGGCGCTGATGCCCGCCAAGGAGCCGTAGCAGGCGATGCGGGATCTTGTCCGAGAACTTAGATTGCCGTAGCGTCTGAGCGAGGTCGGCGTGGCGCCCGAGCAGCTGGATCGTTTGGCCGGCCGAGCTTGCGTTGTCTATCATCCGATCCGCCATAGCCCCGGCCGATCACGTCGGCGGCGCAGATTCGCGAAATTCTCGATTCGCCCTGTGACAGCGAAGCGCGCATAAGACGTTAATGTAACCTGAGTCACGTGCCCGGCGTCGCAATCAGATCGACGTCGATTCCGACGGGAAATCCGACATATTCATCGGTAGCCCATGCATTCTGCCCGACGCCGAATAGGTTGCGCATCAGGTCAACGTGCCCCTTGGCGTGGGCAACGCCGTCCTTGATTTCAAGCGTGAATGGCAGGATGACGTCCCGGCTGATATTGCGGATCGACAGCGTGCCGTCGGCTTCATAGGCGTTGGCACCCTTGGACGTGAACTTCTTCACTTCGAATTGTGCATTGGAAAAGTGTCCAACGTCGAACCAGTCCTCGCCCGGCAACGCTTCGTCCCGTTGACTGTCGCCCGTTTTGGTGCCGACCAGATCAATCACGATCAGCGCGTGTCCCGCGTCGGGATTAGCCGGATCGAACTCGATGGTCGCCTGGTACTTCGTGAACTGGCCTTTGAAAGCTTCGCCCGTCTGTGTCCCGGAGAAGGAGATGCGGCTGCGTGCGGAGTCTACTTTCCACGAAGACGCAGAAGAGGGTGCGACCCCGGCCACAACAAGCCCCATCGCAACCGAGGTCGCGGCCAAGTATTTTGTCATTTTCGATCCCCTTGGGAAGAAGACGCAGGTGTCCGAATGCGACCTGCGCCGGGCAGCATGCGCCCGAGAATGTCATCTCCGATAGAGAAGTGGTGCCGCAATGCGGCCGCGACATGCAGAACGATCAGGGCAAGCAATGCCCACGCACAATAGGCATGCACATAGTCGAGCGCGGCTGCGACCGGCGCCTTGTTGTGGAGGCTTGCCAGGAACCCGATATGGGGCCAGCGCATCAGGCCAAACAAAATGGTCGGTATGTTGATCGGTGAAACCGACACCAGCGCCCATCCCGTCAGCGGCAAGCTAAGCAGTAATAGGTAGAACACGAGGTGGGTCGCCGCCGCCGCCGTCTGTTCGATCGGCGGCATGTTGTCAGGGAGCGCTGGGGGACTATGTCCAAGTCTCCAAACGATCCTAACCAAAATCAGGCCAAGCACCGTGATGCCAACCGATTTGTGAAGCTGGAACAGCTTGAACTTGGTCGCCGCGGCGATTGTCCCGTGCGCCATGGTCAGGCCGATCGCGATCAGCACCAGCACGCCTGCGGCGATCAGCCAATGCAGGACGATCGCCACAGACGTGTAACGGTTGCTGTTCGTCGCCATAACGAGACCGGATGGCTCAACCCTGCTTTTCGAAAGCGGCGCTGATGGTCAGGTCGACCTCGTCACTGATCAGCGGCAGGTAGGTTTTCACGCCGAAATCGCTGCGCTTGACCTTGCCTGCAAGTTCAAATCCCACGGTGAATTTCTTGTCCAGGGGGTTGATACCGCCGCCATTCAGCTTGGCCTCTAGTGTCAAAGGCTTGGTCACGCCGTGCAAGGTCAGATCGCCGGTCACTTTGGCCGTCTGCGGTCCGGTCACCGTGACGCTCTTGGCCTTGAAGGTGATCTGCGGATTCGCCTTTGCGTCAAGCCACTGATCGCCCTTGAGCTCTTCGGTGAGCTTGTCCACCGGCGTGTTCACCGAATCCGTCGGTACGGTCACTTCGAAAGAACTGTCAGCGGGATGTTCGGCATCAAGCTGCAGCGTACCCGACGCATTGCCGAGGCGGCCGCGAAATTCGGTGAAGCCCATGTGGGAAACCGCGAACGTGACTTGCGTGTGATACGGGTCGACTGCGTAAGCGCCCGGTTCGATCGTCACGGCGGGCTTGGCCGGTGTCTGGGCCGAAACGGAGCCTGAGAGAGAGAGCGCGATGGCGAGCGCAGACAGAAGCGAAGTCTTCATGAGTTGGATTCCCTTTTAAACATACCCATCCAATTAGGGGATGGCATCTGGCTCCAGACGGTCGGCTCCCCGGAATGGGAGCACCCACCCGGGATACTCGGGGGAAAGAGCGCTGACCTCATCCAACTGCCTAAGCTTGTCCTCGGTGAGACGGAGTTCGACCGACCGCGAGACATCGAGCTCCGCAGGGAGGCAGGATCTTCTGAATTTGGATCGCCGTCTACAGAGACGTCTTCATCCGCCGCCTTCGGGCGATGAGCATTCGGGATCGGCCAACCGCGCTGCGATCGCCGTGGCAGAACGGATATTGTGAAAGGGCGATCGGTTCGATCCGGCGGGAATGTCTTGACCACGTTGTCGTGCTCGGCGAGCGGCATCTTCGTCATCTGCTGCGATCTTACGCGACCTAGTATAACTCGGCTCGCACGCACCTTTCAATCAACAAGGGAGGGCGCCGTCGCCGCGAACAGTACATGCCGTTGGTCGCCAATTCTTGGCGGACTTCATCACATGTATGTGTGAGTTTGATTTCCGACTGGCACAAGGATTTCCACTACGGCACGACGATTGCCGAGGTCGCAGCCGCGACGACGCGCGCGCGCGAAGTGAACACGCTATCGTTATCGCGACCCGCACCGGGACCAAACGTTGTTCGCGGAGACTTGAGCGACGGGCTCGTCGACCCCAGTAGCGATTTTACAAAGCTCAGTCGCGAACGAAATCGGCCTCATTGTGCCAGCTGCAATGGTCACAATCTTGTGTCAGCTGCAATGATCACAATCGGCCGGTGTTCTTCCTCGTGTGGTGACTTATCCATCGCGGCGGCAGCGCCGCGATCTCGGACGGAGAATTGTCCTTTGCAAACAGTATACATTTAATCGCGTCGCGACAGCGGTGCCGCCCCATGACGTTCATGATGCGTTTCGTCGCTTCGCACGTTCGCTTTTTCGCGACGACCGTCACAAATCGCTGCTGTTCGAGTGCATGGCCGGCTAGTCGGGGATCGAGCACCGCTACTCGTTCCTCGCGCCGAGCAATTTGCCGGAAGGCGATTGCTCGATGCCAACGGTTTCTACCGGGGCGGTGATTTCCCAGATACTGCGGCGCGCATGCGGCGGTTCGAACAACGTGCGCCGGCGCAAGCTGCGGTCGATCGTTGCTTTTGCGGCCGGGTCCACTTCGTTGCCGATTCACAGTGTGTCCCTGTACCGCGCTCTTAGTCAGCGTGAGGAGCCTTTCTACATACTCCTTCAAGCGAAGCAGGACTTCGCCCCAGCGGGTGTTGCAGAAAGGGAGATCCGCGTCACCCTCGGACCAACCGCTGTCGGTGAGCTTAACGAGAGTACTGTCCTTGCCGGCATCGGAAAGCGCGATAGTGAGGATTTTGTCGACGGAGCTTCCCGGCCCTTCGACGCAGATCTGTCGGAGCCGTTCGTTGGCAACCATCGCGTCGGTCTTCCAACCAAATCTCAGCCCCGACTTCGGATTGAGGTAAAGAGTCGACCCGACGGCAATTTCGCCCTCGATACCCCCTACATGCCAAGCCGCCATTTTGCCGGCATCGGCAAGAGCCTTGAAACACGGCGACGGGAGGCGGCAATCTTAATCGCGTGATGTAGCGTTGTGGTCATCATTGGCTCCTGTTCGTTAGGGCGATTCGCGGTAGTGACGCATCCTTGCTCCAGGCCGCGCGAACGCAGCGTCCGGCTCCCAGCCCTCTTCCCTCTTCCCTCTTCCCTCTTCCCTCTTCCCTCTTCCCTCTTCCCTCTGGTCAGCGCAGTGCGCGGGATCCCTGGACAAGGGGAGTTTCAGCCGGTCTTCGATTTTCGCAGCAGAGGGATGGTCGGGACCACGATGAAATTATTCACTTCAGCCGGATCCAGCCGGAAGGCTTCCGGATACTTGTCTGGATTGATGTTTTCTTCCGGCTCCGTGTTTCGCCAGGCGTAAAAGCATACCTTGCAACCATGGACGATCCAGACATCCTTGACCGGCGAGCGAGTCAGGATGTCCGTCTCGGCCGAACGGCACCGTGGGCAGACGGGATGAATGGTCGTGGTCTTGGTTTGCGCGTTCATGATACGGACTCCGCAAGCATCTTAGATAGCTTCTGTCGCCACTCGGCAGTTCCGCCCGGACTGTCGAGCGGTTGGCCGTAATTTCCGCGATTGTCCGGAGGAACCGGGGTGGTCGCATCGATGATGAGCTTATGGGTCATCCCCTCGGGCATCGCCCCAGGATCGAGCGGCAGGATCGACATGTGGGGAAGGACTATCAGGTCTCCGGCGGGATTCACCTTGGTCGATAGAGCCCACATGACTTGCTTGAGATCGAAGGGGTCGATCGTCTCGTCCACCATGATCACGATCTTGGCGTAACCAAGTCCATGCGGAGTGGTCATGCATCGCATGCCAACCGTGCGGGCGAAGCCCCCCATGCGACGCTTCGTCGAGATGATGACGACGAGCCCATGTGTATACATCGCGTTGACGGCAACGATTTCCGGGAAAGCCTCCTTCATCTGAACGTAGAGCGGCGCGCCCGTGTTGATGGCCATCATATAGTCGATCTCGGTCCACGGCTGGCCGAGGTAGAGCGGCTCGAAAATGGGAGCCGTCCGATGATAGACCTTGTCGATCTCGACGACGGGCATCGACCGCGCGCCCGAGTAGTGCCCGGTGAATTCGCCGAAAGGACCTTCCGCTTCTCGCACCCGGGACAGGATCCGCCCTTCCAGAACATATTCTGCCCCCCACGGGACGTCGTGGCCGGATGGCATGCGCACGATCTTGGCGGGTTCGCCCTGCAGCACCGACAGCATCTCATATTCCGACTGGTTATAGAGAATCGGCATGCTGGCAACGATCTCCATTAGCGGACTGGCGCCAAGCGTTATGTAGATCGGCAGATCCTCGCCGCGTTCCTCGGCGTGGGCCAGATGAATGGCGATGTCGTGCTCAGGAATGGGTTGGATGCCGATCCGGTTCGGTCCCTTTACCTCGAGCCGATACAGGCCGACATTCTGGACATTATCGTTTTCGAAATCGTCGGGATCCCTGCTGATGATGCAGGACTTGTCGATGTAGAATCCACCATCGCCCCGGTTGAGACGGAATAGCGGCAGGATGTCGAACAGATTAACGTCTTTCTCGATCACATTCTCCATCCAGGGCGCATCTTTCACCCGCTCCACCTTGCCTGGATACTGTTGGTAACGCCTAACGAACTCGAAAAACTGCGCGCGCGTATCGCTATCCTTCGGCATGCCCATGATGAGCGCATGATTGGGCCACGAGCCGTGAATATTTGTGACAATGCGCGCGTTGTTATAGCCCTTAATCTTCTCGAAACTCAGCGCTGGCATCGTCTCCCCCAGTTGGGAAATAGCACGCCCTGCCGCGCCGATATCGGGTTCAAGCGAAACCTCTTCTGCAATCCGCAGCAATTGACCATTCCTCTCGAGAACCTCGAGAAAGTCCCGAACACCTTGTACAGCAGCCATTATCCGTTCTCCTACTTGAGTCCCCGTAGCATTTCGATTTGTCTCGACCAGCGCGCGAGCACCGCGGTCCGATCATGCAGCCGGAAGGTCACGCCTGAAACGACATCAGCGTAGTGGGACCGATGCTGTCGCACATCCTCCACTAAGGCAGTGAAGCAGCGGCGCCGCCCTTCCTGCTTCTTCGCCGTCGCGCGCAGGCGCATCTCGCAAAGACCGTGGTCCAGCGGAAGCGTAAGCGTCAGCCGCCCATCACGCGCGAGATTCCTCGATGTATTCGAGCCCTCATAGAGGAGCATCGCGATCTCGGATGCATCGAGCGCCAGCATTTCGCCTGCACTGAGCATCGCGGCATGGGGCCAGCCGTCCTCGCTGACCGTGGAGATACGGACGGCTTCGCTCAGCTTCCGGTCGAGATCGTCGCCGTTCAGAAAGTCGAGAATCTCCTCCGGCATAAACGATGTCGCGATGCGCCTGGGTGGCTGATAGATCTGGTCGGAGTCAGACATGTATGTTCTCCATTTCGGTCTGTGTCGGTCGGGAACTATCCGTTCTAGGCGTAGACGTTTGGCTCTTCGACAACCGCCGGTTCAACCGCGTCGTTGTCCGGTAAGTCGGGTGGACTCTCGCCCCAGCGCGAAATGGAGCGAACATCCAGCCCGAAACAATCCAGCGCGCGAGCGACGCTATGATCGACAATGTCCCCGATGCTCTTTGGCTTGGTATAGAAGGCCGGAACAGGCGGGTGGATGATTCCTCCACTTTCCGTCACCGTGAGCATGTTGCGGATGTGAACCCCGTGCAGCGGCGCCTCGCGCACCATCATCACCAGGCACCGACGCTCCTTCAGCGCCACGTCCGCGGCCCGCGTCAGCAATGTCGTCGTGACTCCGCTCGCAAGCTCCGCG
>Ga0193743_1003521_pt1 | contig 10461 bp, 5 predicted proteins | sample L2c2metaG_FD_143038 | JGI IMG/M metagenome (GOLD analysis project Ga0193743, IMG submission 143038) | Soil microbial communities from a riparian zone of the East river system, Colorado, United States - L2c2 | ecosystem: Environmental > Terrestrial > Soil > Riparian zone | place: USA: East River...
GGCCGCTGCACGGCGAGGCTATCGAGTTCCTTCAAGGCTTCGGCTGCATGTCCGCGATCGATCATCTGACGAAGCTGTACGAGACTTGGCGAAACGTCGATTGGCTTCGTATTGCCGGCAGCGGTGCTCTGACTTGTGGCGGAAGCGGAGGACGTCTGCGACTCTGCGGGCACTGTAACGATGCAGAGGGACAGAACAAACGCGATGTGCAGGTAACGCATGAGAGTATCCGGGCCTAAGTGTAAATGGAAATACAAAAGGGGAGCCAAAGCTCCCCCCTTGAAGTTAGCCAACAACTTTAGAACTGCACGCGGAACGAGAACTGTAGCTGACGCGGGTTTGTCGATCCATCGATACCCGGACCGTTGTTAATGGATCCGGTGTTCTGGATGTTCCCGCTTGGCGTGCCCCAGTTGATGTGGTTGAAGACATTGAACGCATCCATGCGGAACTGAAGCGATGCTATCTCTTTTATTGGGAAGTTCTTCTGCACAGAGAGGTCTGTGTTGAAAAAATGCGGCCCGAAGACGCTGTTTCGGCCAATGGTTCCAATCTGGTCCAGACCCGGGGCAGTAAATGCACCGCCCAGCGGTTGCGCATCGAAATAAGACAAATTGTTGCCTGGAAAACCGGTGACATTCGACTTGAACCTACTGGGCTGGCCATTGACCAGGCACGGCGCCGAACCTGGAATACTCGCGTTGCATGAGCTATAGGAAAGCGTAAATGGAAGCCCGCTCGAATAGTTCAAGATCGGACTAAGCTGCCACCCGCCGACGATCTGGTTGACGACTGCGTTTGCGTTGCCAAGGAATGGCTTGTTGCGGCCGAAGGGCAGCTCATACAAACCGTAGACGATGATCTGCTGCTGCCGGAGCGCGCTGTCGCGGCCCTTGACGGCCCGCTTGTCCCACGTAGCGAAGCTCTGGGCATAGCTGACTGCGCGCTGCCAGGCATAGTTCGCGTTGAGCGACAGCCCTTTGGTGAATTGCTTCGCCAGCGATACCTGCAGCGCGTTGAAGTGGGAGTCATAGTCGTTTCCATAGTAGGTAATCCCGTTGGTCCATCCACATGCTCCTGAAGGCAGGCCAGCCAAGGCCTGAGCCGCGCCTGGCGCACTTAGATAGGTTGGATCGGCGCAGGCAGGGAGCTTGCCCGCGTAGTACCTTTGCAGGAATGTTGAGTTGGAAGTGGCATTGTTTTGAACCAGTTTGTGTCCTGATGCGCCATTCGGGGTGCAGCCAGGACCCGCTGGGTAGCAGTCACCGCCATTGGGATCATAGTGCAACGCCTGCCCCGTTATGCTGTATTGTGCCGGCAGGAAGATCGCTGCCTCGTTGGGGTTGGTGTTGGTGGCGCTGGTGTCGCCCATTGTGTGTGTGCCCTTGTTGCCGACATACGCGATCGTAAGTGAAAGCGTGGGCGTAAGCGACTGCTGGAGACTCAGGTTCCAGGCATCGAGAGTGGGCAGACGCAGTGGATTAGCACGGGCCCTCGAGCTGACCGCATATCCGGGGTTCCCAAGGAAGCCATTCGCAGGAACTGCAGTCGGCGTTGGCGCTGGAGGACCCTGAGCAAGATTGAACGCGGAACTCAGAATTCCTCCTGTAGCCGTGACCTGCTGACTGGAAAGAATAGGAAGGTTCTGCGTGGCGGCGTGTCCAAAGATGGAGCCGAATACGCCGATATCGAAGCTCCGTCCATAGCCGGCGCGGATGACCGTAGTTGGCGCTACCTGATACGCCACGCCGATCCGCGGATTATAGGTATTTTTCCGCCGGTTCCAGTTCATGTTACTCGCAACGTTGCCGGTCTCCGCTACATTGAGGTAACCGGTGTTCAGGTCCAGCAGAGCGCCATTTCCCTTGCCGTTGACCGACTCTGGAAAATAAACCTCGTAGCGTAGACCATAGTTGACCGTCAGCTTCGAGGTCATTCGCCAGGTGTCCTGAACGTAGAAGAAGTCACGCTTCTGAAACTCCTTCGCGTTGGTCGAAGTGCTGACGAAGCGCTGGAAGTTGGTGACCTGGCCCAGCGCGAAGGTGGCGAAGCTAAGTCCGCCTTGCTGCGCGAGATTTGGGTTTGAGGTTGGCCCGGTGCCGAACTGGAGGATTCCGGTCCGGTCGTTGTCGCTAGGTACGCGGAGGTTACGAGCGTAACGCAGGTCGGCGCCAAATTTGATCGAGTGATTACCGAGAATTTTAGTCCAGTTGTTTACAACCTGGAACTGATCTTCGCGCTGGGTAAGGGGGCAGTTGCAACGGTCGACGTTCAGACCCGCGCCGTATTGTGGACCGGAACTTTGAGTAGGTACTGTGTTGCCCTGCGTACCCACCTCCACGAGTTGGAAGCTTGGCGCTCCACCTGTCGCAAAGGTTCCGGTATTCATTCCCGGAATCCCAAGTTGGGTTGCGAAGTCAACATTCTGGTTGTACTTGGTGTTGATGATGTTGTACCGGAAGTATCCAAGGCGAACGTCCGTCACGAGCTTCGCATTGAGAGCGATGTCGGTGCCCAGGGCGAGGCTGTCGTTGGCGCCGCTTGAGTTGCCGCCAAACTTGCCGATGCCAAACCCGGCTCCTCCGGCAGGGCCAAACAGTGTGGCACCCGTTAAGGTGTCCGTGAATCGACTGAAACGGCCAAAGAAGTGAACCTTCTCGTTCATCTGATAGTCGCCGCGAACATCCCATTGATTGCTATTGAAGAGACCTTTTCCGCCCGCAGAATAATTATTGATTAGTCCAGGGAATCTGCCTGAGAAATTATTCGGCGCATAGGGCTGCAGAAGAGCGAAAAGATTCTTGGCCTGCGGCGATACCTGGGCTGCAGGGATTACATTGCCAGGGTAGGGCTGGCCATTTGGCTGGTAGATGATGCCCGCGCCCGCCGGGGTCACATTCGCTGCATACTCGCTGAAGTCGCAACCCGGAATACCGCTGGGGCCAACCCGTTGTCCAAGGCACGTGCTCACCAACAGTGCCGATGGAACAGTTTGTAGCGCGGATGTACCGATCTTCTGCCGGACACCCTGGTAGTCACCGAAGAAGAAGACCTTGTCCTTCAGAATAGGGCCGCCGATCGATCCGCCAAACTGGTTCTTCAGCGCTTGAGGGACTCCACCTGCCGCAGGTTGCGTGAAAGGGTCTCGCGCGAGATTCGCTGCGCTTACGCGATACAAGAACGCCGATCCATGAAATTTGTTGGAGCCCGATTTCGTCTGCGCCGTTACCACCGACGACACCGCCTTGCCGAACTCCGCATCGAAGTTCTGCGTCGTGATCTTCGTCTCAGACAGGGAGTCCAGATTGGGATTCACGACGATGATGCCGAGAATCGGGTCCTGATTGTCCGTGCCGTCCAGTTCATACGCGACCCCGGCAAAGGCCTGGCCGTCGACCATGATCTGCTTGCTGCCTTGCGGGTTCTCACTCGCCGCATGGCTCCAGCCCATCTCCTGCGCCCCGGGAAGCAGCAACTGCAGACCCGTAAAATTGCGCCCTGGTAGGGGAATGTCCAGAATCTCTCTTGCGTTGAATACCGTCGAAACGTCTGCGCGGTCGGTCTTCAACAGCGGAACAGAGTCCGCCCTCACTTCCACAGTCTGATCCGACGCACCCACCGTAAGCACCGACTGAACCTTCACCGATGTGTCGGCATAGACTTGTATACCCGTCTGCAAAAAGCTCTTGAACCCCGGCGCAACAACCTTGACGTCATACGTATCTGGAATGAGATGGTCCGCGGTGAACTCGCCGCTCTCGTTCGATTGAGCTGTGGTCGATGTGCCCTTAGCCACATCAGTTACAGTCACCGTGGCGTTTGGTATGATGGCGCCTGTTGAATCAGCCACCGTCCCGTAAATGGATCCATACACCGCCTGGCCAAACGCGACTGGCGAAGTTGCAACTAGGCAGGCCACTGTGAGTAACAGCCTTACTTGCGTCATCAGTCTCATCACACACTCTCCTAAAGGGCACAGTATCCTGGCTCTGGTCCGTCGAAAATGCTTTGCAAAAAGTGCCGAGCCCTGCATCTATCGCAAGCTTCCAGGCCGAGACAGGATGTCGTAGCAAGCTCTTCTGCTCTGAAACGCAGACTGGCTTGTTTCTTGATCGCAGAGGAAAATACTCGTTGCGACTCAATCTGTCAATGAATTTTGCATGTTATTTTCGTGTCGCATACATTTGAATGACATGTCATTTGAAATTGATTATTTGGTTGGCTCTGGTCAGACCTATTTCCCATTGAACGGGGCTGAGATTTCACATTGGAGATAGGTTTAGCGTTGTTGCTTCAAAAAACTACTCGTGAGCCATATAACTGCGGTCACACACTTACAAAAGTCTCCATCTAAAGGTGACCACTATCCACTGTGTGACCTATCAAAAGGTTGCCAAAGCAAGATACAAGATATATGTCCATACATTTACTTGAAGCCACGAGTACTAAGTATTACTTGACTCGTACGTCTGGGGACTGCCATGAAAATCGGACGCTCTGCGCCGACCGCGACCGCCTTCAAAAAAGACAAAACCTGTTGAGGAAGATAAGGATTCGAAGATATCGACCTCTTCCGGCGTGCCGAGATACAGGCAAATCTATGAGGACCTCCATTTAGCGATTCAGACTGGTTCCTTCCAAGCTGGGGACCGTCTGCCGAGCGAGGCCGAGCTTTGCAAACGCTACGACACTTCGCGTATCACTGTGGCGAAAGCCGTAAATGAGCTTCAGCTAAAAGGTCTCGTGTCCAGACGAGCTGGCTCCGGCACCCATGTGCTCTCGCCCGAAGCATCCACCGGACGTGTCTTCGGTCTACTTATCCCAGATCTTGGCCGTACTGAAATCTTTGAGCCTATCTGCCATGGAATGATGCAGTCACCTTTATCTAAGCCACACTCTCTGCTCTGGGGTCATTCCATGGGCGAGGCCTCGCAACAGGAGAAAGAGGCCGAGCACCTCTGTCACCAATATGTAAAACCAAAGGTCTCCGGTGTCTTCCTTGCGCCGCTTGAGTTTACCCCGGCGAAGGATGCGGTCAACAATCGCATCGTATCCGCAAACCGGTTCGCTAAAACGCGACACATCCACCACATCAGGATGGCAGCATGCGGTATATGCTTTCGAGCGTCGCTGTATCAGGAGACCTCTTCGATGAAGATGACACCGTACCTTCTCAAAAGCACAGTCGTAGGCGCCCTGGGTGGCCTGCTGTTTGGCTTTGACACCGCCGTAATTGCGGGCACCACTCAGCAGTTGACGGTCGTCTACAACCTGACGTCCTTCACCCTGGGCCTGACTGTATTCATCGGCTTGGCGGGCACGGTCATCGGCGCGATGAGCGCAGGTGTCGTGGGCCAGCGCATCGGCGGACGAGAGGCGCTGCGGATCATGGCTGTCCTCTACACCATCTCGGCACTTGGTTGTGCGCTCGCGTGGAACTGGCCTGCCCTGATGGTCTTCCGTTTCATCGGCGGACTTGGCATCGGAGGATCCTCGGTACTGGGTCCCGTCTATATTGCTGAACTGGCACCCGCGAAGTGGCGCGGCAGAATGGTCGGTCTCTTCCAGATCAATATCGTCGTCGGCATTCTTCTCGCGTATCTTTCCAACTACCTCATCAGCCTTCTAAACCTGGGCGCGATGCAGTGGCGCTGGCAGCTCGGAGTCGCAGCCATCCCTTCTATTCTTTTCCTCGTCATGCTCTATGGCATTCCGCGCAGCTCACGCTGGCTCGTAACGCAGAATAAGACAGACGAAGCCCTGGAGGTCCTGAAGCTTATGGGCTCGCCGGACTCCGAGGCTGAGTTGCGCGAGATCATGGACTCCATCCACATGGAGCGTGGCATGGCAGCGGAACCGCTGTTCAAGCGGCAGTACCGGCTACCCATCTTTCTCGCCATCACCATCGGTCTGTTCAACCAGCTCTCGGGCATCAACGCCATCCTCTACTACTCGAACTTCATCTTCGCCGCCGCTGGCTTCAGCCAGCTTTCTGGCTCATTCCAGACCGTGCTGATCGGCTTTATGAATCTTCTGGCGACGTTGCTCGGAATGTCGCTCATCGACAAACTGGGCCGCAAGACACTCTTGCTTATCGGCGCCGTCGGTATGGCTCTCTGTCTCAGTGGCGTCGCAACGATCTTCTTCACCCACAAGCACTTGAACGCTCTTGTATGGTTGCTCATGGCTTACATCGCGTTCTTTGCAATCTCGCAGGGAGCGGTCATCTGGGTATACATCGCGGAGGTGTTCCCCAATCGCGTTCGCGCGAAGGGGCAGAGTCTCGGCTCCTCCTCGCACTGGATCATGAACGCGATCATCTCGCTCATATTTCCCATCCTGGCCAAATCCTCCGGCGGACTGCCATTCGCCTTCTTCGCGGGCATGATGGTGTTGCAGTTCTTTGTCGTCCTCTTCCTCTACCCCGAGACGAAGGGCATCTCGCTTGAGCAACTACAGCACAAGCTCGGCATTGACTATCCGATGGTCAGCCAAAGGAGCGAGACACAAAGCCAGATTTGATGACGACACATCACTAGAATTGCTATGTCAATAGGAAATAATTGCGATGAGTGATGCTATATTAGTCGCCGGTCCTGGGACACTGGTTTGATGGTTACTCGGCGCTCTCACTCTATGATGCACATCCACTGGATAGCATCCGCAATTCTGGCAATTTTTTACGGTCTATACGCTCGGAAGCCCTGCATGGGCGCAAAGCCAACAGCCCGCCCCAGCGGCCACGCACGCGAAGTCCGCCACCCGGCAGATGGACGATTCGTGGTGGAAACATGCCGTCATCTACGAGATCTATCCTCGCAGCTTTCTGGATTCGAACGGCGATGGCATCGGCGACCTCAACGGAATCGCCCAGCGTCTTGATTACCTGCAATCCCTTGGCGTCGATGCACTCTGGCTCTCGCCTATCTACTCTTCTCCTCAGGTCGACTTCGGCTACGACATCTCCGACTACGAGAACATTGACCCGCAGTACGGCACCCTCGCGGACTTTGACAGGCTTGTGGCAGAGGCAAAGAAGCGCAACGTTCGCATCATTATGGATATGGTGATGAACCACACCTCCGACCTGCACAAATGGTTCGTCGAATCCAAGAGTTCAAAGACCGATCCAAAGCGCGACTGGTACGTCTGGCGTGACGGCAAAGCCGGTGGAACACCGCCGAACAATCCACCCAACAACTGGTCAGCGAGTTCGGCCATTCGGCGTGGCAGTACGATCCGTGATGGAAGATGATTATGCTTGACGCAAACAACCCCTCTGTACTGTCGTATGTTCGTGAGGGAGTTGGCGGACAGCCCTCGATTCTCGTCGCTGTAAACTGCACAGCGGAGCCGCAGGCTATCTTTCTTGATGCGACGGCCGCCAACGTGTATGGCAAATCGGTGCACACCCTGGTGACCAATGTACCTTCGCTCCAGGAAGCCTCCAGCGTCGCCACAATCGTTCTGCCGCCTTACGCATCCTTAGTCGGCACCATCAAATAGCATTAGTCCCATATACAGAAACCCGGTAGTTCGGCTCCGATGCATGCTAACGGAGCGACTGCCGGTGCGAGACGACTGTCTATCTCGCAATTCGAAATAGCCTATGTCGTACCTCCATCATTACAATCACGGCTGAGATGCATCTCTCCCCGCTACGTTCGCTGCTTATTCACGTCCTCCTGACGGCGACACTTCCGCTGGTGCATGCACAGAGTAGCGTCCCAAGCCCCAAGAAGAACAGCTCCGCGACCTCCAATGCCAACCTGAAGGCCGCTGAAGTTGCCTTTCGCGCAGGTTCCGCGGCCTACCAGAGAAACGACCTTCGCACTGCCCACGCAGAGTTCGTGAAGCTGGTCAAACTCGCCCCCACCGTCGCCGCAGGCCATGCCGCGCTTGGTACTGTTCTCCTTGCCGAAGGCGAAGTCCGCGGGGCAGCGACTGAGCTTGAACTGGCCCACAAGCTGGAGCCCAACGACTCAGGCGCGATCCTCAACCTCGCCCTCGCCTACTCACAACTTCACGACTACACAAAGTCAGTGAAGATGTTCCAGCTTCTTGACCAGCCGACCATCACCCCACCACAACCCCTCGCGCCCGATGCCGCGATCGCCTATGCCATTGCCCTCTCCGCAACCGGAGATCCCGCGGCAGCGCAGAGGCAACTCCAACAGGCTCTCGTCACCAGTCCCGACAGCGCAACCTTGCACGACGCCTTCGGCAGCCTGCTCGCTCAGCGTGAGCAGTACGACGAAGCCGCCGCTCAGTTTCAGCTAGCCCTCGCGCTCGACCCCTCCCTGGCCTCCGCGCACTACCACCTCGGCTCTGTCTTCCTGAATCAAAACAATCCCAGCGCAGCCGTGGCTGAGCTTACCCAGTCAAATACTTTGGATAAACAAAACATCGAGTACGCGATCCAGCTAGGTCGGGCTCTCCGCGCGGCCCACCAGGACGATGCCGCCACGATCCTCCTGCGCCACACACTCGAACTCGCCCCCTCGTCCCTCGACGCAAAGTACGAGTTGGCCCTCACCCTGCAGGCCGATGGCAACGCTCGCGAAGCCTTGCCCCTCTTTGAAGAGGTCGCCGCCGTCCGTCCGCAAGACTCCGCCGCGCTCACCAACCTCGGCCTCGCCCTCGTGCAGCAGGGTGACGCCAAGCGAGCAATTCCCTTCTACATGCGCGCCCTCAAGCTCGACCCCAATAGCGGAACGCTACGCGAAGATCTGGGCGTCGCCTACCTGCAGCAGGCTGATCTCGACCATGCCATCGAGCAGTTCCGAGCAGGTCTCGCCCTCGAGCCCGACAGCCCACACCTCCACTACGACCTCGGCCTCGCCTTCAAACTCAAGGACAACCTCCCCGCCGCAATCGCAGAGTTCGAAAAGGCTGCAACGCTGGACCCACAACTCCCCGACCCACCCTACACTCTCGGGGTCCTCTACATGCAGACTGGCCGCTTTCCCGAGTCTCAAGTCGAACTAGAAAAAGCTACCGCTCTGCGTCCGGATAACGGCGACGCATGGGCCCTCCTCGGGAATGTCTACAAACAAAATGACGCCCCAGAGAAAGCAGCCGCAGCCCTCCGTCGTGCCATTACTCTCCTACCCGACCAACCGAGCCCCCACATCACACTCGCGTCGATTCTCATCCAACAGGGCGACACGGCAGGCGCAGCCGCAGAACGCAAGCGGGCCGCCGATCTCAGTCGCGTCGCCATCAGCCGGCAACGTGCAACCTTCGCACTCAACAGCGGCCGCCTCCTCCTCAAACGGGGTCAACTTGCCGAAGCCGTTGCGCAGCTTCAGGCCGCAATTACCGCCGACCCAACCTTCGCCGAGCCGCACGCAGTACTGGCCGATGCACTGGCCCAGCAAGGACAAAGCGCCAACGCAGCCATAGAGCGCCAGAAGGCCCAAAAGCTGGCCCAGGGCCCCACGGCACCAGCTGAAATCAACCCCGGCGCTCACCCCTGAACCTAACCTGCGGCTTACCAAACGCATTCATTGCCTACCGCCCATAGCTTCTCTATACTCAGTCCACTGCTTTCGAGATCGGAACCTCGAATCAATAAAGTATTGGGCAAGCAACCCGTGGAGCGTGCTTTTGAGTTGGTCCCGTCGCAACTTCCTCACCTCCCTCTCCAGCACGGCGCTCGTCCTCTCGCTGGACGACGTTCTCTCCCTCGCAGCACCGCAGACTCCCCAATCGACGCCTCAACTCGGATCACGTCCCACCTACGACGCCAAACCTCGCCCCGCTCCCAAAGGTCCTCCCTCGCCGGTTGCAGGCACGCCTCTCGGCATCAGCTTCATCGACGTAGCCCGCCAGTCCGGCCTTAACGCAAAGACCATCTATGGCGGCGAGCACAAAAATAAATACCTCCTCGAAACCACAGGATGCGGCGTAGCCTTCTACGACTATGACCATGATGATTGGCTCGATATCTTCCTCATCAACGGCACGCGTCTGGAGGGATTCCCCAAGGATCAGGAGCCAATATCCCGTCTCTTCAAAAATAACCGCGATGGAACCTTCACCGACGTCACCACCAAATCAGGCCTAGGTCGTAGCGGATGGGGACAGGGCTGCTGTGTCGGCGACTACAACAACGATGGATGGGATGACCTCTTCGTCACCTACTACGGCCAGAACGTCCTCTACCGTAACAACGGCAACGGAACCTTCACCGATGTCACCAAGAAGGCCGGCCTGCTCCAGTCAAAAACCCGCTGGAACTCCGGCTGCGCCTTCCTGGACTATGACCGCGACGGCCACCTCGACCTGTTCGTTGCCAACTACATTGACTTCGACATCAAAACCGCCCCGCTCCCGGAGACCGCGGGCTGCGCCTACAAAGGTATCCAAGTAGCCTGCGGCCCCCCCGGTCTACAGGGTGGGAAAAATATTCTGTACCACAATAACGGCGACGGGACATTCACCGACGTATCCGAGAAG
>Ga0193743_1003522_pt1 | contig 10461 bp, 6 predicted proteins | sample L2c2metaG_FD_143038 | JGI IMG/M metagenome (GOLD analysis project Ga0193743, IMG submission 143038) | Soil microbial communities from a riparian zone of the East river system, Colorado, United States - L2c2 | ecosystem: Environmental > Terrestrial > Soil > Riparian zone | place: USA: East River...
GATCTTGATGGAATTCAGCAGGTAGAGGATAACGATGGCGACAGCAAAGAGCATGGGCATGGACATGATGAGTACTACCTCAGACGGGTCGTACAAGGTGCCGTCGCTGCGATTGTAAAGCAGCGATGGGGGATTGGAACGACTCGAGCGAGAGAGGGTAATGAAATCGCCAACAAGCAAGGCGACCGGAGAGTGATGCCGGAAGACACGGATGCGGCGACTCTGGTGAGTCGCCGCATCTGTTTTGTTCCGAAGAGACTTTTGTGTGACTTAGAACTTCAGGTAGAAGCCGATTCCTGGTTCGAAGGTCGAGGTGTGCTTCTGGATGGTTAGAAAGTTCTGGTAGAAGTCGGGAGCCATGAAGAAGATGTCTCGAACCTGTGCGCGGATGCCGAAGTGCTGGGACAATACGGACTTCTCCAGGCCAGCAGCGGCGTAGTAGGCGGCTACTGCCTGGTTCTGCAGGCCCTGACCGCCGCCTGGAGTGGGCCGGAAGGCGATGGCGCCGATTCCGCCGGCAAAAAAGGGCTGAGCGCCGAGGAGCAAGTGGGGCGGGTGGGCGACGTAACCAATGGTGTACTCGGAGGCGTTGGTCTGGGCTCCGCCGACGACGTACTGCGAGAAGTTCTGGGTATAGCGGGCATAGCCGTAGTTGATTTCAGCGCCGATATAGGGGGACTTGGTGTAGCGGATGGTGACGAGGGCGCCGAGAGTGTTGCTCATGTTCTGCGTCAGGGGCTGGCCGAGATAGTTGGTTCCGCTTACGTCACGGGTGAAGATGCCGACGCCGCTGACGCCGAGGTCGAGTCGTGACAGATGTTTCTCGAGTGTCGTAGGGGTCTGGCCCTTGGCGGTTGATCCTGCGAGAGCTCCGAGCAGGCAAAGCAAAACGGTGCAGACACAGGACGGACGAGACGAATTCAACATCAAGACAAGACTCCCTTGTACGGAAACTACTGCTCTCTCCAGTCTACCCCGGGAGAGGTGGTCAGGGGTTTTTCGGCTCGACGATAAGGGTGAGGCCGTCGATGCTTCGGACGAGGACGGATGTTCCGGTGGGCAGAGAGGCCGGTCCGTCGAGGCGCGCTTGCCAGAGTTCGCCTCGGATCTCGACCTGACCGGTGGGAGAGAGTGGGGTGCAGGCTACGGCGGTTGCGCCGATCATGGCCTGAGGGCCGGTAAGGACCTTGCTGCGGCGGGCGCGGAGGGCGATCCAGGCGAGGCCGAAGGAGATGGACCCGAAGCCAATGCCGGCTCCTATTGCGGTGGCCAAGTGGACGCGCAGCTCGGGGATGGGTGCGTCGACGAGGGTGGCGAGGCCGAAGACGAGAGCGGCTACCCCAGCGATGGCGAGGACGCCGTGGCTGGCGAACTGGGTTTCGAGGATCATCATGATGACGGCAGCGAGGAGCAGGAGGACGGCGGTGTGCCGGACGGGGAGGAGGTTCAGGCCGAAGAGGCCGAGTAGGACGAAGAGGGTCCCCAGGGAGCCGGGGACGACGGTTCCGGGGACGTTGAACTCGAGGTAGATGAGGAGGCCGCCGAGGACGAGGAGGAGGACGGCGATGTCAGGGTTGGCGAGCTTGCTGAGGAGGCGTTCGCGCAGGGAAGGGAGAGTGGTGACGATGGATGCGTTGCGCAGGTGCAGGGTCTCGGTGGTGCCGTTGAAGCGGCGAATTTCGCGGTTGTCGAGGGTGCTGAGGAGGGAGGCGTCGTCCGGGGCGACGAGGTCAATCAACTTGAGCTTGAGGGCTTCCTCGTCACTGTAGGACTTGGAGTTGCGGATGGCGTCCTCGGCGGCTGCGACGTTGCGGCCGCGGCGCGTGGTGAAGGAGCGGAGGAAGGCTGCGGTGTCGTTCTCTATCTTTTGCTTGAGGACGGGGTCGAGTTGGCGACCCGCGACGATGGGATGGGCGGCGCCGGCGTTGGTTCCGGGGGCCATGGCGGCTATGTCCGCGGCTTCGAGGAGGAAGAAGCCGGCTGAGCCGGCACGGCTTCCGGAGGGGGAGATGAAGACGATGACCGGAGTGGGGGAGTTCTCGATGGCTTGGACCATGGCGCGAGTGGATTCGAGCAGGCCGCCGGGGGTGCTGAGGGAGATGAGAACAGCGGCGGCGTGCTGGCGCGCGGCGTCGTCGAGGCCGCGCTGGAGGTAGTCGGCCGTGATGGGCTGGATGGTGTCGTGGATGGTGAGTCTGACGACTTTAGGTGGATCGGCGAGGGCGGAGAGTGGATGCAAGCAGAGGATGGCGCTCAGGAGCACGAAGAGGAGCCTGGTGGGCGGCCTTATGGCAGGGGGCTTCATGGCAGGCTTTGGCCGCGAGCTTGCAGGGCTTGCTTCATTCCCTGAGCGGCTGTGTTGGCAGGCTCCAACTTCAAGGCACTGCCGACTGCCGCGGCGGAGGCGGCGGTTTGATTGGCCTGGAGTTCTAGACGGGCCAGGACGAGGTAGGCGGCGGCGTTGGGATGGAGCTTGAGTGAGGTCTGGGCTTCGTTGCTGGCTTCGGTGGTGTTGCCGCTGCGTTCGCGCACCTGGGCGAGACCTGTGTGGGCGGCTGCGCTGGTGGGGTCGGCGGCGAGAGCGGCCTGGAACTCCTGTTCGGCTTCTGTGATCAGGCCCTGGGCGAGGTAGTCCTGGCCTAACTGGGTGTACTGGGCTGCGCGTTCGGCGGGGGGGAGGCTGGCCATGCGCATGGCTCGCATCTGATCGAGCTGGAAGGCGGCCTGGCGGAAGGAGGCCTCTGAGTAGGTGCGGCGGATGCGTTCGAGCGGCTCGAAGCCGGGGCTGGTGGTCGTGGGTGTGGTGGCTGTCTTTGGTGTGGTGGTGATTGGGTTGCCGGAAGCGATGCGAGTTTTAAGCTGTGCGGCCTCGCTGTCGGTCGGCTTCAGCTTCAAGGCCTGGTCGATCTCGCGCTGAGCTCCGGCGAAGTCTCCGCGGCGGAGGAGGGCGACGGCGAGGTTGTAGTGGTAGTCGGAGTCGTTGGGATCGGCGGCTGTGGCGCGCTGAAAGAGGGGGACGGCGTCGTGGCCCTGGCGGCTGGAGGCTACGGCCTGGTTGTTGACGACCTCTGGAAGGGGCAAGCGGCTGGCTACGAATTTAAAGGCAGATTCTGCCTCTGCGTACCTCGCGGTGTTGAAGCGGGCGAGGCCGAGATAGAATTCGGCTTCGAGGGCGCGGCGGTCGGTGGGTGGGACCTTTGCGAAGGTTACGGCGGCGTGGTCGTAGTCGCGTTCGGCGAATTGGGCTTTACCGAGGGCGAGGAGCGCGGCTGGGTAGTTGGGGGTGTCCTGTATGGCGAGCTGGAGGCGTCTGATGCGCTCCTGTTGGCTCGGCGCGGAGGTGCCGCGGATGTAGTTCTCGAAGGCGCTGAGCCTGACTGCACCGGAGGAGGCGAGGAAGGTCGGCTGGGCGACGTTGAACTGAGGATCGATCTGGCGGGCGACCTTCCAGGCGAGTGCGTTCTCGACGTCGAAGAGGCGGGAGAGCTCGCTTGAATCCGCAAGGGGCTGCGACATGCTGAGATTGTGGACGTCGAGGACCCGGGCCTGGACGGAGATGCGGGATTGGTCGACGGTGTAGCTGCCAACTACGACGAAGTTGGCGTCGAGGGTCTGGGCGATGCGGATGGTGGTGGCGCGCGAGGGCTTGAAGTCTACGGGGAGGCCGAGGTGTTCGAGGGCGTAGTGCCGGTCGTCATTCGTGATGGTGAGGAAGCCGGAGGAGGAGAGGCGCTGGTTCAGGGTGTCGGGGAAGGAGTCGCCGATCCAGGCGAGATTGGCCTGTCCTGAGCGGTTGTCGAAGGGTAGGACGAGGACGACGTGGCCGGCTCTTTCGGCGGTTTGAGCGGCGGGTACGGTCTGCGGCAGGAGAACACAGACGATCAGTGCTATGGACGGCCATTGTTTTTGAAGGATGCGGCGGACTTGGGAGAGGCTCGGCACAGTACGAGTATAGAGCGTCAGCGCGAGGGTACGGGCTCGAGTGCGGCGTTGACGATGCGGGGGAAGCGGAGAACTGCGGCCCACTCGCCTTTGCGCCGGGACTGCCAGACGACCTCGCCGTGGAGCAGGGCCGCGGCCTCTGCGGGGAGGAGATCGTGGTGGAAGTCGAAGTACTTTGCGTCGGCGGATTGGTTGTGGCGGCCCAGGTTGAGCTGGTTGGCTGGGGGCTCCCACTTGGTGGAGAAGATAAGGGCGGTGTCGTAGGCTCCGGGGTCGGCGGCGGCCTGCTGGATCTGGTCGATGGCGAAGTTTTGGAGGGGGACTGTCTTGATGGGGATGCTGGTGTAGCCGAGTTCGGGGCGGGAGAGCTCGGAGGTTGCGGGCCAGGCCGTGAGGACGGTGGCCTGAGGGTATTTTTGCTGGATCAGGTGAACGGCTTGCTGGTGCAGGACGACCATGTCGCGGTAGGTGAGGTTGTCCTCGGGGGCGAAGGCGTAGGGCGGGTTGATCCAGATTCCGCTGAGGAAGGCTGCGGCGGACAGAGCCGCGATAGGCCACCAGCGACGGAGATGACGGCGCCATGCGGAGACGCAGACGATCAGGATGAGGGGGTACATCGGAAGGAGGTAGCGGGTGAGCAGCGCTCCGCCGAGGACGGAGAAGGCGATCCAGTTGGCCAGCAGGATGACGGCGATGGCTTTGAGGGCAGGCTTGCGAATGAGTGGGGGGCTGGCAGGATCTACCGGCATGAAGAGGACTGCAAGGGTGCAGGCTACCGGCACGAACATGTTCATGTGAACCGTGAGGTGGAGAAGACGGTGCCACAGGGAGAGGGCGATGCGGTGCGCGTCCATGTTGGCGGTGGCGTTGTAGCGGAGGAACTCGGGGTTGCCGAAGATGAAGCCGGTGCTGTGATGGTGGAAGGCGTACCAGGCTACCAGCGGGATGATAGGGGCCAGCAGGGCTGCTATCCAGCCAAGATGAGTGCGGCGGGCGGAGGGGTTGTTGGGTTCGTCGACTTCGTCGCGGTTGCGGAGCCAGAGGATTGCTTCCCAGAGAGCGAGGACTGCCGGGGTGACGATCGCAGTCTCCTTGGAGAGGACGGAGAGGGAGAACATGACTGCCGCGAGGTTCTGATTCGTGACTTTGCTTTGGATCTCGCCAGGTTGATCGAAGTAGAAGGCAAGGCCCCAGAGGGTGAAGGCGGCGGCGAAGATGTCGGCGTGGGCGAGAGTGCTCTGGGCGAACCAGATTGGGTAGATGGCGGTGAGAGAGAGCGTTACCACTGCGACTGTCGTGTCGGTGAGGGACTTTGCGAGCTTGTAGAGGGCGAGCAGGGCGAGAGCGCTGAACATGCAGACGAGGGTGCGGGTTCCGCTGACGACGTAGCCGGAGAGATGCCACCAGGAGGCGAGGAGTATGGAGGGGAGAGGGGGGTGGGCGTTGGTGATGGTGGTGTGGGGGATGAGCGTCCCGGTGCGGAAGAAGTCCCAGGCGGCCGGGACGTAGTAGCCGGCTTCGTCCCAGAAGTAGGGGAGGCGAAGGAGCGTGTAATGGGAGAGATATATGGCTACGAAGAAGAGCGGGTAGAGCATCCAGAGAGGGATGTCACTACCGGGACGATTGCCGGGTGTGCCGAGGAGTCGCACGCTCTTAGTGGACGGGACCGTCCGGTTGGGGGAACTGCTGGTCGAGCGAGAGGGCTCCGAAGGTCTGCTCGTACTGGGCGAGATTGCTGCCGAGGACATTCCAGAGGGCCTTGGCCTGCTGAGGGCTAAGATAGATGCCCTGGAAGTTCTTGACGGTCAGCTCGTCGGGGTTCTCCTGCGACATGGTGCCGAAGACCAGGAAGAAGTCCCATACGCTCATGCGAACCTGCACGCTGTTGGCGTAGCCGTCACGGTAGTCCTCGGTGTTGCCGAGCTTGAGGGTGGGCTGGTTTGCTGGCGGGTTCTGCTGGCTCATTGTCGAGTTACTTTCCGTTGCTCTCTGTGGAGAGAAGATATTGGTGCGAAAGGGGGGACTTGAACCCCCACGGATTGCTCCGCCAGATCCTAAGTCTGGTGCGTCTGCCAATTTCGCCACTTTCGCTTGGTGGTGATGGTCGTACAGGCTGCTGTGGCGATTGTAGCGCAGCGGTGGGGTTGGATTGTAGTTTTGGGACTTTGAAGGCGATCCTGGATTCACAGGAATGCGGATGAGGCTGGATTTGGCTGTTTTTGTTGAGTGGCTGCGTCTTTCAAAGCGAGAGGTGTTCGGATAGTCTTGGCTGGCAAGAGATCTCAGTCGGAACCATCTTCTGTTTTAAGTGCTGACTGATATGCAATTGCATGGGGCTCCTATTAAAAATAGGCATCTTAGTCGAGCGGATCAACGTGTCAGGTAACGAACGTCGATGATAGTGAGGCAGAATGTCAGATTCTCAGATGCTGCGTTCCAAGACCCCTTTCTTCCTACTTTTGATTGTGCTGGCTGTGGTGGCGAAGGCTGAGATCGACACGCCGGCTGCTATCTCCATGAAGCCTGCCGAGATCACTATCGTTCGGAAGAGCGGCCAGGAGGATGGAATCGCTCAGATGGTGGAGAAGGGCAAGGTGCGCAAGATAACCGCTCATGCGGTCCAGGTGTGGCCGGTGAGAGGTGGGGAGGGAGCGCTGATCCTGGTAGTGGAGGCGAAGAGCTCGGGGCCGAAGAAGTATCTGCTGCGTTACTACGATCTGGACACAGGGCGGCGGAGGGTGCTGGGTGAGGTCCCAATGAAGATGGGGACTGTGCAGGAGTCGAAGTGGGCGGATGAGGGATGGGCGTTTGCGCTGAGTGGGAACGAGATAACGAGCGGAGCGCCGTTGACGCTGGTGGGCGATATCGACGCAATCACTGGAGTGATTCCTGGTGCGACTTCGCCCCTGTTCCAGGAAGAAAGCCTGGTGTATACAGCTATGCCTGGCGGTGAGAAGCAAACCGTGCAGGCGGCAGCGTTGCTGGGTACAGGGATGCACGAGATCTATTCAACGCCTCAGAGCACGGCGGCATCGCCGGAGTACCTGCAAGTGTTTCCGGACGGAACCGCGATGACGGTTCTGGCGAATGGGACGATTCACCGTGGAAGATGGCATACGGATGGGAAGATGCTAGAGATGGAGGCGGAAGGGGAGAGATTTTCGATCCCACAAGCTTCTCTGTCCAAGGTGAAGGGGATTCCCGCGAGAACACGGTTCTCGGTGCGTCTGATTCAGCCACTGTCTTCGCGGACGACCAGGGAGAAGATGGTCGTGAAGGCGGTGTCGATTACGCCGATTGTGATCGATGGCGACATTCTGATCCCTTCCGGATCTTCGCTTGAAGGGACGGTGGTGCAGGCGAACAGCGTGGGGTGGGGATTCAAGCATGAGACGGCTTCGCTGACGATCGACTGGAATCGAGTGACGCTGGCGGATGGGCGGTCGCTGGATATTTCGGCACGGGTGCTCCAAGTGGAGAACTCGCAGGAGAGTGTGAACACCAAAGGGAAGATCCAGGGGATTCGCTCGACTGCGACGCCGGGACACTCGGCGGAGAATGGCGTGCTTGCTTTTGCGGGGATCGATCCCATTGCGTATATTTTCGCGTCGGCTTCGGGAAGCGCGGTGCTTGGGTTCGCGGAGCCAGAGATTCTTTACAACGCCGGGACGGAGCTGATTCTGGAGAATGTAAGGCCGGTGATTACGGCACAGGCCTATCCGCCTTCGATACTGCCTTCTGCGGACACTACGGCAGAGCGTGAGCAGTTGCAGAGTTTTGTGAAGACGATTCCTTTTCGCACGCGGACGAAGGGATCCAACAAGGCGTCGGACCTTACGAACCTTGTGTTTATCGGGATGCCGGCGGCGCTGCAACGGGCGTTTACAGCGGCAGGGTGGCTGCCCAGCGACGAACTGAACGCGGACTCTACCTTTCGGACGCTGAAGACGCTGAGCGGGAACCAGACCTACACGCAGGCGCCGATGTCCGTGTTGTTGCTGGATGAGCGGGATCCACTGTTTACGCTGAGCAAGACGACAAATTCGTTTTCGTCGCGTCATCATATTCGTGTCTTTCCAACGGATGCACGTTGGAATGGACAGATGACTATGACGGCATCGTCGACGCAGGATATCGGAATTGCGTTTTCAAGGAAGCAGAAGACCTTCATTCATGTGATCGATCAGCATATCGATAACGAGCGATCGAAGGTGATCAATGACCTTGCGTTTACGCAGTGCGTTGACAGCATCGATATGATTCCGCGTCCGTGGGTGCCCAGCGATGCGTATAACTCGACCGGAGACCGACTGTTGACTGACAGAGAGGTCGCGGTGCTCCATATCAACTCCTGCGATAACCCGAAGACAACTCCTGAGACCGTGCCGCCGGCGCCGCACCGGCTTGAGCGGATTACCCGCAACACTTCGCTTACGATTCGCAATGGTTTGTACAGGGGCAACCTTGTCTACCAGGGGATCTCGGGAGGCTTCAAGGTCCATGACTATCTAAAAAAGAACAGCGAGCTGCAGGAGGATTACGGCACGTGGCGCATGACGGATGCTTCGGGGGCGAAGTACAAGACATTTGGCACGAGTCCACAACTGTATCGACGTAATGCTTCGGCTACCCTGGACGCCGCGCCTGAGGATCTAGCGCAGATTGAGCAGACCAAGGAGAGTCATAAATGGGACCCGCCACGGTACGAGTTTGCGATTCATGGAGGGTATCTGCACTTTCGCCAGAAGGAGCTGAGTCTCGTCGACGTTATTTTGCAGTCTGATGACCCGACGCTGCCTTTTTATGAGCTGGATATGTACGACCATGTGAACGACGGATGGGCTTTTGGTGGCTCGGTTACGGTCAATAGCTGGAAGCATTTTTCCAATGAGTTCTCTTACTTTCGGCAACAGGGCAAGTATCTGCTGGAGACTGGAACGTATCAGTACAACCCAGCCAGCGACGATGAGAGCGACGAGTTTGACTCGCAGCGGGTTGGAATTGCCACAAGGCAGTTTGAATACAACCTGTTGATCCATCCGCTACCGCCGAAATCACGATGGAGACCCTATGTCGCTGTTGGGCCTGTTTTTCAGATGATTGCGCTCGCAGATTCTCCGCTCAAGAAGCCCGCTGGCCCGTTCAGGCTAGGGCTGAAGAACGTTGGCCTGATCAAGGCGGCGTTTGAGTTTGGCAATGTGGCCCCCCTGGATGGGGGAGGGATCTTTCAGTTCGGATTGCAGTATGGGGCAGGGATTAAATACCGTGTGACGCCGCATATGATTCTGCGGGCAGACTATCGGGAGACGTGGAGCAAGAATCCAGACATGATCAAAGATAGCTATGTCGGGTATGAGCCTGGTGACCTCGATGAGAGCTACAACACAGATGTCCTGCGGATCGGTCCGCCAGCTAAGTACTTCCAGGACCGGTTCACACTGGGTGTTGCATTTGCTTTCTAAATCGCGACCACGAAAAAATCAATAAGCCGGACCCAGATTGTGTGTCCAGCGTGTGAATTTTGCGGTACAGTGAAGACACCATTTCTAAAAACAAGTAATTCCTGCCCGTAATTTCAATGGCGCGCGATTCTCCGTGGTGTCTTTCGGGCGAAGGTATTTCCATTTAACGCAGCAAAAGCTCTCCACTTTTTTGTAGTGGCAATGGGATCTGAATTTCATCGGGAAGAGGTGTTTTTTCATGGGGATTTCGAGACGCGATTTTCTGATGCGTGTTGGGCAGGCTGGCGGGTACAGTGCGGCGTTTGCAACCATGCAGTCGCTGGGGCTGATGCCAATGAAGGGTGCGCTGGCAGAGCCGATTCAGGCGGCAGCTGGCTCGGGTAAGGGCGTGAAGGTCGTGGTGCTGGGTGGCGGGATCGGCGGGCTGGTTTCAGCTTATGAGCTGAAGAAGCTGGGTTATGACGTGACCATACTGGAGGCCAGGGAGCGGCCGGGTGGACGTAACTGGACGGGGCGGAATGGGACGAAGGTGAACTTCGTCGATGGAACTACGCAGACGATTAACTGGGAAGAAGGGAACTACCAGAACCTGGGGCCAGCGCGGCTGCCGAGTACGCATTGGACGATGCTTGGGTACTGTCGTGAGCTGGGTGTACCGCTGGAGGTGGAGATCAATACGTCGCGCTCCACGCTGCTGCAGAACGATAAGGCGAATGGCGGAGCGGCGGTGCCGCAGCGGAAGGCGATCAACGACACGAGAGGGCATGTGTCGGAGCTGCTTTCGAAGTGTATTGCTCAGGGCGCCCTCGATCAGGATCTATCGAAAGAAGATCGTGACCGGATGACGGCGTTCCTGAAGATCTATGGACCTCTGGATAAGACGGGCGCGTATGTGGGCTCGGATCGGGCTGGGTATAAGACACCGCCAGGGGCGGGTACACAGGTTCCGGTAGTGGACGTTCCGATGGATATGCACATGCTGCTGGATGAGGGATTCTGGGGCGGCATGTTGTATGAAGAGGCCTGGGACTGGCAGGCGACGATGATGCAGCCGGTG
>Ga0193743_1003523_pt1 | contig 10458 bp, 14 predicted proteins | sample L2c2metaG_FD_143038 | JGI IMG/M metagenome (GOLD analysis project Ga0193743, IMG submission 143038) | Soil microbial communities from a riparian zone of the East river system, Colorado, United States - L2c2 | ecosystem: Environmental > Terrestrial > Soil > Riparian zone | place: USA: East River...
GGGGTCTCGGTGCTTGTTCTCATACTTGCCTCAGCGCTCGCACTGCCCGTTTGACCCGAACACACGGGCACCGTTCGAGCGATTTTGACAAGCCCGGCCGCAAGTTGACTTGGCAAATTAGTGTCCCTGAGCAAGCTCACCTTCATCGCGTTTCGCGTCCTTCAATGTTCGGAAAGCGTTGGTGTGGAGGAAATTCCGCTTACCGGCGGAGAGGCGATATTCCGGCCCCGCACTGTTGCCCGGCTTCTCCGAACTTTTTGTCCTGTTCGGCGGCTCGGGCGGCGAGTTTGTCGACCCAATCACGTCCGGCGTATCTGACCCATCGGATTGCAGTGTTCATCGATGTGCATGCCTAGTAGGTCAGCGATGATCGCAGCGGGGAGATCGGCCGCGAGGGCCATGATGGCGCCGTTGCGGGCGGGGCGCGCGCTGATGCCGTGCCGGTTGAGCCGATTGGTCAGGCTGTGGTTATCGATGGGCTGTCCGGGAACTCGGCCGGGGAATAGCACCAGATGCTGATGCCGACCGCCGCGAGGAGGGCGATCCACTCGATGCCGGAGAAGGCGACGCGCTGCGCGCTCCGCACGCCGGGCTCGAGAGTGCTCACGCGGAGGATTTTAGCCAGGCGAGCGCCCAACTGAAGACGGTTGGCCGTTGCCGGGAACGGCGTGGCGATGCAAGGTGAGCAACGTGAACGAACCCTTCTCGATGCCGATCGTGCCGCGCTACGCCGAGATCGACCAGCAGGGCGTGGTGTTCAACGGCCACTACCTCACCTGGTTCGACGAGGCGTGCACGGCGTTCTTCGACCACGTCGGCATGACGTACCCCGTGTTGGTGGCGCGGGGGCTCGACGTCCAAGTGGTCCACGCGGAGCTCGACTACCTCTCGCCGGTGCGCTGGCGGGACGCGGTTGGCGTCGAAGTGACGTGCGTTGCGACCGGGACGACGAGCTTCACCCTTGCATTCGACGTCGCCCGGGTCGACGAGGACGGCGAGCGGGTGATCGCGGTCCGGGGCCGCAACGTCTACGTGGTGGTCTCGACGCAGGATTGGGCCAAGCGGGTGATACCCGACGAACTGCGCGCGGCGCTCACTTCCGTTGCGGGTCAAGGGCTGCCGATTGACGGTAGTGTCGGTTCATGAGCCATCAGCACGACCACGGGCCGCAGCGCGAACTACCGCCCGGCATGGCTGAGCAGCTCGACCTTGCCCACGCGGGGTTGGTGTCCTTCGGGCACCGGCCGTTCCTCACCGAAGTCGAGCAGCTCGAGTCGTGGCGGCCCGACGTGGCCATCGTCGGTGCCCCGTTCGACGTCGCGACCACGAATCGTCCCGGTGCACGCTTCGGGCCCCGCGCGATCCGGGCCACCGCCTACGAACCCGGCACCTATCACATGGATTTGGGGTTGGAGATCTTCGACTGGCTCGAGGTGGTCGACTTCGGCGACGCGTACTGCCCACACGGTCAGACCGAGGTCTCGCACGCCAACATCAAGGAGCGCGTCGCCGCGGTCGCCTCACGTGGCATCATCCCGGTCGTCCTCGGCGGTGACCATTCGATCACCTGGCCCTCGGCCACCGCGGTGGCCGACGTGCACGGCTACGGCAACGTCGGCATCGTCCACTTCGACGCCCACGCCGACACGGCCGACATCATCGAGGGCAACCTGGCCAGTCACGGCACGCCGATGCGGCGCCTGATCGAGTCGGGCGCGGTACCAGGCACCCACTTCGTGCAAGTCGGTCTGCGCGGGTACTGGCCGCCGCAGGACACCTTCGAGTGGATGCAGGAACAGGGCATGGTCTGGCACACCATGCAGGAGATCTGGGAGCGCGGCTTCAAGGCCGTGATGGTCGATGCGGTCGGGGAGGCACTGGCCAAGGCGGACAAGCTGTATCTGTCCGTCGACATCGACGTCCTCGACCCGGCGCACGCTCCTGGCACGGGCACGCCAGAACCCGGCGGCATCACCAGCGTCGACCTGCTCCGCATGGTTCGCCAACTCTGCTACGAGCACGACGTCGCAGGCGTCGACGTCGTGGAGGTGGCGCCGGCCTACGATCACGCCGAGCTGACCGTGAACGCCGCGCACCGCGTCGTGTTCGAGGCGCTCGCCGGCATGGCGGCCCGGCGTCGCGATGCGGCAGGCGCCAAGATGGGTCCGCCAGGCCGTCCCCCGGTGTGATCCTGCCCCCGTTGTGATCCTGCGCAGCACAATGGAGTCATGACCGGCGTTTTGTACTTCGACGGGGTCTGCGGGATGTGCACGCGGGCCCGGAACCTACTGGTGCGGTTGGACCGGACCGGCGACCTGGACACCAGGCCCTTTCAGCAGGCGGGCACTGCGCAACTGCTTGGGCTCACCGACTCGACGATGGTCGAGTCCTCGTGGTGGCTGGACTCGTCCGGAGCGGTGTACGGCGGCGCAGAAGCGATCAACGCGGCACTCTCCGTGGCGCTGGGCACCCGACTGCCGCTGCGCATCTATCGACTGCCGGTGATTCGGTCGATCCAGGAGTTCGTGTACCGCTGGGTGGCCGCGCACCGCTACCGATTCCCCGGCACCACGCCGTACTGCGAGTCGCACCCGGTCGCCTGCTGAACCTCAGCCGCCCTGGCGAAGGTCGTGGGTGCGCGCCGGTCAGCTCTTGTGCAGGGTGACCTGGCAGACCTCGGAGTAGCCGTCGCGGAACAGATCGGCGCAGCCCGCCAGGTACTTGATGTACCTGTCGTAGACCACCTCGGACTGAACTGCGATGGCTTCTTCCTTGCGCGACTCGAGTGCCGCGGCCCAGATGTCGAGAGTGCGGGCGTAGTGCAACCGCAGCGGCTGTACCTGGGTGACGTCGAAGCCGACCTTGACCCCGTTCTTCTCGAGATCGGCGACGTACGGCAGCTCACCGCCGGGGAAGATCTCGTCCATGATGAACTTGAAGAACTTGATCTTCGTCATGGTCATGGGCAGGCCGCGGCCTTCCATCTCTGCGCGGCTCGGCTTGACGATGGTGTGAAGCATCATCCGGCCGTCGGCGGGCAGCGCGGCGTAGGCCATCTTGAAGAAGTCGTCCCAGCGGTCCTTACCGAAGTGCTCGAATGCGCCGATCGACACGATCCGGTCGACCGGTTCGTGGAACTGCTCCCAGCCCTCCAGCAGCACTCGCTTGCTGCGGGGACTGTCGGACTTGGCAAGCAGTTCCGTGGCATGGGCCTGCTGGTTCTTGCTCAGCGTGAGGCCGATGACGTTGACGTCGTAACGCTCCAATGCCCGGTTGAGCGTGGCCCCCCAGCCGCAACCCACGTCGAGAAGCGTCATGCCCGGCTCCAGGTCGAGCTTGCCGAGGGACAGGTCGATCTTGGCGATCTGCGCCTCTTCGAGCGTCATGTCGTCGCGCTCGAAGTACGCACAGCTGTAGGTCTGGGTGCAATCGAGGAACAGCCGGAAGAAGTCATCCGACAGGTCGTAATGCGCCTGCACGTTTTCGAAGTGCGGCTTCAGGCCCTTGGTACCGCTTTTTGTTTCTGGCAAGTCACAGCCTTTGGCGTCTTGTATTGAGTATCGTCCGAAGCTCCGCACGGCTGGGAGCCTCCCCCGTGTACTTCCGCGCAATCTACGCACACTACCTGAGTCTCGAAGCCGTCAGCGAATCGGTCACCGCCCGGTTGGCCCGCGTCACCACCTCGTAATCCCTGGGCTGACCTGGCCGGATTGCCGATTCCGGAGTGACGTTGCTGAGCATTCTGTGAGTCTTCTGCGCGATTGTTTGCTAAGAACGCAGGTCCCGGGACGTCGGTACCGTGGGGGCGTCGGTATGACTGCGCTTTGCGGTATGGAGGGAGACCGATCATGAGTGAGCCGGACGCATACGAAGCCGTCGACCGGACGGGCGACGAGCCGGTCCTGGATCCCGACCAGATTGTGGTGACGAACCACCTGGACGCCGACGAGGCCGATCTCATCGAACAGTTTCTCGAAGTGCCCGAAGACGTCGACGAGGCCACCGACCGCTGATCGTCCGCGCGATCAATCACGGGCCGGCCGCACCACGACGGTGTAGTCGATCGCTTTCCCGCCCTGGACGCAGCGGTGGGTGCCGACCTCGAGGAATCCGAATCGCCGCGCCAACGACAGGCTGCGCACATTCCATGCCTGGATCAGCGCCCTGACCGGCTTGGCCTGCTGCTGACGACCGAGGTCGTCGAGCACCGCCTGCAGAAATGCGTTCCCGCGGCCATTGCCGACGAACACCGGCGACATCCCAACACCGATGTCGACGACCTCGTCGTGGGGCTCGACGCCGGGCACCAGTGCCTCGCCGCCGACGCAGTAGAAGCCGATCAACCGGCCGTCGTCGGCGGCGACCACGGCCCGGTAGCCTGCGACCGCGGTCATACCGTCACCATCATGCTGGTCGTACACCGACCACCTGCCGGAATGGCGCCAGCCCGCGACGGACTGAGCGTCGGCGGGCGTCCACGACCGCACCTCGAGTCCGTCGGGCCAGCGGGTCACGTCAGCGCTCTCTCAGCAGCCACGTCGAACTCCACGACGGACGCGGAGATCATGGCCGCGCCCTGCTCGTCGGACGGTCCGCTGCCTCGGAACGCCTCGACCGCCGACTGGGACTCCCAGCGCTCGTAGACGTTTATTCGGCCGGGATCGAGCAGATCGGCCGAGATGGCGAAGTCCAGGCACCCAGTGGCCGCCCTGGCCTGCCGAACCACCTCCAGGCAGCCCTCCAGATAGTGGGCCCGCTGGCCCGGTTCGACCATCACGTGCCCGGCAACGATGACGTGAGCCATGGCCCTCCCCTCCGATGCGTATGGACTAACCGTTGTGACTCGGGTACGTCACGAATTTCATCGACGGCTTTCAAGATCGCCGTCGGTGCCGCGACGACCACACCACGGCACCGAGCAGCAGAACGGCGAGTGCCACCAGCCACGGCCATGCCCCGGCCCGGTGCACCCAGCCGGCCAGCACGCCCTGCAGCCGACCGGCCGCGGCGATGACGGGGTCCCGCGGGTCGGCCCCCGCGTACAACCGCAGTTCGAACCAGCCGTAATACGCGACATAGGCGCCGACGAGAACGAGCAGGGCACCGCTGATTCGGTTGACGTAGGGCACGATCCGGCGCAACCGGTCCACCAGACTCGAACCGGCCAGTGCGGCGGCCACCGCGAGCGTGCCGACGACGAGCGTCAGGCCGGCCGTGTAGGCCAGGACCGCGGGCAGCCCGCCGCGCGCCGAGCCGACGCCGATCCCGGTGACCGCCAAAAACGGTCCGACAGTGCACGACAGAGACGCGAGCGCGTAGCTGATGCCGTACCCGAACATCGACCCTAGCGCGGCCGTGGGCCCCCAGCGGGTGCTGCGCGCCAACGGATCTCGGATGGGGACCTTTACATCACGGCCGATCAGCTGCCAAACACCCAGTGCGGCAAGCGCAACGCCGATCACTACGGTGGCGTACGGAATGTAGCGCTGAGCCGTGTTGGCGACCGACACCGCGAGCAAACCGAAGGTGCCGAACACCGCGACGAACCCGAGAGCCATCGCCGCGGTGGCCGCCGCCGCTCGGCCAAGTGCAGACATTCCGCCGGTTTCCGCGCCGCGCACCACCAGGGTCAAGTAGGCGGGCAACATGGCGAACCCGCACGGGTTGAGCGCCGCCACCAGTCCGGCCCCGAAGGCAAGACCGAGACCATCGGGTCCCACGTGGTTGCCGACCTACCGGGTCAGCCCCGCCACCCGGTCCGTCAACTCTTGTTGCGGCATGGCGGAGGTCGGGTTGTTCACGAACGTCGAGCTGCCGTCGGGACGGTAGAACACGTAGGCCGGCTGCCACGGCACGTTGTAGCGCGCCCAGATGGAGCCGTCGGCGTCGTTGAGATTGGTGAAGCCGAGGTGGTACTTGTCGACGAAGTTCTGCATGGCCCCGGTGTCGGAGCGGGCGGCAACCCCGACGAACGTCACGGCCGGGTTGGCGGCGGCCACCGCGCTGACCGAGGGCGCTTCGGCGTTGCAGAACGGGCACCACGGCGTCCAGAACCACAGCACGGCGGGTTTGCCTGTGAGGCTCGAACCGTTGAACGGCTGGCCCGCCAGAGTGGTCCCAGTGAACTGTTGGCGGTCATCGGCAACTGCTGTCGGGGGACTTCCAAGCACTAGAGCGGCGACTCCGGCAACCATCGCCACGACCAACCACCCGCGCAGTCGAAACCTCGCAGCCCACATGGCGTCATCTCCCTTCGTCGGCGGACGCGCACGGCATCACCGGATCGCACTGGAGTAACCATCCTTGACACGAATCGGCGTGCCGTCGGGTTCAACGGGTGCGGTCAGTTTTCCCGCGGCAGAAGCTCCGCGGCGAACCGGTCGATGAACCCGTCGACGCCGTCGCGGCCCACGGGACGGATGACGAACTTGGTCAACCCAGCCGCCAGGTACTCATCGATTCTGCGGTGCAACTGCGACCAACCGTCGGCGACGAGTTCTTCCGGATCGACGTCCGGCCTGCGCCGTCGCACGGCGCTGATCAGCTCGGCGGGCAGCCCGCCGTCGCTCACCGCGAGGTTGATCCCGAAGTGATCGGGTTCGACAGCGCGGCCGACCTCGGCGGCGGCCTGCTCGATCTGCTCGCGGCCACGTTGCGCCTCGGCCGGGGTGAGGAAGCTGCCCAGCCACCCGTCGGCCAGCCGACCGATGCGCCGGAACGCCGCGGGCGCGGAGCCGCCCAGCCAGATGTCCAGCGGCTGGTCCGGTCGCGGTGCGACGGCCACCGACGTCACGTTGAAGAATTCGCCCGAGAACGAGGAGTCCGATTCGAGGCTGGAGCGCAGCAGCCGCAGCGACTCGTCGAATACCGCCGCGCGTTGTCCGTCGGGTACCGCGAAGAGCTGCCGTTCGGCCGGTATGGCGGAGCGCAGGCCGAAAACGGGGAGCACCCGCCGCGGCGCCAGTGCGGCCAGCGAGGCCAGTTGCTTGGCCACCAGAACCGGGTGGCGTCCTGGCAACACCACCACCGACGTCCCGACCTTGAGCTTGCGCGTGCGGGCCAGTGCGTACGCCATCCCGACGAACGGATCGACCGCCTCGGAGTACACCAGCTCGGAGAACCACAGCGAATCGATGCCAAGCGCCTCGAGGCGATCGACGACGTCGGGCAGCATCGCGGGTCCGGTGTCGGCACCCAGACCGACGCCGAAGCGGATCTTCATCGCCGGAGTTCCGCTCGCGTGAGAAAGCCATCACCACAACCGATGTCGAGAGTCACCCGTGACAGTTAACGCCATATCCACTCTGGTGGCAGTGTCGCACCGATAATGTGACCGACGACGACCAATCACACCACGACGGGATCAGATGACGGCGAATCTTCGATGGTGTGCGGCCGTGGCCGTATCGGCGCTACTGGTGGCGGGTTGCACGGGCGAGCCGTCGTCATCCTCCTCGTCCAGTGCGGCCGCAACCACGACGAGCGCCGCGGCCGGGAAGGACATCGACCCGGCGGTCGCCGGGCATCTCGACACCGCGATCAACGACGTGATGAAGGCCGTCGACGTACCCGGCGTGATCGTGGGACTGTGGGGACCCGACGGCCAGTACGTCCGCGCGTTCGGGGTCGCCGACAAGGCCACCGGCGCGCCGATGAAGCCCGATTTCTATCACCGGATCGGCAGCGTCACGAAGACCTTCACGATCACGGGCGTGCTTCAACTCGTCGACGAGGGCAAGGTCAAGCTCGACGACCCGATCGCCAACTACATCGACGGCGTGCCGAAGGGCGACCAGATCACCCTGCGCCAGCTCGCCAGGATGCAGAGCGGCCTGCACAACTACAGCGCCACCGAGGGTTTCCAGAAGGCGCTGTTCGGGGATCCGAAGCGCCCGTTCACGCCGCGGGAACTGCTTGACTTCGCCTTCTCCGAGCCCAACGACTTCGAGCCAGGCCAGGGCTTCGAGTACTGCAACACCAATACGGTCCTGCTGGGATTGACCGTGGAGAAGGTCAGCGGCCAGCCGCTGCCCGACTACGTCCGCGACCACATCCTTACTCCGCTGAAGTTGACCCACACCAGCTTTCCGACCGACAACGCATTCCCTGAACCGCACGCGCAGGGCTACACCCTGGACGCCGAGGACAAAGAAGTCACGGCGACGGACTGGAACCCGAGTTGGGGCTGGGCAGCCGGGGCGATGATCTCGACGTTGGACGACATGCGCGTCTGGGCAGACGCGCTGGCCGCAGGCACGTTGCTGTCCCCTGAGACGCAACGGCAACGTTTGGACACGGTCAATGCACCGCCGCTGCCCCCGCAGGATGGTTACGGGCTGGGCATCTTCGACCTGGCCGGCTGGGTCGGGCACAACGGCAGCCTGCCCGGGTACCAGACGGTGGTGGCACACCTTGCCGAGAAACAGATGACGCTGGTGATCATGAGCAACACCGACATACCCGCGGGCGGTGGCGAACCCAGCACGGCACTCGCGAACGCGATCACCAAGATCGTCAGCCCCGATCACGTCTACACGCTCAGCCCCGAGGTCCAGGCGCCACCGCCGACCGCCAAGCCTCGCTGAACCGCGAAATGTCCACCCGCGGTGGCGACAACACGAAAGAAGGTCGAGTGACTCATCGAACGAACCTCGTCAGGGCGGCAGTGGTCGTCGCCGCCGCAGCATCGGTCTGCGCACTCGCGCCGCTGCCCATGGCCACTGCCGACAACCCCAACCTGGTGGGCATGTGGACCGGGCACCGCGAGCGCATCGCGAGCACCGAGGGGTACCGCAACGGTGAAGCGATGCTGACCGTCACCGACCAAACGGGCTGGACGTTCAGGGGTTCTCTGAGCCGGACGACGCCGGAGGGCGACGTTTCGGACCCGCTGGTCGGGGCGTTCACCCCGGACGGCACGATCATCTCCGGCGCGGACGACGAAGGGACGTACACGTTCACGCTCGTCGACCCCGTCACCCTCGACTACTGCTACGCCGAGCACGGCCCGGGCTACCGCACCACCTGTGCGCGACTGCAGAAGCAGCCCTGGTGATGGACGCAGCCGTGACGGTCACGATTGCGGCGCCGGCGCAGCAGATCTGGGATCTGGTGGCCGACGTCCGCAACACCGGCAAGTTCTCCCCCGAGGTCATGGAGGCCGAATGGCTTGATGGCGCAACGGGGCCCGCGTTGGGCGCGAAGTTCCGCGGCCACGTCAAGCGCAACGAGATCGGGCCGGTGTACTGGACCACGTGCCGGGTGACGGCGTGCGAGCCCGGTCGCGAGTTCGGCTTCGAGGTGCTCCTCGGCGAGCGGCCGGTGAACAACTGGCACTACCGCTTCGCCCCGGTGGACGGCGGCACCGACGTGACCGAGTCGTTCCGGATGAGCGAGGGGCTGTTCACCACCATGTTCGGGCTGTTCGGCGGTCAGCTTCGACGACGACGCAACATCCGCGACATGCGCAAGACGCTGGAGCGGATCAAGGCCGTCGTCGAAGCCTGAGCCGAAGCCGACCCTGCCTTGGGGTCAGTTGAAGCCGACGCCGAAGATCGGGATCCAGAGACCGAACAGCCAGATCCCCCACTGCCGGGGACCGTCGTTCCACACCGGGTTCACGTTGTAGCCCCAGTAGTTGATGTCGTGCGGAAGCGGACCACCGTTCCATTGCAGCGGCGGCGGCGGACCCCAACCCCACGGCGGCGGGCCGTTGCGGTCGTCCCACCATTCGTGGCGGTTGCCTGCCCACCACGGACCCCTGTCATCGCCGCGGAAATCTGGGCCGCGGAAATCTGGGCCGCGGAAATCGCCGCCGCGGAAATCAGGTCCCCGGAAATCGTCGTGGCCCTGGTTCGGCCCCCTGCCGTCACCGCACAACGGCGGGCAGAAGTCGTCGTTCCCGTGTCCCGGCTTCAACGGAATCGGCGCGCCCGGTGTCGCGGTCGCCACTGAGGCACCCATGCCGGCCGAGCCGAAGCCCAACCCGCCCACGATCATGGCGGTGGCCACGACCTTGATCAGCTTCATCGTGTCACTCCTACCCGGTGACGATTGACGTTGGTGGCTACCCACCTGCTTCGACGTCCAAACGGTCACCTTCGTTCCGGCACCCCTGATGTGACCCCTACTTCCGCTATCGGTCTCGGCCGGGGGTGCGTTACCGGCCGTTCGAGATCGACACACTAGCGTCGGCTCAATGGTTGACGACGGGCGACCGGTGCCTCCCTTCGCCACTCGCGGCGTGCTCGGCATCGCAGGCGTGGGTCGCACGGCAACGGCATTCGGGGCCGGCTACTGGTCCGACGAGGTGTACGTGCTGGCCATCGGCCGGTTGGACTGGGGATCCGCCGACCAACCGCGCGAACGAGTGGATGTTGCTGGTGTGGCTTCTGATTCGATGACAGCGGGTGCACGACGATCATTTGCTCCTCGGACTCAGAGTGGTGGTCGGATGGC
>Ga0193743_1003524_pt1 | contig 10455 bp, 7 predicted proteins | sample L2c2metaG_FD_143038 | JGI IMG/M metagenome (GOLD analysis project Ga0193743, IMG submission 143038) | Soil microbial communities from a riparian zone of the East river system, Colorado, United States - L2c2 | ecosystem: Environmental > Terrestrial > Soil > Riparian zone | place: USA: East River...
TTTTCAAAAACGGTTCGGTGGGTGGCGGAGAAGTTGTGACACCACTGAAGGCGGTTGTGGGTAAGCATTTCGCGCTAACAGGAGTTTCAAGGATGATCGATAAAAGCCCATCACCAACCCCCCACCCCCTACCCCTTCTTCCTGCTCCTAGTCTATAATTATTATTTTTATTTTCCTCTTTATATTTTCGGTTTCGGTATCTGAATGCGGATAACGATTAATCAGAAGAGCGGGTCTTCCATAGCCGTTCAACGGAAAAGTCGCCTTGTTGAGACGCACGCAGTAATACGAATTCCCAATTTTACTCTTTTTTTTTTTTTTTTTTGAAAAACGTCGACGTTGAGAATAAAAAATTTGTATTATATATAGAAATTGGCTGGCCCCATGGGGCATCGTTTGTCAGACTTGACAATTTTCTCCCCTTTTTCCTACAACTCCCACACTTAATCATTCCAGGGTAAGATTGTGCATGTGCAAGGATGCGTCCATCTCCCGCGCCACGCCAAACATGTAATTGACGCGTTCTCTGGCGGTCTCATGGCCCCCTGACTATAGCCTCCTGTGATTGCAAAAGTGAGAAGACTCTCAACGCATCTGAATTCTAAAAGTTCATCAATTTTTGGTCCTGAATCTTCTTCAATTGGGTTGATTATCGCCGCTGTAAAACTCTTGCCAAAAAGGTTGGACGCATCCAAAATTCAAAGTTTCCACAGCACGATAGTTTCTCGAAGGACGTGCCTACAATGCCTCGGCAAGAGGAAGAACATCTATGTTAGCAAGAAGAACACGGACAAAGAAAGAGAGGGCATTGAGACAGATTGAGGCAGACCAAACGGATGACTGACATTATATATAGGTTTTGGAACTGACAAATGTGCATGATAAAATTTAAGAGTCTCGACGGCGATATAAAAGCACACTGGACCTAGAATCGCCTCTTGACGCGTAGCGTCGGTCATTTCACTTCCTCCTGATAATCGGCAACTCTATGTTGCCACACAGGCTATTAATCCTGTCCATGAGGTTGGTTCACTTCACCGCATTCATGGTATCGCGAGTTTCTTCTGATTGCATTTTTCATATGTAGTGGCCGATTTCTTAAGATCCGGGCAATGAATGTTCCATTTACCAGATTTACCTCAGCCAATCTAGCCGATGCCACAGTTCCTCAGGCTGTTGTATGTGGTAGCACCAACATCGCGTGGATCATTCACATCCATAAGGTGTTAAATGTCTGTCCCGTTCTTGAGCTCCAACAATTAACGATTACTTTCAAGGCAGTCAGGTTCTTACAGGGGCACAATCATGGCCAATGATACCTCGAAATGTCGCATTGCTTTCAATGGAAATAATGTGAGTTGGCTTTATGCTTCGCTGATCAAATAACACAATTGTAATTAATTCAAGGTTAAACTTGGGTCATTGACAGCCAACCAACAATGGGTCTTCGTTCCAGTTTAAGAAATCCAACTGATTATTTCACTCTTTTATCTCATCACTTCTTCCTCATTTTGTAGTTCCTCCTACATGTTTGCTTTCACATGTGTATTTTTTCAACACAACAAAAAATCTTGGTAGGCCCTCGGTAGAGTAAGAAGGAGACGCCGTGCACTTTTAGCCTCTGAATTCATACAAATTAGCACATTCGTTCTGCATGTTGTCCTGTGCTGTAGATTCCCACAAGTTGCATAAGATCATGATTGCTTCGAGGATAACAATCTGGACTCCCTTGTTAGAAGGTTTAGCTTTGACGTTTTGTTTTGCCTATACCCTTGTAGCAAATTCTCAAACAGTGATTCATTTTGAATAAGTGTCTCTCTCTTTCTCCCAAAGTGAAATCAAAACTCCGCTGCGAAATTGAACGAGGTTTTTTTTCTTTTTTTTTTGGAAGCCTACGGGAAATTCCAAGGAGAGAGAATGTGCGATGAAATGTCACCACCTTGTGTTAATTCATGAAGTCGTAGCGTACTTTTGGAATGCCGCCTGGTGAGGGTATATTGCTCTTGATCCTGGAGTCGGGTTCGACGAAGCTCCGTTAAGCCTTCGAAATCTGTCTCATGAAAATGGTAGCTGCTGGTGGGTCCATCAGAGAGTCCCATCCTCAAAGCGGGAAGTCGTCGCCCTCAATCATGCTGCTCCTGTACGTGGTCCACTTTCAATGTATAAATGTAATATATATATATCACCTCGTCCGATCACTGATAATTTACAAGGCGTTTTTTTACTTACAATATAAAGTCCTGGTTTGATTCATCATAGTGAACCACCCCAATGGGTATGAAAAAATCGACGACATAGAGAAAACTAAGCAACTATTTGAATGAGCCAATCCAAAGAATTCCTGACGCCGAGACCCGTGAGGTACGCGCGTATGCAAAGTGACCTATATCGGACAACTCGGGGGATGTGGATTAGCTGGTGCTTGAGTAACACAACCTGGAGTCTGTGTTCCGCCAATTCCACTGCCGGGATCCTGAATTCCTTGTATTTAGTATTGCTCCAAAATATTGAGGAAGTTTCGACATACATAGAAGCACGCCAAATCCGTTCCAGGGCTATAACTAGAAACATAGGCGAGCATTGATGACCGTCATTCATCAATAGTGTTGTTATTAACTTACTAGCAGAAGATAGCAAAAGGCCCGACTTGTTGACGATCGAGATGGAGACCATTAGGCCCACATGGAGGACAACAGAATAACTAAAGATGTAAATATTTCAGTGTTATTGGCTTAGCCTGGGCCGAAAAAGAAACAAACCCCTGGGGGAGGTATAGGAGGTCCGTCCCCTGAGACGACGGCAAAGGTGAGAGTCAGTGCTGAAAGAGTGGGCAAGACTCGAAACTTGAAATACATCAGGGGGGTCTGGAAAGAAAGAGTGGATTGCGTTTTGGGACTATTTGTATTCGGATCATGCCATGGGTAAGTCTCAGTATCCTGCGGTCATTAATGACCGGTAATATCATCTCAAGGATATAAAGTAGTCTGTTGCGGAGTCGGACACAGCAGTGGAGCATTGTCCATGATTACATAACACGCGGTTCAGGCAACTCAGTCCAGCCTACATAGCTCGTTGATACGAACTTGAAAGTCTTGAGCTCTCAAAAAGGAGGCTGCCAGTGGCCACTGTATTTGCTTCTACCGTTGCGAATATGAGTGGGTTTGCTTTCCACAACTGAGCTGGCGGTTACGACTCACCATTATATGTGTCTCACTGTTGTCATGTGGCTAACATTCATTACATTCCTACGACAGGTGCCTTGTCAAACTTTTTGTGCCCTATCCCTGCAAAAGAAATCATAATAAAAAGCTTAATGGAGGCCGGTTCCTGTTTTCATCGACGATGCCTTCCAACGTCTCTCTTTTCATTTGCTGCTTCGTTCTCATCGTCTTCGGCGGCGTCTCTGCTCAGAGAAATTATACCGTGACCAACAAATGTCCTACTTCAGTTAACCTGTACATCGGTGGTATATTGGATAGCACGCTTGCCACTGGAGTCAGTACGACAAAAAACCTAGGCGTCGGCGCTGGTTTCTTCTACAGCGACGCCAATGGTGGCAGCGCGAGTGGACCTGGAACAAGAGCTGGTTTTTTCGGTGACTCACAGGTGCGTATAACAGGCGGCAATTTTATTCGCCCACTGATACGCTTTCCTCGTTTAAATAGACGTATTACTACTATCTTGTGAAGGACCCAGCCCACTTTAACATGGGTATAAGCATTACCCCTAATAGACCGCCGGTATTGTTTTCTTCTTACGGATTTAAGTGTTCAAAAATTTTCAAAGTAATGATGTCTACAGGTCAATGGATTCTGCGTTGTTGCGGAATGTGATGATGTATCGTGCACGTCAGCATTTTCACAACCTCCAACGAGGTTCCCTGCACCCACTTGCAATGCTCCTCCGGCTCCTCCGGTCTATTCTTGCCCATATGCTGACCTTGCCTACGAGATAACGTGAGTTGCCTTCCACGCATTATTAATCGTTCAACATTTTCAATTGTACGGACCAGATTCTGTCCCTCAGGCTCCTTCCCCCCAACGGACCCTGCTAGCCAAGCGATCCATCCTAACTTCAATCCCAACAAGTGTCTTGACGTCCGTGGCGCTGTTTTTGCAAACGGTACCCCCGTTCAAATGTTAGTGCTCATGGACCTTGCTCTGTCATTACAATCCTGGTTAATTGAAGGCACTGTGTACCCTTAGATACGACTGCAACGGCACTGGGGCGCAAAAATGGGTCCTCAATCGTGGGAGCACCAAAGTCCATCTGGCAGGAACAAATTTCTGTTTGGACGCTGGTTCAAGTATGCCTCTGACTACTTCTATGTTGATTCATCCAATTGTTTCTAACCATCGACCCTCCTTTGCAGCCCCCGGCAACGGAGTGGGAATGAAGATATGGCAATGTTACGACAATCTTCCAGCTCAACAATGGCACTACACCGATGACAACCGCATCGCATTGGAGAACCAAGGTCAGGATGTCATTCTTTCTATGTATTGCTTATTGTTTATATCGGCCATGCTTACCATCTGTTCGCGTCAAGGTCAATGCCTTGATTTGACCAACGGCATGTTAACCAACGGCAACCAAGTACAGACTTGGCAGTGCACCGACTTCAGCACGAATCAAATCTGGACCACATAAATTGGCGTTGGTGTGTTTTAGTTTCCTGAGCGGACTTTTGCGAACGATGGACTTTTCCCTACCTGTTCTTAGGTTTTCATCTTGAACTGTCTTAATCTTCAGTTTTCGGACAAGTACACTATTTTAACAGTACAGAAATGAATTCACTAGTTCAAATAGGACCGTAGGATGTGTTTCGAGCGTGGGATTTGGAATTTGAAAAGGACTGACTACGTTAATGTTCCCATTTGAGATCCGTGACACTAGGTTCGTACTTACGCCAATCGGTCACAAACTTCAGTCCAGGCCAAAATTTTACACGTGACTGTGGGTTTTCTTCAACCTGGTCGTCGTCGTCGTCGTTCCCACTCATTCCAACCCTAAACCAATGGCATCTCCTTCAACCCAAACACCCGCTCCATCCTCAACGGCCTCCACCAATTCAAGTAGTTCTGTCCTTGTCATTCCTCAAACTGCAGCGGCAGGTGGTTTAACCATAACTCAACCCCCACAAACAGCCACTTCATTTTTCAAAATCGCTCCTAGCCAACCTATTACTTTTGGTTGGAATATGACTTCTGTGATCGCTACTCCCACGCACTTGACTGTTTCTGCTATATGCGATAATGGAAATACGTATCCAGTTGGACCTACGGATGGAATTATACCGGGTACTGCTAGTCAGGTTGTCTGGGATCTCTATGCTTATCAACAGGCGAATCCAAATAAACCATTGGCGCAGGCGACTTATACGTTGAGTATTTGGGATGATAGGGGCCCTACTGCGCCGAGGAGAGCTGGCTATTTGCAACAGAACAGTGCATTGCAGTTTGCGTTGTATACGCCTGGGGCATATACTCCTCTTGCTAGCGGTAAGTAGTCCTTCCGTCATTTTTTCCCATTCATCCGTACGTCGTGAATGAACTTTTTTATTTTGTTTAAAGGCTGGTCATGTTCGGCATGTAGCAGCGCAGTATCATACGCTGCCCACCCGGCCTTCATCAGTTTACTAGTCACTTTCTTCCTCATCTTCTTCTCGGGGTTCCACCTCATCCGAAGTTCATCAAGGTCGATCCAGGCGTAGCCCAGCTACCCGGAAACTTTCGGTGTACGACTTAGATTCCTGTTTGTATGAGGATCCTATGATGACCCCTTTTTGCTTTGCTTTTGATGGGCTGTTTTACTTTGGACAGGTTTTTATGAAGAGATAGACTTTCTTGTTTTGGTCCTCCGTTTTTCTACCGACATATCGTATCAGTTTTACTTATTGCTATGGCATCAGCCTCCATTCTCTATCTTCTGCCATCCATCCATCCCTCCCCTCGACGTAACCCTTCATCTTAATTACAAACCAAAAACGCTCGGACTATCCCCTCTCTTTCGATTATGACACATTCCTCCCCGTTGCAACCACGTACATACACTCATGCTACATTACACTCCTTGCTCATAATGACTTTGTTTGATCATGGACATTCTTCTATGGTTGGTTGGATATACGTTTGAAGACGATGTTTTTACCTGGGGCTTGAAGTTTTACAACTAAGATTACTAGATAAAACGACAATCGATCACCGGCCATTGGTGACCAGTTGGCTCAGATACATGTACACCTACACCTGCTCACAACTTTGTGGTTTTAGAACATCCTCAATGCAGTATAAAAGTTGTGGCTCCAGGATGACCGTTATGTCTGATTTGCTTGGAATGTTTTACTCGCAATCTCGGTTCTCTGCTGCATGTAACCATTGGTTGATGGGCTAACTTTTCGGTCAGTTCTGCTGACCCGGTCACCGGGCTCAACTGGAATCGGTTCGGAGTCCGATTTAACTGAATTGTATACAACGGCCATATGCATTTCATATAGCATGCTGGGATGTGTAAGATTTTCGGTCTCTCTCAGCCTTCCCTTTATCATTACCCGGTGCATCCAACTGCCAAAGCCCCCTCTGTTTACCTTGGATATAAAATTTTGATATAGGGTCTTATTATTCCCATTTTCCGTCGTAAGTACCTGCTGCGAACCACCCAAACAGGACACCAGAATACAAGGCAATGTACAAATACCCAGCCACATATAACCATGCACCCGTAAACGGCCTTTCCATGCCTGGTTAATTACAGGGGATAGGATCGCTTAGTACCCCGTTAGTGCGACGGGAGATGGAAGGGAATGGGAAATGGGTACTGGGCACTGGAAGGCCTATCTAATAAACGTACATAGGAGCATGTAAGGTCTGCATGGGACTACGCCCTCAAGACTTAAATTGACAAAGAAAAAAAAGAATAAAAAAATAAATCTATCTTCCAAAATGTTCGGCATTCAGAGAATCAAAGGGGATAAGATTATGACCGTCAATGACCACTTTTAAGTTTCTTCGACCTCGGAGCATATGCACGTTTGATACAACCTGTTCTCTGTTCATTTTCGCAGGATTCTATGTATTTGAAGTTTAGCAAAATTTCTTTGAGTCCGATACGGCACTTCACCGTACCGTACGTACCCGTACCAACAAGTTTTACTCCAGAAGGCTCACGGTACAGCACCCGTAACATATACACATCGCTTGGACTGAAAAAAACTCGTAGGTAATGTGTACTCTAGATGACGACTCACGGGGCGACCGCATGTCAGCTCTGAGTCTAAGGGCCGGCGTTACGACAAAAAGAGCTCTATTGAAGCTAGGCGCACTCAAATCCCTGCCTGTATAGATTGAGAGGATCGGGGCACTCGCCGGAACGGAACGCTGGAAACAAAAGCTCCTGGAGTAGCTGTGCAAAGAGCGGCATATCTGACTCTACGCGTACTGCATGCGCGAGAAGAATGCGGGTAAATGCATCTCGTATACTGGTTTAAGTGGGCCGATGCTTTCAGCACGGCAGGTCCGAGTTCCGACTGAGAGAAACAACTCAAGTTATCAACCAGCTGATCACCATCGCCGCCCATTTTTTGGGGTGCAAATATTGCAAATAGTACGCTCTAATAAATAATTCTGATTTCTGTGATTTTCAATTTCATCGTCGAAGTCACGTGTTTTGGTACTCCGACCGGCAATCACCGCACAAATAGATGCTGACCCGTTTTTTTTGGCAGGGTTCAGGTATATAAGACCGAGTCCTCAATACTGAGAACTCGGAATCCCATCAATGATCACCATCACCCACTCAGAAACGCAATGAGAGACAGCAATAAGGCTATTACAATGGTAGTTCAACAAGCTGAAAGAATTTGTTTATAACATTAGTTTGGTGGCTGGCTGGACATCTGAGGACAGCGTCGTTGCGGGTACGTTCTGCCACTGCGAATGCAAGGAGACGGAGGCCATTGAATTTCTGCGTGTGACATCACGCGTGTCATGATTCCATACAATGATACATATGTGGCTGTGTGTATTTGGTTCAGCCTGGCAATCTGCTGCAAAGATATAATAAAAGATAAAGAACTTTGTTTGCACTGGCCGCAGAACATGAAACACATGGGTTGAACAGCACATAGCATAGGAAATAAAAAATGGCCCTTTGAGCAAGCCGCCTTGGAATCAAACCTGCCACAAGAAAATAAAAATAATGATGTCATACGTGCTGAGGAGCACCTGAACTAACCAAATAAAGTCGTGATTCAAAAGTCCACCATCAAGGTTAAACAATGCCCTTTGACGCCGTCACCCATACAGTTCTAGAGCACTTTACCACAAACCCCTCTGCCGCTGAAGACGCATGGTATGGGCCGTGGATTACAATCCTCACAACCCTCTTCCCCACCACTCAAGGCTACATAGTCACTCCACAATGTCGCCTTCCAGATGATCCTCAAAGTCACATTCCTGACTTGGTCATTGAGGTTGTGAAGATGGCTACAGCTCCACTCATCTTTCGGACTGTCCTTATCGTTGAGATAAAAAACTCCCAGCATTGGAAGTATGGAATTCCAGCTCTTGTATCGCCAGCTCAGTCGACAAACAGACGCTGCTTTTGCCGGCACTGCGCACTCGAAGGTCTACTGGATTGGAGTCATTGGACCACATTGGAAGTATGGCGAGAGGTTGGATGACGGACAAGATATGCGGGCACTCGTTGATTGGCATGACACCACCCATGACCAAGCCTCATTTGACAACCTCCAAACCCTGTCACATCTTGTCGCAGCTCTTTAGTCAGTTCTTCACAACCTGCTCTTGATTCAATGTTCACCATGATATAGGAGATTCACACAATCTGACTCAGTGGCATAACCTGCAACATTCGGATAATCAACCTCATTTAGCAAAGAGGACAGACAGAGGTAGTCGCTTTGACTTTTCCTCTTTTTTTCTCTTTCACATGATCCAGTTGAGTGAGGCAATTTTATGGGGGCTATGAGCATACCGATAATGTTTTTATGGTCCAGAACACCAGACTTGATTTAGTTATGTCTATGAGATACAACAGAGTCTTGTTCCCGTCGTCAATCCCCATTGATATGACCGCACCTCCTTCACCCTGTGCACCGCCGCCTGCCTTTTTGTTGAAATTATTATAGCTGTACACTTACTAGTCTTGTGCTTCACTCATCTTCGCAATTACACCATAAAAACTGCTGTTAAAGACTTAGAACTGTATTAAAAACATAGCCATTAGTACATTTTACTTGAGAATTCTCTTTACACTTGAGTCTGAATTTGACACATTAAATGTTGAAAAAATGTCGGTCAAAATTCCACCATCAATCTCATCAATTCCATTTGCTGTCATTTCAATGTTGAAACAAGCAAATTCGCATTTTCCATGTCAAAAAAACAGCATGGTTGGCATGGGTCGCAGATATGCAGTGTATTATCCTATTCCTGCATCTAATGAGCTCAGATGCTTCCAGGCTTTGACAACAGACTGAATGCTGTGTGTGGTACCATCATGCCATAGACGAGATGACTCTCAAGACCAATACTCATTGTGCCTCATGCATTGAGCCAAGATGAAAAGAAAGCAGAGGTCTGGGACAAGATCTCTGAAAATGACAAGAGTGGATGAGACAACAGCTACAGATAGTGTGAGTGTCGTATCTAACTTGGAGGCCATGAAGGTCTCTCCAAAGGAAACACCACCTAGTGCCAGTAGTGAAAGGGAGTGATCACATTGAATAGAGGTAGTGAGCAACTGGTGGTCTGGTCATACTAACCAACTGTGGTGTGAATTCCTCTTTTCAAATTTGCAGAAATATATTCTGCCTGTGGGTATTCAGATATAAATACTTAATGCAGGCTCTAAATTACCTGATTCAGTGGATCTGAAACATGACTGAAACATATATGATATGACTTCCTTAACTGTTCAATTACTGATTCCACTATCCTGAAATATTTGATTTTAGAGATATTTCAACCCTCTGTCTGCTGTATAAAATATCTATCTATCTGTGGTGATAAAACAAATCCTTTTCGCTACTCAAAAACTCCTAATTTAGTCACCACAGATAGTGTTGTTAAGGCTGGCTTAAGGCATTTCTGTATTTTGGATATTACTTGACACCATGTTCTCAGATTGCTTAGTGGTAAGTGTTACGACTTCGACCGATTCAGGCTTTACAGCCGTGACCGGAGCCAGTCAGTATCTGATAATGCCCAAGCATATGTCCAAGGAGCTAGCTGAGCCCATGAATATCAACTGGAAGACGTCCAGTATCCACAGGTTTGAGAATGGATAAGCCAATCAAGCAGTATCGTTATTAACAAGTTACATGGTTAAAGACAAGCTAAAGAATACAAGTATTCTAGCTATGGTTTATATACTAATGTCCATGTGTTGTCCTCAAGGCAAACACATGTAAAACATATGGTAAAAGCATGTTGC
>Ga0193743_1003525_pt1 | contig 10455 bp, 10 predicted proteins | sample L2c2metaG_FD_143038 | JGI IMG/M metagenome (GOLD analysis project Ga0193743, IMG submission 143038) | Soil microbial communities from a riparian zone of the East river system, Colorado, United States - L2c2 | ecosystem: Environmental > Terrestrial > Soil > Riparian zone | place: USA: East River...
CCAGCGTCACGGCGATCGGCGCGGCCAGCCGGCCGCGGCCCACGACGGCGACCCGCGCCTCGGCTCGGCCGCGCATGATCTGTGCGGGCGTGCGATTGGCCACACCCTGCGTGCCGGAGCGGCGGCCAGCGCTGCGCGGGGCCAGCGCGCCCGCCCGCTGGCCGGCGCCACGGCCCGCACAGCGCAGCGCCAGCGCCGCTGTCTCCGCCCGCAGGTCGGGCGGAGAGGTCAGGGTGTGGGCCGCCGCGAGCAGGCCGTGTGCGTGCAGCGTGGTCAGCAGGGCGCGGACATCACCCGATCGGGCGCCGAGCCGCACGGCCCGGCTGAGGAGCTGCTGCTCGGTCAGCGTGCCGTCGAGCAGGTCGACCACCGCGGCGGTGTGTTCGTCGGCTAGCTCGACCACCACCGCGTGTCGTGGGTCGACGCCGAACTGGAGCGTGCGCGGGCCGCGGCGGATGCGGGCGAGGCCCGGAAGGAGCGTTGGCCGGAGCAATCCGATCGTCGTCACGACGTAACAGAATGTCACCGTCACCTGCCGCCAACCGACTCGTTGTCCACAGGTGGCGGGTCATCTAGACGGGGTTATCCACAGCTTCTGGGAAGTTATCCACAACCGGGCAGTAACCTGACCGCCTGATCTTCATGACACTGCGTATCCGTTTCGGGACGCGGGAAGGGGCGGCCAGGCTCGGCCGCCCCTTCCCGCGAACAAACTTCGTGCAACGCGCGGTCGTCAGACCTTCGCCTTGCCGAGGATCCGGTTGACAGTGGTGCCACACACCGGGCACTTGCCCTTGGCCATGTTCATACCGGTCTTCGACACCTCGACGGTCCCGGTGAAATCGCGCTTTTCTTTGCACTTAACGCAGTACCCGTTGTAGGTCTGGGCCTTGTCGGCCACGATGCCCTCCTAGTCTTGTTCGCCGGTTTCGCCCCGGCGAATGCCCGGGCGCGGCACAAGAGCACCGGCGTCGGGGCTTCCTCCGCGGTCACACGTGTGACCGCCGGTCCGCGGACCCTACCCACAAGCGGGCGGTTCCATGTCAGGAACCCGATCATCACCAGCGACGGGGCCCCGCTGGTAGTGCGATGCGACACCTGACTGCCGACGAGTGTGCATGTCGGACTCGGCCGGATTAGTCAGATTCGCTCGGGACACGCCGACCAAAGCGCTCCTGCGAGCTGGATCACGCCGATTACCGCCCATCCGGGCGCGGCATCCTTTACGGTTTGGCGTAGGGTCCCTCGGGGCGCAGCGGACCCACGGTTACCGCAGTCGGCGCGAAAATATTTTCCGGACGACCCGCCGCCAACCGGCACTTTCCCGGCGTGACCGTGTGTGTTGGCCCTTGCGGCGGCATGGCACCTACCGGTTAGCGTGCCTTCGTGAACGAAACCCGGGGCTCCGGGGTGCGGTAATGGCCGCCACGCGGAAGCCGGTCGTCGAAGTGCGGCGCTCCCAGCGCCGGCGCCGCACGGTGTCCGCTTACCGCGACGGTGAGCGCGTGGTCGTTCTCATACCCGACCAGTTCTCGCGGGCGGAAGAGACCGAGTGGGTCGACAAGATGCTCGCCCGCCTCGCGGCGCGTGAGCACCGCCTCAGCCGCAGCGACGCCGAGCTGCAGGCCCGGTCGCAGCGCTTGATCGCGCAATACCTGGCTGAGTTCGCCCGCACGGCCCAACCGACGAGCGTCCGGTGGGTGACCAACCAAAACGGCCGCTGGGGCTCCTGCACGCCGGCTGACCGGTCCATTCGCATCTCCCACCGGATCCAGGAGATGCCCGACTGGGTGATCGACTACGTGCTGCTCCATGAGCTCGCGCACCTCGTCGTCCCCAGCCACAACGCCCGTTTCTGGACCCTCGTCGGCCGCTATTCGAAGACCGAACGCGCCCGCGGCTACCTCGAGGGCGTGGCCGCCACCGCGGGCGTGGTCCTCGCCGGCTGAGCCGAGCCGGCGCGAGTGATTAGCCTGGGCATCGTGACCCGTCGTGTGATCGTCGTCCTGCTCACCCAGGTAACCTGGGCACCTCCCGGCATCGAGATCGACAAGTGGCGCCACGCACTGGCCGAAGACGTCGTCGACCTGCTCGCCACCCTCAACGAGGTAGACCCGGCGATCGCCGCGACCCCGGCCGACCGCCCCTTGGCAGACGCGGTCGCCTGGCCCTCAATGCAGATCTACGACGTGCCCACGGCCACCGTGAACGCCACCTTGGCGGCCGCCGCGGCAGACGGCTACGACCAGGCGGCAGTAATCGCCTCCGACGCCCCCGACGTCCCCGGCCTGATCCTCGGCAAACTCCTCCGCCCGCTAACCACGAAAACGGTCGCGGTAGCCCAGGCGGAGGGCCCCGGCCTGTTCGGCGTGGCCTCCCGCCTCCCGGCACCCACCTGGCTCCCAGACCTCGACCTGGACACCGAGTCAGCCGCCACCCAGATCCGCCCCCACGCCCCGGACCCAGCCGAGGTCGCCACCGCACCAGGCTGGCGCCGCCTACGCGGCCCAGAGGACCTGGCCACCCTCGACCAGGCCGTAGAGGGCTGGGACGCCACCCGAGCCCTACTGACCGGCGGCACCCTCACCTGACCGACCGGGGGTTCAGATGATCTTGACCTGTCCCGATTAGCGGATCGAGGACCTGCTGCCCCGCAGCAACCAATTGCCCAGATCCACAAGACCCACCGGCGAACAGCAGCCGCAAGCTGATCCTCGTGGCCGACGCCGCCGGCCAGCCCACCAGGCTCAGCCACCGCGGATGTCCGACCGCGAAGATCGACCAATGGACTGTGACCCCCGGACCGCGACCGTGGTCGCGGTGGGGTGGGTAGGTCAGGTCCGGGGAGGGGGTCGTGCGCTGGAGCGTTGAGCGTTCTATATGCGTTTAGCGGAAGCGCACGACCCCCTCCCCGGACCTAGACCGCAACCAACAACGGCCACGCCGGAAGAAGCGGAGCGGAACCGCTCGTGGGACGGCAAAGAAGCGGCCCGCTCCCAAAAGAGGGAGCGGGCCGCAGTAGGTGAGTGATCTACGACCTACCAACCGCCGATCTGGCGCGCCGACTCGCGGCGGGCCTGCATGGCGATGGTGCGGGCAGATCGGTTGGCCTCAGAGCGCGTCTTCCTGCCGGTCTGAGGCAGACGCATTCGCGCTCGGGACAACGCTTCTTGGATGAGATTCATCTCGTTGGCTCCATTTTCACTGGTCATGGCGGGGTTCTTCGTTCTCTCGGTGTTGGTGGTGGGGGTTACGCGGACCGTCGGCATGTCAGGCCGCCAGTCGGACTGCGACGCGCGGCTGGTCGGTCAGCCCTTCGGCTGCCATCCGCGCCTCGACCTCGACCCGCAGGATCGCGTCACGGGCGACGTCTTCCTTACGCGGACGGCCACGGGGCCGCTTGCGCGGGACGACCGCGCCACGCTCGAAGATCTCGCCGCCCCAGACGCCCCAGGGCTCGGCACGCTCGACCGCGCCGGCCAGGCACTCGACGCGCAGCGGGCAATCCCCGCAGAGCGACTTGGCCAGCTCGAGCTCGGTAGGTGCGTCGGCGAACCACAGGTCCGGGTCGAACTTCCGACAGGGCAGTTCCGCGTCCAACCCGACGTCGTGCGCGTCAGGGTTGGCCAAGGCCAGGCTCATCGCCCGGTCACCTCTCTCTCGCGTCCGGTCTCATGGACCGTTTCCTGAAACTGGTGGAGCAAAAAACTAAGGCCGCGGATCCCGGGTTACGGGTTCCGCGGCCTCGAAGCGAGCCGGAGGTCTATCTGCTAGACCGGCCTACTTCGAGGTGGAACGCCGCGGACATCCATGCCGCCCTTGACTCGGATGCCCTTGACCGTGGACACATTGGTCCCGTCGAACGTGGCGGCAGTGGGCACCAGGAGCAGCTCGGCCTGAGCCTGGGCCTGATATGCCGGCGCGATCGGAGCCTGGGCATGCGCGTGGAGGCGCGAAGCCTCCAGCGGGCTCAGGGCAGCGCTCAGCGACCACGGTCGGGTCGTGTTGATGCTTGCCACCGGGGCCACCTCCTTCTGCTCTCGTCTCGCGGCCGGAATAAATCTGCCTGACCAGGGTTGAGCAGCCGCTCTTCCCTGATGTGCTCTGAGGCTATGCCTCCCCTTCAGGGGAGGGCAAACGGTTTTACGGGTCATTCGCCGAAGTTTTTTCTGCCTCAAGATCATCAACCGCCACGCCCGCCACCAGGGCCAGCGCGGCGTCGCCGTAGAGGCCGAGCTTGCGCGGCCCGATCCCAGCGATGGCGATCAGATCGGCGCGCTGCGCCGGCTTGCGCTCGGCGATCGCCACCAGCGTCGCGTCAGTGAAGACCACATATGCCGGAACGCGCTGACCTGCGGAAACGCGCGCCCGCCAGAGCTGGAGCCGCTCCAGCAGCTCTTCGTCCAGATCGGACGGACAGGCCGCGCACCGGCCGAGTTTGCGATCGGCGCCGCCGAGCAGGGTGGCGCCGCAGATTCGGCACGAGACGATCCGCGGCGGCCGGCTGTCGGGTTTGCGACTGCGTGGCGACAAGCCGCCGCCCCCGCCGGAGCCGCCACCACCCCCGGACCGGCCGTCGAACTGGGGCAGGAAGCGGCACGGCCGCCGCGGCCGGCCACCCGGCGAACGGGAGATCGCGTAGGACAGCCAGAGCCACTCCCGGGCCCGGGTCACCCCGACGTAGAGCAGCCGCCGCTCCTCCTCGACCTGCTCGGGCGTCTTGGCGTAGGTGGTCGGCAGCGTGCCGTCGGAGAGCCCGACCACGAACACCGCGTCCCACTCGAGCCCCTTCGCCGAGTGCAGCGACGCGAGCGTCACACCCTCGACGGTCGGCGCGTGCTGTGCCGCCGCCCGCCGGCGCAACTCATCGACGAAGTCGGCCAGCGACGGCGGCCGCGACGACACCGCGCCCTCGCCGATCGGCAGCAGCACCGGGGTCGCGGCGAAATCCTCGGCGAGCTGCACCAGCGCGGCCAGCGCCTCCCAGCGCTCGCGCGCCGCACCACCCGGCACCCGCTGCTCGGGCGCCCAGCCGACCGCGGCCAGGGCGGCCACCACCGCCGGCACCAGCGGCTCGGCCGCGTCGACGGCGCGGGTCGCCGCCCGCAGCGCCACCACCGCCTGGCGGATCTCGGGTCGCTCGAAGAACCGCTCGGCGCCTTGGACGACGTAGGGCACCTCGGCCTCGGCGAGCGCCTTCTCATAGGTCTCGGACTGCGCGTTGGTGCGGAACAGCACGGCGATCTGCCGCGCCGGCGTGCCGGTCGCGATGAGCTGCTGGCAGCGCGTCGCGACCGCGGCCGCCTCGCCGGGCTCGTCCTGGAAGATCCGCAACTCCGGCTCGGCGCCCGAGGGGCGCTGCCCGACCAACTCCAGCCGCAGCCGCGCCTCGGCGCCCCGGGCCTGCCGGATCACCGCGTTGGCCAACCCGACCACCTGCGGCGTCGACCGGTAGTCGCGGACCAGCCGGACCACCACCGCGTCGCGCCGCTGCCGCGGGAAGTCGATCAGGTAGGCCGAGGTCGCCCCAGTGAACGAATAGATCGTCTGGCTGGCGTCGCCGACCACGGTCAGATCGTCGCGCCCGCCGAGCCAGGCGTCCAGCAACCGTTGCTGCAGCGGGTTGACGTCTTGGTATTCGTCGACCACGAAATGCCGGTATTGCGCCCGGACCTGCTCGGCGACGTCGGAGTGCTCCTCGATCCCCCACACCGCCGCCCGCAGCAGGTCTTCAAAGTCGATCACCCCGTTGCCGCGCTTGATCTGCTCGTAGGCGGCGAACACCTCGGCCACCTTGGCCGCCTCGAACGGGGTGTCCCGGGTCGCCTTGGCCGCCGCCACGGTGTATTCGCCGGGCTCGACCAGCGACGACTTGGCCCACTCGATCTCGCCGGCCAGGTCGCGCGCCCCGGTGCGGTCGGTGCGCACACCCACCCGCGCCGCCGCGAGCCCGACCAGTCGCGCCTTGCTGGCGACCAACTCGGGCATCTCCCGCCCGGCGAGCAGCCGAGGCGCGAAGTAGCGCACCTGCCGCATGGCCGCCGCGTGGAAGGTGCGCGCCTGCACCCCCGCGACGCCGAGTGCGGCGAGCCGGGCCCGCATCTCGGCCGCCGCCCGCGCGGTGAAGGTCACGGCGAGCACATGCCGCCCGGCGGTCTCGCCGCGCAATGCCCGATGCGCGATCCGGTGGGTGATCGCCCTGGTCTTGCCGGTGCCGGCGCCGGCGAGGATGCAGACCGGCCCGGCGGGCGCGGTCACGGCGGTGCGCTGCTCGGGGTCGAGGCCCGCCAGGACCTGCTCCGCCGGAGAGTCAACCGCCACAGTCAGGAATCATGACAGCCCGGTCCGACGTTTCAACGAACGGAGACCCCCTACCCCCGGAGGAAGCTCGATGTTGACCATGTACTCCACCTCGTGGTGCGGTTACTGCCACCGCCTCAAGTCCCAGCTCGACCGCGAGGGCATCGCCTACGAGGTGGTCGACATCGAGCGCGACCCGGCCGCGGCCGACTTCGTGATGAGCGTCAACGGCGGCAACCAGACCGTCCCCACGCTGCGCTTCGACGACGGCAGCGCGCTGACCAACCCGTCGATCACCCAGGTGAAGAAGCACCTCTCAGCGCTCGAAGCGGCCTAACGGCAGAGCCGGCAGAACGGCAGAGCGGATTTACGCGCGCCCGTCGGGCGCACGACCGTCAGCTCCCGCGCGCAAATGGGCAGGGACCCACAAACCGGGCCCCTGCCCAGCCGGGTCCGCCGCCCAAGATCACAAGATCACAAACCCAACCAGCTCGTGATCAGGTAGTGGGCGATCGAGACCTGCATCGGCAGGCCGATCACCGCCGGTTCGTCGGGCGTACCCACGTCGAGCCCCCCGCCGGTCAGCACCGCCTGGATCTCGCGGCGGGTGAACCACCTGGCCTCGGTGATCTCGACCGCGTCGACCGTCAGCGGCTGTGCCGGGTCGGCCACCGCCGAATAGCCGAGCATCAGCGAACCCGGGAACGGCCACGCCTGGCTGGCGACGTAGTCGATCCGGTCGAGCGCGATGCCGACCTCCTCGAGCACCTCGCGGGTGACCGCCGCCTCCGCCGACTCCCCCGGCTCGACGTAGCCCGCCAGGCAGGAGAAACGCCGTTGGCCCGGCTGCTTGGGCCAGGTCGCGTTGTTGCCGAGCAGGCACCGGCCCTCGGGCCCCGCGACGCCGTCGTGCACCAGCACGATCATCGCGGGATCGGTGCGCGGCCAGGTCTGGTTGCCCGCCGCATCGACCCGTGACCAGCCGGCCTCGCCGATCGTCGTGGGCTGGCCGGACTGCGGCGAGTAGGGACTGCGGGCGTGCCAGTTGACGATCGCCAGCGCCGTGGTCAGCAGGCCGGCGCCGCGGTCATCGAGCCGGTGCCCGACGTCGCGCAGGTTGGCCGGGCGGGTGCCGGGCAGCGCCGGCAGCGGCCCGTCCACCGCGAACACCGCCACCCCGTCGGGCTCCACGCCCAAGAACACGGCCGACGACTCGTCAGCCTCGTCGGTGGAGGACAGGACGAGCTGCAACACCGCACCGACCGCGGCGTCGGCCGCGTCGCCGGTGACCAGGTCGCGGAACAGCGCGGTGCCGGCGGACGAGTCGACCCGCAGTAGCCGGGCCGAAGGCCAGGCCGACGCGAGCCAGTCCGGATCCGACCGCCGGTGCCCCGCCCGGTCGAGCGTGGAACGGGCGAGGGGCGGCGCGATCGTCATTCCAGTTCCACCTCACGCAGCGCCGCGACCGGCGCCTCGATCTTTTCGGCGTCGCCGAGGATCACCGTCACCGCGCCCGACGGTGCGAGGTATTTCGCCGCCGCGGCGGCCACCTCGTCGCGGGTCACGGTCGCGAGCTGCTCGCTGTAGCCGGACAGAAAGTCCAACCGCAGGCCCGCACCGGCGTATGTGCTCGCCAGGCTGGCCAGCCCGGCCTGCGTCGACATGCCGAGCTTGAGCGTGCCCAGCACGTACTGTCGCGCCTGCTCGAGCTCTTCCTCGCCGGGCGGCAGGGTCGCCAGCCGGCCCAGCTCGTAGAGCGTCTCCAGCAGCGCCGGGCCGGTCACCTCGGTGGCCACCTCGGCCGAGGCCAGCACCACCGAGCCGGCGGCGGAGTGCTCGACGCCCGAGTGCGGCCCGTAGGTGTAGCCCTTGTCCTCGCGGATGTTCTCCACCCAGCGCGACGAGAAGTAGCCGCCGAAGACCAGGTTGGCGAGCTGCAGCGCGGCGTGGTCGGGGTGCGTCCGGGGCACGCCCGGCAGCGCCATCCGCAGCGACGACTGCACCGAGCCGGGGCGGTCGACCAGCAGCACCGGGCCGGCCTCCGGGCCGGGTGCGGCCGGCAGCGTGACGTCTTTGCCGCCGCCGTTCCACGAGCCGAGCACAGCTTCGGCGGTGTCCAGCGCCCGCTTCGGCTGGAAGTCGCCGACCAGCACCAGCGTCGCCCCGGCCGGGTGCACCCGCTCGGCGTGCAGCGCGCGGAGCTGCGCCGGGCGAACCGCGCGCACCTGCTCGGGCTCGGGCGTCTGCACCGCGTACGGATGCCGCCCGTAAAGCCGCCGCAGCAGCGCCTCGCGGGCCAGATGGGACGGCTGGCTCTTGGCGACCTGGATGTGGTCGACCAGCCGGTCCCGCTCGGTGGACACCTCGTCGCTCGGGTAGGCGGCCCCGTCGAGCACCTCGCCCATGATCTCCAGGATCCGGGTGAGCCCGGCGGCCAGGCTGTTGCCGCTGATCATCAGCCGGTCCGGGTCGACCGACGCGCTCAGCCCGCCGCCGACCATCTGCAGCTCGGCCGCGATGTCGACAGTGGACAGTTGCTCGGTGCCGGAGAACAGGGTCTGCGAGAGCATCGCGCCACGGGACAGGTTGGCCCGGGGGAACGGGACCCGTAGCCGCACCTCGACCAGCGGCACCGCCGGGCGGCGGATCGCGATCACGGTGAGGCCGTTGGTGAGCTGCCGCTCCGACTCGGTGGGCAGCTTGATCGGTGCCGCCGGCAGCAGGGCCGGCAACGGCCGCTTCGTCTGGGTCACTGTCCGCCTCCGGGGATGACCTCGACCGACGCCCGGCGCTGCGGGGTCAGGGCGGCCGCGGCCGCGCGGATCTGTTCGGGGGTTACCTCGCCGATCAGGCGCGGCAGGTCGTTGATCAGCTCGGGTGCGCCGCGCTGCTCTTCGAGGACCGCGATGCGCAGCGCCCGGCCGAGCACCGCGTCGGTGTCGCGGAGCAGGTGGGTGGCCATCCGGGCCTGCACCCGGCTCAGCTCGCCGGCCGTGATGCCGTCGCTGGCCAACCGCTCGAGTTCCTCGTCGGCGGTGCGCAGCACCTTGTCGACGTCGCCGCCGGGCGGCAGGTGGAACTGCAGCAGCGCGGCGGTCGGGTTGCGCACCTCGAACGGCTCGCCCATGAAGCCGAGGTATCCGCCCAGGCTGGTGACCGTGCGGTCGCGCAGCACCAGGCGCTCGACCAGCCGTGACGCGTCGCCGTCGGTGAGCACCTCGGCGAGCACCACGTAGGGCAGGTAGGCGTCGAAGTCGTCGACCGGGTCCGGCACCCGCCAGGCGGACGCGATGGCGGGCAGCGGGGCCAACCGGTCGGCGTAGGACTCGCGCCGCTCCCTGGTCAGGTCGGGCTCGTCGAAGTCGGGGCGGACCGGTGCCGGCCGCGCCGGCACGTCGCCGAAGTGCCGCTTGATCATCTCGGTGGCCTCGGCGACGTCGAGGTCACCGGCGACCGAGAGGACCGCGTTGCCGCAGGCGTAGTAGCGCTCGAAGAACTCGGCCGCGTCGGCGACCGTGGCGCTCTCCAGGTCTTCGAAGGACCCGTAGCCGTCGTGCGCGTTGGCGAACGTGTCGAACATGACCGGCGGCAGCTTCAGCCAGGGGAAGCCGCCGTAGGGGCGGTTGAGCACGTTGACCCGGATCTCTTCCTTGACCACGTCGACCTGGTTGCGCAGGTTCTCCTCGGTCAGCCGGGGACCGCGCATCCGGTCGGCCTCGAGGAACAGCGCCCGCTCCAGCGCGCCGGACGGCAGCGCCTCGAAGTAGTCGGTGTAGTCGAGGTGGGTCGAACCGTTGAAGGTGCCGCCCGCGCCCTGGACATGCCGGAAGTGCTCGAGTTTCTCGAGGTTTTCCGAGCCCTGGAACATCAGATGCTCGAAGAGGTGCGCGAAACCGGTGCGCCCCTCCGGCTCGCTGCGGATGCCGACGTCGTAGACGACAGCGACACCGACCACGGGTGCGCTGCGGTCAGGCGCCAGCACCACCCGCAAGCCGTTGTCGAGCGTGAACCGCTCGACCGGATATTTCGTCGCCGGGATCTTTATTCTGCGGGCCACAGGGCCGAGGTTAGCGCGCCGGCCGGCGCGCGTGACCGTCAGACCACCCGCATTCCGGCCAGCGCGTCGGCAGCCACCCAGTCCCACTGGGTATGGGT
>Ga0193743_1003526_pt1 | contig 10454 bp, 12 predicted proteins | sample L2c2metaG_FD_143038 | JGI IMG/M metagenome (GOLD analysis project Ga0193743, IMG submission 143038) | Soil microbial communities from a riparian zone of the East river system, Colorado, United States - L2c2 | ecosystem: Environmental > Terrestrial > Soil > Riparian zone | place: USA: East River...
CCCGGACAGCCGGCGCAGCGCCGCCGAGTGCAGCACCCTGGCCCGGTCCCTGGCGAACGCCCCCCGGTGCTCCCTGACCTGCCCGCCCAGCGCCGAGCGCTTGGGCCGCTCGGGCAGCATCCGGGCCTGGTCGTGCTCGGTGTACGGGTAGCCGAGGCTCACCCGGGGCTCACCCGAGCCCGGATCCCTCGGTCTCCACCGAGGCGTGGGTGAGCCGATAGAACAGCAGCGCGGCGGTTTCCCGGATGATGTAGCGCACCTGGGTCTCCCTGGTGCGCACCACCGGCCCGCTGTGCGTGGGCGAGGTCCACGACTCCAGGCCGGAGTCGCGCGCCATGGTCCGCGCGCGCAGCGAGTGCCACGGGTCGCTGACCAGCAGCGCGGTGTGCCAGCCGCGCTGGTCCGCGACGGCGGCCACCGCCCGCAGGCTGCCCAGCGTGTCCGAGCCCTCGCCGATGGCCATCACCGCGTCACCCCGCAGGCCGCGGTCCACCAGGTAGCGCCGGCCGGCGTCAGCCTCGGTGAAACCGTCCCCGGCGCGGCGGCCGCCGACGGTGACGATGCGTGCCGCGACGCCCTGGTCGTAGAGGTCCCTGGCGTGCCGCAACCGGGCGGCGAAGATCGGGCTGGGTGAACCGTCGTACTGCGCGGCGCCGAGCACCACCACCACGTCCACCGGCCGGCGGTCGTCCACCCTGGCCACCTGCCAGACCCGGAACGCGGTGCCGCCGATCACCAGCCCGGCCACCAGCACCGCACCCACCACCGCGCGGAGCAGCCACCGGACCCGGGGCCGGCGGACCGAGCCCAGCTCGACGGTCTTCGCCACGCCGGTGTAGTCCAGGTCGGCGGGCTCGGCGGGAGCGGGGCGGGACCGGGTGGCCCGCCGGGACGGGGCGCTCACCGGCTCTCCCCGCTCACGGCTGCCCCGCGCACTGGCGGTTGCCCGAGCCACCGAGACGATGGTGCGGGGGCTCCGACGGGCAGGCGGACTCGGACTGACCTCACGCCTCACGCGCCGATCCGGCCCTGAATGTCGGCCAGCGCCTTGGCGGCACGCCCGGAGCGCGCGGCGATCACCTCGGCGACGATCGAGACGGCGGTCTCCGCCGGCGTGCGAGCGCCCAGGTCCAACCCGACCGGTCCGTGCAGCTGGGCGAGCTCCGCCTCGGTCAGGCCGGCGGCGGTGAGCCGGGACCGGCGGGCCGCCTGGGTACGCCGGGAGCCCAACGCGCCGAGGAAGCCCCGGCCCCGCCGGATGCCGTCGATCAGCAGCTCGTCGAACTTCCCCGCATGGTCCAGCAGCACCAGCACGTCGGCCTCGGTGAACTCGGCGAGCGCGCCGCGCGCGGCGTCCAGCTCGGTGATCCGCCGGCCCGCCCAGCCGAGCAGCGTTGCCTGGGCGAGCACCGCGTCACCGATCGCGCCGGAGCCCACCACCAGCACGGTCGGCACCGGCACCCACAGGTCGAGCAGCACGTCCAACCCGGCGTCGGTGATCCGCTCGGTGCTGGTGGCGCCCTGGCGGAGCAGCCGCTGGGCCACCTCAGCGACGGTCCGGTCGGCCGCGGCGCCCAGGCCGCCGAGCTGGGTGGCCAGCTCGGGCCCGGTCAGCACCAGCTGGCTGCCGCCGTCGGAGGTGCTGGCCAGCGCGGCCGGTTGCCCGTCGCCCAGCGCGGCGCCGAGCGCATCGGCCAGCTCGGCGGGCAGCGGGTGGCCGAGCAGCGTGGCCCCGCCGGCGCAGGCCAGCCCGGCGGCCACCGCCGGCTCCTCGGCCACCTGGGCGCCGCGGGTGCCGGGCCCGGACAACGCCGCGTGCGCCAGCGGCACCGCCACGGTGTCCAGCGCGCCCAGGTACACCTGCCCCGCCGTCTCCCCCGCCGAGCTCGCGGCCAGCAACTGCCCGGGCTCGACCGTGCCGAAACCGTGGTGCTCCAGCACTCGGACCACGCCGACGCCGTGCCGAGCCCAGCGCCGCAGCGCCACTCCGAGTTCCCGGTTGACCGACGGTGGGGAGATGTCGCTCACGACACCCAGGGTACGGCGTGCGACCGACCAGATTTCCCCGGTGGCCGTGGCCACGCCGAGCGGTGTTGACCTCAACAGCGGTTGAGGGCGCAGGGTAGGGCCATGACGATCTCGGAACAGGCCAGTGCGGGGACCACCCGGGCCGGCACCTGGGGTGAGTTGCTGGGCCGGGGGCATCTGGGCGCCATGGCGGTCCTGGCCGGCGGCGTCGCGCTCTACGCCATCAACGTGTACGTCACGATCAGCCTGCTCCCCTCGGCGGTCGCCGACATCGGCGGCGAGCGGCTCTACGCGTGGAACACCACGGTTTTCCTGCTGGCCTCGGTGGCCTCGGCGGTGCTGGTCGGCAAGCTGCTCGCCGGCTCCGGCAGCCGCCAGGCGTACCTGATCGCGCTCGGGGTGTTCGGGATCGGCACGTTGATCTGCGCGGCCGCGCCGACCATGCCGGTGCTGCTGCTCGGCCGCGCCGTCCAAGGCGCCGGCGGCGGGCTGTTGGCCGGGCTCGGCTACGCGCTGATCCGGGCCGCGCTGCCTGCGCCGCTATGGACCAAGGCCAGCGCGTTGGTGTCCGCGATGTGGGGGGTGGGCACGTTCGTCGGGCCGGCGCTGGGTGGGGCGTTCGCCGAGTTCGGGTCGTGGCGCGGCGCCTTCATCAGCCTGTTCGTGGCCGCCGCGCTGCTCGCCGTGGTCGTGCCCAGGGCGCTGGCCGGGGCCCGCGCGGAGGCCAAGGCGGAGCCGTTCCCGTTGGTGGCGCTGCTCCTGCTGGCCTCGGCGGCACTGGTGGTGAGCGTGGCCAGCGTGATCGCCACGCCGCTGGTCAGCGTGCTCGGGGTGCTCGCCGGGCTGGCGCTGATCGCCGCGTTCGTCTTCTACGAGCGGCACGCCCGGGTGCGGGTGCTGCCGGCCGCCACGTTCCGAGGTGGGTCCCGGCTGCGCTGGATCTACGCGACCATCGCGGTGCTGGCGATGAGCTCGATGGTGGAGGCGTTCATCCCGCTGTTCGGGCAACGGCTGGCCGCGCTGGCACCGCTCGCCGCCGGCTTCCTGGGTGCCGCGCTGGCGCTGGGCTGGACGGCCGGCGAGCTGCCCAGCGCCAGCGCGTCGCGGGCGGTGACCATCCGCCGGGTCATCATCGCCGCCCCGGTGGTGGTCGGCATCGGCCTGGTGCTGGCCGCCGTGTCGATGCGGGCCGACCCCGGCGGTTGGCTGCTGGCGCTCTGGGTGCTGGCCTTCCTGCTCATCGGCGCCGGCACCGGGATCGCCTGGCCACACCTGAGCACCCTGGCGATGAGCAGCGTGTCCGACCCGCTGGAGGGCCAAAAGGCGTCCGCCGCGATCAACACCGTGCAGCTGGTCGCCAACTCCTTCGGCGCCGCGCTCACCGGGCTCGCGGTCAACCTCGGCGAGCCGGACACGCTGCGCGCCGCGCACTACCTGTTCGGCTCGTTCGCGGTGCTCGGCGTGCTCGGGCTGGTCGCCGCGGTGCTCAGCCAGCGCCGTCCGGACTGACCCGCGCCGGTCTCCGAAACCGGCTCGCGGGCCCCCGTACGGTCGGTGCTGTGGATGACCAACCTGGACCGGTGACCGCCGACGACGTGCTCGCCACGGTCGCCGCGTCGGTCGCGGCGCTGCGCCCGGGAGCCGGCGGTGACTGGTCCGCCGCGGCCGGCGACCTGACCTGGACCTGCTGGGAGACCGTGGAGCACCTCGCCGACGACCTGTTCTGCTACGCCGCGCAGCTGGGCGCCGACGGATTTCCCGGCTACCTGCCGTTCGAGGCGGCACCCCGGTACCCCGGCGGCGAGCCGAACACCATCCGCTCCGACCCGGCCGCCGGGCCGGAAGCGCTGTTCACCGTGCTGACCGCGACCGCCGCGCTGCTCGCCGCGATGGTCCGGGTGACACCGCCGACGGTGCGTGCCCACCACACCTTCGGCCCGGCCGACCCCGAGGCGTCCGCCGCGATGGGCGTGCTCGAGACGCTGGTGCACACCTACGACGTGGCGCGCGGCCTCGGCGTCGGCTGGGCCCCGGATCCCGCGGCGTGCGCCCGGGTGCTGGCCCGGCTGATGCCCGAGGTCGAGCGCACCGACGACGGATGGGCCGACCTGCTGTGGGCGTGCGGCCGGATCGCGCTGCCCGGCCGGCCCCGCCGCGAGCGGTGGGGCTGGGACAACACGACCCGCGCGGAGCGCTGACCCAGTGTGCTGAAACCCCCGACTCAGTGTGCTGAGACCCCCGACTCGCGGAAGGGTGTGCCCCCGCGCTTCGGTGAGTCGGGGGTTTTGGTTAGGCGCCGAGGAGGCGGGTGGCCAGGTAGGACTCGACCTGGTCAAGGGAGACGCGCTCCTGGGACATGGTGTCGCGTTCCCGGACGGTCACCGCCTGGTCGGTCAGCGAGTCGAAGTCCACGGTCACGCAGAACGGCGTGCCGACCTCGTCCTGCCGGCGGTACCGGCGGCCGATCGCGCCGGCGTCGTCGAAGTCCACGTTCCAGTTCTTGCGCAGCGCGGCGGCCAGGTCACGGGCCTTCGGCGACAGGTCGGCGTGCCGGGACAGCGGCAGCACCGCCGCCTTGACCGGGGCCAACCGGCGGTCCAGCTTGAGCACCACCCGCTTGTCCACCCCGCCCTTGGCGTTGGGCGCCTCGTCCTCTGTGTAGGCGTCCACCAGGAACGCCATCATCGAGCGGCCCACGCCGGCGGCCGGCTCGATCACGTACGGGCGGTACCGGGTGCCGCTGGCCTGGTCGTAGTAGGACAGGTCCACCCCGGAGTGGTTGGAGTGAGTGGTCAGGTCGAAGTCGGTGCGGTTGGCCACGCCCTCCAGCTCACCCCACTCCGAGCCGGTGAAGCCGAAGCGGTACTCGATGTCGACGGTCCGCTTCGAGTAGTGCGACAGCTTCTCCTTCGGGTGCTCGTAGCTGCGCAGGTTGTCCGGCTTGATGCCCAGGTCGGTGTACCAGGCCGTGCGGGTGTCGATCCAGTACTGGTGCAGCTCCTCGTCGGTGCCCGGCTCGACGAAGTACTCCATCTCCATCTGCTCGAACTCGCGGGTGCGGAAGATGAAGTTGCCGGGGGTGATCTCGTTGCGGAAGCTCTTGCCCATCTGGGCGATGCCGAACGGGGGCTTGCGCCGCGACGAGGTGAGCACGTTCAGGAAGTTGATGAAGATGCCCTGCGCGGTCTCCGGGCGCAGGTAGGCCAGGCCCTCCTCGGACTCCACCGGGCCGAGGTAGGTCTTCAGCATCATGTTGAAGTCCCGGGGCGCGGTGTACTGGCCACGGACGCCGCAGTTCGGGCAGGGCACGTCGGAGAGGTTGTCCTCGGACGCCTCCTTGCCGGTCCGCTCGATGTACTCCTCGGCCAGCTGGTCGGCCCGGTACCGCTTGTGGCAGCTGGTGCACTCCACCAGCGGGTCGTTGAACACGCCGACGTGGCCGGAGGCCACCCACACCTCGCGCGGCAGGATCACCGACGAGTCCAACCCGACGATGTCCTCCCGGCCGGTGACCATGGACCGCCACCACTGCCGCTTGATGTTCTCCTTGAGCTCGACGCCGAGCGGTCCGTAGTCCCAGGCCGAGCGGGTGCCGCCATAGATCTCGCCGCACGGGAAGACGAATCCCCGTCGCTTGCAGAGGCCGACGACGGTGTCGATCGTGGTGGACGAGGGTTTGCTGGGCACGAGAAGAGCTCCTGCAGCCGTAGATCGGGAAGAATGCGTATTACCGCAAGCGTACCGAGGCCGCGAAGCTCGTTCCGGGAGCACCTGCCCCGACCCCACCTCGGCTGACGTCGCTTGACAGCGGCGGTTTGCACAAGTGAGGCTCCCCTTACCGTCGATGCAGGAGGCCCGGTGCCCGATCCGTCCGTCAGCGCACCGACCGGAGGCCGGCTCGGCGACCACGCCGTGCCCGCATCGGCGCTCGCCGCGACGAAGCGCACGCTGGACGCGACGCCAGGGCTGGTCGGCGAACCCAGCGACGCGGAGCGGGCCCGCACGCTGGTCGTGGAGAGCCGCACCGCCACGCTGTCCACCCCCGGCGAGTACCGCCGCGCCGAGCCGGACCCGCCGCGGCCGCACCGGATCGGGATCCTCGAGCACATGAACGACGACCACGCCGACTCGCTGCTGGCGTTCTGCCGGGTGCTGGCCGGACGAGCGGACACGGTCAGCGCGCGGATGCTGGACGTGGACCGGTACGGCTTCTCGGTACTGGCCAGCACCGCCGGAGACGGCGCGGGCGGCGGTGGCGGGAACGGCGGGGGCAAGGCGGTCCGGTTCGGCTTCGACACGCCGACCGACACCCCGCTGGCGGTTCGCACAGCGATGATCGAGCTGGTCCGCCGGGTGCGGGCTTAGCCGAGGCGGTGGTCGTCCGAGGCGAGCAGGCTGGGGTGGTCGGTGACCACCCCGGATTCGGCCTCGGCCAGCGTCTCGTAGGTGGCCGGCTCGTCGGCCAGCGCCTCGGACAGCAGCGGCACCACGTGCTCACGGATCTCGAACGGCGACAGCGCGCGCCGGTAGGCCACCACAGAGGTGAACCGCACGCTGAGCACCCAGCGATCCGGTTGGTCCACCGCCCTGCCCAGATCGCCGTGCAAGCACCCCTCGGCCCTGGTGAGCAGGGCCAAGGCGCGGCGAGCCCGCTCCACGAAGGAGGCTTCCCGGTCGGGCGACACCTGGTACCGGCAGATCAGCAGCACAACCGCGCACGTTACCTGGCGCCTAACATGGCTAGTGTCCGCAATCAGGCAACCTCGAGCGGGCAGCTCGAGGTAAGCAACGGCAGGCGACACCGGGGCCACGGCCACCGGACGGGGAGCGATCTGATGACCACGCTGCGTTCGGACACCGGCCAGGCCGACGCGAGCGTCGCCGTCACGGCGGGCCAGCCAACGCGGGGCTCGGCCAACGGGCCGGAGGGAACGGCGGAGGTGCACTCCTCGGAACGACCCGCCGCGCCGCCGGCGCCGCCGAGGCAGCCGGCCACCCTGGCCCTGGCCGGCGAACTGCTCCGCGCGCTGGCCGCGCCGGTGCGGATCGCTATTGTGCTACAGCTGCGGGAGTCGGAGCGGTGCGTGCACGAGCTGGTCGAGGTGCTCGGGGTCACCCAGCCACTGATCAGCCAGCACCTGCGGGTACTCAAGGCGGCCGGTGTGGTGGCCGGCGAGCGGCATGGCCGGGAGGTGGTCTACCGGCTGGTGGACGAACACCTGGCGCACATCGTGATGGACGCGGTGGCGCACGCCGAGGAGGGCACGTGACGGTACCGAGCACCAGCGGCCAGACGGCCAGCCGAGCGCTCAGGTCCACCCGGCAGCGGGCGGCGGTGTCCGCGCTGTTGGACCGGGTGGATGACTTCCGGTCGGCGCAGGAGATCCACGAGGAGCTGCGCCGCGACGGCGAGGGCATCGGCCTGACCACGGTCTACCGGACATTGCAGAGCCTCTCCGAGTCCGGCGAGGTGGACGTGCTGCGCACCAGCTCGGGTGAGGCGGTCTACCGGCGCTGCTCGACGCACCATCACCACCACCTGGTGTGCCGGCGCTGCGGACGCACGGTCGAGGTGGAGGGCCCGGCGGTGGAGAGCTGGGCGCAACGGATAGCCGAGGAGAACGACTTCGCCGAGGTGAGCCACACGGTGGAGATCTTCGGGGTGTGCCGGCCGTGTCGGACGGCGCTCTAGTCGTCTCAAGCTAGTCGTCTCAACAAGACACAACCCGACCCCGCGCGGCCGGCTAACGTCCGGGCGGTGACCGAGACAGCCGTCCCGACCGCCGTGCGGCGGATAAGCACCCCGGAATCCACCGAGCTGGCGAACCTGGCGTCGATCTTCGAGGACCTCCAGTTCGTACTCAAATGCTGCGAGGAGCTGGTCGCCCGGCTGGCCCGGCCGGGTCGGGGCGACGTCACGGACGACGTGGTGAGCCACTCGCTGTGGACCGCCGCGCTGGTGGCCTACGTGCGCTGCTTCTCCATCGGCAAGAAGCGCGGCGGGCTGACCGAGCAGGATCTGAAGGAGACCGGCCTGCAGGGTGAGGTGCTGGAGTGGCACAAGATGCTGAGCCGGCTGCGCGACCACCTCACCACCAGCTCGGCCAACCCGAGGGAGCGGTTCGTGATCGGTGCCGCGCAGGACGCCGAGGGCCGGGCCAGCGGCATCGCCATCGTGTCCACGCCGCTGCCCCCGGTGGAGGAGCTGGCGGTGCGCCAGACGGGTCGGCTGGCCATGGAGCTGACCACGCTGGTCGAACAGCGGATGGGCGAGCGGCAGCGCGCGGTGTTCGAGTCGGCCAGGGCGATGAGCGTGCGGCTGCTCAACTCGCTGCCCGAGGTGCGGCTGGACACCGCCGAGGAGATCCGCGCCGAAGAGAAGCCCGGCTAGCCGAGCAGTTCGGTGCGCAGCGTCGAGGCGTTGGAGACCACCAGCATGAGCAGGGTGCCCATCGCCTCCACGCCCAGCCCGGCGGCCGGGAACACGTAGCGCAGCGTGACGTCCCAGCCGCGGTCGGTGCGGATCGCGCCGAGCGTGCCGAACAGGCCCTGGCCGGCTCGTTCGGCCAGCCGCAGCGGGATGTCCGACTCGGCGGGCAGGTCCCAGGCGACCACGCAGGTCAGGCTGAGCACCTCCAGCCCCTCAGACAGCTCCACGCCCTGTAGCGCGCAGGGCACCTCGCCGTGCCGGAAGGACAGCGCCCCGTCGTCATCCACCCGGACCTCGTGGAAGCGCTCCAGCGCCTCCTTGGCGACGTCCAGCAACTGAGCGGTCGCCGAGCCAGATTCAGCGCTCATGTCTGTGCTCCCGTCGTACCGATGGCGGCGTCCTCGACGGCGGCACCATTCCCGGAGGCGGCGCCCGTCGAGCCCGCCTTGTCCACCGCTCCGCCGAACCGGCGGTTGCGTCCGGCGTAGATCTCGCAGGCCTCCCAGATGTGCCGGCGGTCGAAGTCGGGGAACAGCGTGTCCAGGAAGACCATCTCCGCGTAGGCCGACTGCCAGAGCAGGAAGTTGGACGTGCGCTGCTCGCCCGAGGAGCGCACGAACAGGTCGACGTCCGGCATGTCCGGCTCGTCCAGGTACCGGGCGATGACCCGCTCGTCGATCTTGTCCGGTTTCATCTTTCCCTCGGCGACCAACCGGGCGATCTGCTTGACCGCATCGGCGATCTCCGCGCGGCCGCCGTAGTTCACACACATGGTCAGGGTCAGCACATCGTTGTGCCGGGTCTTCTCCTCGGCGATCTCCAGCTCCCTGATCACGCTGCGCCACAGCCGGGGCCGCCGGCCCGCCCAGCGCACCCGAACCCCCATGGCATGCATCTCATCCACCCGGCGACGGATCACGTCCCGGTTGAAACCCATCAGGAAGCGCACCTCGTCCGGGCTGCGCTTCCAGTTCTCGGTGGAGAACGCGTACGCCGACAGCCACCGCACGCCCACCTCGATGCACCCGCGCGCCACGTCCATCAGGGACGCCTCGCCGCGCTTGTGACCCTCGATGCGGGGCAGGCCCCGAGCGTTGGCCCACCGCCCGTTTCCGTCCATCACCAGCGCGATGTGCCTGGGTACCTGGTCGGCCGGGATGTCCGGGGGGCGAGCGCCGGAGGGGTGTGGATCGGGTGGCTGGAACGGCACGTCGAAGAGCCTACGGCGCCGGCGAAATGGCTCGCCGAACGGTGTAGCGTCAGGCCAGCACGTGGTTGCGCCTAGGGTTCCGCCGGCCGCCCGCCGAGTTACATGATCGACAATCAGGGCGGCTCGGGGCTGGACCAAGCGGCGCCAGGGCGGATGGACACCGCCCACACCTGACGGGACAAAAGCCCTGAGGGCTCCTCTTTGACATGCCCGCTTCCGGCGGGCCGGCCAGTGGGAGCCTGCCGTGACAGTCCTGTTCGTGCCCGCCGCCCTATCCCCCAACTCCTCGGTCACCCCGACGATCGTGGCCGCCGTGCTGGGCGCGGCGCTGCTGCACGCCATCTGGAATTCCCTGGCGCACGGGGTGTCCGACCGCCTGGTCGGGTTCGCCCTGATCGGCGCGGTGGACCTGGTCGGCGGCGCGGTACTGGTCTCGATCGGCGGCCCGATGCCGGCGCCCGCCTGGCCCTACGTGGTCGCCTCCGCCCTGCTGCACGTGCTCTACAACCTCCTGCTGCTGGCCAGCTACCAGCTAGGCGAGTTCAGCCAGATGTACCCGCTGGCCAGGGGTACCGCGCCGTTGGTGGTCGCGCTGGTGTCGGTGCTGCTGCTCGGCCGGTCGCTGCCGATCACCGAGTTGCTCGGGGTGCTCGCGGTGTCCGCCGGCCTGCTCGGGTTGGTACTGGTCGGGGGCTGGCCGGGGCGCGCCCAGCTGCCCGCGCTGGGGGCGGCGACCCTCACCGGGTTGACCATCGCCGCCTACACCGTGGTCGATGGGATCGGGGT
>Ga0193743_1003527_pt1 | contig 10453 bp, 20 predicted proteins | sample L2c2metaG_FD_143038 | JGI IMG/M metagenome (GOLD analysis project Ga0193743, IMG submission 143038) | Soil microbial communities from a riparian zone of the East river system, Colorado, United States - L2c2 | ecosystem: Environmental > Terrestrial > Soil > Riparian zone | place: USA: East River...
AGTCCTGGCCGCACAAGAGTGTGTGTGGTCCAAGTTCAAGAGCATTTTACCTTATCGATCCGTTATAAACGGTTTTGGAGTCACATGGTCACGACGCGTACACAAGACGACACAAACTCGTTAAACTTGAGGGGGAGTGTTGAAATATACGAGTAATTATCTCCTTTATGCCTCATATTTTATATCTTTTATCTTATCAATCACCGGACATCCTTATATTACATAATCACGTCAACATTACAGTGACGGATTTTCGTACATGTCTCAACTTTCTATTCAAGTTGAGACGTGAGTGGATTCTTATTTATATTATATACCTTACTCATAGACACCTAGTTATTATATCCTAGGTGCATATCAATATAACAAAACTTTCTATTCAAGTTGAGACTTATTATATCCTAGCTGTAAACATTATTCCAACATCACTTTCCTGTCGTTTATGTTTATATATATGTTTAGGATCCCCTGCTAGATCTCAACTAAGTCACAGCTGCAGTTGCCCTAACAATAAACCACACGAAATCCAATGCCCTCAAGACACAAATGGCAAGAAAGAAGCAGGATGACCTCATGGCACAAGCTGTTGCTCTTTTTCATGCCAAAAAAATGGACTGGATGAAGACGAAGAAGATGAGGAAGATGTTGAGAGGTCTAGAAGTAGTGATGGTGGCGATAGTGACTAAGCAGAATGTCTAAATTAGGCCAGCGTGACATCTGTGGTTTGGCTCTGATAACGCTGTGCGACCCTGATAAAAGACGATGTGTTGTTCAACAGTTGAAATTCAAGGTTGTAAGTAGGTATTATATATTTTACGTTGTGTTTCCATAGATTTGTCAGTTCAGATTCTGTATAACCCTGATATTAACTATTTCCAAGACTGATCTTTATTTGGGTGACCCATTGACCAGTGAATGACTGTAAGTAACAGTAGAAGATGGGAGAATGAATGTAAAGAATCTCTTGTTACTTTGTGGAGATGTGCTTTATATAGCTGATTGAGATTGTTACAAAATAAGAAAGAGAATGTCCTAAATGGGGAGGTCATGTGTGAGTACTCTTACATCAGCTCAAAGAGGATGAGTGAAAATTGCTGGGCCTTATTATGGAGGTTCTTGCAGTGAGTTTCCCTAACATCATGATGCTTGTATTCTGACTATAATCAAGAGCCACATGGAGCTCAAACCTCTTTCTCTTCAGAGACTCAGGAATTACTTCCAACACATTGAGAAATTATATATGATACACCAAAATTCTCACTTGTTGCTGATGCTCTTTAAATGTGGCTTGGAGAAGTTATGGAGATGGTATAAGACCATTAATGAAAATGATACCTACTTCATTCGTCTTGGTACTACAGTATCACCTTGAAAATGGCTTATGTAATGGGCACCACCCGATAGAAGGCATGTACAATAATACAATTTACAACAATAAAAAAACACATTTGAAAGCACAAGTGAACAGGAAACTTGGAGAACTAGTCATCATATTGAGTAAGCTAGCACATAGTAATTCTGTTAGTGTCAAGCCTGTTTAAAAAAAGGAAATCCACTTACGTCTAGAGTGAGTGTTCTAGAACTATTCACTTCTTGGTCCCGATAGATACCAACAAGGGAGTGGCCTCTCTCATAAAGAGAGCCTTTTAGACTAATAACGATGAACTGAAATTCATCCGACGCATGCGCACGAATGTAATTGGCAATCTTGGCCACATTTGTATTATCAAGTGCAGCATCAACCTCGTCAAGGACGAAGAAAGGCGCTGGCTGGTAGCTGGGGGAAAGAAAGAGATCGTCAGTTGTAGGACAAAAAAATGTAACTACTATTCAATTGGCTAACCTGTGGATAGCAAAGAGAAGGGCAAGCGCTGCCACAGTTTTTTCTCCTCCCGATAGTTGCTCCATGTCTCGGAACCGTTTCATAGGTGGCATTGCGTGGTACTTGATCCCACCATTATATGGTTCCTAATAAGATAAAAGATAAAATATGATCAGCAATGTAAGCGATCTCGTCATAAAACACAACAACCTACTTCACTGTCTTCCAGACTGAGATAAGCTACACCACCCATAGGAGATGCCTTTCCTTTCGTTAGTTCCTTGTACACTTGATCGATACGATCGGAGATGTGGTTATAAGCCTTATTAAACAACTCGCATCTGCAGATTATTGCGATGAGCACACATTCGATTCGAACGTTTGAACAAATCGCAAACGAACCGTCTCATCTTAACATCGTTGAAATGATCTCGTGCAACTTTGGAATCCTTCCGAGCTTTATCAGCTTCCTTTTCGGTATCTGCAAGTTTCGTCTCAACATCATCAAGCCTATATGAATAGAAAAGAATGAGTCTATTATCAGCCAGCGGCCTAAGATAATACACCATGACCGACCTTTCCATAGCCTTCATATTAGGTGCCATTCGCTCAATCTCGGCGGTTTTTTCTGTAATCTCTTTATCAAATCTTGCAGCAGCCTCACCCGGATCTTCCAAATTGTCTTCATCAAACGATTCAAAATCGACTTGAATCCCATAGTCGAGGACTTGCTTAGGTCTCTGAGTGCCGTCTTCATCTTCATCCACATCCATCGCCATTTCTTCTCTCAGGTTCTGTAACCAAAATTGTTTAATTACCCTATATTGATTCTGTTACAAGAAAACGGACCTCTTCCATCGGAACATGTTTCAAATCACCTTCAAGCAGCGGCAATTGGATTTCTTCAAGACGACATTTCCTATATAGAGCTGATCGTTCAAGAGCAAGTTTCTCGATTTCATCATTCTATAAAAAAAAAGAAACAATATCAGAAAAGAAACATTCAAGCCGCCCTCAAAACGACTGGAAACGTACGCAAACTGCAATTTCTTTCAAAGCCTGATCCAGCACCTTGGACGCTTTCAACGTCGTTTTCTTGACCTGATCAACGATCTTGCTCTTCTCGTCCAAAGTTTCTTGTAATTCTTTCAATTCTTCTCTGAGTTGGGTGATATCCTCCTCCGAAGCCTTGATATCATCTTCAGCTTTCACTTTCTGTTCCTCCAATTTGGTCAAAGTAAGTTGCTCAGATTCCATAAGCGTATTCAGATGGGCTAAACGTTCCCGAGCTTGTGTAAGGCCTTCATTCTCAAACGCAGCTCTGGGGGAGGAGGAAAGAGAAAAGAGATCAATAAGATCAAATAGAGATGGCCGTATGTATACGTACTGGTTGGATAATCTAGCTATTTGAGTATCGAAACGAAGGCGCGCTTGGCTCTCTTCTTGAGCAACCTTGAGCTGTTGTTCTTCGTACTCGCGAATAGTTGCGACTCCGATCTTGCGGCAGAAAAGAGCAAAAACTTCGTCTTCAGCTGCATTGACGGTAGTAGATAGAGCTGTGATCCGTTTTTGGAGGTCGGTATATGTACCCCGAGCCTTGTAACTCCAAAGGTCAATGTACAGATAACCAGCGGGAACAAAAGGCCGACCTTCTTGAGTTCTGGAGAAATACCCTTCAACTCCTTATCGATGTGTTTGAGTTCGTCCTTGATACCCGTGATACGGAGTTTGCAAGCTCTCTGTCGCGACAATATTCTTAGTCAAGTCTTGGTTAAAAGAAACGAAACCCACCAAGTCATCCTTAGCCACTGTTATCAGCGAGTCTAATCGAGATATCTCAGAAATGAGGCTTTCATCGGATTTTGCTCTAGCTCTCTGTTGGTGCAGTTCACGCTGGTCAGCCAGCAACGTATCTCGCGCCCGAATCAAACCTATCAAGGGAAGAATCAGTCATGATATACTGATGGAGGAAACTATTGATAAGCATGCCTTGAACATCCTTCTCATCCCATTTCTTGTTATTGCCATGTGTACTCCTACCACCCGTAATAAGACCGCTCTTGTGGATGACAGTACCTTCTAACGTGACAGCTAACGAACAGGAAATGTCAACAGGAAACAGTATTCCAAGGAAAAAAGGGCGCATACAAACCTTTCACCTCTTGTCCTTTCTCGTAACACACATATCTCGCCACTTCCATCGAATCACACACTAGGGCGTTCCCACACGCATGATGTATAGCCCGCTCGATAGCTGCTTCGTGTTGTACAACATCCACAGCCAATCTTGCTCCTTTAGCGAAAGAACGGAATTTGTCGTTGATGGGTTTGACTTGGATGGTGTCTAGTGGAATGAATGTGGCTTGACCTGCACGTTGGTTGCGCATATACTAAAATAAAAAAGAGAACAATTGGTTGAGTACGGTTGATTGGTGTGAAATAGATGGACAAGTTACCTCGATACAGTCGATGGCTGTTTTCTCTTCGTCGACGACGATAGCGTCGATATTACGACCGAGTACGACTGATACCGCCGTTTCATATTTGCGTTGAATGGGTTTACACAAGTCCACGATTCGACCACGCACTCCTGAGGAAGAAAGACGGAGAGTTAACATCATTGCCAAGAGAAAGGGGTAGAAAACACCAAGAACCTGGAAATATCCCCTGAAGACTGGCCAAAGTCTCTTTAAGCCTCGTTTCTCTCTCTGATTCATGTCTATCCACACCTGCTTGAAGGAGCTGGTGATAAATATTTTGAAGTTTCTCGTCTGCTTCTACGTGCAACTTCCTGAACAGATGTTGTATTAGAAAAATGCAACCTAGCGGGATCAACACATCAAAAAGACAACAACATACGTAATCCTGGCTTTCTCAGCCTGTTGATTGTCTAGCTCCTGTCGAGTATTCGTCAACTCCATTTGTAGGGACGCGATTTTTTGTTCCAGCTATATAAAAAGGCGTCATTCTTAATATGGGGTTTAGACAGGAGGCAGTGAAGAAACAGGAAGCCAGACCTCTTCTCGCTTAGCATTTTGTTGATGTAGCTCCTCAGTCCGAGTTGTTTTTCTCTCATCGAATCCTTGTTCTTTTTCGGACAACTGAGCTAGTATGCGATTTGCTGTCTTTTCTTCACGAGTGAGAGTTTCGAGAGCTTGACGTTCATCGACAGCTAGGACACTCGAGGAAGCTTTTCTATGTGATGGTACGTGAGCATCTGCACAATATAATGCAGGGAGGTGACGCTGACAGTTGACGATATTCCTCTAAACTCTCTTCGCTTAAGGCCACGTTGCGTCCTGAAATCCGCCGGTGTTCCTCTAGAATACCAGTAAGCGATGACTCTTGAGAAAAGAATCACAAGGTACGTAGATCGTACCTTGTGCTCGTTCAGCAGCTTTGGCTACTAAGGCTAGCTCTTGCTGGAGCGACGTTACTTTAGTTTGAAGCTGTGTTTCCGTCTTTGAAAGAGCCTCATTCGATTTGATGGCATTGTTTAATTTTCGTGTCGAATGCGCGAGTTGGGCTTCCGTTGACACCAACTCAGGTCTCTGCATACAAATTTATCTTTTAAATGAGGTTCAGATTAGCTTAGAGTAAGCGATACCTTGCCATCTAAAGCCTTTTCTGCTTTCTTAATACTCTTCTCCTTCTGCATCACAGTCGTTCGTGCTTTGGCTTGATTGGCACGCGCGCTTTCGAGAGCCTTGTCGTGGACACTTTGTTCTTGACGTAGGCCCGCCAGGTCCTTGTTCTTTGTGACGATAGTCCGTGAATTGTCTTCGATACCCATGTCGATATGATAAAGCTTGGTCAATATACGTTCCAGGATGAGTTGATCCTAAAACAAGAATCGCAAGCAGAAAACCACTAATCATAATTGCACTTACCCGTTCCTGACATAACGCGTCAAACCTGTCGGCCTCAGATTTCTGTTCTCTATACTGCTTGATTTCTCCTGCAATTCCTCTCCGCTTTGTAAAGTTGAAAGTGGCATTCTCAGTGGCTCGTTCTTGAGCTTCCTTTGCCTTCTCGTAGTCCGAAGCGAGTTCCAAAGATCCACTTATTTGTTCTATAAGACGAGAGAGTTCCCGAGGTGATTGGGACGCGACGGCTTCCACGTCGCCTTGGAACACAAGAAAATTTTTGGCTTTGACGAGGATGTTGTGAGAGACCAAGGCCGCGTTGTAAGCCGCATATGTGACCGTTTTATCGTTCAACTTGTACTCGGACGCGCCAGCAGTTGATATCCTGAGCTCATAAGTCAATGAGGACGCGTAAAATGTAAGCTAACTTACGTTCGTTGAAACCTCCATTCCTTCTGCTCAGCATCAACAAAGAGTGCCATTACCCAGGCCTTCTTTGCCGTTCCTTTGCCTTGCTCACCGTCTTCCTCTTCTTCCTCTTCCTGTTCCCCTTCCACCAGAGCTGTCCCATCCTCGATCCCATCCTTCGCCAGTCGTCTTCCTCGGTATATCAAGTCCTTCAGCTGAGCACTTCGCAATTGCGCGCTCTTCACTCCTAAAACGAAGGATACTGCATCCATCAGGTTCGATTTTCCAGCACCATTAGGTCCGATAACGGATGTAAAATTCATGAATGGGCCGATTGTCTGGTGACCTCTGCGTTGGAAACGACTTAGTGAGCTCTCTCCATCACGTTGAAGAGTTTGAACCCACCTGTACGACTTGAAGTCGCATACTTCTATACGGACAAGTGGCATGGCGCGCCTGATAATATCGACTTCGAGATCAGAGTCTGTTCCTTCAATTTCAGACCAACTATTGATTTTCGAACTCCGCGGCCTTGCCGCAGATTGCCGATTCAAGGTATCCTGTAATTTAAAACCCTCCTCCATTAGACGACGACCAATCAGACGACGAATTGGATTTGGTGTGATTTTGAGGGGTCTTTGGACTCAGAGGAAGAAAATGAACTCTTGGAAGATGCCACCACTCAAAGTCACTTGAAATTTCTGACTTGAGCGCTTCTCTGTGAAATAACATTCGGAGTTGCTGAGCGCCTCACTTCTCTATTTGTTCCTTGTGTGTTGCTATAAATCTTGAAAGTAAAGCATCGACATTTTCGACTCCTCCAGCTGCGATGGCATCCTCTGAGGCGGCAACGTTTGTGAATATTGCACCGGATTTACAGATCCTAATCTGCACGTTTCTTCATCCATTCGATATCTTGGCATTGCGTCAGGTATGTCATCAATTAACTAGATCTTTTCGTTGCTCTCAAAGTCAGCGGACCCATTAAGACTTGTAAAGCCATTCAACTTCCTACACAGCAGCGTGTCGTTTGGGTGGATGCTCTTCGTCGAGTATGCCTCGACAACGCTCTTTATCTGCCAAGTTTCCCTATACCGGATATGACTGTTGTAGAACTCGAACATGCTGCGATGGGGCCGCGTAGGTGGATTAAGCTCTGGACCGCGTTCGAAGAACACTATCCTGATGGCTCTGGTGCAACACTGTTTCCAAGCACAACTAGAATTATTGAGCATCCGCTTGCGGTCATAGCTGGCCTCCCTGATCTTTTCATCGTGCCAGGTGGGCGATACCTGGTCGGCCATTCGAATAAGGGTATCTTCGTTTGGGATCTGGGCTATACCTCAAGTGCCGATTGCAAGTTGATTGCTTCAGTTGGATGGGAAGGCGAATCTGACTCTTGTATGGTTCAGCCCACCCCAGATGGTATTGGCCTCATAATATTTTCGTCTCATCTGTAAGTTCATATTTATATGATTGAAATAGTTGTCGATAGTGAATTCGTTTTTTTTAGATACGAGGACTACTATGTTTACGAGATTTACCCCCAAAGTGAAACACCTCAGTTGATCCAAATCGCCCATCTCAATTTCGATTTCGATTTCGACTCCTCTATAGACTGGGCCGGGACTTATCTATTGCATGACAAAGTGATATGGTATGCCTTCTACCAGGATAGGGTCGTTTTCAGAGTCTGTGATTTCCGAGTGAGCCATTCAATAAGTTTTTCCTCCGCCATCGACATCAACAGATTAGCACAAAGTGTCGAGGTAAATTACAAAAAAATTCAGCACGCTGAACCTTCTGACTCAATTGTTGAGTAGGTAATTGCGACGAAGAGAGCAATCATCGTCTTAAGTGAAGAAGAAATATTAGTCTGGGCAATCCCACCTCTATCACCTCAACCTCCGAATTTTTTGGATCACAACCCCACTCGTATACCACCACTCTTGAGAATCCCATTCCCGGATGTCATTTCACCCCACGCTAGATTTATTTCTTGGAACACGATCTCCTACTGGTACTTTAGCTCTTCGGGACCCCTGTACTTCGACATCTTACTATATTCAGAACTTCATCAGTTCAAAATCGTCATCAAACCCGACCTCTATGATACCTCTCTCCACGTTATGAATACCGTTGAAGTCACTCATCTTTTCGATGGCGACAAAGGGGGCTTTCTTCCATACAATATTTGCGAGGATACCCTTGTCGCCTGCTGGTATGGCAATGATCCGACACAAAGTGGTGTATATACTCGCTTTTCCAACGACATCTCTCATAGAGGCCCCGCAGCCAAGATGTTGTTATCCGCTACTGGCTACAACTATTCCTTATGCCCAGCATCCGGTAGATTTGTGTATCTACGCGCTGACAAAAGTCAAATAGTTGTCGTTGATTATTTCTGAAAAATACAAGGTTCATTACTTGTCATGGCAGCTCAGCTATGGAGCGGTTCGTTTACTGTAGTATTTGTCCACATGACCTTTTTGGATTTTCAAAAAATCTCAGGAATTAAGAAAAACATTAAATGCGGGGTCGAAAAAAAAAGGGGAGGAGGATGGACGATTTGAGTCAAATAGTAGTTCATTTATCCTGCCAATCGAGATGAGACAGGAAATTTTGGTAGGGGTCGATTTTTTGGCGGTCAACTCTAGCAGGGAAAAAATGGGCCAACTTTCCAGAATCAATTGTGCTGTTAAATTCACTGAGTAGCTACTAACTACGGCTTCCTGTATTTATATCAGACAGTGAGTAGCTATGGTAACAAAGGTATCCACTAAGTGATGAGCAGTACGAGTGATAAGAATGATGCAAGCGTCACCTGCCCTGTAGCAATAGTCGAATCGTTACAGTTTTGAAACTCCGACGCTAGCTGCAAGACTCCTAATTTTTCATGTCCCTCGACTTGGAACAGGTCTGTCTTCATCTAAATGATACCCTGAGCGTTCGATCCATTCTAATAAAACCTTCTCAGGCGTAGCTCAAGTCGACATCACACGATGAGGGTGATTCCCACCGAAATTTGGCACAAGATTTTCATGCTCGCCTGCACAGACGATGGTTATACTGGTCGATCACTATCTCTGGTTTCAACAAAATTCCATGATGTCTCAGCGCCTTTCAAGTACCAGTCTCTCGTCATCACTCACTGGTCGCGGATCGTCGCCTTTTCCCAGATGTTTTGCCAGCTTCCAGATCATCAGAAAAAGATCAAATATCTGTTTGTTCATAATCCTTATATTCTGCATGCCGCAGAAGGCAACTCAAGACTATCGGACGCAAGCAGAATAAGAGAGGAAGGTCAGAGTGAGGAAGAAGATGATGACGATGAGTATGATGATGAGAGGTCTTGGGCTACAGTATCGTCGTTCGGGGAGGGTCAGAGTGAAGAAAATGACGATGACTATGAACAGTCAGACGACGAATTTGAGGATGATCTTGAAGGATCTTTGGATTCAAGAGAAGTAAAAGAACTCTCGAAAGACGCCGTATACTTGTGTGCCGTCCGCGATGGATTGCTACCACGAGATGGCAACACCCGAGATGATGTTCATCGGGACGCTGAGTTACAGGCATTCTTCAACAACATTCTCCAGGCCTTTCGCGCCATTCTAAACGAAACGTCCTCAACTCTGACCATTTTAGCAGTGCACTGGACCTCGTTTACGTCCATGCAAATGCAGGAGCTTTTACCACCGTTGCCTCGTCTCGAAGAACTCCATATAAATTGTTCGTTCACTGCCTCGCCCACTACCTTGACAATTTTACATCAGGACCCGCCGACCACTGTCTTTTTCCCTCGATTACAATTCCTCTATATCTTAGGTCTTAACCAACACAATGTCGCCAACATTGCTCCGGAGTTGACCCATATACGATTATCCATGCACCACTTGAAGTAAGTAACATCTCATTTATCCTCATCAAATGCAGTCTCTTATGACACTACACGACAACAACAACAGCCCTGAGGCACCCCTCAATTTAAATGCCGTTTTCAACGGTCGCATGATTATCGAATGCACCAGCCCCTGCGACAGGGCTTGCGAACTCGTGAAAAAACAACTCCCACGCGGGTTTGGGAATTTCAGGTTGAATCCAACAGAGCTTGAAATTCGTCACCACCCCACAGATGATCGTCCGAAGATTTGGCAAAAATGGTGGGCAAATAGAATCGAGGGGGATAGTGGACCTTGGTCACCGCCGTTTGGTTTGACGATGGTTTTAAGGGATAGAGTTTAGTGGGCTTGGCCATTCGAGTTATTGATCCTCTCGAGGACTGGGAAGAGCATGGCCACGCTGGATAACGAAGGGACTGTTTTTTTTTTTTTTTTTTTTTTTTTGCTCGCATAAT
>Ga0193743_1003528_pt1 | contig 10451 bp, 12 predicted proteins | sample L2c2metaG_FD_143038 | JGI IMG/M metagenome (GOLD analysis project Ga0193743, IMG submission 143038) | Soil microbial communities from a riparian zone of the East river system, Colorado, United States - L2c2 | ecosystem: Environmental > Terrestrial > Soil > Riparian zone | place: USA: East River...
CGTTTTAAACCGAACAAATAATGAATGCAATGTTCCATTTCGTCCTCCTGCCACCATGCGTGTTTGGATTACTTTACGGCAATGGGTAGCGCTCCTACCCTTTGTCCTCGCTGTTGAAAGCCAGGTTAGCATCTCGCTCTCCGAGCCGACTGCTTCAGCGAGCTTGAGTACTGTCAGCCCCAGTGTAGCTATACCTTCAACCTCTGCCCCAGCATCTGTAAGCTCCTTACCAGCAAACGCATCGGTGACAGCCCCAACATCTGTAAGCTCTCTACCAGCAACTGCATCTGCAACCTCTGTTTCGGCAGCCTCGTCATCTACAGTAACAGCAAGTTCTCTCCCAGCAAATATATCCTTGACTTCAGTCTCGTCGGTTGCTTCCACACAATCTCAATCATTCGTCTCAATATCCCCAGCATCTTTTTCTCCCTTCCCGGTACCGTCAGATACTCCTGTACCCCCAAGTTATCCGGCTGTCGACCCCAGTCGACCCCCATCTGTGAGTTACACGTGTCCTTTCGACTTCTATCATTGAAGGCTGACGCGTTCCGATCATCGTCATAGGTGGGCTCTTCCGATCTTCCTGATTTCGGACCTGCGTGGACAGCGGCACACGCTAAAGCAAAGGCAAAGGTGAGCCTTCTTTCTCTGGTTTCGCTTTGTTTGGTCACCGGTTTGGCGCGGTATCTCTGATCGATACTAATACCGGACGCACCGGCGAAATTTAAATTATTGGTCACGTTACTTGATAATAAACGAAGGGCGGCCCTGTCCAGTGTCCATACACATTGAGGCGCGTTTATTGCGCGTCAAAGCTGTCGCTCGTGGCTATGTTTGACCCCGTTAACATGCCAAGCTATCATAGATGTTGAAAACCTCTTTTCTTGACCGTATATGCGTACCATTTGGCTAACACTTCGTCAGGTTGCTGGTTTGACTTTAGATGAAAAAGTGAGCATTGCCACTGGAGTGGGATGGATGGGTGGACGATGCGTTGTACGTAGTACATTCACCTCTATGAATATTGTTTGCTCACTGCTATGCGTTTTTGCAACTTTGAATACATTTTTGTACTATTTTTACAATAAATAGGGTAACATACCACCAATACTGCCCACTCAAGGTCGTGGTTGGCCAGGATTATGTCTCGAGGTACTTACTTTACTCTGCCTTTTCTCCAAGTCATTTCGACCTACTTATATCAATGGCAGGACTCACCTCTCGGAGTCCGCTTCGGTGACTTTGCGACTGCCTTCCCAACAGCCGTTAACGCTGCTGCATCCTTTAATCGGGGCCTTATACGTTTACGAGGTCTTTTCATGGGTCGAGAGCATCGTGGAAAAGGTGTCAATATTGCCCTTGGTCCAATGATGAATATGGGGCGAGTGGCGCAGGGAGGCAGGAACTGGGAAGGATTCGGTGCTGACCCATTCTTAGCTGGCGAGGCAGCCTATGAGACCATCTTGGGCATGCAAGAGGGCGGTGTTGTGGCATGCGCTAAACATTTGGTTGGCAAGTCAGTGTAGTTTCCACTTCAGTCCTCATGAAGTTTGTTCATATCGTCTTCCTATTGGCTTGTACAGTGAACAGGAGCATAAGCGCACCCAATCGAGTTCGAACATTGATGATCGGACTATGCATGAAATATATGCACAGCCTTTCTTGAAGAGTATCATGGCTGGTGTTGGTAGTCTAATGTGCAGTTACAGTACGTTGTCTTTTCAAGTTGTTTTTCGCTTTCATGATTGGTTCTTCCTTTGTTTTGACCTCACTGACATGCTTTACTTTTCTGTAGATCTGCTCAATGGAACCTATGCATGCGAAAATGATAAGGTCATGAACGACATTATCAAACGGGAATTTGGCTTTCAAGGGTGTGAGTTTGCTTCTATACTTTTAAGAGTTACCTACTGACGACCTACATTGGACAGTCATTATGTCAGATTGGTCTGCGTGAGTAACAAAAAAGTCGGAAACTTGAACAATTTCCCCTTACTCTTTGTGCCATAGACAACACTCGACAATATCTGCTGTGACTGGTCTAGATGTAAGTTTCCCTCATTCTGCTTCAAGTTTTACATAAATCATCGTTCGCTAACCTTGTGTTATGATCCGGATAACTAGATGTCGATGCCTGGTGATATCCTCTTTGGGTCTAAAACCTCTTTCTTCAGCAGTAATCTCACTGCGTACGTTAACAATGGGACCATTCCAGAAGCAAGAGTAGACGATATGGGTATGTCATTTCCCTTCCATAAATCCATCGCAATTTGCCCCCCTAACCCCCTGTTATAGCGAATCGTATCCTCGCTGCATGGTACCTTCTCGGCCAAGACGCCCCTTCATACCCCCCAACCAACTTCAATGCTTTTTTCCCGGATGACGATGCCACCAATGAACACATTGACGTTCAGGCTGATCATGATACCCTTGTCAGGAAGCTGGGTGCGGCAAGTGCCGTATTGCTAAAAAATACAGGCGGTGCATTGCCTTTGGGGAAAAAGGACAGAACCATTACATTGATAGGTAGTGGTGCGGGTCCTGGGAAAGCTGGCCCGAATCAATTTTCTGATCAGGTTCGTTGACATTCAAGTAAAGATATTGTTCCAATGAATCAACGATCCTTTCTGCTTTTATGTAGGGAGGCTCGGATGGCGTTCTTGCTATGGGATGGGGTTCGGGAACGGCCAATTTCACTTATCTCGTGACTGTACGTCTTCCTCATTGTTGTGTTTATGTGTGACATCCTATACACCGTCTCACCTTTAGCCATTGGATGCTATCCAAGCCAAAGCACGACAGTTCCATTCTAGTATTACTTATCTTTTGGACGACTTTAACCTTCCACGAGCTGGGAATATGGCTGTCAAGCGATCAGCAGCACTCGTATTCGTGACCTCGGATAGTGGAGAACAATATATCACAGTTGATAAAAACGAAGGAGATCGGTGCGTCATGCCTTTGGGAAAATGGCGACTTGCAGCTAATCCCCTCCTTTTCAGCAAAAACCTTACTGCATGGCATGGAGGCGATGATCTCATACTCGCTGTGGCAGCTCAAAACAACAACACAATTGTCATCGTGAACAGTGTAGGACCTTTGATCCTTGAGCCTTGGATTGAGCATCCCAATGTCGCCTTGGATTGAGCATCCCAATGTCTCTGCTGTGCGTATCTTGTCTTCCTCCTTACCTGTTTATATCATTCTTAAATCCAAAAACAGGTGGTATGGGCTGGTATACCAGGACAAGAAGCTGGTAACGCGTTGACAGATATTTTGTATGGTGCTTGGAACCCGTCTGGGAGATTGCCGTATACCATCGCGAAGAGTATTTCTGATTATCCTGCTCAGTTGATCACTGGTGGAGGGCCGGACGATATATTGAGCATGCCGTATACTGAAGGGTAAGTATCGTCTTTTTCGCTTGGATGAGGGTCAAAGTTGTACTGACGCCCAATTGATAGGCTGAACATTGATTACAGACACTTCGATGCTGTGAGTTTTTGTTTCTTTAATTGATTTTTCGCCCGCACCATGCAGGACGCTGATGAATTGAATTGCACATTGTTGTCTTTTGCCTCGCAGAAAAACATCACCCCTCGTTTCGAATTTGGCTTCGGATTGAGTTACACCACTTTCAAGTATAGTGACCTTTCAATCCACGCTATTAGCACAAAGGATGATCCTGCTGATGCGACTTTGGTCTCTGCTTGGGAAAATGGAGGCGCTACTCCAATTGCTGAGGGCTCTTCCAGAGCCTTCTGGTAGGTTCATTTTGATGATTCACTACTTGCCAAGATCACTTACGAAATATTCCGATGATCAGGCTACACAGACCAGCATTTACTGTCTCCTTCACCGTCCAAAATTCTGGTTCGGTGTTCGGTGGAGAGGTAAGCCAAAGTGCTGGCCCCTGAATTCATATACTAACATTAATAATAGATCCCCCAAGTCTACGTGAATTTCCCAGCTTCTGCTGGTGAACCTCCATCTGTTCTCAAAGGGTTTACCAACACCGAAGTGTCACCGGGTGACAAGAAGAGTGTTAGTATCACGCTTTCACGATATGATTTGTCGATTTGGGATGTAGTCAAGCAAGGGTGGAGAAAACCTGAAGGTCAGATTGGCATCACTGTTGGCGCGAGTAGTAGGGATGCGCGGTTGAAAGGACATTTGCCTATCTAATCCCATCTGGCATACTCATGTCCGTCTTCTTTACTGACTGATTGCTTGGGTGGACTGGTTTTGCAATTCCTTTGGTTTACATATATATATCACACTCTTTTATTTGTTTTTAACTCTTTTTCATATATCCTATCGGTTAAAGTATATGCCTGGGTTACCACCTCACTTTCGAGGCTGAGGCAGATAACCGCTTCAATATATATTCCTCATTGAATCCCCGGGTGATCCAGGTACAGATATTGATAATCTTACCTTGTATCGTGACTGAGCTTGTACCTACTGAGATCACGTGCAGGGCCTTGTGTGATCACCTGATCACATCTTGCCGCCGGCACTTGTTAGTCACACGAGTTCTGTATACCTTGGCGGTTGGTAACATTACAAGTGTACCTACCCTACTCAGCACCAAAAATCCCACCTCGACGGTCATGGGACGGGGGTATCCATGATCCGTGCATGGCGCAGCAAATCCCCCAACATTGAAACAACGGAAAGGAGAATAGTCGGTGATATGATATGGAAAAACGTTGAAGACAACGGCAAAGGTCAAATCAGATAGTGTCATCCATAGGCAGACGGGTACCGATGTGAGTGAGTACTGCCTGCTCAGCCCAATACCTCCCTACCTTTTAAACTGAATAGATAATGGATGCGACGCCCCACTTCTTGTCACCATGCGTGCTTGGATTACCTTACAGCAATGGGTAGCGCTCCTACCTTTTGTCCTCGTCGTTGAAAGCCAAGTTAGCATCTCGATCTCCGAGTCGACTGGTTCAGCGAGCTTGAACCTTGCCAGTTCGTCAGCCAGCCCCAGCTCTGTCTCGGCAGCCCCAAGCTCTCTACCAGCAACTGCATCTGCGACCTCCGTCTCGGCAGCCCCATCATCTACAGTAACAGCAAGCTCTCTCCCAGCAAATATATCCCTGACTTCAGTCTCATCGGGTCCTTCCACACAATCTCAATCTATCATCCCAGTATCCCCGGTATCCTTCTCTCCCTTCCCAGTACCGTCGGATGCTCCTACACCCCCGAATTACCCGGCTGTCGACCCCAGTCGACCCCCATCTGTGAGTTACACATGTCGTTGTGACTTCTAAGGCTGACGCGCGTTCATAGGTTGACTCTTCTGCTCTTCCCGATTTCGGACCTGCGTGGGCAGCCGCGCACGGTAAAGCAAAGGCAAAGGTGAGCCTTCTTTCTCTGGTTCCGTCTTTTGTGGCTTGTCATGCTATGTTATGGATAATGTTGGTTTGTTCATTTTGACGCGTTTTATTACGCGTCTTGTTGCTCCTGGCTTATTTTGACTTCATTCATAGCCAAGATACCAGAGATGTTGAAAAATTCTCTTCTTGACCGTATATGCGTGCCATTTGACTGATACTGCTCTTCACCTCATCAGATTGCTGGTTTGACTCTGGATGAAAAAGTGAGCATTGCCACTGGAGTAGGATGGATGGGTGGACAATGCGTGGTATGTAGTGCATTCACCTCTATGAATATTGTTTGCTCACTGCTTTGCGTTCTTGCGTTTTGAATACATTTTTGTATTTACAATAGGGTAACATACCACCAATTCTGCCCACTCAAGGTCGTGGTTGGCCAGGATTATGTCTCGAGGTACTTACTTTACTCTGCCTTTTCTTCGAATCATTTCGACCTACTTATATCAATGGCAGGACTCACCTCTCGGAGTCCGCTTAGCTGACTTCATAACTGCTTTCCCAGCGGGTATTAACGCTGCCGCATCCTTCAATCGGGGCCTTATGCGTTCACGAGGTCTTTTCATGGGTCAAGAGCACCGTGGAAAAGGTGTCAATATTGCCCTTGGTCCAATGATGAATATCGGGAGAGTGGCGCAAGCAGGCAGGAACTGGGAAGGATTCGGTGCTGACCCATTCTTAGCTGGCGAGGCAGCCTATGAGACCGTCTTGGGCATGCAAGAGGGCGGTGTTATGGCATGCGCTAAACATTTGATTGGCAAGTCAGTGTAGTTTCCACTTCTTCAGCCTTATGAAGGTTTGCTGATATCGTTTGTATTGGCTTCTATAGTGAACAAGAGCATAAGCGTAACCAATCGAGTTCGGACATCGATGATCGGACTATGCATGAAATATATGCGCAGCCTTTTTTGAAGAGCATCATGGCTGGTGTTGGTAGTCTAATGTGCAGTTACAGTACGTTGTCTTTTCCCCTCTGTCAAGTTGTTTTTTTCTTTGTGCTGCTTTTATGATTTGTTCTTCCTTTGTTTTGACCTCACTGACATGCTTTTTCCTGTAGATCTGATCAATGGAACCTATGCATGCGAAAATGATAAGGTCATGAACGACATTATCAAACGGGAATTTGGCTTCCAAGGATGTGAGTATGCTTCTATACTTTAAAGAGTTACCTACTGACAACCTACATTGGACAGTCATTATGACGGATTGGTTTGCGTGAGTAACAAGAAAGTCGGAAACTCTTTTTTCCTTACTCTTTGTGCCATAGACAACATTCGACAATATCTGCTGTGACTGGCCTAGACGTAGGTTTCCCTCATTCTGCTTCCAGTCTTAACACATCGTTCGCTAACTTTGTGTTATGGTTCCGGATAAATAGATGACAATGCCTGGTGATGTCGGCTTGGGGTCTTCTGCTCCTAACACCTCCTATTTCGGCGGCAATCTCACTGCATACGTGAACAACGGGACCATTCCAGAAGCAAGAACCATTCCAGAAGCAAGAGTAGACGATATGGGTATGTCATTTCCCTTCCATAAATCCATCGCGATTTATCTCTCTAACCTCCTGCTATAGCGAATCGTATCCTCGCTGCATGGTACCTTCTCGGCCAAGACGCCCCTTCATACCCCCCAACCAACTTCAATGCTTTTTCCCCGGATGACGATGCCACCAATGAACACATTGATGTTCAGGCTGATCACGATACCTTTGTCAGGAAGCTGGGTGCGGCAAGTGCCGTATTGCTAAAGAATACAGGCGGTGCATTGCCTTTGGGGAAAAAGGACAGAACCATTACATTGATAGGTAGTGGTGCGGGTCCTGGGAAAACTGGCCCGAATCAATTTTCTGATCAGGTTCGTTGACATTCAAGTAAAGATATTGTTCCAATGAATCAACGATCCTTTCTGCTTTTATGTAGGGAGGCTCGGATGGTGTTCTTGCTATGGGATGGGGTTCAGGAGCGGCCAATCTCACATATATCGTGACTGTACGTTTTCCTTATTGTTGTGAAATACCTTATAAAGTGCGGTGTTCTTGCTATGGGATGGGGTTCAGGAGCGGCCAATCTCACATATATCGTGACTGTACGTTTTCCTTATTGTTGTGAAATACCTTATAAAGTGCCATATCCTTAGCCATTGGATGCTATCCGAGCCAAAGCACGAGAGTTCCATACCAGTATTACTTATCTTTTGGACGACTTTGACCTTCCACGAGCTGGGAATATGGCTGTCAAGCGATCAGCAGCACTCGTATTTCTGATCTCGGATAGTGGAGAGTACATCACTGTCGATGGAAATGAAGGAGATCGGTGCGTCATGCCTTTGGGAAAGTGAGAGCTTATAGTCAATCACCTCTTGTTTTCAGAAAAAACCTTACTGCTTGGCATGGAGGCGATGATCTCGTACTCGCTGTGGCAGCTCAAAACAATAATACAATTGTCATCGTGAACAGTGTAGGACCTTTGATCCTTGAACCTTGGATTGAGCATCCCAATGTCTCTGCTGTGCGTATCTTACCTTCCTCTTTACCTATTTACATCATTCTTAAATCCAAAAACAGGTTGTGTGGGCTGGTTTGCCAGGACAAGAAGTTGGTAACGCGTTGACTGATGTTTTATATGGTGCTTGGAACCCGTCTGGTAGATTGCCGTATACCATCGCGAAGAGTGTTTCGGATTATCCTACTCAATTGACCACTGGTGGAGGGCCGGATGATATATTGAGTATCCCGTATACTGAAGGGTGAGTATTGTTGGATCAAGAATTAGGTTGTTACTGACGCCTAATGGATAGGTTGAACATTGATTACAGACACTTCGATGCTGTGAGTTTTCGTTTCTTCAATTAATTTTTGGCCCGCACCATGCAGGACTAATGTTGTTGTCTTTTGCCTCGCAGAAAAACATTACCCCTCGTTTCGAATTTGGCTTCGGATTGAGTTACACCACTTTCAAGTATAGTGACCTTTCGATTCAAGGCATTAGCACAGGGGATGACCCTGCTGATGCGGCATTGGTGTCTGCTTGGGAAAATGGAGACGCTACTCCAATTGCTGAGGGCTCTTCCAGAGCCTTCTGGTAGGTTCATTTTGATGATTCACTGCTTGCCAAGATCACTTACGAAATATTCCGATGATCAGGCTACACAAACCAGCATTTACTGTATCTTTCACCGTCCAAAATTCTGGTTCGGTGTACGGTGGAGAGGTAAGCCAAAATGCCGGCTTCTTGAATTCATATTCGTTTACTAAAACTCGTTTTCATTATAGATCCCACAAGTTTACGTGAATTTTCCAGCTTCTGCTGGTGAACCTCCATTTGTTCTCAAAGGGTTTACCAACACCGAAGCGTCACCGGGTGAAAAGAAGACTGTTAGTATCACGCTTTCACGATATGATTTGTCGATTTGGGATGTAGTCAAGCAAGGATGGAGCAAGCCTGAAGGTTCTATTGGCATCACTGTTGGCGCGAGTAGTAGGGATGCGCGGTTGAAAGGACATTTGCCTATCTAATCCCATCTGGAATCCTCATGTCCGTGTGCCATGCTGATTGATTTTTTTGGGTGGATTGGTTTTCTTTGGTTACATATATATGTATCACAATCTTCTATACGATTCCTTTCCTTTAGTATGAATACGTTGAACTCAGTTTGTTCAGCAAGCGACCTGAAAGTTAAGGTTCAGCTATTTCCAGAGGTCCTTCAGGTTCCGCCCTCAACCATAAGGACCTGACCAGTGACATGCCCTGACACTTTGTTGGATGACAAGATAACGATTTGGATTGGTACATCTATGGCTAGAAAAGATATCTTTGTATGTCCTATATACATACCACTTTTGGAAGCTGCATAATTGCCGTGTCCAGCCTCGCCTATTGAACAAATGAACGAATTCATGCGATATTGATCGTATTTTCTTGCTGTACCTTGCAATAAAGGTTAATTGCTGCTTGTTACTGGTTTAACTGGACGAGACTCTTTTGGGTGTGAGATGAAACCTTGGCCACACCTCGTGTACATGTGCACAAATCCTGTGTTGATCTTTTCAAAGTCCGCTCATTTGACATCGAAGTCGAACACGGTTGCCTCTTCCAGATCATCCTCAACTTATATCCGTATCGTGAAACATAAAATGGTGCGTGCAAAGATGACACAGTTTGGAATTCGTGCTAATTACCATGCATGTAGACCGTCTCACCTGCTGTGATGCGCCGCGTAATGCGCGAACTTAGCGATCTGGAAAAGAACCCACCGGAAGGAATCCGCGTCCAAACCAGTGACGAAGACATGCTGGATGTCACTGGCATCATCGAGGGTCCTGGTGCGCTCTTACTCGTTTAACGCCACTAGGGAGACTAACCGTTTTTTTTTTTTTACAATCAAGAGGGTACACCCTACGCGAGGGGATATTTCAGAGTCAAGTTCAAATTCACTGAAGAATTTCCTGCAGCTCCACCGAAATGTACGTGACGTCCTACCTTCAAGTTCCAAGCTGACCCAACGCGACCCTTTTTTTTTGGCTGATAGGTTGGTTTGCCACCAAGATTTTTCATCCAAATGTGGGAGCCAATGGTGAGATCTGTGTGAACACGCTCAAGAAAGACTGGAAATCAACTTACGGCATCGGGCATATTCTGGTCACTGTCAAATGTCTCCTCATCTACCCCAATCCCGAATCAGCTTTGGATGAGGAGGCCGGAAAGTTGTTGCTGGAAAACTACTCGTCATACTGCGATAGAGCAAAGCTTATTACCAGCGTCCATGCCACACCTCGTGTCAAACCTGCGGAATTCAATACACCATCTCCGCCTCAAGAAGAGCCTCCTGCAGCTTCTTCTTCAAGTAAAGACGCAACATCGACAAGCTCCCCTGCGCCTTCACCTGAGTCGACTGATTTGCCTGTGGCGTCCACATCGAAAGTCATGAATTCACCTACTGTCACAAGCCCATCATCTCCCCTATCGACATCTTTATCTTCCAAGGCAATACCGACGACGCCTTTTACGATGCCCGTCGTCACTCGCAAATCTGCTTCACCTGGAC
>Ga0193743_1003529_pt1 | contig 10449 bp, 5 predicted proteins | sample L2c2metaG_FD_143038 | JGI IMG/M metagenome (GOLD analysis project Ga0193743, IMG submission 143038) | Soil microbial communities from a riparian zone of the East river system, Colorado, United States - L2c2 | ecosystem: Environmental > Terrestrial > Soil > Riparian zone | place: USA: East River...
TGCAGCCAACAAAGGAGGCCGGGGACTATGACCAAGAGATATTCCTGAGCAGCCATGAGTGGGAGCCATACATGGTGAATGAGATGCAGGAAGAACGATCAATCGAGGAGATGCACCATCTTCGGATAGCCCCGGAGGAGGATGAGACTCCGGGAGAAGGAGGATGGGATATACGGTACCGCCTTGCCTCCCTGAATGGGAAGGCGCTCGGCCAGGGGGAGAGGGTTCTCTTCCACCTCCTGAATGCCAGTGCTACGGAAAATATACAGATAGCCCTTCCTAGCCATGAGTTCCTTATCCAGGCGATGGACGGGCATCGTGTTCCCAAGCCGACCAAAGTGGCCGTGCTCGATCTGGGTGTGGGAGAGCGAATCGACGCAATTGTGGAGATGACGGCCCCGGGTGTCTGGATACTCGGCTCTACCGACGAGGAAGTGCGCAGCATGGGCCTTGGCGTCGTGGTCGAGTACGCCGGGAGACAGGGCGATCCTGTTTGGACCGATGTGGTGGCCTCGGACTGGGACTACACACTCTTTGGCAACAAGGCAGTGGAACGTATTGCGGAGGAGATTGCCATTGCGCTACGCCGTCTGCCTTTGACAGAGGATGACACCGAGAGGTGGACGATGACGAGCCTTGTAAACGGGGAGGAAAGGAATTTTCCAACCGTTCTGCAGCAGGGCACCCCCTATCGTCTCTTCGCATCGCGAACGAGAGCAACCAATGGCATCCGATGCATCTCCATCGCCGAACTGACTTGTTTTCGCGGAAAGACGACAGCATGGTTGATGAAAGACACCATCGTCGTTCCACCGTACGACGAGGTGGAGGTGCTCTTGACCCCTCGGCAGATGGGCCTGCGCTCTTCCATTGCCACAACCAGATGCACATGGACGCCGGTCTTCGGACACTTTTCACCATAAACCCAACAACAGACCTACATCAGAGAAAGACCAAACGACAATGATGCATCGTGGTACGGCCTATGTGGAACTCCTCTTCGCAGCGCTTCTTTTAGCGGGACCGCTCGAAGCACAGACGGATAAACCAGAGCCACCGAAGATCCTAATCTCGGATGAGATCCTCCAGCAGATCCCTTCCAGGTATCGAGAAGAAGTGATCAAGCTTCATCTGACGGCGACCGCGGAAGATCAACAAAAGATTTTGAAGCAGTCCGCCATGTATCCGGATGCTCCGCTGGCACTTGCCCTGAAGGGTATGTCTGTCAATCCCGATGGCTTCGACTTCTTGTTACAACAGTTGATCCAAGAGGTCTCCGCTGAACTGCGTCTCCTCGTTCTCAAGTACGGGATCGAACCTCATGTTCGCTATGCCCGCGAAGGAGAACAGCGCAACAAGGTACGCGAGACATTGACACGTCTAGCACTTCAGGATGGCGATACGGGAGTATCGCTAGAGGCAATCCAAACTCTTCGCCGACTGGAATGGGGGCATTCCTCGCAACTTACTATCGAACGCGCCAAGAGGGCTCGCACAGAAGGCGATGTGGCCGGTGCGATGAAGCTGATGGAAGAAGGCGATAAGTGGGTGGAGTGGGATGGGCAGATGAATCTTCCCAACTTCATGCGAACTCCGCCACCTCTGTTTAATGTAACGCCCGAAGATAAGCCGATCCGCGTACTTGCTTTTGGGGATTTTGGCACCGGTTCGTCGCAGCAAGTTCAACTGGCCGCCGTGATGAAGGACTATCAAAAGAAGAACCCGTTCGACTTTGGGATCACTCTAGGCGATAACTTTTACCCAAACGGCGTATCCAGCCCCGATGATCCGCAGTGGAAGGCGAAGTGGGAAGACTTATACGGTCCCCTCGGATTCTTTTTCTATGCCACTCTTGGAAACCATGATTATCTTCGCGCGGACGGCCCTGCGGCGGAGATTCTCCACTCCCAGAAGAGCCCCTCCTGGAAGATGCCAGCAACTTACTACACCTATACGGCCGGGCCAGTTCAATTCTTCGCAATCGACACAATCGAGCTATCGGACTCCGCGATGCCTAACAAAGAGATGGCATGGCTTGACGCGGAGATCGCCAAGAGCAAAGCACGATGGAAGGTCGTCTATGGCCATTACCAGATCTACTCTGCAACGCATGGAGATGAACAGAATCTGATTCAGAGATTGTTACCGATCCTACGCAATCGGGTCGATATCTATTTATGCGGACATGATCATAATCTGCAGGAGTTGAAGCCTGAAGATGGCGTGCATTTCTTTGTAAGTGGCGGCGGCGGCGCGGGCGTATATCCCTTCCGCCAGCCCAACTATCCGCACGCCACCTTCAAGCAGGAGCAGTACGGATTCACCGTCCTCGATGCAAACAAGGATCAAATCAAGATGCAATTTATCGGTCTTCAGGGTGAAGAACTTTATTCCTCCATCATTCACAAGTAAATGACATTTTTCATGAACGGCTGAAGTAAGGAGTTTTTCGATGAACACAAATCGTAGACAGATCCTGAAGTTCGGCAGCCTTGGCCTCACTTCACTTAGCTCTGCAATATTCTTCGATGGGATGGCGGGTGCTCAAGAGCCACAGAAGTTAGAGGCATCCAATCTACTTATCCCAGGGCCACGCAAAGCATCTGAAACGAGTGATACGAAGCGGTTGCAGCGTGCAATCGATCAGGCCCATGAGCGCGGGGGTGGAACGGTGCATATCGCTGCGGGACGCTATGTCTCCGGCTCGCTACTATTGCGATCTAATGTCTCGCTGTGGCTGGCTAACGGTTCAATCCTCGCGATGAGCCCGGATGCTGCGGAGTTTCTACCAGCCGAGGTTCTCGGCTACGATCCCAAGGCGAATCTGGCTACTTCCGACTTTCATATCGCGCTCCTTGTAGGCGACGCCGTCGAGCACATTGCAGTCTTCGGTGAGGGCATCATCGAATGCGATCGGGGCAGGCGCGGCGGCGGACCTAAACCGATCGCCCTGAAGCGCTGCACGCACGTCAGTCTGCGAGGAATTACGATCCGAAATGCCCAGAACTACAACATTAGCATGTTGGGCTGTCAGTTCGTTGACATCGACGGCGTGTCGATTCAGAACGGCCACGCCGACGGGATTGATCCCGACTGCTGTCGCTATGTCCGTATCGCCAACTGCTTTGTCGAGTCCGTGGATGACAGTCTTTGCTTGAAAGCTAGCGGTGCGCTCGGCGAACGCGGTGCAACCGAGTATGTCACTGTGACCAACTGCGTTCTGCGGACGGCAAGCATCCACTTCAAGTGCGGCACGGAGAGCTGTGGTGATTTTCGCAACATCGCCATCTCGAACTGCGTCTTCGAGGGCGGAATGGGCATGAGACACGGCAACCCCGGTATTGCACTGTACACGGTAGATGGTGGGACTCTTGATGGTGTCGTAGCTTCCAATATTGTCATGCGTGATGTCGGAACACCTCTGGCGATCATTCGCGGCAATCGAGACCACTGTTCGCTCGGCAAAGGTCCTGGCCCCCTTAGCTCCATCCGTATCTCGAACATCATTGCCACTGGCGCGAGATTCACGAGCGTCATCGCGGGGTTGCCGGATGCCCCCGTCACCGATATTCAAATCAGCAAAGTTTCAATCATCATGGCCGTCTCCGCTGCGGGCCCTGAGACACTGCAGGGGATTCCTGAACAACCAACTGCTTACCCTCAACCTGTCATGTTCGGCGCTCTCCCTGCCTTTGGGTTGTTCCTGCGTCACGTTGCAAGCCTAGGACTGTCGAATGTGACATTCAAGGCACCTGCCCAGGAAGATCGTCCCGATATAGTGGCTGACGATGTCACAAACCTGCGACTGCGTGGGTACGAGAAGGAACTCGGTACGGCCGCAACACACTTATGGCTGAACAATGTCCGCGATTCGTGGCTTGAATGTCTTGCAATCCTGCCGATACCCGCTCATTCGTATCGAGTGAGTGGTGCGAGGACAAACAATCTCTTCTTTAACGGGCATGGCGTCCTCGATTGGAAGGAGCATCTCGCAATCGGCACCGATGTGCCGCATGGGAGCGTGCATACGTCGAGCTTTCATGAAACTACTCGTATCTAAATACGTTTGTGATAGCGGATTGCGTCCCACGGGCCATGTCATAACGACGTTATTCCAAATCGCTATCTCATATAAATAGAACAATTGGAGATACCTCAATGAGATCTAAATACTCGCTGTTCAAAGAACGAATATCTCTTTCGTTCGTAACGAAACATATGTCATCGGCAGTTACGCTGATAGTTCTTATTACTGCCCTTTCCTCCGCATTCGCGCAGAACTCGGGAACAATCGTAGGCACAGTCACGGATTCTTCCGGAGCCGTGATCTCTTCCGCCGAAGCAACAGCTATCGAAATATCGACAAATGTATCCCGAACTGTCGCAACGAATGCACAAGGGTACTATGTCATTTCCTCGTTGCGGCCCAATCAGTACAAGGTAATCGTTCATGCAGCAGGTTTCGCGGAGTTGATTCATTCCAACGTTGTCTTGCAGACTGATCAGACCTTGACGGTGAACGCAACACTTCAGATCAGCACATCAAGCAGTGCCATTACTATCGATGCCGCGCCATCTCAGGTGGATACCACTACAAGTACCTTAGGACAAGTAATTGACCAGGCCCGAATGGTGGAGCTGCCTTTGAATGGACGCAATGTGGCAACCCTGACAACTCTTGTCGCAGGTGCGGTCTCAGCCCCTAGCAATGGAGCTATTCAGTCATCGACCTTTGCCGCGGCGGTTACTGTTTCCACCAATGGGTCGCAGGCCACTTCAGGAAACTACCTATTGGACGGGGGCGACAATGTCGACCAATATACCAATGTCAATCAGCCTTTCCCGATGCCCGACTCGTTGCAAGAGTTTAGTGTTCAAACTAGTAGCTACGGCGCGCAGTTCGGAGGAAATTCAGGTGCTGTCGTCAATGTCGTCACCAAATCTGGAACGAATGCCTTCAAGGGAAGCGCATTTGAGTTTGTCCGAAACTCAGCTTTTAACGCTCGTAATTGGGCAGCAACGAGCCGCGACACGATAAAGAGAAATCAATTTGGAGGGACGCTGGGCGGACCGGTACGGATTCCCAGACTGTATAACGGCAAAGATCGAACCTTCTTCTTCTTTGGCTATCAGGCCACTATATTTCATAGTGCAAGTGCGAGCAGTAAGGCGTTTGTTCCTACAGCGGCCGATCTCAGCGGTGACTTCTCCGCAATGCTCAGTGCCAGCAACCCGAGCAATCCACTTGGAAAAGGGATACAACTCATTGATCCCGCATCGCCGATCGACCCTGTAACGAAACTACACGCACCTTTTCCAGGAAATATCATTTCACCTTCAAGATTTGACCCAGCGGCACTGGCCGTAGTCAAGTTGCTCCCAGCATCCACGAGCGTCAATGGGCTCACGAGTTATCTACAACCCAGCGCATCTCAAAATTATCGCGAAGAATTGATCAGGATCGATCACGTATTCTCCTCCAAAGATCATCTGTCTGGACGTTATTTCAGAGACACTTTCATCAATCCGGCCCTCTACACCTCCGGAAATGCCCTAACCTATAGGGATGGACAGCCAAATGTCTCCCAGAATCTCTTGGTCGATGAGACCCATATCTTCAGTACTGCGGTACTGAACGATGCTCACTTTACCTACTCCGAGGTAAATGGCTCACAGAATCCTCCTTCAAATGCACCAGACTATACAGACCTAGGTATTAATATGTATCAACCGGCGGGTATCCCAAAAGCCATTGAGAGTATTTCTATCTCGGGCCTATTTTCCTTCGGAGACCATCCCTATGGCGTCTTTGTCCGCCATAACTATATCGGGGGTGACGACATAAAATGGGTGCACGGACGCCATTCCTTCGACTTTGGTGGTCTGGTTCAGTATGCCCAATTGGATGTAACCAATAATTTTCGCCGATTTGGTGCCTTTAGTTTCTCCGGTGACGCCACTGGGTATGCTATGGCCGATTTCCTGCTAGGCAGTGTGCGTTCCTTTACACAGACTAGCGGACAGTATCAGAATGAACGGAACACACTATGGAGCCTGTACGTACAAGACGATTTTCACGCTACTTCTAGACTGACGCTGAATTTTGGCCTTCGCTATGACCCCTATCGGCCATGGAATGAGATTAAGGGCCGTATGGAGATGTTTAGCCCTTCTGCTTATAATGCTGGGCAGGTCTCCCAGGTCTATACCAATGCTCCTCCAGGACTTTTCTTTGTTGGCGATCGCGATTTTCCAAAGGGAGGGACAAATGGTGCTTCTCTTAACTTTGCTCCTCGAGTGGGTTTCGCCTACGATCTGACAGGAAACGCAAAGACTAGCGTCCGTGGTGGTTTTGGACTCTTCTACGATTCTCGCGGGATCTCTCAATTGACCCAGGCAATCGTCAGTCTAAATCCGTTCAGCCCAGGCATCTCTTTGACAACCCTGCAAGGCCCTTTCAGCAATCCTTATCTGGGCGTTGCACTACACCCGCCATTTACGCTTCCGGCTCCATCGAACTACGTATTTCCGACGGGCATCCAGGCGCTTACCTTTGATCCTTACAATGGATTTCACGTTCCTTTGAACTACAACTGGAATTTGACTGTAGAACGTCAACTACGCCCCAACTGGATGCTACGTACTTCTTATGTAGGTTCGCGTGGACTTCATCTTCGACGTGATATGAATTTAGCCCCAGGCATTTATGACCCGAATGGTGTTGCACCCTTCAACAATCCTAACGTCACAGTAACTTCACGGACAGCGTATTCTCCCAGTTTTTCTGGCATCGGTATGTTGACCCAATCAGGTGCCTCAAACTATGAGTCCTTCCAAGCTACATTGGAACGACGTCTGGCGCACTCTCTGACAGTTCTGGCTAGCTATACCTGGTCTAAATCCCTGGACGATATACCTCCCGGTCAGACGCTTCAGGCGGGAGGCGGTGGTGGCTTTAGTGAACCGCTTTACGTTCCTGGGTTTAGCCGGTTCGAATACGGTCCATCGCCCTTCGACCATACCCATAATTTTGTGGCTTCCTATGTGTGGCAGCTGCCGAAGTTTTCGGGAAGCCCCAGTTTCGTACGTGCGGTTGCTGGCAATTGGGGATGGAGCGGTATCTTTTCGGCGCAAACCGGAGATGCTATGACCATCTATGCCGGTACCGACGTGGCTGCTGTTGGAACAAGTGAGAGGGCGGTAATTGCCGGAACTCCTTATGGAGGAAAGGCCTGCACGAACCCCACCGTATCCTGTGCTAACTGGCTGAATCCAAGCTCATTTGCTCTTCCTTTATCGGCAACGAAAACTCCAGCTGCCCAATATGCGAATTATCCTTACAAGTATGGCAATGTAGGGAAGGGTTCTCTCCGGGGTCCTGGACATAGTAACTGGGACATGAGCTTGTACAAAAACATCGGGTTTACCGAACGCGCACATCTACAGTTTCGTGCCGAGGCTTTTAACACCTTCAACCATGTGCGATATGGGGATCCGGTCACTACAGTGAACTCGGGAGGATTCGGAAGTATTCTCAGCGCGGGTGATCCACGTATCGGGCAGTTGGGAATGAAGCTTATCTTCTAATCTAAAAGTGGATAGTCATCTTAATGTCAGTGACATAACGGAAAAGCATAATATTTATGTCACTGACATAAGAAACCTTTTCTTCTAGGCGCGTGGCCATCAAGTTTGATCCGAAGGATAGAGCATTCATATGAAACGCTTTCTGATGGGAAGTCTCGTTATACTGTGCAATATTGGATCTACGTATGCACAGGCGACGCATAGATTAGTCGATCCATTGCTACGTCAGCCTCTCCAGAGTTCTCCAGTTGTCGTAGATGAGCTACGGCATTTCATGCTGCAAAAAGTACCATCACTTATATTGCCCACCGATGCAAAACTGTGGAACACAGAAGCAGAGCGAATACGCACCCATGAGCTTTCCGTGCTGTATCACGGATGGCCACAGCAGTGGATCGATGCTTCACCAAGATTTGAAAAGGTCGGAGCAATAGAGAGACCAGGCTATCGCATTATCAAACTACGCTATGAGATAGTACCTGGGTTCTACTCGACGGCTTTGCTGTATGAACCAGAACATATGTCGGGGAGATTACCTGCAATCCTGAATGTGAACGGTCACGGCCCGGGGGGCAAGGCTGTGGAGCACAAACAGAAGCGCTGCATCAATCAGGCTCGGCGCGGGATTATTTCGCTCAGCCTAGAATGGTTGGATTTTGGCGAGCTTCAGTCGCCAGAGAACGGTCACAACTCCATCGCGCTGCTTGATCTTGCGGGGACCAATGGCGTGGGACTGTTTTATCTTGCCATGCGTCGCGGGCTCGACTACCTCTATGAGAGTCCGGAAGTGGATCGTTCCCGCATTGGGATCACTGGGCTGTCTGGTGGCGGATGGCAAACGATGTTGCTGAGTTCACTCGATACACGGATCGGCGCAGCTCTCCCCGTGGCGGGTTTTAGCTCGTTGACGACCGCGATCGAGCATCCTGAGTATGCCGGAGATGCGGAGCAAAATGGCGTCGATATGCGCCAAGTGGGCGACTATGCCCAATTGACAGCGCTCCGCGCTCCGAGGCCTACATTATTAATCTATAACGATATGGACGAGTGCTGCTTCAGGGCAGGCATCGTCAAGCAGGGTGTTTACTCCGATATAAAACCCTTCTTCAAGTTGTTGGGTAAGCCAGAGAATCTGCAGTGGTACGAGAATCAGGATCCGGGAACCCATAATTATCAAGTAGACAGCCGAGAAAAATCCTACCAATTTTTCAATTCATTCTTTCATCTCAAGCAATCGGATAAGGAAGAGCCCGATACCGACAGTGAAGTAAGAGACTATGCCGATCTCGTGGTGGGTCTGCCGAAGGACAATCTCACAATTATCGGGCTCGCCAGATCCTTCGCTGCATCGATTCACCATGAGATTCCTGCAGAGCCGGATAGGCAGTGGATGCAGTCACAACGGGCTCACTTGCGAGAAGTGACTCGTTATGCTCCCGTATCTGTGATCCGTGCATGGCCGGTCAGTACGACGCATGAAAAGGGCCTGGAAAGCCACGGCTATCGCTTTGAATTCAGCAATGGACTAAGTGCGACGGGCGTACTATTTCGATCGATAACTGCGCCTGAGAATGGGCATACCGCAGTTCTGATCTCAGACTCGGGCATGGCCTCGACCGCCGATGAGGTGGGCAATGACGTAGATCGAGGGCAGCGGGTGCTTGTACTGGATCCTTTGTTCTTTGGCGAGAATATCCCCGGTACGACGGAACATCCGTACATTTCCAATCTCGCTCAAATGTTGAATAGCATAGGCGAGCGTCCGTTAGGGCTGGAAGCAGCCCAGGTCGCAGCAGTAGTTCATTGGCTATCAGAGGGCCTGGATCATGGCAGTGCTACACCGCACTCCGGTGGGGCGGTTGCCAGCGTCTCTGTATCTCCTGTTCGGATTGCCACAATTGGTCCGCGTTCTGAAACAGTCGCGATGGTTGCGAGCTCGCTCAATCCTGAATTGTTTTCGGAGGTTGAAGCAAGAAAGTCTATCACCAGTTTAATTGATGTTTTTAATCATCCGCAAACCTATCGCGGAGCTCCGGAGTTGACATGTCTGGATCTGTATCATGACTTCGATTTCAGCACGCTGAAAGTCATCGCTTCACCTGTAAAGATCAATCTATCAGCCACTCCCCCTGTGCTTATCTTTTGGCGCTGAACACAAGTGTGCAAGCTGTAAGGACAATCTTAGGTTCGCGGTCATTCAACACTTCCGCTGGGAGGCCACGGGATCATCGCTTGCGTGCGGAGGTCAATTTACGCGCTCCCAGAGTCGAGAAGTTCATAGTGGATGTCACGCTGCACTCAAATGCCGGATTCACGCTTGTTTGTTTTCAATCCTTTTCCGGGATTTGACTGCATTATCGCTGCACTGAAATCCCGGACTGTTGCACATAAAACCCGGAGGAAGTTTTTGCTAAAGTTTGTCCGGGATATAAGTACAAAGACGACACTATCCTTTTTTGCTTGCATCGGTTTCTGCCCGGGATTTGCGTACAAACAGCTCGGCTAATTCCGGAAATTGAGTGCAGTATTTGGACCCAAAAGCGCATTTCCGGCATTTGAGTGCAGCGTGACAACGCGTAATCTTGGGCGAAGGTCTAGATGGAGACTTCGACGAGGAGATGCGGCGTACATCCTTGGGAATCGCGATTCGGAGAATGAGCCGGTCAAAGAGGCTCCCGAACGGGGCACATTCATCACGAACGACGATCCTCATTGCATCGTGATTTCGCCCGAACCGGATGGGGCTCTGGTGCAAATGGCGAGTTCTCCATTCGGATACAGTGTTATTTTGGGGAGCTTGGTACTGGGATGAGAAATGGGAAAGGAACGAAGGCAATGTTTGCGGGTCGGCACTTCGATCGT
>Ga0193743_1003531_pt1 | contig 10448 bp, 7 predicted proteins | sample L2c2metaG_FD_143038 | JGI IMG/M metagenome (GOLD analysis project Ga0193743, IMG submission 143038) | Soil microbial communities from a riparian zone of the East river system, Colorado, United States - L2c2 | ecosystem: Environmental > Terrestrial > Soil > Riparian zone | place: USA: East River...
CGAATTGCTTGCCGGCCTGTTCGGCGGCTGCCAGCCGACTGGGCGAGACGTCGGTGGCCTGCATCGACGGCGAGACGTCGATGATCAGCATCACGACCGCACGGTTGCGGGGGATACGCACATCACTGGTCGGGCCGGCCATCCCAATCGTCAGCAGCAGCAACGAACACACCAGCAGTATTGCCGCCAGGTGCCGCAGCCGGCTCGGCCGCTTGGGCGCGACGCTGTCCAGCAGCTCCATGTTGGCGAACCGCAGCACCCGCTTGTGCCGGGACAACTGGACGACGACGTAGAAGGCGGCGAGCCCGACAACGACGAGCAGAAACAGGAAATACCACTCGTGCGCGAAACCCGACAACGCAAACGGTCCCAACACCGGGACGGTCATCGCCGCCGCCACCGCGCCACCGCGACGATGATCAACCCGATGAGGCACAGTGCCAGCAGGATGGCGCTGCCCGTCATTGCCTCCGCGAAGGTATACACCGGCACACCCGCTGGTGCGGCGAATGCGGCCGCCAGGGCCGTGGCCGATGCCGGGATCGCCTGATCGACGCCCGCCATCAGGTTGCGGCCCAACTCGTGTCGGCGCACCGCTGCAATAGCGCGTGCATGCGGTCATGCCGCGATGCCGCGGGTCGGTAGTGCTCGGTCATATGGTCCCTCCAACGCCGGGCTAGCGTGACATGACCACGATACTTGCGCAACTAATTGACTTTTTGGGATCCGGGGCCTCTAATGGTCGAGGCGCAGGGTTCCTGCGTTGTTATCGAATGATGGAAGCGAGGTGAGCGGCACATGCCAGGCGACAGTATCGGCGCGCGCAGTTGGGCCGCCCTCGCGGATTCGGCCTCTCCGGCGTTGCGTTGATCTTGGTCTAAGCGGGCTGATCGGCAGGTGTGCCGGTCAACCCCACGACTGCCTGGCTAGTGGCGAGCACCCCGAAACTGACGGGAGGTTGCGGCATGTCCACAACGTTCTTCGACGATCGGCGTGACGGCCCGCAGGTGCGGCGGCGCGTCGATCCGTGGTGCCGGAATGAGGCGAACGCATGACCCTGTTGCGCTCTTACCCGTCACGCGATGCGCTGGACCGCCCGCCGAGCCGTGGCGTCGACATCGTGGTGTTCCTTGCCGCGGCCGTGCTGTTGGGGGTGATCGCGCGGGTCTCGTCCGGGATCGGCGTCCCGTTCGACGAGACTTCGGCGCCTGCGACGGTTTCGACCGATCCGAGCCAGCTGCCGTACTACGCGGCCCGCTCGCTGCTGAGGATGTTCGCCGCACTTGGTCTGTCGCTGCTGTTCACCTTCGTTTATGCCACCGCCGCGGCGCGACTGCGGCGTGCGCAGAAGGTGATGCTGCCGATTCTCGACATTCTCCAGTCGGTGCCGATCCTCGGGTTCCTCTCGGTGACGATCACCGGCTTCATCGCCCTGTTCCCCGGCTCAGCGCTCGGACTCGAATGCGCGTCGATCTTCGCGATCTTCACGTCGCAGGCCTGGAACATGACATTCGCCTTCTACCACAGCCTGTCCAGCCAGCCCCGTGAACTCGACGAGGCCGCGCGGAACCTGAGACTCTCACGCTGGCAACGGTTCTGGCGGGTCGACGTGCCGAGCGGCATGATCCCGCTGGTATGGAACGGCATGATGAGCTTCGGCGGCGGCTGGTTCTTCCTGGTCGCCTCGGAGGCGCTCAGCGTCAACAACCACCACTATGCGCTGCCCGGTATCGGTTCGTACGTCGCGACGGCGACTGCGGACGGCGATCTCGGCAAGGTGCTCATCGCGATCGCCGTGATGGTGGTCATGGTGGTCGGAGTGAACGTGTTGTTCTGGCGGCCGCTGACCGCATGGGCGGAGCGGTTTCGGGTCGAAGAGTCCGAGGCCACCGAGGCGCCTCGCAGCCTGGTGCTGAACCTGCTCCGCCGCTCGCACGTCCCGGCGCTGATGGGCCGGCTGTTTGGTTGGCTGGTGGCGCCGCTGGACCGGTTGATGGCGATGTTCGGACTGGCGGAACACCCACTGCGGACATCACCTGCGCGCCGCCGGGTCGGTGACGTCGTCTTCGCCTGCTTGGTCGTAATGGCGGTGAGCTACGGGGTGTTTCGGATCGGCGGCTACATCGATGCCACCGCAGGGTTCGGGGAGGTCGTCCATGCGCTCGGCCTGGGATTGGTCACGTTCGGTCGGGTGATCCTGCTGGTCGTCGTCGCGACGTTCATCTGGGTGCCGATCGGGGTGTGGATCGGCTTGAACCCCAAGGTATCGCGGCTGGCTCAACCCGTGGTGCAGGTGCTTGCCAGCTTCCCGGCGAACTTCCTGTTCCCGATTGCGACCGCCGTCCTGGTATCGACGGGGATCAGCCTGAATTGGGGCGGCATCGTCTTGATGAGCCTGGGGGCTCAGTGGTACATCCTGTTCAACGTCATCGCGGGGGCCAGTTCGATTCCCAACGACCTGCGTGAAGCTGCGGCCAATCTCCAGTTGCCCAGGGCGCTTTGGTGGCGCAGGCTGGTCCTGCCCGCGATCTTCCCCAGCTACGTGACCGGCGGCATCACCGCCGCCGGCGGGGCGTGGAACGCCTCCATCGTCGCCGAGGTCGTCAGCTACGGCTCTACGACCTTGGTGGCAACGGGGCTCGGCGCCTACATCTCCCAAGCGACGAGCGCCGGTGACTCGCCGCGGATCCTCATCGGCGTCCTGGTCATGAGCCTGTACGTCGTCAGCCTCAACCGCCTGTTCTGGCGGCGCCTATATGCACTCGCGCAGCGCCGCTACTCCCTCTGACCATTCCGGGTTCACCAAACACCAGGAGCGACACCATGACGACACCTTCCTCGACCGTCTCCGACACGGACGTTCTCATCGAGGTCGACGCGGTCTGCAAGAGCTTCCCCGGCGCCTCCGGCGATGACCTGCGCGTCCTCGACTCCATCGACCTGCAACTGCGGACCGGCGAGATCGTGGCCCTGTTGGGCAGATCCGGATCGGGCAAATCGACGTTGCTCCGGATCATCGCCGGGCTCATCCCGGCGACCACCGGCACCGTGCGTTACCGCGGTAGCGAGCTCAACGGTGCCAACCCGGGGGCAGCGCTGGTGTTCCAATCCTTCGCACTGATGCCATGGCTCACCGTCCAAGACAACGTCGAGCTCGGACTCACCGCGCGAGGGGTTGCGCCCGCGCAGCGCAGGGAGCGCGCGCTCGACGCGATCGACATGATCGGTCTGGACGGGTTCGAATCCGCCTACCCCAAGGAACTTTCGGGCGGCATGCGTCAACGCGTCGGATTCGCCAGGGCGCTCGTCCTCGAGCCCGATTTGCTGCTGATGGACGAACCGTTCTCGGCGCTCGACGTGCTGACCGCCGAGAACCTGCGTACCGAGCTGGTGAACCTATGGACAGGCGACAACTTCCCCACCAAGGCGATCTGCATCGTCACCCACAACATCGAGGAAGCCGTGCTGCTCGCCGACCGGGTCGTGGTGCTCGGCGCCAATCCGGGCCGGATTCTCACCGAAGTCCTCGTCGACCTCGAGCGCCCCCGCGACCGACGAGCTCCTACGTTCGAGGCGCTCGTCGATCAGCTCTATGGCCTACTCACCGGCCGGGAAACGGTTGAAGTCGTCGCGGAACACATTGCGGTCACGCCGATTACCCGGCCGTTGCCCGACGCCTCGGTCGGCGGCCTGGCCGGCCTCGTCGAGATCGTGCACGCCAACGACGGCCGGATGGGGCTCGCCGACCTGGCCGACGAACTGAACTTCGAGATCGATGACCTCCTGCCGCTGGTCGACGCGGCCGCCATGCTCGGCCTGGTCACCGTTGGTGACGGCGAACTCGCACTCACCGAGATCGGCGCCCAGTTCACCACCGCAGACATTCAGAGCAGCAAGAAGATCTTCGCCTACCAGACCCGCGGCCTAGCACCGCTGGTGCGCACCATCTGCAAGGCATTGACGGGTAGCGCCGACGGCACCTTGCGGGCCGGATTCTTCCTGGATCTGCTGCGGCATGGATTCTCCGCAGACGACGCCCGCCGCCAACTCGACATCGCCATCGACTGGGGCCGCTACGGCGAGTTGTACGACTACGACAGCTTGAGTGACGACATCACCGCGGACCCCGCGGCTGGCATCCATCCCGGGCCTTCGTCGACGGCGCGGGCCGCCACGTGACCCGCTTACAGCCAGTGGTTGCGCCGGAACGTGGTGTACAAGATCGTGCAGACGGTCAGCATCACGGCCAGCACCGCCGGATAACCCCACACCTGGTGCAGTTCGGGCATGTGGTCGAAGTTCATCCCGTAGATGCCGGCCAACGCGGTCGGCACCGCGGCGATCGCCACCCACGCCGAGATCTTGCGCATGTCGATGTTCTGTTGCATGGACACCTTGCCCACCGCCGCCTGCACCAGCGAGCTGAGCACCTCGTCGTAGCTGGCGATCCGGTCGGCGGCTTGCGTGTTGTGGTCGAGCACGTCGCGCATGTACCGCCTGACCTCCTTGGAGATCAGGTCGTTGTGGTCGGTCCCCATCCGCTGCAGCGCCAGCGTCAACGGGGCGACCGCCCGGCGCAGCTCGACGACCTCTCGCTTGAGCATGTAGATGTGCTCGATGTCGGTGACACTGTGCGGTGAGAAGACGTTCTCCTCCATCGCGTCGATGTCGGTTTCGACGAGATCGGTGACATCGAGGTAGGCGTCGACGACGTGATCGGCGATCGCGTGCATGACTGCGTAGGGGCCGAGCTTGCAGTTCGCGGGCGCGCCGTCCATCTGCTTGCGCACCCCGGCCAGGCCACCGTGATCACCGTGCCGGACGGTCACGACGAAGTCGGGCCCGACGAAGATCATGATCTCGCCGGTCTCCACGATCTCGCGGGCAAGGGCCACCGATTCGTGCTCCACGTAGTTCACGGTCTTGAGCACCAGGAACAAAGTTTGGTCGTAGCGCTCCAGCTTGGGTCGCTGGTGGGCGTGCACTGCGTCCTCCACGGCCAGTTCGTGCAGCCCGAAGACGTCGGCCACGGCCTGCATCTGGTGTTCGTCGGGCTCGTGCAGGCCGATCCATACGAACGCCGGGACGCCGTCCTGCTCGAGTTCGCGCACCTTGTTCAGGGCGGCGGCGTGGGTGTACTTGCCCGGCAGTCGGCTGCCGTCGGCGTAGACGCCGCAGTCGACCATCGCGCGTGCGACGGGCACGTGGATGGAATGGCTGTCGAGTACTGCGCCTCGGCGGGCGGTGGGCCGCAGCATCGACGGCTGCAGGGCGCGGAATGACGGCATGCGCAACCTCCCCTCGGCGGGCGAAGCAGCCCCGTCGGGGCCCGAATCGGAACGTTGAAATGGTACGCCCAAAGGCTGGCAAGGCTGTGCTTGTCGATCTATTCACGAGTGGGGAACCCGGCCGAGTGAGCGTTCGGAGTGAAGTACCCTGACGCCGTGTCTAACGGAACCATCGATTCCTCGCGCGAGCGCTCGTCAGCGGTGCGCACCCCCCAAGTCGTCATCGATGACGCCGAGATCTTCGCCGCCCACGAGGGTGGCAAGCTCACGGTCGAGCTGAAGGCACCGCTGGACAGCCAGCGGGCCCTGTCGATCGCCTACACGCCTGGGGTTGCCCAGGTCAGCCGTGCCATCGCGACCGACCACACGCTGGCCGCCAAATACACCTGGGCCAACCGGCTGGTCGCAGTGATCAGTGACGGCAGTGCGGTGCTCGGCCTTGGCGACATCGGCCCTGCGGCATCGCTGCCGGTGATGGAGGGCAAGAGCGCGCTGTTCAAGACCTTCGGCGGGCTGGACTCGATCCCGATCGTGCTCGCCACCAACGATCCCGATGAGATCGTCGAAACGATCGTGCGCCTGCGCCCCACGTTCGGCGCGGTGAACCTCGAGGACATCTCGGCGCCGCGCTGCTTCGAGATCGAGCGCCGCGTCATCGAGGCGCTGGACTGCCCGGTCATGCACGACGACCAGCACGGCACCGCCATCGTCGTGCTCGCCGCGCTGCTGGGCGCCACCAAGGCGCTCGACCGCGACATGCACACGTTGCGCATCGTCATCTCCGGCGCCGGAGCTGCGGGTATCGCGTGCGCAAACATCCTGCTGACCAAGGGGATCAGCGACATCACCGTGCTGGACTCGCAAGGCATCGTGCAGACCGGCCGCAACGACCTCAACCCCTTCAAGGCCGAGCTGGCGACCAGGACCAACCCGCGCGGCCTCACGGGTGGCATCGCCGAGGCGCTCGTTGGTGCCGACGTGTTCATGGGAGTGTCGGCAGGGTTGGTGCCGGAGGAGTTGATCGCGACGATGGCGCCGAACGGCATCGTGTTCGCGATGTCCAACCCTGACCCCGAGATTCATCCGGACGTGGCACGCAAGTACGCCGCCGTGGTGGCGACCGGCCGTAGCGACTTCCCGAACCAGATCAACAACGTGCTGGCCTTCCCGGGGGTGTTCCGCGGGGCGCTGGACGCCGGCGCCCGTCGCATCACCGAGGCGATGAAGGTGGCTGCGGCCGAGGCGATCTTCTCCGTCGTCGGCGACGACCTGGCCGTCGACCACATCGTGCCCAGCGCGCTGGACCCACGGGTCGGTCCGGCCGTGGCGGCCGCGGTGGCAGCGGCGTCGAAGGCCTGAGCCGCGCGATGCGCCGGCTGGCGGTCGCGCTCGTCGCGCTGCTCGTCGCCGGCTGCGGGGGCCAGGCAGGAGCGCCGTCGGTCGCGGTCGGCGCAGGCGATGATCCCGAATCGACGCTGCTGGCGCAGGTGTACGCGGCGGCGCTGCGGTACTACGGCAGCCCCGCGCACGTCGAGTCGAGTCCCGATCCGGTCGCCGATCTCGACACCGGCGACGTCACGGTGGTACCGGGATTCACCGGACGACTGCTGAAGCGGTTCGATCCCGATGCGACGGCGCGCGCCGACGAGCAGGTGTACCGGTCGATGATCTCGGCGCTGCCCGAGGGCGTCGCCGCCGGCGACTACACCCAGTCGGCCCAGGACAAGCCGGCGCCGGCGGTCACGGAAACGACGGCGCGCACCTGGGCCGGAACCGACGTGACGGCGCTGGTCCGCAGGTGCGGCGAGCTGAAGGTGGGCGCCGTCGCCGACGCAGCCGTCCCCGCCACGGTCGGCACCTGCCGCCTGGCCGCGGCGCGCGAGTTTCCCGACACGGCAACGCTGTTCGCGTCGCTGCGGGCGGGTCAGGTGAACGCCGCGTGGACGTCGACCGCGGCGCCGAACCTGCCCGACGACGCCGTGGTTTTGTCCGACCGCACGTCGCTGATCCGCGCGGAGAACGTGGTGCCGCTGTACCGGCGCAACGAGTTGACCGAGCAACAGGTGCTGGCGCTCAATCAGATCGCAGGCGAACTCGACACAGGGGCCCTGGCCGACATGCGGCGTCAGGTCGCCGAAGGCAAAGAACCCGGCGCGGTGGCGGGCGCCTGGCTGGACGCCCACCCGCTGGGCCACTAGCTCTCTTTGCGCGAGCATGCGTGTCTGTTGCACGACACGCCGTTGATCGTCGGCATTCCATGCACGCTCGCGGCCCGCGAGCGTCAGTGCACGGACGGCAGCGCCCTGGCGATCACCGACGAGAACAGGCGCTGGTAGCCCGATCCGGTGACGCGCACGATGAGGTCGAGGGCCTTGGCGTCGGGGCCGACCAGCACGCGCGCCTTGTTCTTGCGGACGGCGTCCAGAATGATCGTCGCGGCCTTCGCGGGCGTGGTGCCTGCCAGCTTCTTGTCGAAGGTCTGGGAGAGTTCCTTGATGTCGATGCCCTCGGCCGCGGTCATGTTTCGTGCGATCGCGGTCTTGACGCCGCCAGGATGCACCGTCGTGACCTTCACCGGATGCTTGGCCATCGCCATCTCCTGGCGTAGCGCCTCGGTGAAGCCGCGGACGGCGAACTTGGCCGCGTTGTAGGCCGCCTGACCGGGCACCGAGAAGATGCCGAAGATGCTCGACACGTTGACGACATGGCCGTCGCCGGACTCGATGAGGTGGGGCAGGAACGCCTTGGTGCCGTTGACGACGCCCCAGAAGTCGACGTCCATCACCCGCTCGATGTCCTTGTACTGGGTGACCTCGATGTCGCCGGTGTACGCGATGCCCGCGTTGTTGTAGATCTGGTTGACCTTGCCGAAGTGCTTCTTGACCGCGTCCGCGTAGAGCTCGAAGGCCTCGCGCTCGGTGACGTCCAGCCGGTCGACCTTGACCGGCGCGCCGATGGCCTTCAGGCGCTCCTCGGTCACGGCGAGGCCTTCGGTGTCGACGTCGCTGATCGCCACCTTGGCGCCCGAGCGCCCCAGCTCGGTGGCCAGCGCCTGCCCGATGCCCGACCCGGCGCCCGTGACCACCACTACCTTGCCGGCGAAGCCCTGCATGTGCACTCCCTCTTGTCAGTTGACTGGAGTCGAGGGTAACCGGTACCCGCGGTCCCACCTTCGGTGGCCTCGGCCGGCTTGTCCTTCGCGAGACTTCGCGCCGCCAGCGCGAGCGTGCGCGGATCGCTGCCGCGCGGCGGCGTGTCGTGAGACAGACACGCACGCTCGCGCCAAAACGGGGGGCGCCCGCAAAACGGGGGGCGCCGCCAACGGGCGGGCCTAGATCGGGGCGAAGGCCTCGTCGAGGATCTCCTGCTGTTCGACGGCGTGCACCTTCGAGCTGCCCGACGACGGCGCCGACATGGCCCGCCGGGAGATCCGCTTGATGCCGGTCAGCTTGTCCGGCAGCAGCTCGGGCATCGAGAGCCCGAACGTCGGCCACGCGCCCTGGTTGGCCGGTTCCTCCTGCACCCAGCGGAACTGCTCGGCATTCGGATACTCGTCGAGGGTGGCGCCGAGCCTCCGGTTCGGCAGCGGGTAGAGCTGCTCGACGCGCACGATGGCGACGTCGTCGCGGTTGTCCTTCGCCTTGCGGGCGGCCAGGTCGTAGTAGATCTTGCCGCTGGTCAGCAGGATCCGCTTCACCTTCGAGCGGTCGCCGTCGCCGTCCTCGTAGGTGGGTTCCTCGAGGATCGAGCGGAACTTCTGCTCGGTGAAGTCGCGAATGTCGCTGACGGCCGCCTTGAGGCGAAGCATCGACTTCGGGGTGAAGACGATCAGCGGGCGGTGAATCCCGTCCATGCCGTGCCGTCGCAACAGGTGGAAGTAGTTCGCAGGCGTCGACGGCATCGCGACGGTCATCGAGCCCTCGGCGCACACCTGCAGGAACCGCTCGATGCGGCCCGACGTGTGGTCGGGGCCCTGGCCTTCGTGGCCGTGGGGGAGTAGCAGCACGACGTCCGACAGCTGGCCCCATTTGGCCTCGCCGGAGCTGATGAACTCGTCGATGATCGACTGGGCCCCGTTGACGAAATCGCCGAACTGCGCTTCCCACAACACCATTGCGTCTTGGTTGCCCACGGAGTAGCCGTACTCGAAGCCCACTACCGCGTACTCGGACAACGCCGAGTCGTAGACCATGAACTTGCCACCGGTCGGCGTGCCGTCCTCTTTGAGAGTCAGCAATTCCAGCGGCGTGAACTCGGCGCCGGTCTTGCGGTCGATGATCACCGAATGTCGCTGCGTGAACGTGCCACGGCGGGTGTCCTGGCCGGACAACCTCACCAGCTTGCCCTCCGCCACCAGCGTGCCGAGCGCCAGCAATTCGCCGAAGGCCCAGTCCACCTTGCCCTCGTAGGCCATCTCGCGCCGCTTCTCCAGCACCGGCTTGACGCGGGGGTGCACGGTGAAGCCGTCGGGCACCGCCAGGTGCGCGTCGCCGATCCGAGCGAGTAGTGCCTTGTCCACGGCGGTGCTCAGCTTCGCGGGCAGCTGCTGATCGGACTCGACCGACTCGCTGGGCTCGATGTCGTGCTTCTCGACGTCGCGGACCTCGTTGAACACCCGCTCGAGCTGGCCCTGATAGTCGCGCAGGGCGTCCTCGGCCTCCTTCATCGAGATGTCGCCACGACCGATCAGCGCCTCGGTGTAGGTCTTGCGGACGCCGCGCTTGGTGTCGATGACGTCATACATGTACGGCTGCGTCATCGACGGGTCGTCACCCTCGTTGTGCCCGCGACGGCGGTAGCACAGCATGTCGATGATGACGTCCTTCTTGAACTGCTGACGGAAGTCCACCGCCAGCCTGGCCACCCACGAGGCGGCCTCGGGGTCGTCGCCGTTGACATGGAAGATCGGCGCCCCGACCATCTTCGCGACGTCCGTGCAGTACTCGCTGGAGCGCGAATCCTGCGGTGACGTGGTGAAGCCGATCTGATTGTTGACGACGATGTGGATGGTGCCGCCGGTGCGGTACCCGCGCAGCAGCGCGAGGTTCAGCGTCTCGGCCACCACGCCCTGCCCGGCGAACGCCGCGTCGCCGTGCAGCATCATCGGCACCACCGAGAAGCCGTCAGGGCCATCGCCCTTGTCGAGCAGATCCTGCTTGG
>Ga0193743_1003532_pt1 | contig 10445 bp, 13 predicted proteins | sample L2c2metaG_FD_143038 | JGI IMG/M metagenome (GOLD analysis project Ga0193743, IMG submission 143038) | Soil microbial communities from a riparian zone of the East river system, Colorado, United States - L2c2 | ecosystem: Environmental > Terrestrial > Soil > Riparian zone | place: USA: East River...
GCTATCTCCAACGTAGCTGACCGTTGCCGGCTGCGTCGAGGTGTCCAGCGTAAAGGGCTTCACCGAACCCTGGCTGCCACCGAACAACGATTGGCCCAGATAACTGGTATTCGCCAGGGAGAGAACCTGATCGCGAATGGCAGTCAGTTGTTGAACGATCACCCCGGTATTCGCTGCATTGAGCGTTCCATTGCTACCCTGCACGCCGAGTGTCAGCGCCGAGGTCAACTGGGTAACAATCTCACCCAGGGTGGAGTCTGCGACCTGCAACATGGCCACCTCACTCGAAGCTGTCTGTACGAAGCTGTCGTCACGAGAGATTGCGTTGCCCAGCAGCACGCTCTGCGCCACCGCAACCGGGTCGTCCTGCAACGACGAAACTCTCAAACCGCTGGATAGCTGCTGGATCAGACCGTCGGTCGCACTGCTCGACTGATTGACTGCCTGCGCAACGTTGTAGATATAAGTTGGATCCGCTCTCAAGCAACTCCTCCTGCCTCACGTTCACACTGTGTGCACATCTTCAAAATTCAGCCCATCTCAAAACTAAGTGACCGTCGTATCCACTCCCAGGTTGATAGCGCCCGCCATGATCGAATTGACTACCGAAAGCACCTTCGCCGCCGCCTGATAGGACCGTTGATACTGCGTCAGATTCGCTGCCTCCTCGTCCAGCGATACGCCGGAGAGCGAGTTGCGCTGTGTCGTGAGCTGCGTCAGTGTTGCCTGTTGCGCCTTATTGTCAGTTGTTGCACCCGCCGTTGCGGTCCCGATCTGACCCAGCAAGGCAGCGAAGAACCCGGACGCGGTCTGTCCACCGACGATGTTCGCCGTCTCAAGCCCAGCCATCAACAGAGCGTTCCCGTTGCCAGCCGATCCCTCTCCGGTCGCCGCCGCCGCGATCGCCTGCGGGTCAGTTGTCGTGACCTGGATCGACGCAGCAGCGCCGTTCGCGCTCGGTGGAAGGACAAGGAGCGCTTGGCCAGGGTTCCCATTGCCGTCGATCCCCTGAACGTTCTGCGCGTTCATCTGGGTTCCTATCGCATAGGCCAGATTGTCGAGTGCACTCGCGAACGTCGGCACCATCTGGTCCCGTGCCTCGAGCACACCACCCAACTCTCCTCCCGTAAGATCCTGGGTCACATCCTGGCCGCCTGTTCCCGCAAAGATGTGCGTCGTCCCAGACACCGACGCCGTACTCATCGCATAAGACTGGTTGCCACTGACCAGCAAGGCTCCATTGCTGGTCGTCAGCGTAATTCCATTGTTTTCTGTCGACATCTGATTCAGTCCGACATATTGGGACAGCTGGGTAATCGCCAGCTGTCTCTGATCTTCCAGAGCACCAGCATCTTGATTGGGGCTGATGCTGGCGATCTGCTGGTTCAAGGAGGAGATCGTAGCTGTGAGCGCATTCACCTGCCCAGCTATGGTGCCCACTTGCTCGTCAAGGCTGGAAGATACCTGTGCCAATTGGTTAGCGGAAGAGTTGAAAGCCGCTGTCAGAGCATTCGCCGCAGCCAGTACGTTTTGCCGTGTCGCTGTATCTGAGGGATTACTCCCTAGCTTGGACAAGGAACTGAAAAAGGAGTTCATCGCCGAACCAAGCGTCGTCGCACTCGCGGATGCAGCAGTGGAACTCAATCCGAAGATACTCTGTACTTGCTGCAAGGCCGATTCAAGCGCGCTGCTCTGAGCCTGAACCTGGGTTTGCTGCTGAACCCGTTGTTCAAGCACACGGTCCCGCTGTGAAACAGCGGCGCTTCCCGTGTTGCCCCCTGTGACATTGGTCGATCCGTTGATCGTCACCGCATCCACTGGTTGCCAGTTCACAACCTGGCGTGTGTATCCTAACGTATTCTGATTCGCGACATTATTCGCCGTCACATTCAACGCAGCCTGGTCTGCCATCAACGCTTGGCGGGCCATGTCCATCAGCGATGTTAGCGTACCCATTGGCTCCTCACGTTTCTATCGCGTAGACGAACGATCGCGCTGAGACTTTCTTCGCTGCTCTGAAGAAGAAGTTCTAGTACGCGCTTCTTCATTAAAATGGAATGATTGTTCTTCTCGTAGATAATCTTGGCTTCGGATATCGCCGCGCCACGCTCCTCGAGAACCTGAAGTCTGTCCAAATCCAGCACGGCGAGAGCATCGATAGTCTCATCGAGCAAGTCAGCTACAGTTTGACAGGTTCCCATCTTTAACCTAGTAGAGACTGAATCATCTTGTCCGCTACATCGGACGAAGATACGTTGTAGCTTCCCGAGGTAATTGCCTGCTGCAAAGCTACAACCTTGGCAGATCGCGTATCAGAAACCTCCAGGGCCTGCGCCATAAGGCCGCTGGCGGTACTCAAATTTGCCTGATCCGCACGTCCTGCAGCCGGGGTGGACGCTTCATTTTTCGCCTCATTAACTATTGCGGGCTTTGTCTCTGTTGGAGTAATTACACTCAGAGCCTGCTGCAGACTTCCGATTCCATTTGCATAACTCATCTTGTTCCTCCATCTACTTGAATGTATCGGCGTGTCTTCAGTAAACTTTAGTACCTAGGCACTCTATTTTCGGGGCTCTTCTCGTACTCTTGTGTAACCTGCCGAACAACATGGCTGGCAATTCCAAGTCCGCCTCTTTTTGAGAAAGCCTTTGCAACCGCTTCCGTTCCAAAGCTGCTGATCGTATCAGCGGCATTGTCGTTACTTTTCTCTCCATCCCAGCCATCCTGACCTAGTCGCATTGGCTTCAGCATCTCCTGCATTAACATCGACTCGAACTGTTGAGCAGCGTCCACCAGTTTGGAATGCTGTTTCTTTTCGACTTCATTGGAGATCTGATTTGGAATGTCCGTCGTAATCTTCATAGCACTTCGATTTCCGCCTCCAAAGCACCTGCCGACTTCATGGCCTGAAGGATGGAAATAACATCGCGGGCCGAAGCACCGATCGTCTGCAAGCTTCGGACTAGATCATCCACAGTTGCGCCCTGCTTGAGCTCAATCCGATTGACCGGTTTATCCTGTGCATTGACTCGTGTTTGCTGTGTCACTTGAGTCGTTCCGGACGAAAAGGCATTTGGCTGCGAAACGAGGAAATCACTGACCACATTCACTGCCAAGCCGCCGTGCAGAATAGATACAGGTTGCAAAACGACAGTTCCTCCTATGACGACTGTTCCTGTACGCTCATTGACAATCACCTTCGCTCGAGGATAGACGGGAACCTCAATCGACTCCACTCGTGCGAGAAGAGAAGGAATCTCCTCTCCATTCATGACCGACAAGTCAATGCGTCTACTATCGAGAACTCGAGCTGCAGGCCGACCTAGCTCATGATTGATAGCCTGTGCCATAGCCTCGGCGCTGCGAAAGTCAGCGTCATTTAACAATAACGAGAACTGATTCCGCCCCCCCAGATCCAGAGGGACACCGCGTTCCACCATAGCCCCAAACGGAATTCGTGCTGTGTTTGGATGGTTCAACTGTTTTATATTCCCATTCACGTTCACCGAGTATCCACCAACTACTAACGGACCCTGTGCCTGGGCGTAAATCTTTCCATCAGCTCCATAGAGAGGAGTCATCAGCAACAGACCACCCTCAAGGCTTCTCGCATCTCCAGCTGAAGAGGCCGTGATGTCTAGTTTCGTCCCTGGACGGGCAAACGGTGGCAATGTCGCCGACACAAATACTGCGGCAAGATTCTGTACGCGAATCGACGATGCGGGGACGCTTACCCCCATTCGGAGTAGTGTTGCCGCGAGCGTTTGTGTCGGAAAGCTCGTCTGCTGGCTATCTCCCGTGCCTTGCAGTCCCACCACGATGCCATATCCGACCAACTGGTTATCCCGAATACCCTCAATTGAAGCAACATCTTTGACGCGGGCCTGTCGCAATATCGGAAGAGGCGCATCCGATGCAAAGGCCGCCACACCCATTATTAGAAATCCGACGAGCACACAAGCACGTCCACCGTTCATGTTCCTCCCCGATGAGTTCTTTGTTATCAATCTACTGAAATAACCATGCATAGTTTCCCCACTAAAAGATCAAAACCCGTTGTAGAAGCCTGACCAGAGCATTAGGTCTGCGAGTGTAATCCGTGATGATTCCCTTTCCACGCACTTCCAGCTCGAGGCTGGATATTGCGGTCGAGAGTACCTGATTCTGTTGCGAGATATCCTCAGGACGAACCAAGCCACGCAGCATGATGGTTTGCGTCTGCTGGCTAAACTCAACCTCTCTTGCCGCTTCGATCACAAGCATTCCATTTGAAAGAACTTCAATCACCTGTCCTCCGAATGTTGTGCTGAGACTTGAGCTAGTAGCGCTAGTTCCCTGGGCGTTTAGTCCCGCAGAAGAGCTCTGATTGACCAAGTTCTGTAAAGCATTTCCTGAGTGCAACAAACCGAACAGGCTCGACACTTGAGAACTTGCGTTTGAAGCCCGAGAGTTTTTCACGGAGCCGTCTGTTGAGGCCGCTAAATTTTCAGAGACCACCACGGAGATCAAATCGTGGGGACGCATGGCACGTACGTCTGTTGTCATCCTTGCGAGACGGCCACTGTCCGTCCAGATAGATCCTGCTGCAGCTTGCACGCTGGAACTGTCTGCGTGTACCCGTTCCAAGTACGAAGCAAGGGAAGTCGAAGCTATATTGGGTCTGGGACCCTGCGTCTTCCGTTCTGTGGTCATTTGTGCATTCAGCGAAGACGCCACCAACAGCAGAAGGAGTCCTATCACCACACCTATAGCGAAGCGTCCTACGCTTGCACTGTTCGAAAGAGATCGGGAGTCCGGTGTCACGATGATCTGTGGCTTTCCTCCCCTCTCATATATCTTCGCAAATATCATCTTCATCAAACTCCTCACCGTTGCAGCTCAACATCAGCAGGCCCACGAATCACACCGATAAGTTGCTGCTCCACTGGGTTGGCTACTTGTACTAGCCGCACTCGTACGGATTTGCCCAGGCTGCCACTCTCCTCTGACACTGCGGCGGCTTCGATCCGCACATTGGCTTCCTGTCTCCAGAGCCGAACGATGTCGCCAGCGCGCACTAGCGCTGGCAATGCATGAGAGCTTTCTTCCAGTATCCGGTTATTACGTCGAGAAGATGCCGTATCCAGAGTTACGTCATCGGTTTCCCCGTGAGTCAGGATCGCGAACGTGGGCCGTTCTGGATGATTGCAATTGGCAATCGTCAGCCATTTCCGCCGCAGAATAGGATCCCATCTGTATTCCTGAACGCGATAATCTCCGCTGTTCTGATCCGATGAGAATGAAGCACCGGTTCGGACCGAACCAATAGCTGTGCTTGGATTACTCACGCAATCTCTTACTGCTGCATGAGCTGCTTCGATTACCGCTCCAAGTCCAATACAGCACAGTAGAAGTGGGATGGATGTATGAATATTCTTGATCATGAACCCTCTAGCGAATCATGTTGTTAATCTGGGAATACATGTCATCTGCTACATGAACGACCTTGGAGTTACTTTCATAGGCGCGTTGCGCCAGGATCATCTGCACAAACTCTGCAACGACATCGACATTTGAGTTTTCGAGATAGCCTTGTTGCAGTGTGCCGATGCCGCTGGCTCCTCCTGGTACGTCTGTGATGGCGTTGCCTGATGATCCTGTCTGTTCGAAGAGGTTGCCCCCCACAGAACTCAGCCCTCCGGGGTTGGCGAAGGTCGCTAGCTGGATTGTGCCTAGCTGCGCGGCGGCCGTCTGCCCCGGAATTGTCGCCGACACGACTCCGTACTGAGAGATGACGATGTCGGTTGCATTTGAGGGAATTGTGATCGCCGGCAACACTGTGTCACCATCCGCTGTAACGATCGTTCCCTGGTTGTTCAAGTGGAAGCTGCCGGCTCGGGTGTAGGCGATTGTCCCGTCAGGCTTCGATACCTGGAAGAAGCCGGAGCCTTTGATGGCAAGGTCGAACGTGTTGCCAGTCTGGTTGAAGTCTCCCTGTGTCATGATCATCTCGGTTGCAGACGACCTTGTTCCGAGGCCTATCTGCAGGCCTGCAGAGACTGTCTGCTGACTCTGCGCAGAGCCGGGAGTGATCATGTTCTGGTAGATCATGTCCTCGAACTGCAGTCTGCGCCGCCGGAATCCGGCTGTCGCCGAGTTGGCGAGGTTGTTCGCCACTGTGTCCAGGTTCGCCTGTTGCGCGCTCATTCCACTTGCTGCTGTATATAACGCTCGGATCATTCCAACTCCATTCTGCTGCGCGGGCTGCTATCAGACTCGCGGTAGTTCCTCTGTGGCTGTCTTGTCAAAGTCGTTGTTGAAGACACTCAGCGCCTTTTGCATCATCTCTGCCTGTCGTTGCACGAGGACTAGTTGCATCGTGCCGTGAATGGCATCCTCGTTCGCTCCTTCGATAGAACCCTGCTCGATGGAGGCGTTTGCGGCGATCGGCTTTGCGTCGCCTGCGGAGACTCGGTTTGTTCCCTCTGCGATGAGGGCTGACTTGTCTGCAAAATCGAAGACACCTACCTGCCCCACTATCATGCTTCCGTCTGGGGTGGAGACGGAGATGCTTCCATCTCCGGCTACGTGGATGCTGCCGGTGGGGATGGTGATGGGTTGCTGGTTTCTGTCCAGGACAGGCTCTCCCTGGCTGGTCTGGAGGACACCGGTGGAGGAGCGGGAGAAGGCTCCGTCCCTTGTGTAGCTGAGTCCGGTTTTGGTCTGGAGGGCGAAGAAGCCCTGGCCTTGGAGCGCCAGATCCAGAGGATTGCCGGTGGCTGCCAGTTGACCTTGACCGAGATCCAGGCGGTTTCCACCGAGGACCCCGAAGCCGTTTACGGACTGTCCGACCTGGGAGTCAGCTGGTGAGTCGCGGTCGAGGCCACCGGCGAAGATGCCGCGGAAGTAGTCTCGTTGCGCGCGATAGCCGTTGGTGCCGGAGTTCGCCACGTTGTTCGCTGCGGTATCGAGCGCCTGCGTGCGCGCCATGAGACCTGTGTATGCAGCATAGAGACCGCTATCCATGCACTGGCTTAAGCAGGTTTGTGGCCTAACCGTGGAGAGTGTTGGTTAGAAGATGTTAAGAACGAAGCTCACTCAAGCTTTCGGTGTGGAGGTCGATAGAGGCTGTAGACCACATTGACTACCGGAGGATGGGTTGCGAGCTCTAATTATTGATGATTCGGCAGTGATGAGGAAGGTAATCGAGAGGGCGTTGCGTCAGGCCGGCCTGGAGCTTACGGAGGTCTTGCAGGCTTCGAACGGCGAGGAGGCATTGCAGGCTCTCCGGAGTGACGGGGGGAGTGCCTCTCCGATCAGGTTGATTGTCAGCGATATCAATATGCCGGTGATGGACGGGTTGCAGTTCCTGGAGGCCCGGCGTGATGAGAAGCTGGCGGAGGGTGTTCCAGTTGTGATGATTACGACGGAGGGGAGTGAGCCCTTTGTGCTGCGTGCGATTGCTGCCGGGGCTCAGGGGTATATCTGCAAACCCTTTACGGCAGACCAGGTGAAGGCGCGGGTACTTCCACTGCTTCAGGTGGCGTGATGACCGCATATTGCTGGAAGTCTCCTGCGAGGGCTCATGCTTGGCAATGGTGGTGTTAGCGTGTCTGAAGAACGGATTGCGCGGCTCGATTCGGCTGTCTCCGAGGTCTTCGAGATGATGCTCGACAGGAGCTGTGGGCCCGTGGATGCTGAGATCGGCATCCACGAGCGGATCACGGCACGGATTCAGTTCTCGGGCGCAATCACCGGGGAATGCCTCGTGTACGCGAGCCAGACAGTGGCGCAGATTGCGGCGGAGGCGCTGCTGGGAACGGTCTCCGAGACCTGCGACCCTATGGTGGAGGACGCCGTGGGCGAGTTGTGCAACATGATCGCGGGTGGATGGAAGAGCAAGCTGGGGTCGAGCGAGGCTGTCTGCCTGATCTCGGTTCCTGCGGTGACACGCGATGGCACGCTCGGATTTAGAGATGAGTTTGGGACGAGCTATCACCGTTGCTATTCCTTTCAGGGAAATGTGTTCGGGGTTGCGTTGGCCTTCCAGTCGTAGTGGGGGGTACCCCCCCCGGGGGGGTACTGGTTCTAAAGCATTTATTATGTTATGTTTGCTGATTCTATGCCTTGTAAAGTCGTCTTATCAAAAGGGTTACGGGTAAATTCGTCTTTCTAAAGGATTTATGCGCCTTAACTGCAACAGCCCCGGTTTGACCGGGGCTGTTCTTAACTCGATATATTCAGTATAGCGAATTGGCGGAAACTAATCGGCAAACGTACGTTGTTCTCCTCTCATGGGTTAAGTGGGTCAGGAGCTTGACAATGTTTTTGGGTGGGTGGAAGAGAAGAGGTGGCGCTTGGCAGCGCGGCTTGTTGGACCAGGGTATTGGGGAGCAACGGAACAGAAAACTCGCTTAAGGATTCAGGTGACCTCGACAATCGAACCGGACGGGCTCCGGAGCCTGTCGTAACTGGGGAATGGCAATGATTCGCGAAGACTGGGCCACATCCCGCAACTCAAAGATTGGGGTCGACCCAATACCCATCAGGGACAATCTTCGCCTGTTTGCTGGCCGTGGCTGAAGAGGAGGGGGTATGGCAACGATTCACGACAAAATGGGCCATTTGCCCGCTGACCAACCTCGGGTGTTTGACGGCGAAACGAACGCTGGGCCACGGATGAAGGATGCGCGGTAAGGGTAAGAACTCTGCCGCGAGTGTCGCCATCCGGTTCCACTTCTAGATTTGGGAGGCGCGTTACCAGATGAAAACGTTCAAGACCCTGGCTGTGACTGTTGCTCTTTACGGTTGTGCGTCTTATTGTTCAGCGCAAAATCAACCATTCTCAGTAACAATCAGCGCAAAGACCACAACCTTTCAAGTTGGAAAAACCATACCAATTCTAGTCAGCACGAAGAACGTCTCAAATCAGACACTTCCTTTGCTTATCGGAAGTGACGATTTCAATGAGCAAGGGGGGTTCGAGGTCACGGTCAAGAATGCCGACGGGCAACCGCTGAGTAGGATCCAACTTTCGCCGGAGGAGAGAGAGAGGAGACCAAAGACTTGGTCAGGTGGAACCTTGCCCTTTGCTCCCGGCGACGAAAGTAAGCGGACGTTTTTCTTGAATGAGTTATTTGATCTCTCGGTTCCCGGGAAATATACCGTCAGTACTCGAAGAAAAGAAAAACTAACCAAAGGCTTCGAAAATTCAAATGTTCTTACGTTGACTATCACTCCCTAGCCGACCTCCTCCTTGGGCATGCATGTTTCTCATCTTCGTTAAAAAATTCCAACCAGATCAATCATGGGCCAGGCACTCAAAAAGGCGTCCCGCAATCGCAACTTGCCGATCTCCCGGCGCACAAGCGTACTATTTCTGACGTTTGGTGTGGTGACCCCCTTAAGCGAGTTTTCTGTTCCATTGCTCCCCAATACCCGACCACGTTTCTTTGTGAGGTTTCTAGCGGGTTGAGGGAGAAGAGACAACAGCAAGGGCGTGAAAGTCGGTTGTTGAAAAGAGTCGGACGGTTGTGGCGAGTGGAGTCCTTCGGGATCCTTCCCCTTCGACAAGCTCAGGGTCAGGATGACGGAAATGGTGGTGGCACTGAATTGACAATGGCAAGGGCTGGCTGGAAGAGGGTTGTGTTCTCACTCGTCGCGATGAAGCTGCGAGGCGCCCGATCTGTGTGGTGGTTAGAGTGTTTCTGTGGCCGTTTTTTGCCTGGTTCAGGGAGAACAGGCAATTGCGGAATACAAGGGTCTTCGGCCCGCAGTGCTGATGATCGGCCTGTGAACGCCTTCGCCAAGGAGCGAGCCAGACTGCTGGATTGCTGCGGATTCTTTATACTGGTTTTGGGACGGTATCGAGATGGTCGAGGGGCTCAGGTTTTTGTGGAATGCGACGCGTGGCGACCGGTTGCGGCCCTGGCGAAGTCCCTATTTGCGGTGGAGGCTTGAAACGTATTCAGGGAAGCGAGCGGAGACCGTGACTGCGCGCGATTTCTGGAATCTGTTCTGGGCAGAGAAGAGACAGGTGTTCCGGTTTCTTCGCTGGACGCGCGAGATCAAAGGTTACGCGGGAGCGGGCGAAGAGCATTGAGTGACCTATTCTTTCGGGAGCAAGCAAGCTGCCGAACTCCTATAAATGGCATCAACTAACTAGATATTTTGTGATAGGGAGTGAAACTAATGGGTGAACGTACGAAGTTGAAGGCGCAGGATGGCCATGAGTTGAGCGCATACGTTGCGCGTCCTGCTGGTGAACCGATCGGCGCGCTGGTTGTGATTCAAGAGATATTCGGTGTCAATGCCCACATTCGAGGCGTCGCTGATGGATATGCCCGGGATGGATTTCTTGTGGTTGCGCCTGCTCTTTTCGACCGTACCGAGCGCGACGTGGAGTTGAAGTATGAGGGTGAGGACGCCAAAAAGGCGTACGCCCTGATGGGGACGCTCAATCCCGA
>Ga0193743_1003533_pt1 | contig 10441 bp, 7 predicted proteins | sample L2c2metaG_FD_143038 | JGI IMG/M metagenome (GOLD analysis project Ga0193743, IMG submission 143038) | Soil microbial communities from a riparian zone of the East river system, Colorado, United States - L2c2 | ecosystem: Environmental > Terrestrial > Soil > Riparian zone | place: USA: East River...
TTCCGCTGGATCATCACGCTAGCGGCCGACTGTGTCGACCCGGTGGCGTCCCGCCCTCCACCCGAAGCGCCCGCCCGTCATGAAGATCTCCCGCCGCGGCCAGGTGCCGCCCTTCATCGTCATGGATGTGATGACCGCCGCCGCCGCGCGCGAGAAGACGCATGGCGACGTGCTGCATCTCGAGGTCGGCCAGCCCAGCACCCCGGCGCCGGCCGGCGTGCTGGCGGCGGCGCAGGCGGCGCTGCGCGACGACAGGATCGGCTACACCGTGGCGCTGGGCATCCCGCCGCTGCGCCAGACCATCGCCGACCATTACGGCCGGGCCTACGGCAGCGCGGTGGCGCCGCAGCAGGTGGTGGCCGCCTTCGACGTCGGCGACCGGGTGGCGCTGGCGGCGCCGGGCTACCCGGCCTACCGCAACATCCTCACGGCACTGGGCATCGAGGTGGTGGAGATCCCGGCCGGGCCGGAGACCCGCTATCAGCCGACGCCGGAGCTGCTGGAGAAGCATGGCGGCAAGCTGGACGGGCTGATCATCGCCAGCCCGGCGAACCCGACCGGCACCATGCTGTCGCCCGAGGCGCTGGCCGAGCTGACCGCCTATTGCGACTCGCGCTCGATCCGGCTGGTGTCGGACGAGATCTATCACGGCATCACCTACGGCATGGGCACGGCCACGGCGCTGCAGACCAGCGGCAGCGCCATCATCGTCAACAGCTTCTCGAAATACTATTCGATGACCGGCTGGCGCCTGGGCTGGCTGGTGCTGCCGGAGGACCTGCTGCGGCCGGTCGAATGCCTGGCCCAGAATTTCTACATCTCGCCGCCGACCCTGTCGCAATACGCGGCCGTGGCGGCCTTCGATTGCGGCGAGGAGCTGGACCGCAACGTCGCCCGCTACGCCCGCAACCGCAGCCTGCTGCTGGAAGCGCTGCCGCGCGCCGGCTTCGACCGGATGGCCCCGGCCGACGGCGCCTTCTACCTCTATGCCGAGATCGGCCATCTGACCAACGACAGCGTCGAGTTCTGCCGCCGCATGTTGGCGGAGACCGGGGTGGCGGCGACGCCGGGCGTCGATTTCGACCCGGTGCGCGGCCACGCGACCATGCGCTTCTCCTTCGCCGGCGCGACCGAGGAGATGGCCGAGGCGGCGGACCGGCTGCATCGCTGGCTGCGATAGATGGCAAGGGCGGCGCGGCGCCGGGCGTCCCGCTGGCGGCTGCCGCGCCTGCCTTTGCCACGGCTCGCCATGCCGGGCGCGCTCGGCCGCTGGTGGGGCCGTCGGCGCTGGTGGTCGAAGATCCTGTGGGGCCTGTTCGCCCTCCTGGTCCTGGCGCCGCTGGCGCTGACGGTCGTCTACCGCGTGCTGCCGGTGCCGGCGACGCCGCTGATGGTGCTGCGCCTGTTCGAGGGCGAGGGCTGGCACCGCGACTGGGTGGGCTGGAGCGAGATCGCGCCGGTGATGGCCAAGGCCGCGGTGGCGGCGGAGGACAACCTGTTCTGCCGGCATGACGGCTTCGACTGGGATTCGATGCAGCAGGCCTGGGACCGCTACCAGTCCGGCGTCGGCCGGCTGCGCGGCGGCAGCACCATCTCGAACCAGACGGCGAAGAACGTCTTCCTGTGGGACGGCCGCACCTTCATCCGCAAGGGCTTCGAGGCCTATCTGACGGTGATGATCGAGGCGCTGTGGCCGAAGCGCCGGATCATGGAGGTCTATCTCAACGTGGTCGAGCTCGGCCCCGGCATCTACGGGGTCGAGGCGGCGTCGCAGGCCTATTTCGGCAAGAGCGCGGCCCAGATTTCGGCCCGCGAGGCGTCGCTGCTGGCGGCGGTGCTGCCGAACCCGCGCGGCTGGTCGGCCGCCAAGCCGTCGCGCTACGTCGCCGGCCGCGCCGCCACCATCCAGCGCCGCATCGGCCAGCTCGGCGACCTGCTCGACTGCCTGTGATAAAGGGCTGCGGCGCGACGCCCGGGCCCATCGATGTCATGGAATGTGCCCGAGCCGTGCCGCTGCCGATGATCTCCAGCAGCGCCAAGAAGGCAGAGCGCCGACGACGCTCGGCCTTCCAGGCAAGCAAGATCCGTCTCCAAAGATCCTCTGCGCCGAGGAGTAGCACTGAGATCTTCCGGCTTCATCGCGATTCAACGGTGCAGAAAGGCGATATTTTGCTTCTACTCGTCAATTCGAGCGGGATTCACCAGTGGATCCTCGCTAACTGCCAAGTACCCTTCATACGTCTGGTCGATGACGTGACCTTTTACGATGAGATCGCTCAGAGTTCGATCCTTAAAAGGAGGGGTTGTGAGCTTCGTGTCGTGTGTATTGTCATAGGCGCCTGACACCAGGCCATAGATTGCTATGCCCTTTGGCGTCATAAATTGGAGGTCTTTATAGTCCGAACTGACGGATGCTCTCAAAAACGTCGTTTTGGTATCTGCATCGCTTGTGCGGTAGTGACATAGGTCTGAAAACCACTTTCCATTGTATGGGCCGCCACTCATCTTGACATTGAGATCTCGCCAGCCTTCAGCGGCATGTTTCCCAGTGCTGACATTGAAAAAATGGAATCCCTGGCAGTCCTGAATAACGACCTGTCCCTTTGTGGCATTCCATTGGCGTACATTCACTTCGATGATGGGGTCTTTGCCCCCAGAACGTCGGTCCAGCGTGAATAGATCGGCGATCGTCTTTCCATAGTAGACAGAACCGGAAGATTCTGGATAATCGCCCGACAGCGTGGTTTTTGTCAGGCATGTTTCCTGAAATTTATGATCCATAATGTTATAATAGTGTAACCCATCTTTGTTCAAAATTCCAAGGCTGAGATAATAGGAGGTATTTGTCTGAAAAACAAAGAACTTAAAATCCTTTCCTCCGGCATCTTTGTTAGTTGCAATTTTCTTCGAATCGTACCCATCAAACGGGCCGCCGATCAGCGGCTTCGTCAGAAACGCCCCGGGATCCCCCTCCTTGTCGCCTTGGACCGCCCAGTGGTCACCGCCGTGATACGGACGATAATAATAAATTGCCATGATAGTCCTCCTGTGAATCACGCCAATTTTTACTATATGTGGTGAGTCTTGATGTCGGGTCGTTCTTCCGACTTCGACTCTTGACTCATCAACGATCTCACAATTTGTCATGGAGTCAAATGATATTCGGATATTTGCCAAATGTATATTTATTATACGAGATTTATATTTATAAAAATACAAATAGAGAGGGAAATTTTTACTGATTTTCCATTTATTTATTCAAAATCTTTCTGATTTAGATTGATCGAGAGGCTGTCCAGGACGTCATGGTGAGCGCGCGATGCAGCGGATGAGGATTATGGCGGCGGCGTATAGGAAGGCCCTGGCGGACGCGATCGTCGCCCACGGATACCTTCAGAGATGCCGGTTTCGACAGATCCGGGCGAAGACGCGCCTGACGACCCATCGGCGCGGGTGGATGGCGAAGCCGAACAGGCCCAGACGCCCCAGATCAGGCTTTAGGACCGTCCCCGAAGCAGGGCGGCGCCACGATGTGGAAGCCGCGGGCCCCGGCCTCCGGCAGGCGGATGTCCAGCGGCGCCACCAGTTGGCCGGCGTGCAGCTCGCGCTCGACCAGCGGCCGCGGCACCAGGGCGATGCCCCGGCCCAGCAGCGCCGCCTCGATGGCGTGCAGGGTGCGGCTGAAGCGGACGCCGCGACGATCCGGGGCCGCATCGGCCAGCTCGGCGACTTGCTCGACTGCCTGGGTTGACAGGAATCCAGCGCGCCGAGATCTGTGAGCATGATCTTAAATTACGTCGAAAAATCACTTTGTTGCGCTGGCCGGCCGCCTTGTCGATAGTGGGTTCGTCGCGGTCGGCCGTCATATCGCGCCGGACCGCGCCGCTTCGATCTCGCTGCAGACGCTCATGCCCTGCGGGGCTGGGACGTCCCCCCGAACGATCGCAGCGTGCGGAAGGCCATGGTCCCATGGGCCCATTAAGTCCGGGGGCTTCGCGACCGATCGGCCTTTGACGGCAACGGCATTGATTGCGGCATTGATTTGAGGAGGCATTATGCAAACCCCATTTCCGCCCTTCGCCAGCCTGGCGCTGCACAAGGGAAACAGCCAGAATCTCCAGCTCATCGGTCTCGGGACCGACGGCAGCCTCTGTCTGCCGGCCTGGCAATCCCACGCATCGGGGACCTGGACGATCCAGCCGTCCAACCCGCTGTCATTCCAGCACGGGACGTTCTCGGCCCTGGCCCTGGGCACGGGCAACCATGGTTTCCTGCAGGTCCTCGCGTTGGGCGCGGACCGGCACATCTACCTGGCCGCATGGCAGGACGGATCGGGCGATTGGCGGCCGCCCTCCGCTGTCACCAGCGGGCCGCTCGGCGATCCGGCGCGGACCTATGCGGCGGTGACGACATGCCCCGGCAACAGCGGTTTCCTTCAGGTGTTCGGCCTGGGCACGGACGGCAAGATCTACCTGGTCGTCTGGCAGGACCAGAACGGCGACTGGCGTCCGCCATCTGCGGCCACCAGCGGGCCGCTCGGCGATCGGAGCTACTCCGCCATGATCGCGGCCAATGGCAACAGCGGTTACCTGCAGGTGATCGGGCTGGGCACCGACCAGCAGGTCTACCTTGTCGCCTGGCAGGACACGAAGGGCGACTGGCATCGCGACGGCCGCCTGCTTTCGAAGCCGGGGAAGATCTATTCGGCGGTGGTGGCGGCGAACGGCAACAGCGGCTACCTGCAGGTGCTGGCCCTGGGCACCGACCGGAAGGTCTACCTGGCCGCCTGGCAGGACGGGAAGGGCAAGTGGCGCGTCCCGGACACCTATGGCGGCCCGCTCGGCAATGAGAGCCGGCCCTATGTCGCGCTGGCCGCGGGCATGGGCGCCGACCGCAACCTCCAGGTCCTGTGCCTGGGCACGGACGGCAAGCTCTACCACCCGGCCTACCAGGACAAGTCGGGCGACTGGCATGCGCCATCGTCCGAGACCTACGGCCCGCTGGGTGACCCGGCGCCGAGCTACCGGGCCCTGATGCTGGGCAACGGCGACCAAGCCGGCAAGGATCATCCGGGGAACCTGCAGGTGGTCGGCCTCGGCGCCGGGGAGGTCAGCGACGACCTGGCCTATCTGGCCGCCTGGCAGAGTAGGGATGGCCATTGGCATGCGGGCAAGCCCCTGGGCAAGGTCCGGTCGCCGATCGTCAATTGGGAGGGCGCGACCGGGCAGAAGGTCGATGGCGGCTGCGTCGCCTTCGGGCGGTTCTGGGTGGCGCAAGGCAGCGCGGTCATCTCCTTCGACACGATCTCCGGCGTGCGCGGGCGGAAGCTGTTCCCCTTCCCCAACAACGCCAGCCCGCGGGCTATCCAGCCCTATGGCGGCAAGCTCGCGGTCGTCTGCGATGACGGCAACCTCTATATCGCCGACCCGGACACCGGCGCCGTCGCCTTCAAGGCTTCAGTGGGGATTCCCACCTGGATGGCGGCGCAGGAGGGGGCGGTGTTCGTCGCCGGCTTCGGCGGCGTGTCCCGGCTGGGGCCGGACGGCTCCGTTGCCGGGCCCTACGCACAGGGGATGCTCGCCGGGGACCCGGCGGTCGCCAACGGCGTCCTCTATGTGCCGACCGATTCCTCGACCTTCGGCTCGGGCGTCGACGCGCTCGACGCGGCGACGCTGGCCAAGCTGTGGTCGGCCGGCACGGACAGCAGGCCGGGGCCGGTCTTCTGCGACGGCTCCCGGCTGTGCTTCACCACCGAGCGCAAGTCGCTCTACGTCTATGACGTGGGCACCCGGTCGCCGGTCACGCCGCAGGGCAGGCCGATCGCGCTGGGCGCCGGGTCGGAGATCCAGCCGATCCTCAACAACGGCATCTGCTATGTCGCCTTCAGCGACGCGGTGCAGGCCGTCGAGGTGGCGACGGGCCGGCCGGGCCGGCGCTTCGCGCCGCTGAGCAATCCTCCCGAGGGCACGCCGATCCTGAACGAGAACGGCGTGCTGTTCTACGGTTCGATCGGTCCGATCTATGTGATCGACACCGCCTCCGCTTCGGCCGGGCTGGGGACCTACGGCGACGGCGCCTGGCCCTTCCTTGCGGCCTGGCAGGACGGCGCGCTGTTCTACGCCGACAGCAGCAGCGCCGCCGCCGTCCGGCTGGACGAGCTGGTCCACCAGTACTACGCCGAGACCAGCCTGATCCGGGACTTCGACTTCTCCCGGGGCGCGGGCGCGGCCACCTCGGCGCCGAACTTCCAGGTCGAGGTCGCGCTGTTCGACAAGGACGGGTCGCCGCGCGCCGGGCAATCCGTGCGCATCTCGGCGACCGCGCCGACGACGGTGGTCCATGACGGGCAGGCGACCCGGATCTCACCGACGGACTTCCTCGACGTCACGGTCGACGGTGCCGGGCGGTTCCGCGTCGCCGTTCCGGCCGGCTCGGCGGACCGCGGCGGCACGTTCCGGCAAGGGCTGACGGCCCCGGAGCTGCTGCTGACCTCGCCCTTCATGGATCCGAGGATGCGGTTCGTGATCCGCCCGCACGGGCAGCTGCAGCAGCAGCTGGCGACCATCACCCAGGACCAGCTGCACGGCGCCAAGGGCTATGACGAGCGGGCCGTCGTCAACGACGCGTACCGCAACGACGGCAAGGCCATGGCGAGCGCCACCAGCGCGATCAACCAGGTGTCCGGCATGGTCCACACCTCGATGGCCGATCCGCGCAAGCGCAGTGCCGGCAACATGTACTGCGACTCCGCCTGCGACATGGCGGTCGCCTGCTGCATGCCGGCCAGCGATCCGAGCAGCCGGGTGGTCTGCGACCAGTCCTTCTCCTTCGACCTGACGCTCGGCGCCTCGCATTTCCGGCTGCTGTCGTATGCGGAGGCGGGCGCCGCCGCGGCCGCGCTCGCCCCGGCGGCGACGCTGGGGGGCTGGGACGATTTCTGGGACGACATCAAGACCGGCGCGGCCAAGGTCACCAGCGCCGTCATCCAGGCCGTCGCCGACGGCGCCCAGGCGACGATCCACTTCGCGAAAGGCGCGGCCAACTACGTGATCGAAGGCGTGATCGGCGCGATCGAGCAGGCCACCCTGCTGGTGCAGGGGATCTTCAACACCATCGCCTCCGCCATCCACCGGGTGGTCGAGGCGGTCAGCTTCCTGTTCGACTGGACCGAGATCGTCGATCTGCACAACCGGATCCGCGACCAGGTGACCGCGACCTGGACCGCGCTGGGCACGGGCGCCAACGGGGTGTCCTACGCCGGCATCAAGGCTGCGCTGGACGAGCGGTTCAGGACGGCGAAGTCGGCTGCCGACGCGGCCTTCCAGGCGGCCAAGGCCAGCCTCGGCAATCAGACGTCGCTCGGCGCGCAGAAGGCGGCCTCGGGCCAGCCTAACGCGGCCGTCGGGTCGGGCCAGGACAACTGGCTGCTGGCCAAGCTGCAGGCCAATGTCATCGCGCCGGTCGCGCCCGGCCGTCCGGCCGCCGGCGCGGCGGTCGCCGCTGTCGCCTGGCCGGATTTCGATCCGGACGACACGGTCAAAGGCATCTTCGAACGGTTCCTGGACACCCTCGGCGACACCCTCAAGGGCGAGTTCGCGGCGACGATCGACCGGGTGCGGGAGGATCTCGATTTCCGCTCCAGCCCCGGCCTTCTCGCGCGGGGCCTGTCCGCGGTCATCGACATCGTGCAAGGCCTGCTGGATGCGGCCATCGGCGTCGGCAAGGCGGTCACCGACCTCCTGGTCGACCTGCTCGAGGCCCTGATCGGGGCGGTGATGGACTTCGTCACCCACGAGATCGAGATCCCCTACATCTCCGACCTCTATGAATGGGCCACCGGCAACAAGCTGACGCTGCTCGACCTGTTCGCCCTGATCATCGCCATCCCCGCCGGCTTCGCCATGAAGCTCCTCAGCCGGCAGCCGGCCTATGCCTCGGGCGTCTCGCCGCTGCCGCCGGCCGAGCTGGCGAGGCGGGGGCTGCCGGCGCGCGTCGGCAGGCCGCTGCCGGTGGGCTGGCCCACCATCGCGGCCGGGTGCGCACAGACGGTCTGGGGTTTCGTGTCGGGGGGCCTGGGCCTGTACGTTGTGGCGAAGGAGACATTCCCGCCCCCGACGTCGCTCACGCCGCTGGACGGGGTGCGCCTCGCCCTGACGCTGGCGGCGCTGGTCGCGGTGCGCGGCGCCTTCGGGGCCGCGATCGGGGTCCACCAGAACCACCCCGACCACCCCGACCTCCTGGCCTGGTCCATCTGGGCGGTGCCCACGCTCGTCCTGGTCGCCGATGTGGCGGCGATCGCCCTGGCCCCCCGACTGGCCAAGACGGGATTGCCCGACGCGATCGCGATCTATGGTGCGGTTGCCGGCTTTGCCGTGGCGGTGCTCGGGGCGATTCAGTTCCTGAATGGCGACAAGACCGAAGGCGATGGCCTGGCCCTCGGCTTCGCCCTGGCCGTTGGCCTTTCCCTGGTCTGCCGGGTCGTCGTGGTGTTTCCCGAACCAAAGGTCAAAGTCGTCGGCGTCGTCGCGGGCTCGGCCCTGCTCATCGGCTCGGGCGTCCTGGAGATCGCGCGGGGCGTTCTCGGGGGCGAACAGGAGGGTGAGCCGGCCGCTGTTCCGCGCAGGGTTGGTTCGCCGGGCTGAAACGGCTGGAGGGCCGGGCCCGCCGCGGGGTCACGCGGCGGGCCCGGCCGCCTCCGCCAGCAGCCACAGCCGCATCGCCGCGACCTTGCGGCTGTCCCAGGTCTCCGGCGGCGCCACGATGTGGAAGCCGCGGCCCCCGGCCTCTGGCAGGCGGATGTCCAGCGGCGCCACCAGCTGGCCGGCGCGCAGCTCGCGCTCGACCAGCGGCCGCGGCACCAGGGCGATGCCCTGGCCCAGCAGCGCCGCCTCGATGGCGTGCAGGGTGTGGCTGAAGCGGACGCCGCGCCGGGCCTCGGCCTCGTCGCGGCCGACGGCGCGGTACCATTCGGCCCACAGGAAATGGGAATCGTGCAGCAGCTTCACCCGGCCGCCGAGGTCGTCGAGGCCGATCGCGCCGGCGGCGTCGCACAGCGCCGGGCTGCACACCGCCACCGGGTCGGCCGGGAACAGCAGCTGCGACGCCAGGCCCGGGGCGATGCCGGTGCCGTAGCGCACCGCCAGATCGACGCCGTCGCGCTGGAAGTCGACCAGGTCGTTGGAGGCGGAGAGGCGGACGTCGATGCCGGGATGGCCGCGGGTGAAGCCGTCCAGCCGCGGCACCAGCCAGCGCGAGATGAAGCTGGGCGTGGTGCTGAGCGTCAGCACCTCGGCCTGGTGGGCGATCCGCGCCGCGGCGTCGGCGATCAGCCGGAACGCCTGCTCGACCGGCTGCAGCAGGGCTTCACCCGCCGCGGTCAGGGCCAGGCCGCGGGCCTGGCGTTCGAACAGCCGGGCGCCCAGCGCCTGCTCCAGCCCGCGCACCTGCTGCGCCACCGCGCTCTGCGTCACGTTCAGCACCTCCGCCGCGCCGCGAAAACTGCGGTGGCGGGCCGCGGCGCGGAAGGCGCGCAGGGCGTTGAGCGGCGGCAGCCCGTCGGCCAGCATGAAGTTTTCCTACAGCCAGGATGAAGAACTTCGCGTTTGTCTCCTCTCTCCCGCGGGCGCATCTGTCAAGGGCAACACAGAGGGAGCACCGGGATGAGCACGACCGATCGGGTGGCCATCGTCACCGCCGCCAGCAAGGGCATGGGTGCTGCGATCGCCCGGGAACTGGCGGGGCGCGGCTACAAGCTGGCGCTGTTCGCCACCTCCGACGCGGTGACTGCCTTGGCCGACGAACTCGGCGGCATCGCGGTGCGCGGCTCGGTGACCGAGCCGGCGGACCTGCAGCGCCTGGTCGACGCCACGCTCGGCCGCTGGGGCCGGATCGACGCGGTGGTCAACAACACCGGCCACCCGCCCAAGGGCGACATCCTGGCGATCCCGGATTCCGACTGGCATCTCGGCCTCGACCTGGTCCTGGTCAATGTCGTGCGGCTGGCGCGGCTGGTGACCCCGGCGATGGAGCAGGCGGGGAAGGGCGCGATCGTCAACATCTCGGCCTTCGGCGCGGTCCAGCCCGGCGCGGCCTATCCGATCTCCTCGGTGCTGCGGGCGGGGCTGTCGGCCTTCACCAAGCTCTATGCCGACCGCTACGCCGCGGCGGGCATCCGCATGAACAGCGTGCTGCCCGGCTTCATCGACAGCTACCCTGAAACACCGGAGCTGATCGCCCAGATCCCGACCCGGCGCTTCGGCACGGTCGAGGAGATCGCGGCCACCACCGCCTTCCTGCTGTCCGACGACGCCGGCTACATCACCGGCCAGAACCTGCTGGTCGATGGCGGGCTGGTGAAGGGGATCTGAGCAGGCCACCCGTGATGGCCGGGGTGAGCCCGGCCATCACGAGAAAGCTCAGGCGATGTCCGCCGAGACGATCT
>Ga0193743_1003534_pt1 | contig 10439 bp, 7 predicted proteins | sample L2c2metaG_FD_143038 | JGI IMG/M metagenome (GOLD analysis project Ga0193743, IMG submission 143038) | Soil microbial communities from a riparian zone of the East river system, Colorado, United States - L2c2 | ecosystem: Environmental > Terrestrial > Soil > Riparian zone | place: USA: East River...
CGGCATCCAGTTGGTTGTAGTCATATTGGGCGAGCTCCCCGGGTTGAGGTGAGCGGTTGACTACGGCGAAGACCCGATGCTGTAAGTCATCCTGAAAGACAAAGTTCATGTGGGCGTCAAAAATTCCAACCCAAGGGTCGCTATACGCGGAGCCAATCAGAATTGTGGAACCGTCTTTGAGGTCGTCCGGGCGTACATCGCGCGCATACCGGTACTGGATACGATCTGCATGTGCCCCTGCAAGCCGATAGAACCGTGTCAGGATGCCTACATCTGCAATGGCTGTATATCGGCGACCGCCGATATCTCTTGCAATCTCCATGGTTGTCCCCTGAGGTGGGGCAATCCGCATGCGGTAGTTCGCATTGAGATAGTCGGATAAGCCGACCTTCTGGCCGGTGACATCCTGCAGCGTCGCAAGGCTGGTATCGGAGCAGACTACCAGCGTGTGATGGCCGGAGCCAAAGAACGATCTCCAGAAAGGATGGGAGTCCGGTCCGGCAGGAGATGCGACCGCGGCGCGATGCGTAAGTGGCAGCATGACGAGGATGACGAGACATGCCAGACCCAGAGCAGTGGCAAGGATCCGAACAGTCCAGCGACCTTTGGTGTCTTGAGTCTGCCCTTCCTGGCTAACCGCTACCGGTTCGAGCGACACTGGCAGGACTTCGCCTTCCGTTAGGACGCCTTCGGGAGCGACCAAAGTACAGGGCCGCAACTCAAAGACGGGAATGTACGCACCTTTCGGGATCGTTAGTCGAATGGGCTCCTCTGCGCCCTCCTGACTAAAGTATTGTTCCAACCTCTGGCGCATTCGACTGGCGTGCGAACGTACGATGCCGTCAATGGATGGATCGTAGTCAGGGCGGCCAAAGAGGCGAGCCCCGATGTTGGTCTCGTTGATTTCATCCTTCCGTCCGGTCAGGGAGAGTTCGCAAATGTAAACCAGAAAGCTACATAATCGATCCGACTTGATGAAGGACGGCGACGCGACAATCCGTTCCACAAGGCCCCACCTAGGATCCTGTGCGAGAATCTCACTTTCGGTTTGAGCGATTGTATTGACCATGATTCCCGTAAAAGTTACGGACTTAGGATGAGTAAACAAGAGAGACATTAATAAGTCGTGAACGTCTTGGCGCGTCAATGGGCCCGAACATTCAACCGTTAAGCCCCCTCGAGCAAATCGGGCAACGAGGTAAATGCCCGTTTAACGGTGTGAGTGAATAGGCTGTAAATCATTCATATATTGATCTTTATAACGCTTAACGTCGGAGTTGCTGCGAATTGACTCCTCGCTTTCTCCAGCGAGTGGCTATGGTACCTCCATGCACACAACCTCAATGTGTCTCATGCATTGCCGATCCCAGATCGGCGAACGGGTGCCTTCCGGTGCGGAAGACGTCCTGAAGGATCATGCTCCGAGACGCGGAGGGTGCACTCTCTTGAGGGCCTTAGTAGGGTCCGACTGTTCCAGATTTGCAGCGGCCCTCGTTTTGGTCGTTGCACTAAAACCTCAGTCAGCATGGACAGAGCCGAAGCAGACCGCTATGCAGCCTTCCAAACGCACGCTGCAGGGAAAATTGATTGTGGGATATCAAGGATGGTTTGGATGTCCTGATAGCTCCCGCCAGCCCCCAGGCAAATGGGTTCACTGGATGAAGGATGGCGAAGCCACGATAGATATGTTGCCGGATACGACGGAGCTGACTCCCGCAGAGCGCTGTGCAACGCAATGGACAAACCGTGCTGGAGAGACCGTCGATGTCTATACGGCGCAGAATCCGATGACGGTCGATCGGCACTTCGCGTGGATGCAGGAGTACGGAATCGACGGCGCCGCTCTGCAGCGGTTCGCCACAGAGCTCGGACAACCGGAGCGAGAGGTCGAGATCGATCAGGTGTTGACCAACGTGGTCTCATCTGCGGAACGTCACGACCGCAGCTTCTTTGTGGAATACGACCTCACCGGCATACAGGATCGTCGTGGCATCGATCGCGTGATTGCCGATTGGTCCGTACTGGAAGCTCAGGGGATCGGTCAAAGTCGCGCTTATCAGAGGCATCGCGGTCATATCGTCGTGGGCGTCTTCGGACTGGGCTTCCCGGGCAGCAGGTACGCTAGCGCCGATCTGGCTGAAGCGCTAATCGATGGCTTGAGAAAGGCGAGCTTCGTTTACGGCGGAATCACTATTCTTGCGGGCGTGCCTACCGACTGGAGGACGTTGGGTGAGAAGGGGGCGCAGGCATCCGAATGGAGCAATGTCTATCGGTCGGTCGACGTAATCAGCCCCTGGACGGTCGGTCGCTACAACTCGCCGGAGACGATCGATAGATTTCGCCGTGACCGCCTCGAGCCGGATGTTTTGGAAGCCAAACGCATCGGGGTGGACTACATGCCGGTCATCTTTCCAGGATTCAGTTGGCACAATCTATGGACGACTCGCGGGGACGTTGGCCGACGTACGAATCAAATTCCGCGCGACTGCGGCCGATTTTACTGGCACCAGTTCTTCAACGCTGTCGATGCCGGCATCTCCACCTTTTCTTTCTTTAGATGACGATGGCTGTCGACTTCCATCGGATTGGTATCTTCGCGTCGCCGGCAGTGCAGCGTCTGTGCTTCACGGAACGGCCCCTAACAATTCCAGGCTCCCACTAACAATTCCGAGATAAGTGGGGAGGACGGATAGAGCTCTATCGGTTTTAGCCTACTGCGATCTATCGCTATCAAACATTGACTGATTCGAACGGAGACGAAATGCGAAACTATCGACAAGTATCCTGTCTCAAAAAACGCGAGCAGCTTGCACCTACACTTGCTCTGTCAAAATGCCCTGCCCGCTTTTTTGCAATCGCGTGCGTTGCTCTTTTGCTTCTATCATTTCTTGGCCTCAGCGGTGTTGCTGTAGCACAAAGCGTTGCTGCCCGCCTGATGGGGACAGTTAGCGATCCTTCAAGTGCTGTTATCGCCGGTGCCGACGTTACTACGACCAATAGCGGCACCGGTAAGACTCAAACCGTCCGCTCGGGTCGCCGAGGCGAATACGTCATATTTCCGCTGGAGCCGGGAACCTATCAAATTCGCGTCACAAAGGATGGTTTTCGCAGCATTTCCCTGCGCGATGTTGTCTTCGACGTGAACGATAGCGTCGTGCGGGACTTCCATCTTGCGGTGGGCAACTCATCGGACACCGTTACGGTGTCTGCGGAGTCCGCACCTCTAATGCCCCAGAATATCTCTGTGGAAAGTGTTATCACGACGAGGCAGTTGAATGCGCTGCCTCTGAATGGCCGCGACTTCAACCAACTGGTCCTGCTCACTCCTGGGGCAACCGATAACACTGTGGCGACCTCCGTCAGCCTTGACTTCGGTTCCTACTCTCTCAATGGAAATCGTGCTTTTTCGAATGAGTTCCTGATCGACGGCGTATCCAACATCAATCCCTTCCAAGGTAAGTCCGGATTACCGCTCTCGGTGGATGCTATTGCAGAGTTCAAAGTCATCTCGGGAACCCCGCCTGCCGAGTACGGCCATGCCGCCACAACCATTTCAGCCGTGACCAAGAGTGGCACGAATACGATTCATGGGGCCGCTTATGAGTACTACCGCGGCAACCAGTTGCTTGCGAACAATCCGTTCGATACGGTCTCCGGTAACGAAACCTTTCTGCGCAACCAGTTTGGCGGCGCCTTCGGCGGACCGGTTCGAATTCCTCATTATGATGGCAGGAACAAAACCTTCTTCTTTGCCAACTACGAAGGCAGCAGACAGACCGATACTGCTACCCGGGTCGATACGGTCCCCACTGCAGCCTTTTGGAGCGGCGATTTTTCTTCGCTGCTGACCCGAGGTATTCAACTCCACGATCCGTTCACGACCGGCAAACCGGTTATTGCAGGGAACAGGCTCGATCAGTACAAGGGCGGCTCGCTCATAACGAAGACGGCTGGAGCGCTCAAAGCCTTCTTTCCAAGCCCGAATCTACCGGGTCTTGCGAACAACCTCGTGCAGTTTCCGAATGAGTCTTCAAACGCAGATCAGTTTACGGTCCGCGTGGATGAGACACTTCCTCGTGGCCAGGTTCTGATGGCGCGCTTCAGCTATTCCAACTCGGGCGGTTTTTCGCCAAACCTGTTGGGAACCTCCGGCGTCGGACTTAGCGAGCCAGTAGATAGCCGCAATGGACAAGTCACCTGGACCGCGTCTATCCATAACAATCTCGTGAATGAATTGCGACTCGGAGGGATGAACTACTCTGACATCGTCACCTATTCGCCCGGAAATCTTCCCACAGTAGCATCACTCGGAATGCAAGGTTTTGAGCAAGGGAGTCTGGGTATACCACCGCTGCCCCGAATTACCTTTACCGGAAATGATGCTTTTACAACCATCAAGTACGGTCCAACCAACGGATATGGAGAAGCGGCTCTCTCCATGACGACGAATATCTTCACGGTTGCTGACTCTCTGTTGATTGTGAAAGGGAAGCATACCTTCAAAGTGGGCTTTGAGGGGCGCCGGGATTACTTCAACGTTCTGCAACAGACCAACGCGCGCGGGGCTCTTACCTTTACCGGATCTGCGACATCTGCGAACTCTTCAGGCTACTCTCTTGCGGACTTCCTCATGGGCTTGCCCTCTTCGACGCAGCAGGTGCCTATCAAGCCAAAGGCCCTGCTTACTGAAAACGAATATGCGGGCTATGGGCAAGACACCTGGCAGGTGACACCGCGGGTCATCGTCGATGCCGGGATTCGCTATGAGTACTCGCCAAGCCCAAGCGAAGTGAAGAACAAGCTTTCGATGTTCGATCCAAATCTTCCAGGTGGCGGCTTTGTTGTCGCCTGTAACAATGGACAGCTTCCCACGGGGTATTTTCTGCCGTCTGTGGTTTCCAAACTGAAAAATTCGAGCGGGAACTTCATCTTTCCCGTAGTGTGCGGCAGTGCCGTCGGATATAACGCCAACAATCTTGTTAGCACGGGCGCCAAAAATTGGGCGCCACGTATCGGATTTGCATGGGACCCCAGCGGCAAAGGCCTGTACTCCATCCACGCGGGCTATGGCATCGTCTACACTCGCTACCCGGTACAGTACTTCCTGCAAACCATGCTCGTGAACCCTCCTTTCGCCGGGCTGTTTCCCTATTCGCAAAAGATTACGAGTGGCAAAGCTGCTGTAACGCTCGACGCTCCCTTCGCGAGCAGCGGTACAGCGAGTGTGAGTCCGGTCGGCATCGACAGCAACTTCCAATTGCCAAACAACCAACAGTGGAACCTGACGGCGCAGCGCACACTTGGAATCAGCAACGTCGTCTCTCTGGCCTACGTCGGGAACAAAGGGACTCATCTATTCCGCTCCTACAATGTCAACCAGGCGGAGGTGAACTCCGTAACGGGTGTTGTAACGCAGCCGTACTCGAGCACCTTCGGCACGACTTCGATTCCGATTCGTCACAGCGATGGAAACTCGATCTATAACGCGATGATCCTGGAGTTTCGCCGGCGCACCACTCGCGGGCTCAGCCTGCAAGCGAACTGGACCCTGGCCAAGGCAATCGACGACGTAGGAACAAATGTGCAGACGGCAGCCCTCGATGTGCTGAGCCCCGGACGCGACCGTGCCAACAGTGACTACGCTCGCCGCCACGGAGTCAACGTAAATGCTATTTATCCTCTACCGCTTGGCAGAAATCGCGCGCTTGGCGCTTCCATGCCGGCCTGGGCCGACACAGTGGTCGGCGGCTGGAACGTCAGCGGCATCTGGCACTGGACCACTGGCCGCTATCTCACCGCAACCACGAACGCACTCGGCGGGCTCTCGACGAACCGGCCGGATGCGGTGCCTGGCGTCGATCCCAACCTCCCCTTTAGCCAGCGCAGCCGAAATCATTGGTTCAATCCGGCAGCATTTACCCAGCCGCCGCTTCTCGACCCTTCGACTGGACTGCCACGCTTCGGCAACGCTGGCCGCAATACGATCATTGGTCCAGGTACGAACGAAGCCGACTTTAGCCTGCGCAAAATCGTTCCTCTAAAAAGTGAACTGCGGAGGCTGTCAGTAGAGATGTCACTGTTCAACGCTTTCAATCACCCGAACTGGGGCGACCCGGACACGAACATCTCGAACACAAACACAGTCGGCATCGTCAGCACCATCAGCAAGCCGATGCGCGAAGCGCAGCTCGCCGTTCGACTCGATTTCTAACGATGCAGCCAGAAGATCCTCCAGTCTTTCCATCAGCAGGAGCAACTCGACACGACTTCAAAAGAGGCAAATAATTAATGAACTCATTTCATGTAACGCGAAGAAAATTCGTCCAGTACCTCTCCATGATCGCAGCCGCATCGCCTCTTCATGCCAAGTCAATAGATATGAGGGAAACGGCAACTCCGTCCTTCAACTTTATGTTCCTGGGTGATCTGCATTTTGACAAACTGATGCACCACGACATGAATTATCTGAAGGAGAAATACCCTAACGATATTCATCAGATTGAGAACTACTCCCGGATCACGCGAGAAAATCTGTCCTCCCTGATGCGCGCATCCAAGGAATGTGCCAACGAGACAGACGCGAAGTTCTATCTTCAGATTGGCGACTTTGTGGAGGGACTTTGCGGTTCCAAGGAACTGGCATCTGTACAGACGAACGAGTTGATCGAGTACATCGACCAACAGCAACTCCAGCGCCCGTTCCTTGCGATCAAAGGAAATCACGATATCACCGGCACGGGTGCCAAAGAGGTCTATCAAGAAGTTGTTTTGCCTTGGCAGGCTAGACAGCTAAAACGGCCTCAAACCTCAGCGAATAATGTGTATGTCCATAACAACGCTAGGTTCTTATTGTTTGATTGCTTCAATGAAGCAGAAGGCTTGAACTGGCTGAGGAGCGTGATCAAGGATCACAAGGCAGATGAGGTGCTGTTCTTTTGTACCCATATTCCCGTAGTTCCTTATGATGCCCGGTCTAACTGGCATATCTATGTGCATCCCGAGCAGCAACAGCAGCGAGAAGAATTGCTAAATATGCTGGCCGAGCACAAAGCAATTGTGTTAAGTGGCCACTTACACAAAACAAGCATTGTGACGCGCAGCACGCCGTCGGGAAATTTTGTTCAGGTGGGTCTCGGTAGCGTAATTCCTTCACTCAATTCTCCTATCAAAAACCACCTTAAAGGCCTCGATGCTTACGGGCCCGATCTGGTGAATCTTGAGCCGCAATTTGTGCCTTCCTCACTGAAGGCGCGAATCGAGATATTGGAACAAGAGAAGCCCTTCATTCGCCATTACGAATACGCTGATTTTTGCGGTTACGCCTCCGTCCATGTAAGCAAGCAGCGTGAAGTAACCCTATCCATTTTTGCCAATGCCGATAGCGATCCTTGGACGACGGTCAACCTCACTCAATTGCTCAAGGCATAAATGGCAACACGGTCACTTGGCTGCACCTTCCACTCCCTAAAATCAGGAGGTTTTGTTCACATGGTTCGTAAGGTCTATCTTCTTTGGATGTTCATCGCGTTTGGCACTTCGTTTGGATTTGCTCAGACGGCCCAAGTCTCTGGATTTATTTCTGATCCGGGTGGACAAAACGTGGTGGGAGCGAAGGTCACTATGACCGATCAGGCGACGCAAGTAGAGCTTAATGCAATCACGAATAGTAGCGGCCTCTATGCATTTACATTGCCCGCGAGTCGCTATCGGATAACGTCGGTACTTACGAACGAGACTTCACCAAGATTGTGTCTCCAGAGTTGGCGAAGGACATTGCCGACAGGCTTCAGCGTGGTGAGATTGTAGAGTTCCCGAACCGCTATGAACTGGAGCAGGTGAAGGGTGGGTTCGGTGGGAGATGGGATGATTAATTTGGGCGGGCTACCGGAGTAGTATTTCGTGCTGCCCTCCAGAGTGGTACGCTCTGGAAATGCGTGTCGATTTTGAGATCTTGTACGAAGGCGGAACTTACATGGGCTCGTATGACACGAAAGCTACCGCGACACCTAAAATCGAAGAGATCCTCACCATTCAAACAGATGGGAAACCCAGGAATGTGAAAGTCCTCTATGTGTGGCCAGCATTTCTCGTTGGAAATACTCCTCGGATGAAAATTGATTGCAGGGTCGTGTAACTCATGTGTGGCCGCTACTATCGCCGATCCGATAAGCAGCGCATCGCCGAGGCCTTCCATGTGGCCAAAGTTGATGACTTCGCTCTGCCGCCGTGGGACTACAACGTCGCGCCCACAACCTTCCAGCCGATCATCCGTAATAATCGAGACACAGGCGAGCGTGAGATGAAGCTGCTCCGCTGGGGGTTGGTCCCCTTCTTCACGAAAAGCATCGCAGACGTCAAAGGCCTATCCACGATCAATGCTCGTGGTGAGACCGTAGCCACATCACCCACCTATCGAGAGCCTTTCAAAAGACGCCGTTGCCTCATTCCCGCCTCCGGATTCTATGAGTGGAAACGAATTGACCCCAAGAATAAACAGCCGTACGCCTTCGATCTGAGCAACGGGAACCTGATGGCATTCGCGGCCTTGTGGGACGGTTGGAAAGATCCCGCAAACAATAAGTGGCTCCAGACGTTCACCATCATCACCACGGACGCTAACGAGTTGATGGCCTCCGTCCATAATCGTATGCCCGTCATCCTGCACCCTAGCGACTTTGACCGTTGGCTCTCGCGTGATGAAACAGATCGTCCTACTGTCGATCTACCGCGACCGTTTCCCAGCAGAAGAGATGGAGGCATTCGAGGTCAGCAAAAGATGTAGGAAATGTTCGCAACAACTCGCCAGAGCTTTTAAACAGTAAGTGATAGGCCATAACCATCGCCGTTACAGACGCCAATGGAGCGCTACTATGGCAACTCGGAGAGATAAAGTCAGCTAGCGACCAGCTGCCATGTCACGGTTCCGATGACAGCACGACAAACACGCATTACTGCTTAGACCGTTCTCGGGTCAGGATCGCTGTGTTGAAATCTTTTCCGGTCGGCAGCAGAAGAATGAGATTGTTCCCTTCAACCGCAGCCTTCACAGGATCACCAATAATCAATCCTTTGGAGTAGTCTTTGGTGTGCCGGTTTACCTTCTCACCCCGAACGATATAGACAATATCTGAAATCTGGACCGTAAATATTGCATGGCCCATAGGAACAGCCAGCGCCATATTCCCAAGGCCAGTACCAATAGCACCATCATTTTGCTTTGAGACGCTCAGGAGCTTTCCATCTTGGTAAACATGATCTTTGGCGAAGGCAGCAGCAGAGACCAGCAGCAGAACTAAGGCGAGGCTTTTCATGGTCCACGAAGGTTATCAGTCAGCGCTATAAACCGATATGCAACTTTCGTAGCGCAAAAGGCAAAGGCCCCCTCAAGACCACCCTGAGCCTAGAGAGTACGAGGAATGGTTGACACCCACCGAACGCCCACCGCTTCATCTGTTGTGCGTCCTGCCCTCAGAAGAGATGGATATCCGGCTGATGGAAACTCACAGTATGCAATTGCCATTGAATAGCGTTTAGGGTGCCAGAAGCCTTTTCTTCCAAGTGCAATGTTTATTTTTGCTGCTATCAATGTTTTTTATGCTTGACAGGGTTCCTCAGATTGGGTGTGAATCTGTGTTTACAGAAATAAGAAACACAAAGGAGTCTCACCCAATGAACAACTCAACTGCCTCTGGCCCTGGTTCTCTCATCCCCGAAAGCCTCAACTCTATAACCTTCAAAGCTCTAACTGACCGCATTGTCACCATTGCGGCTCACATGCAAAGCCTCATGGATAGGTCTGCTGCCCTTGAACAAGTTGCTCAGAACAAGCCTCTGAGCGTCAAGGAGCAGAAGGAATACATCAATCTGGGTACTGAGCTTGATAAGTATGAACTCCTCTTTGCAGCCATTGAGGACTAAGCTCGCAAACAAAAGGCCACACCTAACACAGAGTATGCAAATGGTGTGGGCTTTGCTACTCCGTGGTACGCTAGCATGCCTCACAAATACAGGAATTTAGAAGAGAGGATACTGTCTGGATCTCTCCGCCGGGACAAGAGCAGATCCTATACATGCTGTGTATCCATCCATCATCACCCGCAAATGTTGGTTCAAGAGTTGGAGGCAGTTTATTTAACGAGGAGCAACTGAAAGATGCTTTATCGAAAAACTTTCCCCCAGGACTAAACTCAGTTGAACAGATCAGCATCATGATCGATGGTGCCAAAACTGGATCTTATAGCTTACTCAGTAATGGCCCCATATCCCTTTCAAACGAAGCTGCACAATCTCTAGTCTCCTGAGTCATTGATTTCTCGTAGAAGTATGGGCTGAGTGAGCGGCGAGAGTGGCGGTGGCGAAGCGAGCGATGGAGGCCAGGATCTGGTCTGCAGATTTCGTCCAGCGAAAGGGTTGGGGTTGCTTATTGTGGGCAGCAATGA
>Ga0193743_1003536_pt1 | contig 10438 bp, 7 predicted proteins | sample L2c2metaG_FD_143038 | JGI IMG/M metagenome (GOLD analysis project Ga0193743, IMG submission 143038) | Soil microbial communities from a riparian zone of the East river system, Colorado, United States - L2c2 | ecosystem: Environmental > Terrestrial > Soil > Riparian zone | place: USA: East River...
CCGAGGCCGCGTCGGGAGTTGACTCGCTGGGATTGTGGCGATGCCCGGCAGCGTTGCCAAAGGAAGGCATGCCATGGCCGACGTGGCGGAGGCGTCATCGTTCTGGATCGACCGGGAGAATCTCTGTCTCCGGCGCAGCCGTGCCGGGGCCGAGGATGAGCGCGTCGCGCTGACGCCGAAGTCGTTCGACGTCCTGCGCTACCTGGCCGAGAACCCCGGCCGGCTGGTCACTCACGATGAGCTGCTGGAAGCGCTGTGGCCGGACGTGTACGTCCAGCCCGAGGTGCTGAAGAGCCATATCCTGGCCATCAGGGCGGCGCTGGGCGACACTATCTCCAACCCCCGCTTCATCGAGACGCAGCGGGGCAGAGGCTATCGCTTCATCGGGACGCTGAGAGGACCGCGATCCGCCGCCGGAAAGCCCGGCCCCGCTGTCGAGCTGGGCGTGTTCGCCGGCCGTGCCGAGGCTCTGGGAAGCCTTCTGGCGCTGCTCGATCGTGCGGCTGCAGGAGAGCCCCAGGCGGTGTTCATCAGCGGTGAGCCCGGCTTCGGCAAGACGACGCTGGTCGGGCAGTTCCTGGCCCGGGCCTCGACCCACGCCGATCCCGTCGTGGCACAGGGCCATTGCGTGGAGAACTTCGCAGGGGCCGAGCCCTATTACCCGATCTTCGAGGCGCTGTGCGAGCTCTCCAAGGACGCCGGCACCGGGGCCGTTCGGGCTCTCGAAGCCCTGGCACCCTCCTGGGCAGCCCAGATGCCGGCGCAGTTCTCCGCGGCCCAGCGGATGGCGCTCCAGCAACAGGCGATCGCCGGGGCGCCGAGCCGGATGGTGCGCGAGGCGTGCAGCCTGTTCGAGGCGCTGGCGACGGAGCGTCCGCTGATCCTGGTGCTGGAGGATCTGCACTGGGCCGACTTCGCGACCATCGACCTGATCTCGGCGCTGTGCCGGCGCCGGTCGTCCGTGAAGCTTCTGCTGGTTGCAACCTATCGGCCGGAGGACTTGACAGCGGCTCAGCGACCTTTGCGCCAGATGACGCATGATCTTGCCCTGCACAAGTTCTCCACCGAGATCGAGCTCGCCCCTCTGTCGGTGACCGCGATCACCGAGATCTTGTCGGGTGGCACCGGGGATGAGGCGAATTCTTCGGAGTTCGGCCAATTCATCAAAAAGCGCACCGGCGGCAATCCGTTGTTCATGCGGGTCGTGCTGGAGCATCTGCTTCAGCGTGGGGACGTCGAACGGACAGGGCTTGGCTGGCGCTCCCTTGCCCCTCTCAGCAAGTTGGCATCTGAGGCGCCCCCGACACTTGGGCGCGCGATCGAGACAGAGCTCGAGCGGATGACGGATATACAGCGACGAGTCCTTGATGTCGCATGCGTGGTCGGCGATCCCTTCGACTCTGCTTCGGCGGCGAGCGCCGCGGAGATGGACGAGCCATCGTTCGAGGCTGTCTGTGACGACCTTCCCTCTTGCGCGATACGCCCAGGCGAGTTGCTGAGGCTCCCAAGCGGGAAGCTTCTCCGCACTTACACATTCAGTCACGCGATCTACCGCCAGGTTCTCTATGATCGGATCGGGCAGACGCGTCGTGCGCAACTGCACCGCGCCGTCGGCGAGCGGTTGGAGGAGATCTATTCGCCGGACCAGCGCGACGAGGTGGCCACCCGGCTCGCACAGCATTTCGCCCTGGCCGGCGATTGGTCGCGGACGCTCGACTATCTGCGCTCCGCCCTGCGCATCGCGAACAGCCGCTTCGCCTGGCGCGACGCGTTGGCGATTCTAGACCAGGCCTTCGCGTTGGCGGCCAACCTGCCCGAGACCGCCCGGATTCCGGCGGAAATCGAGCTTCTGGAGCGACGTGCCACCATCCAGGCCGGCGTGGCACTTGATCCCAACGCCCGGGAAACTTACGCAGAGCTTGCGGCGAAGACTGGCCGCTATGGCGACATCGATGCACAGTGCCGGGCACTCCTCGGCCTGGCTTACAGCGTCAGCTGGTACGATCTCGTCTACAACCTTCAACTGCTCGATGAGGTGCTGGCGCTCTGCGAGCAACAAGCCGATCCGATCCAGCGCGACGTTACACGGATGGATGCCCATACGCGGCGGCTGTGGACATCTGGCTGGAACAAGGCGGAAGCCCGCGAATGCGAGGAAGCGCTGGCCCGGCTGAAGATCAGCGCCGACAACGTCACGATCGCGCGGGCAGAGATGAACTTCAGCATGCTGTGCCTGGTCTCAGCGCGCTATCGAGAGGTGAAGGATCTGGTGGACAGCAGCTACGGTCTGATCCGCGAGAGTCCTCGAGACATAATCGAAGAACTGGCCAACTCGGCCTGGATGCGTCTTGTCGGTGTGCCCTGGTCGATATTTTCGCTTGGGGAGTTCGGCACTGCGCTCGCGGGTATGGATGCCAGTATCGCCGCTTTCGAAAAAGGCGGCGATTCCTCCGCGGCCAGCTTCACTCAGGTCTTTCGCGGTGCCATGCTTTTCCACAGCATGGATTTCGAAGGTACCCTACGGGACTGCGGGCCTGTCGCCTCTCAACCGTACGAACACCACGCCGGTCCTGATGCTCAGACCATGCCTCTCAAGCGCAGAATCGCGCTGATCTATTGCGGCTTGGCCGAGATGGGCCTCGGCAACATTGTCGCCGCGCTTGAATATCTGCGTGTCGCAGAAGGCGAGATGGAGCGGCAGCCGGTGCATCTGGACTGGTATTGGCGCCTGGCGCTGGAGTGGGGAATGGTCGGTGCGCTCATCGCGAACGGCGATCACGCCGCGGCTCACGCGCGCGCACAACGCCTCTGCGACCGGGCCGCGCAAACCGACGAGCGGGCGTGGCAGGCCCTGGCATCGGAAGCGCGCTCCCGGGCAGCCTTGGCCTGCGGCGACGCATCGGAGGCAATGGCCGATGTCGCCAAGGCCCTGGCGGCCTGTGATGGTGTGGAGGTCCCGCTGGCCGAATGGCGGGTGCACGCGACCGGCGCAATGGTCTTCAAAGCGATCGGCGATGTCCGTCAGTCGGGAAAACACACCCGACTGGGCGCGGCCATCCGAAAACGCCTCGCCGGCACGCTGCCGGAAGGTGACCCTCTCCGTTCGAAGTTCGAGCGTCGCAGCGGAGCCCTCGCGGAGGACTGACAACGGCCCGGGCGTCGCCCGCCGTTCCCCCTGAGGAACGCGGCGAACTCCTCCAAAGGGGGGATAGGGCGAGCCGGGCCTCCGACACAATTTCTGGCGAGGGAGCTTCGACCCAAGCCGAAGGCCGCGTGCGTGGATCGGCATGGCGACTGTGCCGTGCCGGTTTGCTCAGAGATGGAACAAGTGCCGAATCCGCGCCGCCAGGCTGGGGGCCGATGCTGTGGCGGCGTGTCCTTGGCCCTGCGCCAGCCGATATCGCTCCGTGGCGGTCCGGCGGGCCAGGAGCGAGCCGAGCTCCTCGGCGATTGCGGGGCGGTCCCGCACCAGGGGCGCCAGACCCTCCTGCGTGATCTCGTAGACGACGACCAGCGTCAGGGCGTGGATGGTGCCGGGCTCGCCTTCGCCCGTCAGCAGGCCGCCTTCGCCGAAGAAGTCGCCGGGCGCCAGGCGTCGTAGTTCCGTCTCGCTGCCATGGTCCTGCCGGGCGACCGTGGCGACGCCGGTGCGGACGATCATCAGCGACGTCAGCACCGTTCCCTGTTCGACCACGGTCTCGCCGCTGCGGAAGGTGCGGCGGGTCATGGTCGAGGCAAGAGCTTCCTTCTCATCCTCGGTCAAGGTATCAAAAAGGGCGATAGCATCCAGTAGACGCTGCGGCGTGCTGCGGTGTTGGGTGGGCGCCTCTTCCGACTTCGCCGAGGCGGGCCCGGCACCGCCGGCTTCGGGCTGCGGGGAGAGGATCAATCCGGCCGCCTTGGCATGGCGGTAGATCAGGTCGAAGACCTCGCTCTTCGCCTTTCCGGTCGCCACGATGTCCGCCACTCGGAAGGACAGCTCCAACTCGACGGCGTTGGCGTCCAGCGCCGTCACCAGCACGGCCGGCTCCGGCTTGGACAGGATCGCGTCGCTGCTGAGGAGCACCGAGCGCATCACCTCCGCGATCGCGGACGGCATCGTGGTCGGCTGGAACCGGACCTTCAGCGTCACGCCATGGCTGCGCTCGGGGCTGCTCATATTGGTCAGCCGCGCCTTCGCCAGGTCGCTGTTGGGAACGATGATCAGGTCGTTGGCGCCGCTCAGCAGATGGGTCGCCCGCCAGTTGGTCTCCACCACCCGGCCCTCGATGCCGCTGCTCAGCACCAGCCAGTCGCCGATGCCATAGGGCCGGCTGAGGTTGAGCGCGACACCCGAGAACACGTCGCTCAACGTGCTCTGCATCGCCAGGCCGAGGATAATGGCGAAGACGCCTGAGGTTGCGATCAGCGTCCCGACCGGAGCGTTGAAGACATAGGCGATGACCGAGAGGATCGCGCTGACATAGATGATGCCGACGATGAGGTCCTGCAGCAGTCGTCCTTCGCGGGGCTGCTGCTCGAGGATCAGGAAGACACGGACGATGCTGATCAGGGACCAGGCGGCGTTGGTCCACCAGACCACCTTGGCCAGGCCGACGAAGACGCGCTGCAGGTAGGATGCGGTCGCCGGCCCCGGCTGGTAGGGCACGATGTCGTGGTAGAGGAGCAGGGCGGTCAGCGCCGCGAAGAAGGCGAGCTGTCCGACCAGCCGTCGGGTGGGATGATGGCGCAGCAGGACGCGCGTCACCAGGGCCCCGACGACGGCAAGCACGCCTGTCTGGACGAAGGGGTCGCCGATCGCGCCGAGGATGTCGCCGAGGTTCAGCATCGGACCGGCGATCGTTCCCGATGCGCTGGTATGGGGGCGGCGGCCGGGTGGGCGATGGGGCCGAGGGTCATCATGACGTGCCGGGAAGCCAGACGGTCATTCCGGGCTCCAGGCCTTCAGCGCCGCCATTGGGATCGAGCCGAAGCCGGAAGGCGTTGAGGTCGTGGTCGCCGACGGCGCGGGCGGCACGCCAGGTTGCAAATTCGCCGAGGGGGCGCAGCTCGGTCACGCGGGCGTCGATCTGGCGCCCGTCCGGTGCCGTCAGGGCCACGACGCCGCCCAGGGTCATGCCGGGAAGGGCGTCCTCGCGCAGGGTGAAGGCGAACCAGCGCTCGCCGGCGGCCTCCAGGGTCAGCACCGGCTTCCCAGGGCCGATGATCTCGCCCGGCTCGGCGACGCGGATGCCGATGGTGCCGTCCACCGGGGCGGTCAGCCGGGTCTTGTCCAGCTGGGCCTGGAGATCGGCCACCGTCGCCTCCGCGAGCGTCACCTTGGCGTCCGCCAGGGCGCGTTCCTCCGCGGTGGGGCCGGCCTTCGCCGCCGCGACCTGCGCCTGCTTGAGATCGAGATCGGCCTGCGCCTTGGCCAGCGAGGCCGTGCTCTCGTCCAGCTTCTGGCGGCTGGTGAAGCTCTTCGCCGCCAGCGCCACGGCCCGTGCGTTCTCCTGCTGCGCCAGCTGAAGGTTGGCCTGCGCCGTCTCCACCGCCTGGGCGGTGATCGCCTGCTGCTCGGCCCGGACGCCGGAATAGACATTGTCCCGGTCGGCCCTGGCGCTGGCGGCGGCCGCCTTCGCCTCCTCGACCGCCGCGGCCAGGTTGGGATTGTCGAGGACGGCCAACAGGTCGCCCTTGCGGACATGCTGGCCCGGGCTGACGGCGACCGAGGCGAGGCGCCCGGTCGTGTCGGGGGCGATGCGGATCTCCGTCTGCCGGACCATGCCGGCGATCGGCGGGGCCGGGCGCTCCCCGCGCCAGGCGATCGCCGCGGCCACGCCGCCGATCACCACCACGGCCGACAGCCCCATCGCCAGGCGCTTCAGTCTAGCGTGCATCCGGTGCCCTCCCTGCCGTGGCGATGCGGGCGGCCGCGATGGCCAGGACCGCGTAGACGCCGGCCAGGATCCACAGCCTCGCCCAGTCCCGCGAAACATCGGCCAGCGTCGCCCCCATCTGGTTGACGCGCACCAGGCCGTCGATCCCCGACGTGCTGGGGAAGATGACGCTGGCGGCCCGCAGCGCCGGCGGGATCGCCTCCGTCGGCCAAGCCACCCCGACCAGGAAGAAGAGCGGCAGGCTGATGCCGATGAACAGCAGAACGGCGGTCTCGCGCCGGCGGAACCAGCTGCCGACGAACTGGCCGAGGAAGCTGACCGACAGGATGAACGGAATGGCCAGCACCAGGAGATCGAGCACGCGGCTGCTCGCGGTGAAGCCGTAGAGCCGCGGCAGGACGATGAGATAGAGCGCGAACCCCGGCAGCGCGAGGAGGAGATGGGCGAGGCCCTGGCCGATGACGGCCGTCGCCGCGCCCCGGCGGCGCCGGGCGTTCTGGCCGCCGCCCTCGAAGGCGACACCGCCCAGCGTCGCCGAGCCCATCAGCAGCGTCTGCTGCAGGATCAGCATGAAGGCGGCTGGGACGACGTAGCTGGCATAGCCGCCGGTGGGGTTGAACAGCGGCTGGTTCAGGATCTCGACCGGCGAACTGCGCGCCAGGGCGGCACGGTAAAGGCTGCCGTCGGGCCGGGCGCTGCGCGCGACCAGGTCCGCCGTGACCGCCCCGGTCCCCTCCAGGATGCCCTGCAGCGTCCGGTTGTAGAGCAGGAAGTATGCGGAATCGACGAAGGCGGGCAGCCTGGCCCGGTTGCCCTTCAACACCTCGCGCTCGGTGCCGGCCGGGATGCCGAGGATGCCGAACACCTCGCGCCGGGCGAGCGCGGCCTGCGCCTCGGCCAGGGTGGTCGGCCGCGCCGCGACGGTGATGGCCTCATCGGCATTGAGCGCTTGGATGATCGTGCGGCTGAGATCGGTGCCGTCGTCATCGACCACGGCGATCGGGATGCTGCGGACCAGCTGGCCCAGATAGGGCTGCGGGTAGAAGACGCCGTAGAGGATCGGCGCCAGCACGATCAGCCCGAACACGCCGCGGTCGCGGAGGACGCGGTGGTATTCAGCGGCGAAGGCCCCGGCCAGGCCGATCCGGTCCGGGCCGCCCGGTTCGTGCGGTTCCTCCGCGGCCGGCGCCGGGTTGCGGGCGACGGCCCGCAGCCGCAGCCAGGCGAGGCCGAAATACACCGCGGCCAGCCCGGCCAGCACGATGAAGGGCCGGGCCGAATCGCCGGCCGGCACGCCGCGCGCCGCCTGGTCGAACAGGATTTGGATGTACCAGCGCAGCGGCAGCAGCGCGCCCCAGCCCTGGGCGAAGCCGTTCATCGCCAACGCCGGGAAGCCGACCCCGGCGAAGCCGAAGGCCGGCGAACAGACGATGCCGGTCAGGCTGAGGCCGAGGGCCAGGTTCCGCACCAGCAGCTGGAACAGGGCCCCGACCGACAGATAGGCCGCGACCAGCAGGCAGGCGGACGCACCAACGATGATCGGGTCGCCGCGGAACGGGATCCGATAGAGGCCGTGGATGATGCCGAGGCCGACCGCCATCATCACCAGGAAGATGCCGAAATAGGGCAGCAGCTTGCCGACCAGGGCGGTCAGCGGCCGGCCGCCGGACGCGGCCAGCCACTCCCGCACGCTGCGCGAGCGGAACTCCGAGCCGACGGCATAGCCGCCGGCGATGGCGGTGATGACATGCAGCACCATCGGCAGGATCGCCCGCAGCAGGAACTGGGCGTAGTTCAGGGCGGGGTTGGTCAGGACATACTGCTCGACGACCAGCGGGCCCGGCGTGAAGGCCGGGCTGGGCGGCCCGGCCGGCAGGTCGGCGACGGCGGCCGAGACGGCGGCCTGCAGGGCGCTGGAGGCGACGTTGCCCGGCGTGAAGTACTGCTTGTTGTAGAAGATCACGACCTGCGGCCGCCGCCCGGCCATGATGTCGCGTTCGAGGTCCCGCGGGATGTAGACCGCGGCCAGGGCGTCGCCGGACCGGATGGCGTGCATCGCCCCGCTCAGGTCGTCGGACCGCCGGGCCACGGTGACGCCGGGCGCGGAGTTGATCGCCTGCGCGAAGGTCATCGAGGTCTGCGACCGGTCCTGGTCGACGACATCGACCCGCAGGTCGCGGACCACCGCGTTGCTGAAGGTCGCGCCCAGGATCGCGAAGGCGATCAGCGGGATGCCGAGGACCAGCAGCAGCGCCACCTTGTCGCGCCAGATCCAGGCCACCTCCCGCACCGCGACGCTGAGCACGCCGAGGCCCGACGCCCTGGACATCAGCGGGCCCCGGCCCAGTCGGCATAGGCGCTCATGCCCGGCCGCAGAGTCGGGATCTTGTCGACCGGATAGGCGCGGACCTCGAAGGTCCGGAGGTCGAAGTCGCCGGTGGCGCGGGTCGCGCGCCACCCGGCATATTCGCCGCGCGTCGCGATCGTCCGCACCTCGACCGTGACCGGGGTGTCTCCCAGCGCCGGGATCCGGGCGGTGAAGCGGTCGCCGACCTTGAGCCCCTTGATCAGATCCTCGCGCAGGTCGAAGCGCAGCCATACATCGCCGAGATCGACCAGGGACAGCAGCGGCACGCCGGGCGAGACATATTCGCCGAGCTCGGCGCCGATCTGGTAGATCTGCGACGTGACCGGGGCCTTGACGGTCATCTCGTCCACCTGCGCCTGCAGGGTGCTGATCGTCGCATCCGCCTTGTCGACCGCGGCGCGGGCGACGCCGCGCTCCTCCTTGGTGTAGCCGGCGACGGCCTCGTCGTAGGAGAGCTTGGCCTGCTCCGCCCCGCGCTTGGCGACGTCGAGCGAGGCCGTCGCCTCGTCGAGCGCCTGGACCGAGGCGAAGTCGCGCGCCGTCAGCGCCTTGGTGCGGTCATAGGTCTGCTGGGCGAGGGTCTGGGAGGCATCGGCCGCGGCGGCGGCCGCCTTGCGCTCCGCCACCACCTCCGCCCGCGTGCCGACCTCGATCCGCGCCAGGTCGGCCACCGCGACGGCCTTGGCCGCCTCCGCCTCGTGCAGCTTGGTCAGCAGCTCGGGATTGTCGATCGTCACCAGCACCTGCGCGACCGCGACGTTGTCGCCGCGCTCCACCGGCCGGGCCGCGACCCGGCCGTCGATCCGGGCGGCGATGTCGATGCGGGTGGCGTCGGCCTCGCCCTGGACCAGTAGCGGCTGCGGCTGGACGAGGTACCACAGCGACAGGCCGACGATCGCCGCCACGGTCACGGCCACGATCAGCGCGGCTGCACCGGAGCCCTTCGGCGCGGGGCCCGCTCCCGCCCCGGGCGAGGCTGTGGCTTCCTCCAGATCGTTCTCCATCGTTGGCGGCGATCAGGCTGGTGGCCGCGGCTGCGCGGCGGCCTGGAGCTTGCTGGCCAAGGCCTCGATGGCATCAAGGCTCTTCGCCTCATATTCCGTCATCGCCACCTCGGCCTCGGCGAGTCGGGCCAGGGCCTCGGCGACGGCCGGGGAATGCGCATCCGCCGCCAGAGCGCGGGCCGTCGCAATGAGGGCACCATGCATGGATCCCAGCTGGGCGCCGTGATTGGCGGAGATCTCCATGAACGCGACCAGGGCCCGATCAAATGGCCGCTCGGGCTGAATGGTGTCGAATTTGAGCCATGTCATGGCCTACGCCTCATCTGGCCTGTCGCTGGGTCGTGCTGGTGAACGGGGAGTCGCCGTGCCGATCCACGCCTGTGACCTTCGGCTTTCGGCAGAGATCTCTCGCCAGAGATTGTTCTGGAGGCGCAGCCCACGCCATCCCCCCTATGGGGGGCTCGTCGAGTTCTTCGGGGGCGGAGGGGGACGTCTGGATCGTTGTCAGACTGTCAATCGGCATGGGGGGCCGACGCCGATCGGCAGGTCAAGCGCCGGATTTCGCGCGCCATTGCGGGGGTGCGACTGGGCGATGCTTCACAATGAATCAAACGGCCGGCGGGATTGGCAGGCTCGCCATCTGCGCCAGCCGGAGCGCCCGCAATGTCGGACGCAAGCGACGCACAGATCACCACGGCCACACCAAGGAAGCCGAGTCCGCAGATGACGGCTGTCATCCGTGTCGTCCTGGGGGGTGCCGAGTGACTGGTCCTCAGGCTGCCGCCAGCCGGATCGACGATCCGGTGAGCCCGCCTGTTGAGGAATGCTTTGGGCATCATGCAGAACCCGCTTGCCGTCCTTGACCCTGATCGGCCGATGGCCGGCCCGTCTTTTGCCTCGGCCGACTGGCATCGCCGCAACTGCAGCCGGACGTCGTCGCTCCGCATATCCCCCACATTGGGGGCGCCCGGCCTCTCTCTTGGGGGCGCCGCCCGCGGCGCCGGCTGGCACGGCCGATCCGATGCTGGAGCGCGAGGGGTGACGATCCCCCGCCTCGGCCCCCTCGGCCCCCCATAGGGGGATATGGCCACCCCGCATTTCCCCTCAACTTTGGCCATGTGACCTCAAGGGCGGGCTGATCGGACGGCCCGCGATCGAGGCCGTCTCCCCGCAGCCTTTCAGCGCCC
>Ga0193743_1003537_pt1 | contig 10437 bp, 12 predicted proteins | sample L2c2metaG_FD_143038 | JGI IMG/M metagenome (GOLD analysis project Ga0193743, IMG submission 143038) | Soil microbial communities from a riparian zone of the East river system, Colorado, United States - L2c2 | ecosystem: Environmental > Terrestrial > Soil > Riparian zone | place: USA: East River...
CGCCGGGTGGGAGCGCTTCAGCCTCGTACTGATTATCCGGTTTCCTGGCGCGCTCGGCGTTGCGAAACTGGGGACAGAAGAGAAGCATCTGCTCCCGCTCGCGCCCGGTGAGATAGGGAAAACCAGCGGGTGCCCCGGCGTCGCGAAAGGCATAGATGCGATCGCCATAGATGCCGGAGAAGCCCGCAAAGGCGCTCTCCAGCTGTTCACCGCGCATGCTTTTGACGGGGTAGCGCCATAGGCTTTCAACCGTTCCGACCACGTTCATAGCGGTCCTCCTCGGTGAAGAGAGATTGTAGAACTTTTTTGGCGGAGACGCTCCAAAGCGAAAGCAGGGTCTGCTTCCACCCATCGCGAGGCCTGCGATGGATGGGGCACCCGGCGAGGACAGGAGACGTGAATGCGACGAGACGGCAGGAGTCTTCAGTCGTCGAGATGCCTCGTATACGAGGCCGCACATTCACCGATATTTAACATTTCACGTCACGGTGTTCCATAGACTTTCAACCATGCGCGATCAACCTCTGAGTTACACCTTTGTCCCCGGCCGGAGCGAGGGAACGATGATTCTGAACCTCGATGGCCCGTTGACGCTGTCGAACATGTTTGCGCTGCAGGATGAGCTGCGGACGATCAAGCCACAGGCCCTGGTTGTAGATCTCAGTGGCTCCCCGTACATGGACTCTGCCGGTCTAGGATTGATCATGAACTACTACGTGTCGGCAGAGAATAATGGGAGAAAGCTGCTGCTGGCAGGGACGAGTGAGCGAATTCAGGCCTTACTCGAGATGACGAAGGTGGACGGGGTTCTGAAGAGCTTTCGCGCGGTGGAAGAGGCAGAGGCCAGCCTGTAGTACGGAGGTGCCGTCTGCCCCCTCGTCCGTGGTTACTGTGGGGTGATGATGCCTCCTACGGGCAGGCTGGTGGGCAGGGTGCCGGGACGCTTGAGGTGCATGGCTTCGGCGGTCATGTCGGTGTACTTGAGGCCGGCGCCGGTGTTGAAGAGGACGACTTTGTCGGTCGGCTTGAGGTCTCCGCTGGCGAGGAGCTGGTCGTAGGCGGCGGTGGCGGCGGCACCCTCGGGAGAGAGGAAGATGCCTTCATGCCTGGCCCAGTCCAAAATGCTCTGCAAAATTTGTTCCTCGGATGAGGCTATGGCTTTGCCTCCGCTGGAGCGGACGATGTCGAGGATGATGGCGTCGCCGTAGGGTTTGGGGACGCGGAGACCGGCGGCGAAGGTGGCGGCGTTCTGGAAGAACTCGCTGGCTTCTTTGCCTTCGTCGTAGGCTTTGGTTACGGGAGCGCAGCCGGCGGCCTGGAGGGCATACATCTTCGGGCGCTTGCCTGTGACCCAGCCTAACTGCTCCATCTCTTCGAAGGCCTTCCACATGCCGATGAGGCCTACGCCGCCACCGGTGGGGTAGAAGACGGCGTCGGGATAGGTCCAGCCCAGCTGCTCGACGAGCTCGTAGCCCATGGTCTTCTTGCCTTCTACGCGGAAGGGCTCCTTGAGGGTGGAGATGTCGAACCAGACCTGCTCGGTGGGGGTGTTGGCCTCTTTTTGAGCCTTGATGTTTTCGCCGACCATGCGCGCGCAGTCGCTGATGAGGCCGTCGACCATGGTGACGTCGGCTCCGTAGACGACGCCTTCGAGGTAGTTGGCGAAGGGGACGTCCTGCGGCATGAAGATGTGTGCCGCGATGCCGGCGGCGGCGGCGTAGGCGGCCAGGGCTCCGGCGGCGTTGCCGGCGCTGGGGACGGCCAGGTGCTGGAGGCCGTAGTGCTTCGCCATGGTAACGGCGAGGCCGAGGCCGCGGGCCTTGAAGGTGCCGGTGGGGTTGGCTCCCTCTTCCTTGATGTAGAGGCCGGGATAGCGCTTGCTGTGCAGCATGGGGGTCCAGCCCTCGCCGAGGGTGACGGGGGTGACGTCGGGCAGGACGCTGGAGTAGCGCCACATGCCCAGGCTGGCGGGGGACGCTGCGGCCTGGGGAACTATCTCTTCACGGCTCGCGGTCTGCTTGAGCTTGTCCATGTCGTAGCGGACGTAGAGGGAGCCGGCGCAGAGGGAGCAGAGGGTCTGCGGGGTGTCGGCGGAGACGTGGTGGTGGCAGCGGACGCATTCGAGGTAGGCGATAGAGGGCATGGATCAATCGTACTAAATCAGTCGTACTAAACGGATAGACGTGCGGGGGCTGCGCTGTTCCCGACGGGACAGCCGCGGCTACCTTGAGGCTGCCTAATGGCGTTTGAGCCAGCGCCGAGCAGAGAACTCGGTAGCGATGCTGGCGGCCAGAAGCGTGATGCTGATGGTGAGGGCGCTGATAACCCAGCCGAGCTCCATGCGACCCTTGAGCATGAACCTGTCGAGCAGGGCCAGAACCAGGACGAGAACCGCCGCCTCGGCGAAGAAGGCGGAGCAGCGGTGCGCGGAGACGGAGATCAGGTCGACTAGCGGGGAGTCGGGTATTCTCGGGGTGTTCCCGCCACCTGGAGGTACGAGGATGAGGCGGCTGGGGGTCTGAGTTGATTCGGGTGCTGCTGGGTTTGAAGCACTCCTGAGGTTCAGGGAGTTGAGAACATTTTTGTGAAACATAAACAAGCCTTTGTGATGCCTGTAACCAGTCTGACGTAGGGATGGGCAGAAAGTCCAGTCAATTTCCGGTAAATGTATCTATCTAAATGATTTATGGATATCTATACGTCTTGAATGAGAGAATATGCAGAGGAATGAGGGCCTTCGGATGAGGATGCTGGCGGTGGATATGGATGGGACGCTGGTTGGAACGGACGGGCAGGTGAGTGCCCGGAACCTGGCGGCGTTGAAGGCGGCGGAGCAGGCAGGAGTGGAGGTGGTTGTGGCGACGGGACGGCGGCATTGCTATGCGATGCGGCTGCTTCGGGGGCTTGGGCTGCGGGAGGAGAATGCAGTCATCAGCTCGAACGGCACGGTGGTGCGGACGATTGGAGCACGGTTACTGGAGAAGGCTTTTTTGCCGATTGAGACGGCGAAGTGGCTGTGCGGGCATGTGGATGAGTTCAGAAACTCGCTGGTGATTACGTTCGATATGGTCGGGCCGGATGGTGAGGATGCACGAGGCGCTTTGGTGGTGGAGGCTCTGGAGGAGCTGAACGCGAGTATCGGCAGGTGGACGGCGGCGAATGAGCCTTATATCGCGCATATGACTCCGATTGAGCTGGCGCTGGAGGGCGAGGCTCCGATCCAGATGATGGTTTGCGGGACGGTGGAGCGGATGCGGCGGGCGGAGGCGAGATTGCTGGAGCATCCGGGAGTGTCGGCTGTAGGGGTGGGGCCGCAAGAGCGGACTGCCGGGGTACAGGCGGCGCTGCACCGGACGGAGTATCCGGAGCGCGATTTGAGCATTGTGGACATACTTCCTGCGGGATGCAGCAAGGGATCGGCACTGCTAAGGCTGGCGGCCGATCGCGGGGTGCTATCGGAGGAGATTGTGGCGATTGGGGATAACTGGAACGATGTGTCCATGCTGGAGGTGGCGGGTCAGGCGGTGCTGATGGCGAATGCCCCGGAGGATTTGAAGGAGATGGCCATGGAGCGCGGGTGGGGGATGGGTTTGGGACATCATGAGGACGGTGTGGCTGTGGTAGTGGAGGCTGCGCTGGCAAAGTCGCTGGCCGGGACACGATAGTGGAGTTCCGAGAGCCGTGCGGTGGTAGGCTTTGAGGGTGACGATGCGGGTTATTAATGCGGTTCGGCTGGGGTTGATGGTGCTGGCGGTTTGTCCGCTGGCGCGGGCGGGCGAGCATGTGACGCTGAAGAACGGCTTTGAGCTGGATTGCGTGCGGCGTGAGGCTGTGGGGGATAAGATTCGTCTCTACTTTGCAGGTAAGAACGCTGAGACGAACTATCTGGAGGTCTCGGCGGACTCGGTGGTGCGGGTAGAGGAGATTGCAGATGTCCCTGTGGAGATGCCGAAGCCGGTGATGGCGGCAAAGGCTTCGAGAATGACCGAGCCGACAAAGGCAGAGATGCAGGAGATGCTGGCCCATGCCGGCGTAGAGCACAATATCGATGCCGACCTGCTGGCGAGCGTGGTGCGGGCGGAGAGCGGCGGTCAGGTGAGGGCGGTTTCGCGGACTGGGGCGCGGGGGCTGATGCAGTTGATGCCGGGAACGGCCAGTGATTTAGGCGTACAGGATGCGTTTCGACCGGAGCAGAATATTGCTGGCGGGACAACGTACCTGGATGCTCTGTTGACGCGGTATCACGACAATGTCGCGCTGGCACTGGCGGCTTACAACGCGGGACCGAAGGCGGTGGACAAGTACCATGGGGTGCCTCCTTACCGGGAGACGCGGGCTTATGTGGCACGGGTGATTCGTGAGTTCAACCATCGGAAGCAGATGGCTTTGGTGACTCGGGCGCAGTAGGATGGGCGGCTCGCAGGCCGAGTGCGGATAATGATGGAGAGCGATGAATAAGCGGAGTGGAGTTTTGTGGCTCGTCGGCGTGCTGGCGCTACTGGCGGTTGTCGCGCTGTTCCGAAGCAAGGTGCAGTTCGATTGGGCGATGTTCTGGCAGCAGCTGCAGCATGTGAGCTGGGGCCACATCGTAGCCGGGATTGCGCTGATCTATGGGACGTACTGGCTGCGGGCGGTGCGGTGGTCGGTGTTCCTTTCGCCGACGAAGAAGGTTTCAGCAGGATCGCTGGTGGGGTCGCAGTTTATTGGATTTTCGGCGGTAGCTCTGTTCGGCAGGTTGGCGGATCTGACGCGGCCGTACCTTGTGGCACGGCGGGTGGGGCTGCCGCTGAGCTCGCAGGTGGCGGTGTACACGATTGAGCGAATGTTCGACCTGGGCGCGGCGGCGATAATCTTTTCGAGTGCGCTGGCGTTTACCCCGAAGGACCTCTCGCACCATGAGCTGTTTGTGCGGGCCGGGCTGGCCAGTCTTGCGGCTACTCTGCTGATTGCGGTATTTGCCGGGGTGGTGCGGGTAGCCGGTGGGGCCGTGGCTGGCTTTGCGCGGGGGATTTTGGGGCCACTGTCGAAGCCAGTGGCGGAGAGTATTGCCACGAAGATTATCGGGTTTCGCGATGGGTTGAATGTCATCTCGTCGAAGCGTGACTTTGGCGTGGTGGTCCTGCTGTCGCTGGCGATGTGGGGGATGATCGGTGGGGCATACCTGGAATCGGCGCATGCGTTTGTGACTACGCCGGAGCTGTCGGGGCTGACGTACTCGCGGACGATGCTGTTGATGGCGGCGAGTCTTGGGGGTTCTGTGCTGCAGCTGCCGATCATTGGCTGGTTTACGCAGATCGCCGTGACGGCTGCGGCGATGCACGCTTTCTATGGGGCGCCGGTTGAGGTGGCTACGGCTTGCGGCGCGGTGCTGCTGCTGGTGACGTGGCTGTGCATTATCCCGACAGGGCTGATCTATGCGCGGGTAGAGCATGTAAGCCTGAAGAAGGTTGCGACGGAGAGTGAAGCTGCGGGCAAAGAGGTTGAGACTGCGGTACTGGAGCCCTAACATATGGGCTGCGCTAGGTGCCGCGTGGGCCACTGCTAGAATCGGATTATTCTGATGAAGTGTCCCTACTGTGGTTTTGCCCAGGATCGAGTTGTCGATTCACGCGAGAGTAAAGAGGCGGATTCGATTCGCCGGCGACGTGAGTGTGAGGGCTGCAATAAGCGGTTTACAACCTACGAGCGGATCGACGAGATCCCGTACATGGTGGTTAAGAAGGATGGACGGCGGGAGAAGTTTGATCGGCAGAAGGTGCTGAGTGGGTTGCTGCATGCCTGCGAGAAGCGTCCGGTGGCGGCGGTGAAGCTGGAACAGATTGTGGATGAGACCGAGGCCTATGTGGTCGATTCGCCGGAGCGGGAGCGGTCGACGAGCGAGGTGGGCGAGCTGATTATGGCGCGGCTGAAGGACATCGATACGGTGGCATATATCCGGTTTGCGAGCGTGTATCGCGACTTCAAGGATGTGCGTGAGTTCAAACAGGAGCTCGAAGAACTTTTGAGCGGGAAAGATCCAAAGAAAAGGCGATAGATGACGACGAAGCGGACACACAAGATTACTTTGATTCAGGGCGACGGTATTGGGCCGGAGGTTTCGGGTGCGGTAGTGACCATTCTGGAGGCGGCAGGTGCGGCGACCGGAGTTGCGTTCGAATGGCACCGGTATGATGCGGGAGCCGAGGCGTTTGAGAAGACGGGCGAGTATATTCCGCAGGTTCTGTATGACTCGATTGAGAAGAACAGGGTCGCGCTGAAGGGGCCTGTGACGACGCCGATTGGCGGGGGTTTCGCCTCGATCAACGTTACGCTGCGCAAGAAGTTCGAGCTGTTCGCGAACTTCCGCCCGGTGAAGAACCTGCCGGGATTGAAGACGCGGTATCCGGATCTCGACCTGATAATTGTGCGCGAAAACATGGAAGACCTGTACGCCGGGCTGGAGCATGTGGTGGTTCCGGGTGTGGTGCAGGCGCTGAAGATCATTACGGAGAAGGGTTCGACGCGGATCGCGAAGTTTGCGTTTGACTACGCACGGAAGCATGGCCGGAAGAAGATCCATGCGATCCACAAAGCGAACATCATGAAGCTGTCGGATGGTTTGTTCTTGCAGTGCTGCCGGAATGTCGGCAAGGATTTTCCCGAGGTGGAGTACCACGAGCATATTGTGGACAACACCTGCATGCAGCTGGTGATGAATCCGTTCCAGTACGACATTCTGCTGACCGAGAACCTGTATGGCGATATTCTGAGCGACCTTTGCAGCGCGTTTGTGGGTGGGCTGGGGCTGGTTCCGGGAGCGAACCTGGGGACGGAGTGCGCCATCTTCGAGGCGGTGCATGGGTCTGCTCCTGACATCGCGGGCAAGGACCTGGCGAATCCGACGGCGTTGTTGCAGAGTGCGGTGCTGATGCTGCACCACATCGATGAAGGCGCAACCGCGGAACGAGTGCAGTCTGGGCTGGAGCAGGTCTATCGCGAGGGCAAGACACTGACGAAGGATGTCGGCGGCACGAGCGGGACGAGAGCCTTTGCGGAGGCTGTCCTTGCTGCGATGGAGAGCCCTGTGGCTCAGGTCTAGAGGCGTTGCGGATCGACGACGAGTTACAGGAGCGAGGTAGCATGAGGCGGATTCCGGGTCGGCTGATGACGGCTGTGTTGGTGGGTAGCGTGCTGGCCAGCCTGACAGGTTGCAAGCCGAGCGATTCGGTTCGGCAGGCCGGCAAGGAGACGAAGGCGGAGGGACCTGCCGTCCGTCCACAGAGTGCCCCGCTGGACCCGGCTACGCTTGGCTCGGTGAGTGGGACGGTTCACTTCGCCGGGAAGCCACCGGAGGGGGTGAAGATCGACATGAGTATGGATCCCGTGTGCTCGATGATGGGCGGGGACAACTTGGCCGAGCAGTATGTTGTGCATGACGGCAAGCTGGCGAATGTGTATGTCTATGTAAAAGACGGGCCTGCTGTGGCGATGTCGGCGGGGCCGCAGGCGACGTCGCCAGGGGTGATGGACCAGGTGGGCTGCCGCTATACGCCGCATGTCATCGCACTGATGCGTGGGGGTTCGGTCGAGTTCCGGAACTCGGATTCGACGATGCATAACATCCATACAATGGCGACAGTGGTGGGCAATGAGACGGTGGATGTATCGCAGGGCCCCAAGGGCGCGCCGCAGCAGAAGCAGTTCGAGAGGCCGGAGGTGATGATTCCGGTGCGATGCAATAACCATCCGTGGATGAATGCGTTTATCAACGTCTCGGCGACACCGTTCTTCGCGGTGACGGACGAGAAGGGCCACTTTGAGATCAAGGGATTGCCGGCAGGGACATATACTCTGGCCGTGGTCCACGAGAAGATGGGCGAGCAGACGATGTCGGTGACGGTAGCTCCAAAGAAGGCTGAGAAGGCGGACTTCAGCTATTCGATGAAATAGAGGAGGACAGAGGGATGGTTACTGCATTTCTGGCGGGGGCGACAATACTGCAGCAGGTTGTGGAGCGGGGATTCAGCCTGACGCTGATAAGCCATCGGCTTCCCTTCTGGTTCCTGGTCTTCGCGCTGTTTCTGCCTCGGGTCTCGCTGGTGGTCGCGTGGTTTCAGGGGGTGCTGATTCCCTTCCACCTGCAGGGGCTCATTCCTCTGCTGTTCGCGATTCTTCTGCCTCGAGTGCTGATCCTATTTCTGATCTATGTTGACCAGGGGCTAAGCCTTTGGTTTGTGATCCATCTGGTTGTGGCGCTGCTGGTCTGGGGCGGGGGTGGGCATCAGGTGCAGAGAAGACGTTATCGGGAGGCTTAGCACATGGTCGCGCGACATTGGCGAGGTTGGACAAAGGTTCATGATGCAGAGGCATACGAGACTCTGCTGAAGGACAGAGTTCTGCCCAGACTGAAGAATATAGAGGGCTACCGGGGAGGGTATGTGCTTCGCAGCGACGGGCCAGAAGAGTCTGAGTTTGTCGTCGTGAACCTGTTCGACACGCTCGATGCTGTCCGGTCGTTTGCCGGACCGGACTATACGGTTGCCGTGTTCGAGCCGGAGGCGAGGCGTTTGTTGAGCAAGGTTGAGCCCACAGCGATGCACTATGAGGTGCGGGTAAACACGGTTTAGAGCAGGCCGGAGAGCGGAATATGGCAGTTGTGACCGTACCGCGTTATTCTTGATAGATGGAACGGCGCAAAGTTGGGATTCTTGGCGCGACCGGTATGGTCGGGCAGCGTTTTATTCAATTATTGAGCAATCATCCGTGGTTTGAGATTGCGTGGCTGGCTGCGAGCGATCGCAGCGCGGGCAAGACATACGGCGAGGCGTGCCGTTGGAAGCTTGATACGCCACTGCCCAAGAAGATTGCAGCGATGACAATGCAGCCGAATGTTCCCGAGGGCTGCGACGGTGAGCTGCCGAAGATTATCTTTGCCGCGCTCGATGCGGATATTGCGCGGGAGCTGGAGCCGAAGTTCGCTGAGGCGGGCTGTGCGGTGATCTCGAATTCGAGTGCGTTCCGCATGGTTGCGGATGTACCGCTGGTGGTGCCGGAGGTCAATGCAGACCATCTTGACTTGATTGAGACGCAGAGCTGGCGGAAGGCGAATGGCGGCAAGGGCGGCTATATCGTCACGAATCCGAACTGTAGCGCGATCGGGCTGGTACTGGCGCTGAAGCCTCTGGAAGAACGCTTTGGTATCGAGAGCATGTTCGTGAGCACGATGCAGGCGGTGAGCGGCGCGGGGTATCCAGGCGTGGCTTCGCTGGACATCCTGGGGAATGTAGTGCCGTTCATCAAGAACGAGGAAGAGAAGATGCAGGAGGAGGTCGGCAAGCTGCTGGGCCGGCTGGATGGCAACAGGATCGAGATGCTGGATGCGAAGGTGAGCGCGCACTGCAACCGCGTCGCCGTAGAGGACGGGCATACGGAGTGCGTGAGCATCAAGTTCAAGAAGAAGGCTACGCGCGAGGAGATTCTTGCGGCGTGGAGTGAGTTCGCTCCGCTGCGACACTTTGTGCAGGACAAGCATCTGCCGACGGCTCCCGAGCAACCGGTGGAGTTCGACTCGTCCGTGGACCGGCCGCAGCCGCGGCTGGACAAGATGCGTGGCAACGGGATGGCTGCAACGGTGGGTCGTCTGCGCGAGTGCTCACTGCTGGACTGGAAGTTTGTGGTGCTGTCGCACAATACGATTCGTGGCGCGGCTGGTGCGGCTGTGTTGAATGCAGAGGTTCTGGCGTTGCTGGGCAAGCTGGACAAGCTCGGCGTAGCGGTTGCAGCGCAGCAGGTGGCGGTGACGGTTTGAGCACTGTACGTGAGCAGCTTGTCGTGATGAAGTTCGGCGGGACGTCGGTGGAAGACGCAAAGGCGATGGAGCGGACGGCGGCTATCGTTCGCGGACGCCGGGATAAGGGTCTGCGTGCTGTCGTTGTCGTCTCGGCGATGGCGAAGGTGACTGACCAGTTACTGGCTGCTGCCAGCGCGGCGGGCCGAGGCGACAAAGCCGGGGCACTGGCGATTTCGGCGCGGCTGCGGCACAGGCATATCGATACAGCGGCGGAGCTGCTCGATGGAGAGCAGTTTACGAAGATACAGCCGGTGCTTGACCAGGAGTTCAATGCGCTGGATGATCTGCTGCGCGGTATTGCCGCAGTGGGTGAACTGACACCGCGAACGAATGATCTGGTAGTGAGCTTTGGCGAACGCCTGTCGAGCCGGATTGTCGCGGAGGCGTTTCTGCAGCGCGGGCTGAGTGGGGTACATGTCGATGCACGGACCTGCATCATCACTGACAGCCACTATGGCAAGGCGGTGCCGCAGGAGAGCGCGATCGAGGTGAAGCTGGTTGAGTTCGTGCTTCCGTTGATTGAGGCTGGGCAAACGCCGGTGATGGGTGGGTTTATCGGCTCTAACGCCGAGGGCATCACGACTACGTTGGGCCGTGGGGGCAGTGAC
>Ga0193743_1003538_pt1 | contig 10437 bp, 11 predicted proteins | sample L2c2metaG_FD_143038 | JGI IMG/M metagenome (GOLD analysis project Ga0193743, IMG submission 143038) | Soil microbial communities from a riparian zone of the East river system, Colorado, United States - L2c2 | ecosystem: Environmental > Terrestrial > Soil > Riparian zone | place: USA: East River...
CCCCCACGCCGAGTCCGCGATACCGGAGGCACGACCAGCGCATCCCGGTACGCCGCGGCGCCGGCGGCGCCCAGCAGCGCGACGCCGAACGCGATCCCGAGCTCGGAGCTGGTCTCCGACACCGACGAGGCCGCACCGGCCCGCTCCGGCGGCGCGGAACCGACGATCACATCGGTGCTGACGGCCACGACCGCACTGGCCATCGCCATGACGATGGCCGCACCGGTGACCACCACACCGATACCGACCCCGGCGGTTGCGAGCACGACGCAGCCGGCGGCGGACACCGCCAGTACCCCGGCCAGCAGCATCTCCGGTCGTACCCTGCCCACCAGCCTCGGCACCAACGTGGATGTGACGACGCCCGCCGCGACGCCGGGCAAGGTCCACAACCCCGCCACCACCGGGGACAACCCGGCCACGAGCTGCAGGTGCTGGGTGACGAACAGGTAGGTACCAGCCCACGCCGCGTTCACACACAGCTGAGCCACCAGGGCGAGGTCGAACCGCGCCGAGCCGAACAGCGTCAGGTCGATCAGCGGATGGGTGAGGGCACGCTGGCGACGCAGGAAAGCCGCACCCACCGCCAGCCCGGCGAGCACCGCGAGGACCGCCGGCACGTCCGGCCCGTCCACGGCGGTACGTTTGAGCCCGTAGACGATGCCGAGCACGGCTGCCAACGACATCGCCGCGCTGACCAGGTCCAGCCGTCCGGTGTCGGGGTCACGCGACTCAGGGAGCAGCACCGGCTTCGGATCAGTGCCAGCGTCGAAGGCAGCAGGCTGGCGCCGACCATCCCGAGCAGCGCCCTGGCGGCGATGAGCATCGTCGGGTTCACCGAGAACGCCGCCAACACCGACGCCGCGGCGAACGCCGCCGCACCGATCAGCAGCAGCCTGCGCCGCCCGATCCGGTCGCCGAGGGTCCCCATCGTGATCAGCGAGCCGGCCACCAGGAACCCGTAGAAATCGACGATCCACAGTAGCTCCACCGGGCTCGGCCGCAGGTCGGCGCTGAGCGCGGGGACCGCGAAGTGCAGTACGAACATGTCCATCGACACCAGCAGCGTCGGCACCATCAGCACCGCGAATCCCAGGCGCGGACGCGTGGCCATCCGTCCGGCGCTCACCGAGGCTCTCCGGACGCCTCGGACACACCTAGTGGGAACGAGTGGTGCTCGTGCGCGACGACCCATCGGCCGTGCTCCTTGCGTAGCCCGAGAGTCAGTCGCAGGCGGCTCCCCGGCTCGGCGGCGAGCTCCTGAGCGGTCCCGCAGCGCAGCAGTGCGTGGGCGTAGGCGACGTCGTCGCCCGCGGTGACCTCCAGGGACACGAGCTCGAAGGTGGCACCCTGGGCCTGCCATTCGAAGAACGGCGGCCACGTCTCGCGGTAGGCCTCCGCGCCGCGGACCCCGTCGTGCGGTGGCGGCACGTCGAACATCACGATGTCGTCGGCGTGGTCGGCCAGGACCCCGTCCAGGTCGCAGTTGTGCACGGCCACGGCCCAGCGTGCGATCAGGACCCGAATCTGTTCGTTCTCATCGGTCATACCTGTACAACCCCGGGAGAACGCCGAACTCATCGCTGCGCCGGCAACTCCTCGGTGATCTCGTCGGGGAGCCCGAACATCGAGAAGATCTCCGGGGTGAGGTACGAGACGACCTCGGTGATCTCGGTGCCCCGCAGCGCGAGCAGATCGAGTCCGGCGGCGACGTAGACGGCGCGGTCGTCATCCCACAGATAGGTGCCGAAGGCGAGTTGGCCGTTCGCGTGCGCCGGCAGGAACCGCCACCGCCTGCGCATGGCGAGCGGGCCCTCGACGATGAACGCGCGGATGTCGTGGTGGCCCTCGTACCACTCCGTCTCCGGCGGCATGGCGTACTTCGCGTCCTCGCTGAGCATCGCCACGATGGCCTCGACGTCGCCGGCCTCCCACGCGCTCGCGTACCGCCGCGCCAGAGCGCGCACGCCGTCGTCGTCGAGCCGTGGGCGGCTACGGCCCGCCGCCGGCAGCCCGCGGTCGACGGTCGTGCGCCCACGTTGCAGGGCACTGTTGGCCGACGCGACGGTGATGTCCAGCAGGTCGGCCACCTCCCGCGCGGAGAAGCCGAGGACGTCACGCAGCACCAGCACCGCGCGCTGTAGGCCGGGCAGATGCTGGAGTACGGCGACGAAGGCCAGCTCGATGCCTTCGCGCGCCTCGTAGCGAGCCTCGGGTCCCACCTGCGTCGAGCCCAGCATGGAGTCGGGATAGGGCTCGACCCACGCGGTCTCCACATTCGGCGCCGAGCCGGGACCGAGATCCATCGGAAGCGCCCGTCGCCCCCTGCCCTCGATCATGGTCAAGCACCGATTGGTGGCGATCTTGTAGAGCCACGCACGGAACGTGCCTCGGTCGTCGAATCCCGCCAGCCCACGCCAGGCCCGAACCAGTGATTCCTGTACCGCGTCCTCGGCGTCGTGGACCGAACCGAGCATGCGGTAGCAATGCGCCTGGAGCTCGCGGCGAAGTGGGTCAACCAGGCGTTCGAACGCCTCGGGGTCCGCGGCGACCCTGGTGACCTCGGCGCTGTCCATCGATGGTGACCCAGTACGCCGCCGGCTACAGGCCGGCGCGCCGCCGGGTCCGGGCCAGAAGCTCGTCCGGCGCCACCGGGTCACCTGTCAACCGCTCGGCGGCGCGGCTAGCGATCGAGGCGAACCGCTCTGGGTCACGCTGTAGCAGCGCGAGGCGGCGCCAGTGCTCCAGGCAGCGGAACAGCTCGGTGAGATCGAGATCCTCCCGAGCAGTGGCGAGCGCACGTTGATAGGCGATATCGAACTTCGCTCGGTCCTCGGACAACAGCGACTCGCGGATCACCGCCGGCGTCGCCCCGGGCAGCAGCGGGTCGCCGGCGCGGGGCTGCTCGTCGAAGGACCACAGCGCTGTCACCCGCTCACGGTAGCGCGGCCACCCCACTCAACCGAAGCCTCCCGACACCATTTCGAGACGCCTGACGGCGACGATCTTGTCCACGATTTGCCCCACGCTTATGACAGATCACGGCCATCCACACCCATCACCGTGACAACTGGTAAACCACGCTGACCTGCGACAACACATCACAGAAGGCCACCGCCGGAGCAGGAGCTGGCCGCGCTGACGGCGTTCCTGGCTCCTCACCGCGACTGAGCGGCAGCAGGGTGTCAGTCGGCGGGAGTTGCCTGCGGAAGACCCGGACCGGGGTCCCCCCAGAGTGTCGCCCTGGGGGACCCTGGCTCCGGGGAGCCGTGACGGTCATCCCTGCACAACCCCGGCCATCATTTGACACAACCCACATCGTTTGGCCCAACCCTAGGAGGCCGCAATGAGCACCACGGACGAGCGGAGCGGGGACGCCGACGGAATCGCGAGCGTCAAGAACGTCGGCATGAAGCTCGAGACGCTCACCGTGCGCAAGGAAGGGGCCGTACTGCTCGCGGAAATCAACGCCCCGCCCATGAATCTTCTGGGACCTGAACTGGTCCGCGATCTGGTCTCCCTCATTCAGCAAGCCGAGGCCGAGGCCACCGTCCAGGTGCTCGTGTTCACGAGCGCCGACCCCGACTATTTCATTTCCCATGTCGACGTGACCCGGATCGACAAGTACCGGGCGGAGGCGGCGAAGCTGACCGGTGAACCGTCGATCGCGCTGTTGTTTCACCATCTGAGCGCAAGCCGCCTCGTCACCATCGCGCAGATCCAGGGTCGGGTCCGTGGCGCAGGCAGCGAGTTCGTGCTGGCGTGCGACATGCGGTTCGCCGCGCGAGAGTCAGCGATTTTCAGTCAGTTCGAGCCCGCGTTCGGTCTGCTTCCTGGCGGGGGCGCCGCCCAACACCTCACGCGCCTCATGGGACGCGCCCGAGCGCTTGAGGTCATGTTGAGCGCGGAGGACTACGGCGCGGAGCTGGCTGAACGGTACGGCTGGATAAATCGAGCGTTGCCCGCCGACGAGCTCGGCGATTTCGTCAGATCGCTCGCTCATCGGATCGCTGGCTTTCCCACCGCCGGCCATCTCACCGTCAAGGACCGGGTCAACGCGATCGCACTTGCGCCGGCCGAGGACTTCCGTCGCGATTCCGATCTTTTCGGCGACGGCGTGCGAAACCCCGAGGCGCAAAACCGGATCCAAGCCGCGCTCAAGCGCGGCTTCCAGACCCGAGACTGGGAAATGGCTCTGGCCCGGACGCTCGATGATCTGGCGGACCGTTGATCGGAAGGAGGACACTACGATTGATCGCGGTTGGGGCGGCATCAAGTCCGGCTTCATCGATGCCCCGGTCCGCCAGCCAGCGCTCCTGGCCGACGTCGGAACAGCCCGACACATGAAACAGGCCAGCGCGACCTGAACGTCAATCTGCGCGCTCGCGCCGGCCGATCGGTGTTGGCAGGTCCTGGAAGAACCTCTCCAGGGAGGGCGCGTCGGTGACGTCGAAGGCCGCGGGTGCATTGCGCGCCGTGTTCCAGCTCTGCCTGGTTGAGCTGGTCGGGCTTGCGGCTGTGAGGATGAGATCCGCACCCTCGGCCTGAGTACGCGCCGAGTGAGTAGCCGACCGCAACCTGTGCACCGCGACGAACGCCCACGGGCAGTGGATGTCGGACCAGACCGTGACCGTTGCCGTCATCGCCCGAGGTTAGGCAGCTCCGCACTGTGTCACCGGACGAACGGGGGTAGCCTGCCCCGTCCGTCCGGGGGAGCACGGGAGGAACTCACATGAGCAAGCTCGCCGACCGACTCCGCGCGGACGAACCCGAAGCACGCACCAGCACCATCGTCGACACCCTCGTCGACGCGTTCGCCCATCTGATGGAGGCCGACGAGGCAGCGTTCCGGGCGAAGTTCCGGAAGATGGCGGCGGACCCGTTCGCGTTCTACCGGGGCAGCGACTGCCTGTTCCTCGCCGACGTGGCCGGGCTGCCCGACCCCTGGGCGGACGAGCGCACCAGCCGGGTTTGGATCCAGGGCGATCTGCACGCGGAGAACTTCGGCACCTACATGGACGGCAACGGTGCGCTGATCTTCGACGTCAACGACTTCGACGAGGCCTACCTGGGCCACTTCACCTGGGACCTTCAGCGGTTGGCGGCCAGCGTGGCGTTGCTGGGTTGGCGCAAGGCGCTCTCCGACGACGACATCTCGCGGCTGGTGGAGCGGTACACCACGGCCTACCTGGACCAGGTTCGCCAGTTCGTGCACACCGACCGCGACCACGAGTTCTCGCTGCGGCTGGACAACACCGAGGGCGCGGTGCAGGTCTCCCTGCAGAGCGCCAGGCTGAGCGGCCGGGCCGTCCAGCTGGAGTCGATGACCGAGCTCCACGGCTACGAACGGACGTTCAAGGCCGGGCCGGGGGTGCGGCGGCTTGACGACGGCGAGCGCGCCCTGGTCGACGATGCCTTCGAGCGGTACCTGGAGACGATCCCTGAGGAGAAACGGCTGCGCGGGGTCGTCTACACCGTCAAGGACGTCGTCGGCCGCTCCGGGTTCGGCATCGGCAGCGCGGGACTGCCGGCGTACAACGTGCTGATCGAGGGGTTCAACCAGGCCTTGGACAACGACGTGGTTCTCTCAATGAAGCAGGGCAACGTGGCCGCCCTGTCCCGGGTGGTCACCGATCGGCGGATCGCCGAGTACTTCCTCCACCACGGCCACCGCACCGCGGTGTCGCAGCGCGCGCTGCAGGCACACGCCGAGCCGCTGCTCGGGTACACCGAGCTGGACGGGACCGGTTTCGTGGTGCGCGAGCTGTCGCCGTACGAGGCCGACCTGGACTGGGGCGACATCAACGAACCGGACGAGATGGCGCAGGTGCTGGAGTACCTCGGCCGGGCCACCGCGAAGGCACACTGCGTGTCGGACGCGGATGCCGACACCGCACTGGTGGAGTTCCAAACCGAAGACGCCATCGTCCAAACGGTGGGTGACCGGGACGAGGAGTTCGTTGGCCGGCTCGTCGAGTTCGCCCACGACTACGCGGCGATCGTGCGCGCGGATCACCGGCTGTTCGTGGACGCCTTCCGGGAGGGGCGCATCCCAGGCGTGCGGTCCACCGGTTGACCCGGTTCACCCGTACCTGGCTGAACCGACTGACGCGCGCACTTCACGCGGTCTGACTGCCCACGCTTTGCCACACGGATACGGCCGATCAGGGCAGATCACAGTGCATTCAGACAGCAGGAGCTCATCGGCTGTGACCAGCACAAACCACCACCAGACCACACCGCTGACCTTGGTGAATCAGTCCACTATGGACCCGTCAGGTCGTGGGTTCGAGCCCCACCCGCCCCACTTGTTATGCCTGGTAGAAGCACCGTGGAGCGATCACCAGTGATCAACTGAAGATCGAATCCCCTTGTAGTTCGAGCCCCACCCGCCCCACCACCTGACCAGCGAAAACAGCAAAACGCAAGATCACTCCAGTAAATCTGGCCATGAGTCCGTCCATGAGCGGTGCCGTACGGTGAGCCCATGACCAGCACCGGACGGCCACGCGGCAGCATCCGCGAGCGGGGCGCCACGCTCCAGGTCCGGGTGTTCGCCGGCTACGACGCGGTCACTGGGAAACAGCGCTACCTCACCGAATCGATCACCGGCACCGACCGTGCCGCCCGCCGTCGCGCGGAGAAGTCCCTCACCCGACTGCAAGCTCAGGTGGACAAGCAGCGGGCCCCCGAAACCTCCGTCAGCCTTGCTCGTGCACTCGATGAGTGGCTGGCTACGAACGAGATCGAAGACACCACCCGGCGCACCTACGTCGGCTACATCGAACGCACAATCAAGCCGGCGACCGGAACCCAGCCGATCGACAGACTGAACGCCCGAACACTCGAGTCGCTATACCGCGAGTTACGGCGCTGCCGCACCCGCTGCGACAACCGGCCCCAAATCGAGAAGCACACCACCACGGGTGATCACGACTGCGGGAAAGCCCGGTGCAAGCCACACGTCTGCAGACCGATGGCCGCGTCCACGGTCCGTCAGATGCACTCGATCATCAGCGGCACACTCACCGCCGCGGTCCGCTGGGAATGGATCGACTCGAACCCAGCGCGCGTCGCGCAGCGCCCCAGAGCCAAGGCCGCCGAGCCGGTCATCGCTACCCGCTCCGAGAAGCCCGCAGTGCGCCCGCCTGGTCGACCGGGACTTCACCGCGCAGCGGCCAAACCAACTGTGGGTGGTCGACTTCACCTACGTGCCGATCTGGTCACAACCAACCCGCCCAGTGGCCGCTGGCGGCAGAACTCAGCCCCCACTGAACCCGGGGCAGTTCACGGAGTCGGGCCAGCACGATGTAGCGCAGGCGGTTGAGTTGGCGGTCGCCGGAGCGGTTGAGCCGGTAGCGCACGGTCTTGCTGGAAGAGGCGTGGACGGGCGGCGCCCCGGCGTCGACTTCTAGAACGGCCCGATTCGCGCTGCTCCATGACGCTCAGCTCCGTGATCACGAACCCGAAACCGCAGCAGCACCCACCCTGCTCACCGGGCGCGACACGCCGCAGGAGCTCGCACGGGGCTACGGCCTCCGGCCGGTCTCGACGCGGCGCGCGGCTGCCTGTCCCCACCGCCATGCACGACACCGACCCTTCAGGACGTTCGCCGCTTCACAGCCTCCTGCATACAGGAGCGCGTCAGCCTCTGCTAAGTTGCAGGTCAACGGCACCGAAGGGAAACGCGTGGATGCAACGCAGGTTCTTTCTGCCGCCTGGCAAGCAGTCGAGGCGGCCGCCCTCCCCGAACACGTCCAAGTCGTCGCGTTCGAGCATGCGATCAGGCTGATTGCCGAAGACGGCGGTCAGGGTCGGCCTGAGGTACATGAGCCAGTCCGTGAGGCCGATGAGTCAGGCCAGGATGCCGCAAGCCCGTCGGAGATGCATTCCAGCAATGGCACGTCCGGTGAATCATCGTATTTCCAACGATTCTCCAATGAATCGGGGATCGCGTTGGAACGTTTGCAGAATGTCTATATTTTCGACGAGTCTGCGGGTACAGTGAAGCTCGGGGTCGCCCGCAGGCGCCTCGGCGATTCTGAAGCGGAGCGCAACAGGAACGTGGCCATCCTTATGGTCGGCGCAAAATGGTACGCAGAAGGCAAGGCGGCGGTCCCTATCTCCATGATTCGCGATGCCGCAAAACAAGTAGGCTACGAACCGAGTCGGAATTTCGGAAAGCACATGGAGTCAGTGCCAGGAACCCAAGCGGTTGGCGTCAAGAACGATAAGGCAGTTCGCGTCCAGGGTGCACGATTTGACGAACCTTTTGCAGCAATGATTGGCCGAGTTCTCGGCGAATAGAAGGCGGCCGGTGTCGAACAAGTCTGCAATCGATCAACTGAAGGCGTCGTTTGCGGGCGCAAGCATTCCGGAAGATCTTACTGAATCTCTGTTGGCGGAGTACGCAGAGTCGCGTCGACGCTTCTTCTTGTCAGACTTCGCACCAGCGGCCATCAACGGCGGTCGGTTCTGTGAAGCTGTGACGCGAATGCTGGAGTACCTCGGATCAGGCTCGTATACGCCGCTCTCACAGGGCATCAAGGTCGACCGAGTGCTGAACCAGGTGGAGAACTACACTGCACTCAGCGACGGTCTCCGCCTGCACGTAGTGCGCGCGGTACGACTTATCTATGGGATTCGAAACAACCGCGATAACGGCCATTTGCGTGATGACATTGACCCCAACTTGCAGGATGCGACGCTTGTCGTTGGTTGCATGGATTGGATCTTGTCAGAGTTGGTGCGAGTCGCGCACGACGTTCCGCCAGAGGCGGCTCAGTCGATGATTGCAACAATCGTTTCTCGGGAGGTTCCACTTATTGAGGTGATCGAGGGTCGGCCCGTCGCACTAGCGAAGCTCTCGCGTCGCGATCATGTTCTCGTTCTACTCTACTGGGCAGGGGACAGCCCAACCGCTCAGGCCGATTTGCGCAGCTGGCTACCTGAGAAAGTACGTCGCTATGCGGGCGGACTCTTGAAGGCGCTCGAAGACGAGCTTCTCGTTCATGTCTCCGGTGAGTCGGTCCATCTTACGCGGCGCGGCGTTCGCTATGTTGAGACTGCGGGTCTCTTGTCGCCTGTTTAGGTGGCAATCGGAATTCGCCATTCTTTGAAGCAATGACGGCCCCGCCGCAAACCAACCACCGATGATCTACATCGAAGCTCCTCACCCCTATCGGCCCGCGCACAGCGACGAACCCTCGATCTTCCTGGCCGGTGGGATCACCGCATGCCCCGACTGGCAGCGCGACGCTCGCATGCTGCTGACCGGCAAGCCTGTGGTCGTGCTCAATCCCCGGCGCGCCAGCTACGACCCCGACCGCGAGGACACCCTCGCCCAGCAGGTCGCCTGGGAGCACCACCACCACCACCTACATCTCGCCGATCTCACCCTGTTCTGGTTCCCCCACCGCGACCCTCAAGTGACGGTCCAGGCCATCACCCTGCTCGAACTCGGCACCGCGATCGCCGAGGCGCAACTACGGGGTCGCCGAATCACCGTCGGGGCCGACGCCCACTACCCACGTCGAGCTGACCTCGAGCTACAGCTGCACCACGCGCTTCCCGAGCTGACCCTGCACCCGACCCTGCGTGATACCGTCGCCTCCGCCCTGCGCACCCTCAGCGCCACCCATGATCCGCGAATAATGCCTCGGCCCGGCGCCTGACCTCGCGGAAACAAAGACCTCGAGCAGCTACCCGCCACGCTCTCGTTTCCAGTGTTGGTTGTAGTTCAAGGCAGGTTCAGTCGTCTATCCAAAGTGGACTCGCTTGTCCATCAGTCTGTCCATCAACTCGCGTCCGCCCATGCCTCAGCGGCCCAGTTCCCGCGAACCACAGTGACCAAAAGCCCAGGTGGCGTACTCCTGCCGGGTGAACTGGCCGTCTCATAATCCGTCAGGTCGTGGGTTCGAGCCCCACCCGCCCCACTGTTATGCCTGGTAGAAGCACCGTGGAGCGATCACCAGTGATCAACTGAAGATCGAATCCCCCTGTAGCCCCCTTCGCTGGCGGGTTGCACTGCTAGGCCGTCCGGCTACCGCTGTATCGGAAGTTGATCATGCTCGAAACCACGTCCTCAACGGGAGGCCCGGCCCATCGCACTTCGAGCTCAAGGACGACAACTTCCACACGATCTTGCGGATGAACGACCCGAAGGACCACTGGGCGTTCGGCGACCGCTACAAGCTGTAGGCCACCCACTACTCTCCGGTCACACGCAAGTCATACGTCGCCGCCTACAACGAATGCGTGATCACACCACGATGAATGACCCGACCAAGGCTTGGGCCTTGCACTGCACAGCCGAACTGGCCCGCCACATCTCCGAGTCGGTGGCCGAGCTCCTGCCAGACGACTTGCGCGTGCTGTCCGCCGGCCTACACGTGATGTTGGAGAAGACGCCCCCCGGTCGGGTGGTGACCGACTTCG
>Ga0193743_1003539_pt1 | contig 10435 bp, 6 predicted proteins | sample L2c2metaG_FD_143038 | JGI IMG/M metagenome (GOLD analysis project Ga0193743, IMG submission 143038) | Soil microbial communities from a riparian zone of the East river system, Colorado, United States - L2c2 | ecosystem: Environmental > Terrestrial > Soil > Riparian zone | place: USA: East River...
CTTGCCGGTCTTGCCGTCGGAGATCGCCGCCTGCAACGTCGAAAAATCAGGCACATTTTCGTCGTCGAGCGCGACGATCTCGCCGTCGATCAGCATATCCGGCAGTGCGCTGCCTTCCTTGGCGATCGCCGCGAACTTGTCGGTCCAGTCGAGCCCCTTGCGCGTCTTGAGCACCGCCTCGCCTTCCTCGACCCGCAACTGCACGCGGTAGCCATCGAACTTGACCTCATGGCACCAGCCGTCGCCATTGGGCGGACGATCGACCGAGGCGCAAAGCTGCGGTGCGACGAAGTCCGGCATCGCGGCGACTTTTGCGCCCTTTACAGGCTTCGCAGCACCCGGTTTCGACGCAGCCTTGTTGTTGGCGGCGCGCGCCTGCGCGGCTTCGCCTCTGTTCGAATTCCACACCGCGTCCGCCTTGGTGAGACGAGATTTGGCGCGGCCGGATTTCGCCGTCATGAAGGGCTTCGGCGCTTTTCCCTTGCCCGCGGCGATCTCAGCCATCGACCGGCCTGACGCGACCGACTGGTCCTCATCGAGAATGTCGTTGGCCTCGCCCTCTCTGGCGAATTCATCACGGTGCTTGATCAGCAGCCAATTGGTGCGGTTGCCGCCGTTACGGTCGTGACGCATCCGGACCAGCACCCAGCTGCCGTGCATCTTGTCGCCGTGCATCGTGAACTTCAGATCGCCCTTGGCAAAACCCCGTTCCGGATCGTCGGATTCCCAGGTGCCGCGATCCCACAATTGCACCGTGCCGCCGCCATACTGGCCCTTGGGAATGGTGCCTTCGAAGTCGCCATAGTCGAGCGGATGATCCTCCACCTCGACCGCCAACCGCTTGTCGTGCGGATCGAGCGAGGGACCGCGCGCCACGGCCCAGGACTTGAACACGCCATCGAATTCCAGCCGCAGGTCGTAATGCAGCCTGGTGGCGGCGTGCTTCTGGATCACGAATCGACGCTCTTTCGACGGCGCGACCTTGGCCTTGCCGCTCGGCTCGGCGGTCTTTTCGAAATCGCGCTTTTTCCGGTAGGTGGTGAGACTTCCAGTCGGCACGACTAAACTCCAAGAACCGCAAACTCTACGAAAGCCGTCGGATCCGGCGCGGCGACACGGACCGGAACCAAAACCCTCAGCGGCGGTTGAAAGTTCCCAAGCGTCTCTCAACCCAGGCCCCGCTCACCCCAAGCCACGCCGGAGATTGTAATGGCCGCCCGCGCCTATTGGAAAGGGTCCTTGAAGCTCTCGCTGGTGTCCTGCCCGGTGCTGCTTTATCCGGCCTCGACCTCTGCCGAGAAAACCCGCTTCCACATGATCAACAAGGAGACCGGCAACCGGCTGAAGCAGCAGATGGTCGACGCCGAGAGCGGCGACATCGTGGAAGGCGATCAGAAGGCCCGCGGCTATGAGCTAAAAAAGGGCGAATATGTCGAGATCGAAAAGGACGAGCTCGACGCGGTCCAGATCGAGAGCAACCATACCATCGACATCGATAGTTTCGTGCCCAAGGACGAGATCGACAAGCGCTATCTCAATCATCCCTATTACATCGCCCCGGACGGCAAGGCCGGTGTCGATGCGTTCGCCGTCATTCGCGATGCCATGAAGGACCAGGACCGCGTGGCGCTGGCCCGCATTGTGCTCACCAACCGCGAACACATCATCGCCATCGAGCCGCTGGGCAAGGGTCTGCTCGGCACCACGCTGCGATATCCCTATGAGCTGCGCGACGAAGGCGAATATTTCGACGGCATCAAGAGCCCGAAGGTATCGAAAGACATGATCGAGTTGGCCGGCCATATCCTCAAGACCAAGGCGGCGCATTTCGACCCTTCCAGCTTCACGGACGAATACGAGAATGCGCTGAAGAAGCTGGTGAGGCGCAAGGCCGCCGGCAAGCCGGTCAAGACCGCCGAGCGTGAGGAAAAACCCGATAACGTGATCAGCCTGATGGACGCGCTGAAGCAGAGCCTGAAGGGCAAGGCCTCGACCAAGCGCGCGGCGCATTCGCCGGCCCGGCGGCAGGCCTCCCGGCGCGCCGCGAAGAAGGCTCACCGGTCGGCGGCAAGGGCGCGCAAGGCGGGGTGAGGGTCCTGAACAAAGTTCGTCATTCCGGGCGCGCGTAGCGCCTAGCCCGGAATCCATAACCCCCGCATCACTGTTGTTCGAAACTTTGCTACAGGGGCCATGGATTCCGGGCCCACGCAAAGATGCGTGTCCCGGAATGACGAACTGCTACTTCTTCGCCTTGCGCTTCTTCGCCGTCTTCTTTTTCTTCGTCGCTTTCTTCTTCGACGCCTTCTTCGGCACCTTCTTGCCTGCAGCCCTTGCCTCGGACAGCCCGATCGCGATGGCCTGTTTGCGGCTCTTCACCTTGCGGCCCGAGCGGCCGCTCTTCAAGGTCCCGGCCTTGCGCTTCTTCATCACGCGTTCGACGTCGGCGGAGGCCTTCCTGGAATATTTCCGTGCTTTTCGTGCCATGATGATTCTCCCGTTGGCAAAACGGTAATCTTCACCATCGGCAAATGGTTCCGAATCCGAAACCTAGTCGCCGGCGCGCAGCCGATAGCCGATGCCGGTTTCGGTCAGGACGAATTGCGGGCGCTCCGGATCGGATTCGATCTTCTGGCGCAGCTGGCGCACATAGACCCGCAGATATTGCGCGTCGGTCAATTCGTCCCACAGCTCCTTCAAGAGAAACCTGTGCGTCAGCACCTTGCCGGCGTGCTGCACCAGCACGCGCAGCAATTCGTACTCCTTGGGCGACAGCCTGACGTCCTTGTCGCCGACCTTGACCACGCGGCGCACCAGATCGACCGAAAGATCGCCGGAACGGAACACCGGTCGCTCGCCATGGACCTGCAACTGGTGCCGCAACGCCGCGCGCATGCGGGCAAGCAGTTCATCCATCCCGAACGGTTTTGTCAGGTAGTCGTCGGCACCGAGGTCGAGCGCCTGGACCTTTCCGGCTTCGTCCCCGCGGCTCGACAGCACCACGATCGGCACGCTGTCGTTGCGTCCGCGGATCATGCGCAACAATTCGTGGCCCTGGATATCCGGCAGACCGAGGTCGAGAATGATGAGCGCCGGATTCTGTGCCAGCAATTCCAGCGCGAGCTTGCCGTTGGAGGCTTCCAGGATCTCGTAGCCCTGCGTGGTCAGCCCCATCCGCAGCAGCTTGCGGATCGGCGGCTCGTCGTCGATGACCAGGACCTTGACGGGTGCAGCACTCATGCGGCGGTATCCAACATTAGAGCCTCGGCTCCGATTGCATCAGAACCGAGGCTCCCGCTTGCTGTTCTGACGCGCTTTCTTCACGCGAACCGGCATCGGCTTCGCTCGAAAACGCCATGGAACAGCAAGGGATCGGCAACCGGATGGTCAGCACGGCGCCGCTGCGGTCGGTGCGATTGGTGGCCGAGATCGTGCCGCGCATCGCCTCGACGAAGCCGCGTGAGATCGCCAACCCAAGGCCGGTACCAGGGCGGACGTGGTCACCCTTCTGGGCGCGATAGAATTTATCGAACACGCTTTCGAGCTCGGTTGCGGGAATGCCGTCACCTTCGTCGATGATCTGCAGCGTCATCGAATTTCTGTCGCGCTGGCTCCGGATCGATATCGTGGTGCCGGAGGCGGCATATTTCGCCGCATTGTCCAGCAGATTGAACAGCACCTGCTCGAACAGCACGGCGTCAAGCTCCAGCATCGGCATGTCGGCGGCAAGCTCGAGCGAGACCTTGTGATGCGCCAGGATCTTGCTGGCGCGCCGCAACACGCTGCCGACGATCTCGCCGATATCCTGCCGCATCGTATTCGGCACCACCGCGCCGGATTCCAGTTTCGTCATGTCGAGCAGATTGGCGATGAAGCGGTTGAGGCGCTCGGATTCATCGATCACGGTGGCCAAAAGATCGCGCTTTTCGGACTCGCTCAAGCCGCTTTCGAGATCGCGCATGGTGCTGGCGGCGCCGAGCACCGAGGCCAGCGGCGTCTTGAGATCGTGCGAGATCGAAGTCAGCAACGCCGCGCGCAGCCGGTCGGACTCGACGGTGCGCTTGACCCGATCCATATCCTCGACCAGCAGCACGCGTTCGATCGCAAGCGCCCCCTGATCGACCAGTGCGTCGAGCAGCCGCCGCGCGTCCGGGGTCAGCAGCGGCCCGGTGCGGTCGTCATCGATGCCGATGACGCCGATCGGCCCGCGCCCGGTTCGCATCGGCAGGAACAGGCGCTTGGCTCCCGGTAGCGTATCCGAGCCGCGTCCGGCGGTGCGATCGTTGCCCCAGGCCCAGTTCGCGGCGGCAAGATCGGCCTTGTCGAGCTGGTCCTCTGGCGGATAACCCGCCTTGACGGTCAGGACTTCGTCCTCCGGCAACAACAGCACCACCCGCACCTTGAGCATCAGCGCGATCTGATAGGCGGTCGCCCACAGCACGTCGTCCAGCGTCGCGGTGCCGGCGAGCTTGCGGCTGAAGGCGTAGAGCGATTCGGTGGTGCGAATCCTCCCTGCCGCGGTGACGGCCTGGGTACGGACCCGGGCCGCGACGTTGGAAACCAGGATCGCGATCAGCATGAAGAAGAAGAACGCCGCGACGTTGGTCGGATCGGTAATCGTGAACGTATAGACCGGCGGCAGAAAGAAGAAATTGTAGCACAGCGAGGCGGCGACGCTGGCAAACAGCGACGGCAACAGGCCGAAGCGAACCGCGACGCTGACCACGGCCGTGAGAAACACCAGATCGACATTCTCGATGCCGAAGATCGGCTGGATCAGCTTGGCAGCACCAAGGCCGATGGCCACGAACGCCAGCGCCATCAGATATGGCCGCGCATCGAACGGCTCGGGGCGTGCCGCGGTCTGGACCGACGATTTGGCGGCTCCCGAAGGCAATTCATCGCCGGCAATCACGTTGACGCTGATATTGCCCGCGCGCCGTACCAGATCGTGCACCACCGAGCCGCGCGTGAGCTCGAACAGCCACGAGCGCGTCGACTTGCCGATGATGATCTGGGTTACGTTATTCGCTTGCGCGAAACTGATCACGTCATCGGCGATACGGCGGCCGACACCGGGAATCGTGACCGCCTCGCCGCCGAGCGATTCCGCCAGACGCAAATTATCGACCAGCCGGTCGCGCTGCTCGTCCGTCAGTTGCAGGCTGCGCCGCGTCTCGATGCTCAGCGCGGTCCAGGGGGCATGCAACCGGTCCGCCAGCCGCTTGGTATAGCGCACGAGCCCCGCCGCGCGCGGGTCCTCGCTGAGGCAGACCATAATGCGCTCGCCCGCGGCCCATGGACCGGCGATCGCATTGGCCTGCATGTGCGTCAGGAGCTGTTCGTCGACCCGTTCGGCGGTACGCCGCAATGCCAATTCGCGCAGCGCGGTCAGATTACCCGGCGAGAAATAATGCTCGAGCGCGCGCTCGGCCTGCTTGGGGACATAGACCTTGCCCTCTTTCAGCCGCTGGATCAGGTCATCGGGCGTGAGGTCGATCAGCTCGATCGCGGCGGCGCGGTCGAACACCGAGTCCGGGACGGTTTCGCGCACCCGCACATGGGTGATCTGCGCGACCACATCGTTGAGGCTTTCGATGTGCTGGATGTTGACCGCGGTATAGACGTCGATGCCTTGGGACAGCAGCTCTTCGACGTCGAGGTAGCGCTTGGGGTGGCGGCTGCCCGGTGCGTTGGTGTGGGCCAATTCGTCGACCAGCGCGAGTTGCGGACGGCGCGCGATCAACCCGTCGAGGTCCATCTCTTCGATCGTTTGGCCCTTGTAGGTGAGCCGTCTGCGCGGCATTACCTCAAGGCCCCTCAGCAGGGCCTCGGTCTCGGCCCGTCCGTGGGTTTCGACGGCCCCCACCACGACATCGATGCCGGCCTTCAACTTGGCGTGGGCGCTCTGCAGCATCTCATAGGTTTTGCCGACGCCGGGGGCGGCGCCGACGAATATCTTGAGCCGGCCGGATTGATCGTTCTCGCGCCGCGCCGTCTCCAGCAGCGCATCCGGCGAGGGCCTCTTATCGGGGTCGTGGCGCTGATTTGCCATAAGGCATTATAGTCCTCGGCCCCGATTCAGCCTAGTAGCGGCACTATTTCGCGGCGTCGAGCGCCATATTGAGCGCCAGAACGTTAACGCGCGGTTCGCCGAGCAACCCGGCAAGGCGGCCTTCGGTCGCGTCCGTGACCAATTGGCGGACGCGGTCTTCCGGCATATTCCGCGCCTTGGCGACCCGTGGCACCTGGAACAGCGCGCCCTCCGGCGAGATGTCGGGATCAAGTCCGCTGCCGGAGGTGGTGACGAGGTCGATCGGCACAGCCGCCGAGGGGTTCTCGGCCTTCAACTTATCGACGTCTTCCTTGACCCGGTCGTTCAGCGCCTTGCTGGTCGGGCCGAGATTGGAGCCGCCCGAATTGGCCGCGTTATAGGGCGCGGACACCGTCTTGGTGGAGTCAGCCGGATCCGGAGCACTGGTTGCCGAGGGCCGGCCGTGGAAATACTTGTCGCTCTTGAACTCCTGGCCGATCAAGGCCGAGCCGACCGCCTTGCCGTCGCGCTCGATCAAGCTGCCTTCCGCCTGCTTCGGAAAGACCACGCCTGCGATCGCGGTCATCGCCAGCGGATAGGCCAGTCCCGTAATCAGCGTGAGCACGACCAGGACGATAATGGCAGGACGAATTTCTTTTAACATGGTGTCTCTCCAGTTTTATCGTCATTGCGAGCGAAGCGAAGCAATCCATGGCGGCAAACAGAGTGTGGATTGCTTCGTCGCTTCGCTCCTCGCAATGACGCTTTAAACGATGACGGTCTCAAGCCAGGTGCAGCGCCGCGACCACGAGGTCGATGGCCTTGATGCCGATAAAGGGAATGATGATACCGCCAAGGCCGTAGATCAGCAGGTTGCGGCGCAGCAGCGCGCCGGCGCCGATCGCGCGATAAGCGACGCCTTTCAATGCCAGCGGAATCAAGCCGATGATGATCAGCGCATTGAAGATGATCGCCGACAGGATGGCGCTTTGCGGGCTGGCCAGATGCATCACGTTGAGCACGTTGAGTTGCGGATAGAACGTCAGGAACATCGCGGGGATGATAGCGAAATATTTCGCGACGTCATTGGCGATCGAGAACGTGGTCAGCGCGCCACGCGTCATCAATAGCTGCTTGCCGATTTCGACCACCTCGATCAATTTGGTCGGGTTGGAGTCGAGGTCGACCATGTTGCCGGCCTCGCGCGCCGCCTGCGTGCCGGTGTTCATGGCAACGCCGACATCGGCCTGCGCCAGCGCCGGCGCGTCATTGGTGCCGTCGCCGCACATCGCAACCAGCTTGCCCTTGGCCTGCTCGTCGCGAATGAGCTTCAGCTTGTCCTCCGGCGTCGCCTGCGCGAGGAAGTCATCGACGCCCGCTTCCGCGGCGATCGCGGCCGCGGTCATCGGGTTGTCGCCGGTGATCATCACGGTGCGGATACCCATGCGGCGCAGTTCGGCGAAGCGCTCACGGATGCCGCCCTTGACGATATCCTTGAGCTGCACGACGCCCAACAGACGGCCATCCTTGGCAACGGCCAGCGGCGTGCCGCCGGCCTTGGCGATTTCGTCCGAGATCGCCCGAATTTCCCGGGCGACATCGGAAGTGATCGACGGCTGCAGCGCACGGACGGTATTTCCCGACGCCATGGTTTGCGCGGTACCGCCGCCGACATAATTGAGGATCGCGTCGACCGCGCCCTTGCGGACCGACGACGCCCCGGCATCGACGCCGCTCATGCGGGTCTGCGCCGTGAACGGAATGAAGGTGGCGTTGAGTTCGGCCATGTCGCGGCTGCGGATGCCGTATTTCTCCTTGGCAAGCACCACGATCGAGCGCCCTTCGGGAGTTTCGTCCGCCAGCGAAGCCAATTGAGCCGCATCCGCGAGTTCCTGCTCGGTGACGCCTTGCACGACACGAAACGCCGTCGCCTGCCGGTTGCCCAGCGTGATGGTGCCGGTCTTGTCCAGCAAAAGCGTATCGACGTCGCCGGCGGCCTCGACCGCGCGACCCGACATCGCCAGCACGTTAAAGCGCACCAGCCGGTCCATGCCGGCGATGCCGATCGCCGACAGCAACGCGCCGATCGTGGTCGGAATCAGCGTCACGAACAGCGCGACCAGCACGACCACCGAAATCGATCCGCCGGCATAGGCCGCGTAGCTCGGGATCGTGACCGTGGCGAACACGAAGATGATGGTGAGGCCCGCCAGCAGAATATTGAGCGCGATCTCGTTCGGCGTCTTCTGCCGTTCGGCGCCCTCCACCAGCTTGATCATGCGGTCGATAAAGGTCGAGCCCTGCGCCGCGGTGATGCGGACCCGGATCCAGTCGGACAATACCTGCGTGCCGCCGGTGACCGCCGAACGGTCGCCGCCGGATTCGCGAATCACGGGGGCTGATTCACCAGTGATCGCGGCTTCGTTCACGGAAGCGACGCCTTCGATCACTTCGCCGTCGGACGGGATATTGTCGCCGGCTTCGACCAGCACGATATCGCCGACCTTGAGGCTGGTGCCCGATACCAGCCGATAGGCCTTGTCGGAGCCCGACAGCAGCTTGGCCTGGCTCTCGGTGCGGGTCTTCTTGAGCGATTCCGCCTGCGCCTTGCCGCGGCCTTCCGCGACGGCTTCGGCGAAATTGGCGAACAACACCGTGAACCACAGCCACAGGATGATCTGGAAGGTGAAGCCGAGATTGGCTCCGCCGGTGACGAGGTCCCGCACGAAGATCACCGTGGTCAGGGCCGCGACGATTTCGACCACGAACATCACCGGGTTCTTGATCATCAGCCGCGGATCGAGTTTCGCAACGGCCGATCCCATCGCCGGGAAGACGATCTTCGGATCGAGCATCGCGGAGACCGGCACGCGCTTTTGTAATTTCATGGCTTCCATGGACGTAAACTCCGTAAGGCGCAGATCTAGGCGAGTTGCTCAGAACAGGGTGTTGGCGCTCATCGCGAGGTGTTCGACGATCGGCCCGAGCGCAAGTGCCGGGAAGAACGTGAGACCGCCGATGATCAGGATCACGCCGACGACGAGGCCGACGAACAGGCCACCGGTGGTCGGCAGGGTGCCGGCCGAGGCCGGGATCGACTTCTTGCCGGCCAACGAGCCTGCCAGTGCCATCGCCGGAACGATCATGAAGAAGCGGCCGACGAACATCGAACTGGCGAGCGTCAGATTGTAGAAAAAGGTATTGCCGGTAAGGCCGCCAAACGCCGAGCCGTTATTGCCGGTCGCCGAAGTAAAGGCATAGAGCACCTCGGTGAAACCATGCGGGCCGGAATTGGCCATCGAGGCCACCGCCGACGGCAGCACGACGGCCACCGCGGTCCAGCCCAGATACATCAAGGGCAGTACCAGGATGGCGAGCATCGCCATCTTGACCTCACGCGCCTCGATCTTCTTGCCGACATATTCCGGCGTGCGGCCGACCATCAGGCCGGCGACGAAGATCGCCAGCACGACGAACAGCAGCATGCCATAGAGACCGGCGCCGACGCCGCCGACGATGATTTCACCGAGCTGCATGTTGATCAGCGGGATCATGCCGCCCAACGCAGTGAAGCTGTCGTGCATCGCGTTGACCGCACCACAGGACGCAGCCGTGGTGACGACCGCGAACAGGCTGGAGGCGACGATGCCGAAGCGGATTTCCTTGCCTTCCATGTTGCCGCCGGTCAGGCCGAGCGCCTGCAACGCGGAAGTGCCGTCGGCTTCGGCCCAATAGGTGACGGCGACGCCGGCGATGAACAGCACGCCCATCACGGCCAGGATCGCCCAACCCTGGCGCTGGTTGCCGACCATGCGGCCGAACACGTTGGTCAAGGCAGCGCCGAGCGCGAAGATCGAGATCATCTGCACGAAGTTCGACAGCGCGGTCGGGTTCTCGAACGGATGCGCGGCGTTGGCGTTGAAGAAGCCGCCGCCATTGGTGCCGAGCATCTTGATCGCGATTTGCGAGGCCACCGGACCGACCGCGATGGTCTGCTTGGCGCCTTCCAGCGTGGTGGCGTCGACATAGGCGCCGAGCGTTTGCGGTATACCCTGCCAGATCAGGAACAGCGTGTAGACCACGCAGATCGGCAGCAGCACATAGAGAGTGCAGCGCGTCACATCGACCCAGAAATTGCCGACGGTGCGCATCGAAGAGCGGGAGAAGCCGCGAATCAACGCCATCGCGAGCGCGATACCGGTTGCCGCCGACAGGAAGTTCTGGTGCGTCAGCCCCAGCATCTGCACGAGATAGGACATCGTGCTTTCGCCGCCGTAGTTCTGCCAGTTGGTATTGGTGACGAAGCTGATCGCGGTATTGAAGGAAAGGTCCTCGGCGACCGCGGATTGCCCGGCCGGATTGAACGGCAACACCGCCTGCAAGCGCAGCACCGCATATAGGATA
>Ga0193743_1003540_pt1 | contig 10431 bp, 6 predicted proteins | sample L2c2metaG_FD_143038 | JGI IMG/M metagenome (GOLD analysis project Ga0193743, IMG submission 143038) | Soil microbial communities from a riparian zone of the East river system, Colorado, United States - L2c2 | ecosystem: Environmental > Terrestrial > Soil > Riparian zone | place: USA: East River...
GCCGAAGACGTTTCAGATTCTGCTGGTTCTGGTTCGCCATAGCCAGGAAGTGGTCACCAAAGACGACCTGATGAAGATGGTCTGGCCCGACACCTTCGTGGAAGAGGCCAACCTTAGCCGCAATATCTTCATGCTGCGAAAGGCGCTGGGAGAGAGCGCGCAAGACCACAAGTACATAGTTACGGTGCCGGGCCGGGGATACCGGCTGGCGGAGAATGTGCATCTTGTTCCAGGCAGCGACCTTACGATCGTCGCAGCAAGCCACTCGAAACTGCAGGTCGACATTAAGGAGACGAAGCCGTGGAAATGGGTGGCCCTGGCGGCCATGGTGGCAGTTGTGGCCAGCGCGTCGTGGTGGATGATGCACCGCAGAGCTGCGGGCACGGGGAGGGCCGTGCTGGGTGCAAAGGACACGGTGGTGCTGGCGGACTTTGCGAACTCAACCGGCGACCCGGTGTTTGACGAGACGCTTCGCCGGGGTCTCGCGATACAGCTTGGGCAGTCCCCGTTTCTGAGCCTTGTCTCCGACGAGCGCGTTCATCAGACTCTGAGCATGATGGGCCGGCCAGGGGACCAGCAGCTGACGCCCGAGATTGCGCATGAGGTCTGCGAGCGGACCGGAAGCGCGGCCGTGCTCGAAGGCTCGATCAGACCCATAGGAAATCAGTACGTGCTGGGTCTGCGCGCGAAGAACTGCCGCAATGGAGATGTGTTGGACGAGGAGCAGGTGCAGGCGGCGCGGAAAGAAGATGTGCTGAAAGCGCTGGATCAGATGGCGGGGAACTTCAGGACGCGGGTGGGCGAGTCGCTCACGACGATCGAGCAGCACAATACTCCGCTGGCCGAGGCGACGACTCCTTCGCTCGAGGCCCTGAAGGAGTACAGCGCTGCGTGGAAGGTGGTCTCTGCATCGGGCTCAGCAGCCTCGATTCCGCTTTACCGGAGAGCGGTTGAGATCGATCCCAACTTCGCGATGGCTTATGCGATGCTCGGCCGGGTGTATGGCGACATCGGAGAGTCGGCCCTGTCTGCGGAGAACACAAGTAAGGCATGGCGGCTGCGGGACCGCGCGAGCGGCTCGGAGAGGTTTTTCATTCTTGCCTCCTATGACATGCAGGTGACGGGAAATCTGGAGAATGCGCGACAGACCTGCGAGGCATGGGCGCAGAGCTATCCGCGGGACGCCAGGCCATATGGATTTCTGGCGGGAATGATCTACCCGGTGCAGGGCCGATACGATCTGGCGATTGCGAGGTCGAGGGAGATGATCAAGTCCGATCCCGACTTTGTGTTTGGGTACAACTTGCTCGCGCTTGCGGATATTGCTGTGGGCGATCTCGCCGATGCAGAGCGCGCTCTTGACGCGGCTGCTGAGCGCAAGTTGCAGATACCGGATCTGTTGGTCGATCGCTATCAGATTGCCTTCTTGAGAAACGATCAGGCCGGCATGGACAGGGTGGTGTCGGAGACTCCGAGAGAGCCCGGAGCGGAAGACTGGCTGGCACACCTTCAGTCCACCGTACTTGCTTATGGCGGGCATCTTCGGCAGGCGACAGCGATGTCGCAGCGCGCTGTCGATCTGGCAAAGCATTCGGGTCAGCCGGAACGGGCGGCTCTGTTTCAGAGTGAGGAGGCAATTCGCGCAGCCTTCTTTGAAGATGAGCAGAACGCCGTTCGACGCGCGGAGTCTGCGCTTGCGCTTTCGCACGGAAGAGACGTGGAATACGGCGCTGCTTTTGCGTTGGCTCTATCGGGGAATCTTCCGCGCGCGCGAGTTCTCGCCGATGACCTTGAGAAGCGGTTTCCGGAAGATACCGCGGTGCAATTCATTTATGTGCCGGAGCTCCACGCGGCGATTGCTCTGCACCAACATGAACCGGCAAAGGCGATCGAGCTGCTGCAAGCCACACTTCCCTATGAGCGGGGCGAGTCCCCAAGCAGCTTCTTTGGCTTTTATGGGATGTACTACTCTGCTTATCTACGCGGCGAGGCCTACCTCGCAGAACGCCAAGGTCTTCCCGCCGCGGCAGAGTTTCAGAAAATTCTGGATCATCCCGGAGTCGTAATCAGCGACCCGATCGGCGCGTTGGCGCATTTGGAGCAGGGTCGAGCGTTTGCATTATTGGGAGACAAGGTCACGGCAAAAGCCGCCTATAGGGAGTTTTTGCAACTCTCGAAAGAGGCCGACCCCGGTATATCAGTTTTCGAGCGAGCTCGTGTTGAAGATGTAAATCTCGACTAGCGATCCGTTCGCAATTATCCAACGTATATTCGATCGAGACACCGTTTACATCAGTAGAGACAAATGGCGTTGCCGCCGCGAAACTCCTGAAGGGCGGCAAACCGGAAGTTGTCATTGCGTCTAAGTTTCAGCGAGTGAAAAATCGCTGATACACACTCATCGACTCCGATCGGTACGAGAGGTTGGCTTTTCTGGTATGGGCGAGCGCCCCTGCCCTGAAAACGGGGTTTTCAGAAACTTCAGCCCCCCGAGCTGTCAGCAGCCACGAACTTTCTGATAACCGGACTTTTCAGACGCTTCGAAGTGGGGCGTCCCGTGCGTTCAAATTGACAGTGAGCTAGCCTGCTTGCGCCAAAGAATCTGAGCTGCTCCGTGCTTGAATCATCGCTTCAATGCATTCATAGGTTTCTTCGAATTTTCGTCTCAGCTCTAACATTGCCTCTAGTTGAGGAGGAGAAAGATCTTCTCCGGTAGAAAGGTGGACCGCGATCGTCCGGATGGCAGCCTCCTGCTCTTCCAGCAGATCCATAAGAACTTCGACTGTGCTGCTCGGCATGCGGCCCCACCTCCGGAGAAGATGAGTGAAGTGACGCTCTCGACGCCAGTTGAGACTCAACGCGGCAGTTTTTCTGAAGGCAGCCAAATGGTCAAATGATCATGACAGGTTCTGCAATTGAATTCTCAGTTGCCGAAAACCCAACTTTGTGGGAACTGACATCCGGCGCTCCGAAAGCAGTGGATTAGGTGCTGTCTGTCTGAGAGCATGGATTCTATGAATTGGAAAGCTAGGGTTGCTTTCTTTGCTTTTGGCGTTCTGCTGGTTTGCTATGGGCTAGGTCAGATCGATCGGCACCACGCGGTATCCGCGAACAGGTATGGGATGTTTTTTGCTGGCGGCGTCATTGGAACTGGAGGTTGTGGTGCGGTCCAATGATCTGGGTATTCTGCTCGATCGGTGCTTGGCCGACACGAATGTCTATTACGAGTTCGCCTACGATCCCCCATCGGCTGATCATCCAAACGAGTATCACGGCATCGACGTCCAGGTGGCCAAGCCCAGCCTTACCGCGCGAACTCTTCAGGGTTACTATCAGCAGGCCTGAAGAACGCAGATAAAGGTCCACCGAATAAGCTGGCTGAACGCCACTGATCCCGCGGATCGTAGCCAGTTCGTCCGTCTCAGAGGCCCAAAACCCGAGGGACCCGGCTGGGAAATCCCCACTGGCAGAATTCCATTTGAGGGGTGCCAGGCCGCCAGGAACCCCGTGCCTCACTCCCCTGCGCTGCCCACAAAATCATGCTTGTCTTTGCAAAGCCCGTAGCGCAGGCCTTTATCAAAAACTTACGTGGATTGTTCTATTGTCAATCAAGTGGTTTTCTCGAAGAGAAGTAAAAGCCCACTTGGCATTCAAGCTTTTTCGGGGAGATATATGAAGTCGTGTCAATATTTAAAGTTTTCCGCCGCCGTAATCCTCACGGCCCTCGCGGTTGTGGCAACGGCCACACAGTCGTTCGCCCAACTGCCGGGCGGGGGGCAAACGCCTCAGCAAGAAGTTGTGGGCGGGAATCCCCTCAGGTTGCGTAACACCTACAGCGAAGCCAGAAACGGTGGACATCTGCTTTCGGTGTGGAGGGGAGCGGATAATAATCAAGTGTGGATGTCGCGCGATAACGGCACCCCCTTCACGATTGGTGGGACAGTGACCTTTGTGAGCCCGACGGTGGTTCCCTACGGGCCGGACGGGTTCCTGGTCTTCCATACCGGGGATAACGGTGACATCTTTTTCGCAGGGGTCGATGGTGCCGGCACCACTTCGGACACATGGTTCGCCGTTCCGGGCAATTTCACGAATCTACCCGTGTCCGTCGTGCAGATGGGCCCAAATTCATTCAACTTGTACATGGTGTACCGCGGATTGGGGAATGACAAGCGGGTGTGGGGCACATGGTTTGACTGGGCTGCCAACACTTGGTCAACTGCCGAAAACATAAGCGGGGGATTGGGGAATAGTGCACCCGGCGTTTCGATGAATAATGTCTCGAATCGACTTTTTGTCACGGTGGAAGGTACGGACAATCAGCTCTGGATGACCTCTCAAGCGCTCGGCGCCTCTATTTGGTCCGGCTGGGCTCGCATGGGTGTCTCTACCTCTGACACGCCCCACTCTGTCGCTTGCGCCAATGGGAACATGGTGGTAAATATTCTAGACTTCTTCTCTCACCCCGAGTACGCGAAATTCGATGCCTGGGGGAACCAGCAGACTGGCTGGAACGTGGACACCAGTGAACCCTCCGTCTGGCCGCTCCAACTCGCGGCGAACGAGAACAACGTATATTCACTCGCCACTCTTCTTGACGATGGAATAGGCGCGAGCGGCTTATATCTTGGCTTTTGGAAGCAAATATACAACTGTCAATAGTCTCGATGTATCCGTGCTGTTGGCAGGAGGGCAGCGGGAGGATCCGGTCGCCCAGAGCATTGGGCATCCGGGTTCTCCGGGCCGGGTGAACGTCGCGCGATCAGGTCGATGGCCTCGTAGGTTTCCGGGAAAGTAGACCAGCCACATGCCGATCAGCGCCGAAGCGTTACGCCAGTTGGCGCAAATCGTCGAGCCAGAACAAGTTTATTTCCCATCCGCATTTAGTCTGTCCAGAACACCTTTGAGTGCATCGAGTTTCTGCCCAGCTTCGCCAAGCTTGCCCGCGGCCGTCAGGCGCTGGTAATCGGCAAAGTCTTTGGCGGCCTCAGAGATGAGCGCGTTGATATTCGTCGAGGGTTGGGGTGTCCCGTGGGATGCAAACGCAGATTGTGGCGCCTCGCTCGCGTTCAGCGACGAGGCCTCTCCGCCAAAAAGGGCCCTCAGGGCTGTTTGGAACGTAGTGCCGTATGCAAGCTTGTCCTGCAGCGCAAGCACGACCAGCCGCAACTCCGGCATGGGACTTTGCTGAGCCTGAAGGTAGATTGGCTCCGCGTACAAGAGTGCTCGTCCAGACGGAATGACCAGCAGGCTTCCGCGCAGAACGTGGGAACCCTGTTGATTCCACAGAGTCAATTGTCCTGAGAGCTGTGCATTCTGATCGATGCGGGCCTCTATTTGTTGCGGACCATCAATGAGTTTTGTCTTAGGGAAGTCGTAGACCACCGCTGTCCCATACTCTGCGCCGTCGCAACGGCCGGCAATCCACCCGATCAGGTTATTCCGATTGACTGGCGTGAAGGGAAGGATCTCCACAAACTCTTCGCCGGTGCCTCCCGGCAGTTTCATCAGCACGTAATTCGGCTGCATCATCTGAACCGTCTGTTGACCGTTACTGTCGGTCCTGGTCTCGGTGGCAACTGTCCAGAGGTCTTCTCGATTGAAGAAGACCGCAGGATTCGTCATATGGTAGAGACCATAGACCTCCGATTGCACTTTGAAGAGTGCTTCGGGGTAGCGTACATGCCGGCGCAAGTCCGCCGGCATCGCATTGGCGTCTTTGAAGAGACTCGGGAAAATACGGCGATAGGAAGCAAGAATAGGGTCTTCAGCGTCGAAGACGTAAAGCGTCGTAGCCCCGCTATAAGCGTCCACAACTACCTTGACGCTGTTGCGCATATAGTTCACTGTGCTATTGCCGAGGGTGTAGTGGGTCGAATATGGATAATTGTCGGAGACGGTGAAGGCGTCCATGATCCACGACAGCCGGCCATCGTCGCCCACCACCAAATAGGGATCCTGATCAAAGGTAAGAAACGGAGCTACCGCCGCAACGCGCTCGCGGATGTTGCGCCGCATCAGCAGCCGGCTCTGCGAATTGACGTCGTCACTGAACGGCAACTTCCCAAGATCGCCACGGTCGATAGCCAGGACGACGCGACGCAAGAACCCGCCCAGCGCAATACCGCCAGTACCTTGATACGAGGTGAGATTGTTGTTCTGGCCCTGCGGATAATCGAACTCCTGCTGCCTTGTCTTGACGTAGACATCGGTATCGGTCAGTTCACCAAAATAGATCTCGGGCCGCGTTACATTGAGACCGCGCACCGTGCTTTGGACGGGCATGTTACTCAACAACAGTATCGGCAATCCTTCCGCCGTGAACCCATTAACTGGGTTCATGGTCACTCCGTAGCCGTGGGTATAGATCAGCTTCTCGTTGATCCAGTTACGACTACTTACCGGGAGCCTTTCTACGTTCAGCTCACGCGCTGCAAGCATCACCTGGCGCGTCGTGCCATCGAGCTGGTAGCGATCGATGTCGATGTCAGGAAAGTCGTAGTAGGTTCGGATCTCCTGAACCTGACGCAGGGTATCCTGCAAGGCGTGCCAGTCCCATAGCCGGATGTTCTGGAGAGTGGGTTGGTTGTTCGCCGGCTCTGCCGCTTCAACCGTTGTTTCTGCAGGAAACTGGCGTTGTGCGAAGCGATTGAGCCCGTAGGCCTGCCGGGTCATCTCAATATTGTGGGCGATAAAAGGTTCTTCCCGAACGAGCTCGTTGGGCTTGACGATAAAGTTTCCAACGTACCATCCGACTACCCCCACAAGGCCGTAGCAGACTGCAGCGGGAAGAAGTGCAGCGACAATCAGTCGCCCACGTGAATGTCTAATCGCGTTGTAGGCCGAAATCGCTGCACCGAGTATAAGGGCAGCGCAGACGACCAGAAGCCCATAGATTGCTATGTGTGCGTCGGTATAAGAAATGCCGTCAAAGATCGTGTGATGTTCAAGCAAAAGCTGGAACCGGTCCACATACACTTTCATCGCGAGGACGAGGAGTAGGAATGAGACCGTAATCGAAAGTCCACGCCACGGCGACGGCGCATAGGTGATCTGCCGCTTGCCGAGAGAACGGGCACCACCCGTAATGATGAGGAACAGAACCGCGGCTGCACAGATCGCAATCGCCATCGTGAGGAGCCAGTTATTGACAAGCTGCCATGCAGGCAAGGTAAACAGAAAGAAATTTAGTGGCTTACTAAAGATCGGATCAGTAACGCTGCCCGCGACATGCGGTGCATACCAGAACAGCGCCAGTGTCGGCCAGTCCGCCATCATCGCCAACGCGGTCACGCACGCAATGGCGATGGAGATGCCAAAGGAGATGATACGCAGAACTGGCAAGACTGAAAGGTTTATCGGCTCTCCGGCGATGACGATCGCGTGAGCCTTCGGCAGATCGGCCTCATGAGAACGTCGAATAGTCGAAAACGCCCCGTACAGAACCAGAAACGTTGTGACTGCAAAAAATACGAAGCTCATGATCTGAAGGCCTGCTGATCTCCAGAACACCTGGCCGTATCCGAGCGACTGAAACCAGAGAAGATCGACCCAATACGACAATCCGATCCGTCCACAGACGAAGACGCCTAAAGCTAAAGCAGCGAGGAAAAAGATTGCGCGGCGTCCCCACGTTGAATCCCGATGCTGCGGCGAATCTATGAAATCCTGCAATTTTTCCCCGTACTCGATCGTCATTGGACAAACACGTTTTGATTGTAGGCTTCTTACAAACGCGACCCCGAAATGCAGGAAGGGGACATACCTCAGAAGTGAAAGGTCACATCCCTGTGGGATAGCAATCAATATTCCAAGCAAGAGCTTGGAACGATGTTTAGTGTGGCGAAGTCCACCATTGACCGGATCGTTAGACCGGAACCGGTCAAGGTGAAGGTCGCAGCAACGACACGGAAGCCGAAAAGAAACACAACCAGGCCAAGGGGAGGGAAGTGATGCGAGTAATTTGCATTGGCGGCGGGTTCGATGTTGAGGGAGACTTCTTGTTCGACGGTGATCTGGCTCCAGGTTGCAGCTTAGAGGGTATCCTGGGGTCCTGATGAGAAAGTAATGGCGGGCGAAGGTCTCGCTGGGTGCAGTCCCGGCGCGAAACTACTTGGCACTGTCGCGATGAATGCCATATTTGCTTCCAATGCGAAGCGCTAAGATGTTAGCGTATCCACTGGGAGAATCACTCCAACGAGGCCGACTCATTTCGGCGTCAACCAAAAAAGGCAAAGAGAAGGGCCAGCTTCGAGCTGGCCCTTCTCTTTGCGTAGAGGTCCCATGCCGCGACATCCCTTTCGGGCCTCCCGGTTCCAGTCTTATCAGTCGTAGCCAGGTCAGCAGGCGCCGCATTCTAAGACATGGGCCGCATTCGGCAAGGGCGGACCCGATGTGGGCTGGGCCACGCTGATGGCAGTTCTGTGGGTCGGCGCAATTTTGCTGTACGGGATGGCCACTGTATATCTGGGACCGCTGGGCACATCGATTGGATGGGGGTTGTTGCAAATCTTTATGATTATAATCGCGACAATGTCCGGAGTGCTGACGGCGGAGTGGAGGAATGCTCCTCGAAAGCGACGATGCTGATGAGCACCGCTATGGCGGGGCTTATCGGTGCGACCGTTCTGCTGTCCTTAGGAAGCCACTGAAGAGGATCATAAAGATGGCCGCTGGCACATGAAAATCGAGAGCACAGGGTACATACTTCGGTTGCTGATGGCGGCGGGAATGGCCACGCGAATGCCGTATGCCTGGTGTGGCGCGAATGCTCCGGCTACCGCAACGCAGGATGCGGCAGGTTCGAAACCGCGCCAGAATGACGCAGCGGCCCTCTTGGAACGGGCAGAGGCACATGTGAACCTTGGGATAGCATTGGCCGATTCAGCGGATTTAAGCGGTGCCCTCAGCGAGTTCTCTGAGGCTGTTCGTTTGGCTCCGAGTAACGGCACTGCGCACTATAACCGTGGCCGCGTGCTTGGTGAAATGAATCGAGATACCAAAGCAAAGACTGAGTTGGAGAGGGCTGCGTCGCTGCTGAGTAACAATGCTGATACATGGTCGGCGCTCGGAGCAGAGCAGAGGAAGACAGGCGATAAAAGTGCAGCGGTTGGATCTTTACGCAGGGCCGCGGAGTTGGAGCCTAAAGACGCCAAACGACGATCTGTGTTGGGCAGGCTTTGCAAGAGTCCGGGGATGCTAAAGGAGCTATCTCGGAATGACGAGAGGTTTTGACCATCCAGCCTGAATATGGGCCTGCACTCTATGCCCTTTCGCGCGCATTGGCTCATGAAAGGCCGGAGGAGTCGAAAGAGCTGCAGGCTCGCTTTCTCAAGCTTCAATCGATGCAGCGGACGATAGATCAAGTACATATGACAGCAAATGATCCGTTGAATCAGGCGGCGCGCGGAAATGTCCAAGCGTCTATTTCGGGACTCAAAGCTGCAATGCTGCAGTGTGGAAATTGCAGTGCGGCTCCCCAGCTACATAAAGATCTTGGGTTGGTGTACTGCAAGTCGGGGGACCTGCAAAATGGGGAGAGCGAGCTGTTGCTAGCAGACAAACTGATGCCGGTGATAGGCACATCGCAAAGGCATTGGAGATCTGCGGTCGAAATAGATGCTCCAGGTTGTGGAAGACCGTCGGCCCGGGCTACTAAATGTAGTGCAGTTTTAAGCACTTGCATTCCGTTTGGGTCGCCGCTAAATCTTACTCTGAGATTTGTTTACCTTCTGCCTTTCTGTACCTCGATCTGCCCGGTACATTAACCGCCCCCAGTAGAATTCGCTCGCTAGAGACGATTTTCCTTGACTCTATTCTTCTCGGAGGCGTAATTTCAGCTGGTTTCCTAATAAAGAGAAGGTTTACAAATAAAATATCGAACTTTTCGCGCCAGTTCCTCTTCAACCTTGTATATTTCGCTTCGCGTCGGCTCAAATATGAGCACTTAAATCCACTACAAGAGAAGTGCGGCCTTAGCGAGGCCCTAATCTGCAGCACATTGCGGTACTGCCAGAGAAATAGATCGACACGCTGTCGGGAGGACATATATGAGTGTTGAAGTAAAGTCGTCAATCAACGGTCGCGTCGAAAAGTTTAAAGCGATCCTACTTTTGGGCGTAATCGCAGTCCTGACACAGGGAAGCAGAGCGCAACTCTCTTCGGCGTCGATCAATGGTTCGGTTCACGATTCGACAGGAGCGGTTGTCGTCAATGCATCAGTCAAATTGCGTAATGTAGCCACCTCAGTAGAGACGATGACAACCTCGAATAACGCAGGCTCCTATGGCATCGTGAGCATCACACCGGGACAGTACACGCTCGAGGCGACAGCCCCGAGCTTTAGTACACAAAAACTTTCATCTTTCACGTTGACCGTAGGTCAAACGGCGACCTTCGACTTTACGCTTGCTGCCGGTACGGCGGATTCGG
>Ga0193743_1003541_pt1 | contig 10431 bp, 11 predicted proteins | sample L2c2metaG_FD_143038 | JGI IMG/M metagenome (GOLD analysis project Ga0193743, IMG submission 143038) | Soil microbial communities from a riparian zone of the East river system, Colorado, United States - L2c2 | ecosystem: Environmental > Terrestrial > Soil > Riparian zone | place: USA: East River...
TTAACCAGACAGGAGGATGGAATATCGGACTTGCCTTCCTATTTGGCCTTCTTTCTGTCCAGTGGACCGTATGTCTCTACTGCCCATGCAGTGTAATTTACTGAGATTTAACCCTCTAGATGACGGTCTGTCACTATGCCCAATCCTACGATCGTTTCTCATATTGAATAGGATTACGATGCGACTGCTCACATCTCGTAAGGCTCCCATCATGTATGATTTTTCATTGATACTTTTTGTGCCACGCAGAGAGGAAGTTCGTCGCGCTGCTTATGCAGGTATGTCTCACTAATCCACCCAACCACCTGCATTTGTTTAATGGTATTTAGGTCCTTCGGCTATTTTTATTGCTGGTGTGTTCACTTTAAGTAGTGATTTGAACTGCATCTGAAATTATTCAAAGTCATCGGCACTGGTCTCATGGGTTGGCTATTGAACATTGTTTTGATGCTTTGTTCTGGACCTCTGTAGGTGGTCAGAAAACAATTTTTGCATGACGTTTACCATGTATGTTGTTTCAAGTGAAAATCTCCCTGGATCATCCGGTTCCGCATTCCTTCAGGTAAAGCACTCATGCGAAACTCCGTTTGACGATACTCATTTACTCTAGATCCTAGTATTGCGGCTGGGAAAGGCAGGCTCGCTGATCATCTGGGTATGTTCAATTCCGACACCAGCGACCTGGTAAGTTTTTAATATTCCTTGATCATAGGTCTTCGTATGCGCAACAGCGTTCTTTGTCGTTCAGACCGCTCTTCAAGCTGTTTCACGCACAGTGTACGCATTCAGCCGCGATCATGGTACAGTACATAAAATACTAGATGATATACCATTTACTTAACTTATCCCAAAAGGTCTTCCCGATGGAGGCTACTTCGGAAAAATTTCGGAAATCACACAAACGCCTCTTCGCGCCGTCTGGTTCTCGACCATTGCCAGCATTCTTCCTGGATTGCTGGATCTCGCCAGCCCAATCGCTGCCAATGCTATTTTCTCGGTCACAGCTATGGCACTGGATTTAAGCTATATTATTCCGATCTTTTGTCGAAGGGTCTTCCACAGTCACCCTGATGTGATGTTTAAACCTGGCCCATTCTACATGGGTGATGGATGGCTGGGTTTTTTGTTCAATTATACTTGTATAATATGGACACTCTTTGTTTGCGTCGTCTTCTCGATACCAACTAATCTCCCAGTAACGAAACTCAACATGAATTATTCATCTGTACGTTCTTGTCCATATATATCAAAAGCAAATTCGCTTATTTTCTTGCTATTTTTGTTGTTGTTGAGGTCATCACCGTTGGAGTTATTGTCTTCGCCTAGTAAGTCTCGCACCAATTTTTACCGTCCACTCGATGCTCACAACCATCGACGTAGTGTATGGTACTTTGCAGCTGCTCACAAGCACTACACTGGACCCAAGTCGAATGTTAACGACGATTCAGCCACCATGATCGCTAAAGACTATCCAACCAAGGATGAAAAGTTTACGGCATGACCCCCCCCAAAAAAATAAATTGTCTCCCCATCAATGAATACTTACAATATATTTGACGTTCAAAGATTTTGCGTGGCTTCTGCAACACCTTTATAAGCGATCTGATTGGGAATGGCGAGACATAAGTGTTGAGATTGAAAGATGCCTTTGGGTATGCACTCTTCCACCCGGAACGCATGCGCAACAGAGATGCCGTTGGCATGGACCTCGTCCTGGAGAAGTAGACGTTGGCAGGTGACTGAGAAGAGACCCAGCATCACCTATTTTGTCAGCGGCACATGGTGCTAGGCTCAATGCTAGTTCGCCAGAGTAATGTTACCATTGACATAGTCCATAATAATCATCAATCTTTCGAATTTCACCCATACCGACGCCTACTTGTACCCATTCTTGGACCAGTCACACCGCGTCACGTCAGTCAAATTCAGCTCCGCTCCGCATTTGGACAGATTTGAACGCTTGTTCAGAGTGAGTGACGTCATTGCGCACTTGGCTCATTGGGAATATCCATCAAACTCCGCCACGGCATTACTCGGCAAGTGTGACAGACGTTTCATTTTTCTCTTTGTTTCCCACTGCGTTTTCACGAAATAAGTACATGGAGGGTGCTAAGCTAATGTAATAGATGCTATATATGAAGTTTGGTAGGATTTTATTAAAAATTGAGCGAGAAATTTGAGGCCCGGTCCAAGGATGGGGCGGTGGTAGGTGAATTTCATACATTCGGTGTGCCTTGCATGATGTCATCAACTTGAAAAACTTTGTATGATATGTTAGCGGGAAGTTGAATGGTTTATTTTAAAGATTGAATTGAAGTGGCCGGAACTTGACGACAGGTTTGTGCCATTCATATATGAATAGCATAGCGAACGGAGTGATGCCATCAATGATGGGAGCTTTAGGCGCCCTCAGGCCTCAGGCTTCAGGTCTTGGTCACAAGGCGTAGAACCAATACGTGTCCGTCACTGTCGGTGATGCTGTAGATCCGAAATGATATTGTCCGGTAGCTCCAGCATGGCGGCCGTCCCAAGCCCCGCATCGTATCAGAAATCGCCACCGCAGCATATACAGCTGGAGTCACGGTAAGTAATTTAGTCATAAATGCATAAATGCTTGTCGATCACACCGCGTGATGTGCAGCGCAGCCTTCACGTCATTCGGACTCAATGGTTTAGTTTCGGGTTATACTATGATGGACCCCGGATAATACTGATGAACGCTGTTCCAGAATCCAGACAGATTTTGAGAAATTTGATTTGCAAGCCGGTTCATTTCATTTCCAGACAGAAAACTTTGGGCCCATGTGGTGGAAATGCATCAATGCATGAGGGCGACACTGTGTTTGCGCCAACAAGTAGGCCTGTGGCCATGGCAGCAAGCGGTATGGTTGCCAACACCACTATCAGCAGTTTGAAGCAGACTATGTCCTGACCATCAGCTGGCAATCAATCATGGATAAGCAAGGACCAACGTACGCGATATGATACCTCCAATGATAACAAAAATCATACCCAACGTGATTTTGAGAATGGTCCAGATTATCAGGACGAGATTCGAGGTGGTACTGGGCAGAACCCACAAATTGCGTAAGTTTTTGAGTATTATAAGAAAAGGAGGTTTACAAGAATGCGAGGACAACAAGAAATCCTAATAATGCACTTGAAGTTGTTGCAGTTTTCCAGACATTGTATGGTGTCGAATCATGCTGACGTAGAATTTTATTCTTTGTGATTTTGTGTGCAGTTCTATCGGAAAAGACGGCAACGAATTCATCAAATTAATCGCACCCATCCCACAAAAGACTGATACCTTCAAACTCATTCCTCACATTGGTTTCCAAGCCAGCAAATAAGGTATTGACATGCAACAATAGGTTCGCTTTTCCGTGTTGGAAAGGGGTTCTGCACCTTTCTCAATGCCATGAAGACATACCGAAAGAAATTAACAAGGGCGACGATGCTCCCATCCTTGATTAGCTGTCTTCCACCCTCTGTTTTCTTGACTTGATAGTGTCTATGTATTCCTCGTTCGACTGTTGATTCCGGACAAGATTGAAGCCTCAGGAAGCCGTGTTGGCTTTCCAGACAATTTTTGAGCGTTTTGGAGCCATTTCCGACTTCCAGACAGCAAGTCTGAGCACCCTGGCCAGTTCATTTCCAGACAAAGACCTGAACTTTAGCCTTCACCAGTATTATTCGGGGTCCTGTTATACAGCTTCAGGTCTCTTCAGGCTCAAGTAGCAGTATTAATAGCCTGGCTAGCCAGGCGATCACATGCTGGAAGTAGCATGTGGTGACGACGTTCACGGATATACTACGGATATAATGAAGGCGGATTAGCGGTGGCAGCTGATGGCAGCACCTCATAGCAGTGTGGTCGGTGGTCGGCCTAAGCTGTTCCGAGGCTATTTATGGAGCCGGGGCATTAACACGGGTGAAGCCGGATGCAATAAGATGCCGCCTCCTCGATAAGGATCGGATTAGATATCTTGTAATCCAAAGCATCGAAGAGTACAGGATACAGCGGTTGAATTTCAGTCTTTGAAATGTGGATTCGATCGGATCCATCAACAGCCGTCTTTCAGCGCCATTTGGTAGATAGTTAAGGAAAATACTGCATGTACTTCTTACCGTACGCATCAACTCTCACCCGACTCCTCCAAAAAAGAAGCGGTATGAAATTTGGACGCACGTTTGTTAAAGACTTGAGGGTCGTCCAGAAAGGCAAAAGGTCCGGAGTTGGAAAACGCCTGCACTTCTAGAGAGATCAATCCATAAGGAACCTCGAAGGCAAAAGTTGATAGGAGCGAGGCTTGGCGTTGATGTATATCTTGTCAAGTAGGGATTAGATTGTTTTTAACGTTTTAAAAAGCCAAATGTTGTGGAGCTTTTGACAAGGGGATGAGTGGGATCCTAGAGGTTAGAGGCCAGAGTGAGATGATCAGAGATGAGATACCCAGTGAGAGACATAGGCCGCGTGGCGGAGTGTTAGTGTGCCCGAGATATGTGCACGCCTTTGGGATCATGAATTCTAGGTTGTTGAAGTCTTGGCATATGTATTTTGCGTTCGTGGGCATCAAATCTGGCCTTGATCGGTGATGCTGAACAGTTTACAATTTGGCACATAGGCTGGGTAGTACAATCGGACATGGATTGCAAGTACAAGGGCGTAGAGCCCAAGAGCTCCGCTTTTGGATAATTTGGAGCCACTATACTAGATACAAGGTTAATTAGATGGCTGTCGATGGGTTTCACTTGATAGTTAGGAGGGTGTGTTGATGTTTTAATTGTAGTCTAGGTAAGATCGGAATATTGAGCGAGGAATGTGGGACAGGGATGATCTATTCGGAAATTCTAATGATGACGGGGACTCGGAGTTACTTGAACAGCGGATTGCGCTTCAAGTATGTACTACCTTTTATTATGTCAATTGTGACGTCAATAATTTATCACCCAGCTTCAATGCTGTGTTTTTCTGGAACTGAGCTGCCTCCAAAACGTGTGGATTTGACAGATGCTTTTAGTTCAAATGACGACCGAGGACAGCCGAGGACAGGGTATGACAGTTTAACAGACAGACATGCCTATATATGCATGGCCATGTCATGGGTAATATGAAACGTGATATGAAAAGTAGACTAGCCACTTTTGCGACTTGCAACAAAAAATCGCCTTAATGCCGCTTCACAGGAAGAAAATATCAGTTTCGGAGGCTGAGTCTGAAGGTGGCAGTCAGGTTGTTATGACAAGTGACATAGCGATAAACGCTCACTCGTGAATAGGGTGCTATAGCGCAAAAATATAGACTGCACACCCTTGATTGAGTGCCTTTGTGACAGCATAGGTCTAGCGCTTAGCAGTCAGTGAATGCGTTGGTAGATGTGACTTTGTTGGTCGTGGGTCTGTGTTGTCGGTAGAAAATGGGGCCTGGGGTAGGAAAAACATCTTCCGTATGAAACCGACTGCCGGGTTGTGAGCCAAGCCAAGACTTGGCTCACAAAAAAAGAATCAGTCAAATGGTCAAGGTTCACGGGATGGTGGAGCATGAGTGGTCAAGTCTGGATTGAGTGACATGCATCAATGCCAAGGCGCGACGGATGAAAAAGTCGATAGATGAGAAGCCAGGTAGAAATGTGATAAGCCTAACAAGAGTGGACTCAAAGTGGAATAGCGAATACCAAGGATGTAAGTAGCGAGTTTTAAAGCGAAGGTAGAAGCTCATGAGCAAGGCTGTGTGTATGTGGACTCTTGGCGTTGATATGTGTAACCCTCCCTCGTTCGACCGGACGGTTGGTTTGGGCGTCACGCTGGGGAGGTATTGGTGTGAAGCTATGGATAAACTCAGTGCACGGCTATAGAATTCTCAGGAAAACAGACACGCCATTGAAAAATGGAGACATGGCATGGGGATCTGTCAAGGTCGCGGACGAGGGATTTCTGCCAGCAAAATAAAATCAAATTAGTTTTCACAGCCGGCTCGGCAGTGAGCCCTTTTGGGCATATCTGGACCGATCGTCCCGAAAAATATCGGAGGCTACCTTTTGCATTGAACTGTGGTTGAAACTGGAAATCATTTTCAAAGGCCACCATTGATATCTCAGGCCTCAGGCCTCATTTGAAGCTTCAAAGGCCGCAATATCGAGGATTGGAAAATACCGATGAGAAAGGCCAAACGGGTCATCCGGAGGTAAGCGTGACCGTGACGATTGGATCTAAGATTGGACCCAGCAGGGACCCTATTTATGTCCAGCTCTCTTTACCACAACAATTCCGTAGCCCCACCCTTCCTTTGCTAGGCTTTCCTTATGTTCTTGCCTTGAACAGCTCGTACAATTGTACCTGCTGTTACATAGCACCAGGGCTTTTCTGCTCTCAGTAGCAAGCATTCTCGTCTCAAATGTCTCCAAAACCAATTCTTAAACGCTCTGTATCAAATAATCATGAACAACCTCTCAAAACAATTCACCACCACACTCATCGACACCTCAATAGAAATCATGGGGTGCACTTTCCCCCCCCTCCTTCCTTAACCTGCACTTTTTCCGCGTATTCATCGGTGGCATATGACCGTTCACCTATCGTCGTCTCTCCGAACAACTGCGCTCTTCCAGAACGCGGTTGTCCAGGACGCACTTATACCCTCGAAGAATCGGCTGCCCAGCAACCCTCTCGTGGCATCTCCTACGCCCGCGACTTCCATCCAAGGGCACTAGCCTTTGCCTCTCGTTCCAGTAGTCCCCGTTCTACAAGAACCCCCATTGACGCTGCGGTCAACGAGAGATCTTCCTACTATCCCTCTCTGCCACAGCTTATTCCTGACTTGTCGTCAGAGTCTGACGAGAGCGACGGCTTCTCCAGTACCCCCAGCGCATCCACAGCCCCGTATTCAACTTTCGGGATCCACGGACTCGCAGGGCATCCATCCAAATATAATGCGGATTCCTATAGCGGCCTGGAGGTGGACAAATATACCCCATGTGTAGACGATTCAAATGCGCTAGCCTTCCTGCCCTACCCACCCTCACCACCATCTCATAAATACCAATACGCAGAAAGCATAGACCCTTGCATGCAAAATACCCGCAGACGCCGCGGTGAGCGCAGGAGTAAACATGGGAGTTCCAGGGATCCCGGTTGGATACCAAGCAGTGAGGACGGTGATACCCAACACTGTGCTTTGGCTTTCTCCTCCCTCTCCATATCGTCGCCGTCGATCTCCTCCGTTACCCCAAAGAAGAGGAGCCCGAAGAAAAGGTTAGCGACATCCCAACACCCCTATTCTCCTATCTCACACTCTCCAAGTAATTTTGGTAGTCTGGATGATGGGTGTCTGGGAGGATTTTGAAACCATAAGACTAGTTTACCCAACGCATTGTATTATTATTATCTGCATCAATTGGACTGGAATGGACTTGTAGTTCCTATATCTCTTCACGAATCCCTCCCTTTTACCCTTCAATTTCTTCGCATCGTACTTCTTCGCACTACACCATCCATTTCCTGATTGTCCTATCTCCCCGTTGTTTTTACTTATTAATGTGCATTCTACCAGTCGCATTGCAGTCAAGTTCTATATGTCATAATCCACTGATTGTCATGCATGCACACCAGATCTCTTTCAATGCACGATTTGTCACAGATTAGTCGATTACGTCGAGTTTCAACCAAGTATGAGTTTCGTAATTCAAGTAATCAATCCATCGCATTTCCTTAATATATCTCCGCCGATTTTATACCCTCCAACTTGGTACAGGGCTTCCAGCTCCTACGAATCCTGAGGTCTTCGATTTTACTCACTCCACTACGTGGTGTTTCAACATAAAAAAAATGCCAAGAATCATACCCAACATTATGGCATGGCACAATCTTTATTCTTAACCGTTCACAAAAAGTTATGCCAACTTTCAATTATCGTCATATATATGTGAAAAAATTGACAGACAATCAATTGAATGTTGACTAGGTCTGCTTATACCTATTGTTCCCGGCCACGGTTGAAGCTTGAAGCTTGAGCGTTGATAACTTGATATTGCAACATATGTTCATGTTTACGGCGTGCACCGATTACCCCATATCCAATCTTGTTCCCCAATCCATGTCCTCTATATTTATCTTTTGGACAATCTTCCAAAAGGTCCCATCATGACATCGATTCCATCATTGATCTTCGCAATGACAACAAGTTGCCAGCACCACGCTTGCCGGACTGCAAGCAAACGGCGGAAAGAGCTCAGGAACCCCAACAATCACAGTGTCCTCGTGCAACAGCCAGCGAGCTCGAGACACTGACGTACTAGTTGACATGGGACTCATACGAAAATAGGATCTCAAGCTCAAGGTGGACGGCGAAGCGTTGTGGTTTTTTCTCTCGTTGTGTTTACCCTTAGGCTACTGACCCTCCTGAACATCAGACGTTGGGAATGTTCGGACGCACGTCCGGTACACGTTTTGGTGCCTCTTTGCCGTTCCTTGCTTCTGGCATTATTTCTTCGTGGGTCAATCCACCCTTGACTCGTCGGAATTTACGTTTAGCTCTCCGGAATTCTGCTATGCGCCCTTCCTCTCAGGCTGTCTTGTCTTTGACTCCCTGAACGAACAAGATAAGTTCGCAGTTCTCAGCCTTGAGGCTTTCCTGCGTTGGGCATTCCCTTCCACTATGGCGCGTGACTCGTGGATGTATGATAGTCGTTCTGGCACAGGGTTACATGTTCTCCCGCGATCTTTGACTAAAATAATGCTTAAGCCACAAACTCGCATGCGAGTACTTTGGCTTATTTAACTAGTACTGGAGAGCCATTTTTCCGTAACGTTTCTTTGACGTTAACCCCAAAGGTTGAGTACTGAGTGTCGAAGGAAGGCGTGTCATGATCCATATGGCGTAGGATAAGCCAGGCCTTATCATGATCTGAAATCCACGGGGCGTGTGCATACCACATGTATATATAATTCGAAGCTTCGAGGAAACTTAAAACATTCGCATCGTGTGCCAAGACTTGCTTCCTTTTTTTAACCTGGTGAAATTTTTTTTGCTTAGGCCCAGATTGTTGGATGACTGAACCATTGGCGTTCATTTTTGGGCATTTTTTTTACTCTGATATGATGGGCTGATAAACCCAATCTGTGGTATGCACTATCGTCACTACCACTCACTTCGAAATTTTACGACAGATCTTCTGCTTTTTTGCAGTTGCCACGTCTATTTATTTGACCTCAGTCCCCGAGGGATTGCCGAATTGTCGACGCGGGATGACTGTCAATGGGTTGAATTAGAAAAGCTCATCCTCATTTCTGACTAGTACTGAGTACTGACTAGTGACTTCTTGAAGGTTTGTTTCAAGCTAGTTATACCCAGTCTCGTGCGATGTAGTCTTATATTCCTATCACTCAGATCCCATGCCTTGTCAATCCACGAGTCAACCGCTGTAATCAGACCTACTCTGTTTTCTTTTTGTCTTGCTTGTATGGTGAAATCTGCTCTACGGCAGTATTGTGGAGTCCTCCTTTTATCGGCGAGTCCAACATAAAAACTTGAAGGATGATGCATTCATCGACAAGGTGAGTCGGTCACTCGATGGACTCTGTCCGAAGGTCAGAAAGTAAGTACTCCGAATCTGCCCTGTCTGCACTCCCTTCTCTCTGCCGTTAGCAACGTGAAGCATAGACAGGTTCTGATCAGTAGGGCTTTCTGCACCAAGAGACGGCGATCGCGATCAGGAATATTTTGGGGAATATCTCATGATCCTGCAGAATTCGGACTAGAACATGGAGTTTTATGAATCTTGAACTGCTGGATGACGCTAAAATTGATTGGACTAGTTAGACGGACCCAGCTAGGTAACATGCACCTTAAGCCTTGTTAATATTCGAAATTCCTGACGCAACAGATGGACATAGATAGATATAGATCAGCCCACAAAGACACCGACCAACTATCCGGCTAGCTAAACACAGACTATGTACGACAAGACTAGAAGTCCAGTTGCGAGGACAAGCAGAAGGTTAATGTCGGTAGTTATTAAAGCGAACATTCTCGCTTTATTCATCTTGATAAACTAGGCCACCGGAGTAAAGTTATGATGATTTACAACAGTCGAAGTAAGAGAACTATGCCTTTGAGTCGACGCCAAACACGATCAAGTCGATACCAAGCGATTGGGAAATGAGCCTTGGTCCTTGAAGATAGTGACTTTATCAACCAAGATATCAATAAGAGTGACATGTCGATTGGCAACCCCCGGACGTTCCACGCATTTTAATGAAGATCGAGAACGATAGTGACATTTTTTGGACCCTATAGACGACATAAAGTAAGTCTTTCAGTGAATGCTGAGTCAACTGCTAGCCTCTTTCTGACAGACAAAAACCCTAAGTGTGGCGAGAATCGGAAGGACACGGTCGGATCCGGAAGACCACATGATTTTAGTTATTTAA
>Ga0193743_1003543_pt1 | contig 10425 bp, 6 predicted proteins | sample L2c2metaG_FD_143038 | JGI IMG/M metagenome (GOLD analysis project Ga0193743, IMG submission 143038) | Soil microbial communities from a riparian zone of the East river system, Colorado, United States - L2c2 | ecosystem: Environmental > Terrestrial > Soil > Riparian zone | place: USA: East River...
ACTTCCCCAAGAAAACCGACTTGTCCGGCTACTCTCAAGCCGATCTCAACAAGGTAGCTCTGCGCCTAAATCAACGCCCGCGAAAAACCTTGGGCTTTGAAACCCCGGCGAGTAAACTCCAAGCCAGTGTTGCATCGACCGGTTGAGCCCGCCGGGGATATCGGCAACTTCGATCCTGGCGATTCAATGCAGACACCACAAACCAACTTTCATTTTAGCGAGCTCGACTTTCATTTAAGCGGCTCCGCACACCAGCCGATCAGTGCCTCGCTCCGCTCTCACGAGCAGCCGCTCATGCCGCCACAGTTGACACACTTGTAGCAACTGCCATTCGGATCATCAATGAACACAAGTCACGCAGAGCGGCGCATCGCCGACCGCGTAGCTGTCGTGGATAAATTGCGGAACGCTGACCGCATTCACCTTTGCCAATGTTTGTCTCACCTACCATAGGTCACTTCTGAATAGTAGTTTCCGTTCTGGTCAGTTTTCTTGAGACTTGTGCCGCTGTCGGTAGTTGCGAGTTATCCCATCCTCCGCCAAGAGCTTCTATCAACTGCACGGAGGCCGTCATCTGTTGAATGTGCAGCGTGGCCAGCGTCTGCTGGTCGGCAAGCAGGGTCGATTGCGCTGTGACGACGTTGATGTAAGGGTCTATGCCGGTTTCGTACCGCGCCATCGCCAGGCCGACGTACTGCTCTGCGGATTGCTGCGCCGCCTGCTGCTGCTGAATCTGTGTCGACAGAATGCGAACTGCGGCCAGATTATCTTCGACCTGCTGGAATGCGGTGAGGACGGTTTGGCGATAGCTGGCGACGTCGGCGTTGTAGACGGCGATGAACTGGTTCACGGTGGCGCGCCGGAGGCCTGCGTCGAAGATGGTCTCAGAGACCGACGGGCCGATCGACCAGAAGCGACTCGGCCAATCCAGGAAGTGTTTGAAGGTGGAGCTCTCAAGGCCGCCTTGAGCTGACAGCGTAAGGTTCGGGTAGAAGGCCGCGGTGGCGATGCCAATCTGGGCGTTGGCCGACGCCATGTTGCGCTCGGCGGCGGCGATGTCGGGTCTACGCTCCAGAAGCTGGGACGGCACGCCGATGGGGATGGCTGGTGCACTGGTGAGAAGAGGCTTTACAGGTATCGAAAAGCCGGAGGCCGGCGTGCCGATGAGGACCGCGATCGCATGCTCGAACTGGGCGCGGGCGACGGCGAGGTTCGTGGCCGAGGACTGGACGTTCTGCAGCGTGTTCTGTGCCTCGACTACGGAGATCTGATCGCCAACTCCAGTCTCGTATTGGGCGCGGGTGTAATCGAGAGACTTCTGATCGGCGGTAATGGTGTTCTGGAAGATCTCGATGAGCGCGTCCTGTCCGCGAAGCTCGAAGAAGAAGATCGCGAGGCTGGCCTGCTCGGTGAGGCGCTCGTTCTCCAGGTCGGCGGCACTGAGCTGTGCGTTGTATTGCTGTTCGCGGATGGTATTGCGGACCTTGCCCCAGAGATCGGGCTCCCACGAGGCAGAGAATGAAAGATCGCCGATAGAGCTCTGGCGGCCAGTGTTGGCTGAGGACGAGTTCGTCAGATTGGAGGAGGTGCGGGAGCGCTGATAAGACGGAGAGGTTGCGAGCGTGGGATAGAGCTGCGCGCGCGCCTGGACGACGAGGTTGCGGGCCTCCATGAAGTTCTCAAAGAACTGCTTGATGTTCTGATTGTTGATGTTCAGTTGATCTTCGAGAGCGTTCAGCTCGGGGTCGTTGTAGACTCCCCACCATCTGCCATGCAGCATCGCATCCTGCGGCTGTGCGACCTTCCATCCATCGGTATCCGCGAACTGAGTTGGGGACTCCTTGTAGGAGACCGGAGGGGCCTGCACCGTAGCGGGAGGCACCTGATATTTGGGGCCGACTCTGCAGCCTGTCAGCAACAGCATCGCGATAGCAGAGGAGATTGCAGCGTGGAGGCGAAGGGTACTCATAATTTTATACATCCGTGATCCGTCGAATTAATCTGCGGTGGAGCGCATTGCGCCATCCGAGGGATTGAAGGTGTCATGTTCCTTGCCGAGCATTCGCAAGCGGAGTTTATCGAGCGTGAGGTAGACGACCGGCGTGGTATAGAGCGTGAGGAGCTGGCTTACGATGAGACCGCCAACGATGGTGATGCCGAGCGGGCGGCGAAGCTCAGAGCCCGTACCCGTTCCGAAGGCCAGAGGAAGGGCGCCGAAGAGAGCAGCCATCGTGGTCATCAGGATGGGACGAAAACGGAGCATGCAAGCTTCGAAGATGGCGTCCTGAGTGTTCATGCCACCCTCACGCTCTGCCTGCAGTGCGAAGTCGATCATCATGATGGCATTCTTCTTGACGATACCAATGAGCAGCACAATGCCAATGATGGAGATTACATTCAGATCTTCTTTGAAGAGCATGAGAGCAAGCATGGCGCCAACGCTTGCCGAGGGTAGCGTTGAAAGAATCGTGAGCGGATGCACGAGGCTCTCGTAGAGAACACCGAGGACGATGTACACCGCAAAGAGAGCCGTCAGAACCAGCATCGGCTCCGTGCCCAGCGATTGCTGGTAGGCCTGCAGCGTACCGGCGAAGAAGCCTCGAACAGACGATGGTGTGCCCAGCCGCTGCTGCATCTCGTCGATGGCCAACGTAGCATCGCTGAGTGAAACCCCCGGCGCAAGATTGAAGGATACGGTGACAGAAGGGAAGAGGCCGGTGTGGTTGAGTGCCAAAGGAGTCGTACTGGCCCGACTGGTAGCCATGGTGAAGAGCGGCGCGTTGCCACTGGCGGTAGTGCTACTGCTGTTGGCCGAATGGAAGTAGACATTTTTCAAGCCTTCAGGGCTTCGCCAGTATTGAGGTGCAACCTCCAGAATGACGTAGTACTGATTCAACTGCGTATAGATAAGAGAGACTTCGGACTGACCGAAGGCCGCGTACAAGCCAGCATCGAGCGACTGGGCCGTCTGGCCGAGCTTGGCGGCGGTGACACGATCGTAGGTCAACAACTCATCGAGGCCACCGTTCTGCTGGTCCGAGTTGACATCCTGAAGGCCGGGCAGGCGCTTCATCTCTGCGAGCAGTTTGGGACCCCAGGTCTTGAGATCGACGACATTGTCTGCCTGAATCGTGTATTGATAGAGCGCATTGCTCGACCGCCCTCCGATTCGAAGATCCTGCGAAGCCTGCAGGAAGGCCGATGCAACAGGCAGTCGGTTCAACTTCGGCCGAATCCGGTTAATGATCTCCGGAGCGCCGATCTTTCTCTGTTCAAGAGGCTTCAGTGCAATGAAGAGATTTCCCGTATTGGTAGCGCCGTTTCCGCCGGTGAAGGCGATAACGTTCTGGACCGCGGGATCGCTCTTGACCACATTTTCTATCTGCTGGATGGAGCTGTTCATTGCCGGGAAGGATGAGTCCTGTGGGCCCTGTACTCCGCCGGCGAGCGAGCCTGTGTCCTGCTGCGGAAAGAAGCCCTTAGAAATCTTGAGGACGATGACGACGTTGAGTGCGATCGTGAGGAATAAAACGGTGAGGGTGAGTCCCGGATTATCGAGTACCCAGTGCAGGCTGTGCCTATAGATCTTTAGTATCCATTCGAAGAACCCGTCAGTGGCTATGTAGAGCCGGCCATGCTTCTTTCCGTGCTCTCTCCTCAGCAGGTAGGCGCACATCATTGGAGTGGTCGTCAACGAGATGGCCATCGACACAAGAATGGCCGTGGAGAGCGTGACGGCAAATTCGCGGAAGAGACGGCCAACGATTCCCCCCATCAACAGGAGCGGGATAAAGACTGCGATCAGCGAAATGCTGATGGACACCACGGTGAAGCCTATCTCTTTCGCTCCCCTCAATGCGGCTGCGAAGGGATCCATGCCATCTTCCAGGTGGCGCGCGATGTTTTCCATGACAACGATGGCGTCGTCCACGACGAATCCCGTGGAAATAGTCAACGCCATCAACGACAGGTTATCGATGCTATAGCCGAACAGATACATGACCGTAAAGGTGCCGATCAATGAAACAGGCACGGCGACCGCAGGGATAAGGGTAGCCCGGCCGTTGCGCAAGAAGATGAACACGACAAGGATGACCAGGCCGACCGAAATAATAAGCGTTCGCTCAACATCGTGGACCGATGCGCGGATCGTCGTTGTTCGGTCAAGGACGATCGTTGTATCGATGCCCTGCGGGATGGACGCTTTGAGCGAAGGCAGTTGTGCTCGAATGCGGTCCACCGTGTCGATGATGTTGGCGCCTGGTTGCCGAAAAATGATGAGCGTCACGGCACGTTTGCCGTTGAGATAACCTGCAGCGCGTACGTTCTGCACCGAATCGACGACATCGGCCACATCGGAGAGACGCACGGCTGCACCGTGGTTGTAACCGATGATGATCGGCTTATAGTCCTCGGCGTGCGAAATCTGGCCGTTGACGACGATATCGGCGCTGATGTCGCCGTTGGAGACCTGCCCTCGGGCCAGATTGGAGTTCTGCAGGCTCAGCACAGACTGGATATTGGACATCGTAAGTCCATAGCTGGCTAGCTTAGTGGGATTCACCTCTACTCGAACCGAGGGTAAGGCTCCACCCCCAGGATTCACCTGCCCCACGCCTTGAATCTGGGATAGCTTCTGTTGCATTACGGTGGAGGCTTCATCGTAGAGCTTGTCGGGGCCATACTTGTCGGAGGTAAGACCGATGATCATGATGGGAGCATCGGCCGGATTGACCTTGCGATAGGTCGGATTGGCAGGAAGGTTGGCGGGCAGATAAGTTCTGGCTGCGTTGATGGCTGCTTCCACATCGCGCGCTGCGCCATCGATATTGCGGCTGAGGTCGAACTGAATGGTTACCGAGGTAGAGCTCAAGCTGCTGGCAGAGGTCATCTCGGTGACGCCCGCTATGTGGCCGAACTGCCGCTCGAGAGGTGTAGCGACGGAAGATGCCATGATCTCCGCACTCGCACCCGGAAGACTTGCACTGACAGAGATAGTGGGGAAGTCTACCTGAGGCAATGGCGAGACTGGAAGGACCTGAAACGCAATTGCCCCGGCGATCGCGACGGCAACCGTGAGCAACGTCGTGGCTACCGGACGATGGATGAATGGCGCGGAGATGTTCACGCTTGCTCCGCCGGTTGTGGCTCCTCGCCGGCGTGGACCCGTGCCGGTTTGCGAGAGAAGCGGTGCGCTAGGTTGTCGAAGAAGATATAGATAACCGGAGTTGTGTACAGTGTGAGCACCTGACTGAGCAGCAGGCCGCCAACCATCGCGATGCCAAGCGGTCTGCGAAGTTCTGAACCGATGCCAGTACCGAATGCCAGTGGAAGGCCGCCTAGAAGCGCAGCCATCGTGGTCATCATGATGGGACGGAAGCGAAGCAGGCAAGCCTCGTAGATCGCGTCGGTAGAGCTCTTGCCATGCTGCCGCTCTGCCTCCAGTGCGAAGTCGACCATCATGATGCCGTTCTTTTTAACGATGCCGATAAGCAGGACGATGCCAATGATGGCGACGACACTCAAATCCTGGTGAAAGATAATGAGCGAGAGGAAGGCTCCGACACCTGCTGAAGGAAGCGTCGATAGGATGGTAATTGGGTGAATGAAACTCTCATAGAGAACGCCCAGGACAATGTAGACAGTCACAAGAGCTGCCAGAATCAGCAGAGGCTCGTTAGACAGTGAGTTTCTGAAAGAGGCTGCCGTGCCCTGAAAGTCGGCCTGCAGGCTCGCCGGCATGTGCATGTCCTTCTGGACCTTGTCGATGGCTGTAATGGCGCCACCTAGCGCGGTATTCGGGGCAAGGTTGAATGAGACGGTGATCGACGGAAACTGCCCCTGGTGCGTTATCGAGAGTGGTTCTGTCGTCGTCTCAAAGTGAGAGAAGGCACTCAAAGGAACAGCGTTGTTGGTGGCTGAACTTGTGTTGCCGGCAGAGGTTGCTCCGCCGCTGGCCGCCGTACTCGAGGTAAGAGCGTTGGCTAGCGGTGTGAGTGTGCTCGCTGAAGGCGTATACAGCGCAGTAGTGCTAAGGGCATTCGACCCGGCTGAAGTGGAACCCCTTCCCGAAGAGGTAGAGGCTCCGGCTCCGCTGGTGCCTGAGGCCGCGTTGGCTTGGATGTAGAGGTGGTTCAGCTTGTTGGGATCGACTTGGAACTGCGGTTGCGCCTCGAGAATCACATGGTACTGATTCAGTTGCGTGTACATCGTGTTGATTTGCCGCTGCCCAAAGGCGTCATAGAGCGTATTGTCGATCGTCGTGGGAGCGATACCCAGGCGAGAGGCCGTTGGGCGATCGATCACAAAAGACACGGCCAGGCCACCCATCTGTTGGTCTGTGGCAACATCTTCCAGCTCCGGCAACTGCTTCAGGCGTGTAACAAAACGATTCGTCCAATTGTTCAATTCATTCTGATCGGGATCTTCAAGCGTGTACTGATATTGTGTACGGCTGACGCGGTCATCGACCGAGATGTTCTGCACAGGCTGCATGAAGAGTTGAATGCCTTCCACCTTACTGAGCTTGGTCTGAAGTCGGCGGATAACATCTGCTGCGCTTAGCTTGCGCTGCTCCAGTGGCTTCAGGTTGATCGACATTCTGCCGCTGTTGGTGGTGGTATTGGTGCCATCGGCGCCGATAAAAGATGACAGGCTTTCAACGGCGGGGTCGTCCAGAACTACCTTCGCGAGTTCCTTCTGTTTCTCCGCCATGGCTTTGGAGCCGATAGTCTGTGGAGCCTGAGATATGCCCTGGATAACTCCTGTATCCTGCACTGGAAAGAAGCCCTTGGGGATAATGATGTAGAGAAACACCGTCAACATCAACGTAGCCAAAGCGACAAGCAGCGTGATTGTCTGGTAACGAAGCACGAACTTCAGCGTTCGTCCATAAAACGCAATCATCCGTTCGAACACACGTTCGGAGGCCCTGTAGAAGCGCCCCTGCTGTGCTTCCGGATCGTGTTTCAGGATTCGCGACGCCATCATCGGTGTCAGCGTCAGCGAGACAACCGCCGAGATCACGATGGTCACAGCGAGCGTGACCGCAAACTCACGAAAGAGACGGCCTACCACGTCACCCATAAAAAGCAGCGGAATCAGCACCGCGATGAGCGACACGGTCAGCGAAAGAATGGTGAATCCGATCTGCTCGGCGCCCTTCAGCGCCGCTTGCATGGGAGATTCTCCCTCCTCAAGGTAACGGGAGATATTCTCGACCATAACGATAGCGTCGTCGACAACAAAGCCTGTCGAAATGGTCAATGCCATCAGAGATAAGTTGTCGAGGCTGTATCCAAGCGCGTACATCGCCGCGAAGGTGCCAACAAGCGATAGCGGCACGGCCACACTCGGAATGATCGTCGCATAGAGATTTCGGAGAAAGAGAAAGATAACCAGGACAACCAGTCCGATCGTCAGCAGGAGTTCAAACTCAACATCATCAACGGACGCCTGAATGGGCGTCGTCAAGTCGGTGAGCGTTGTGACCTGGATTCCCTTGGGAAGATTCGCTTCCAGCTGTGGCAACAGCTTCTTGATGCTCTTGACGACACTAATCGTGTTGCCGCCTGGTTGCCGCTGTACGTTGAGAATGATAGCCGGAGTCTGGTTCATCCAGGCTGCTTGTGTGCTGTTCTCAACTCCATCGATAATCTTGGCTACGTCGGTCAACATCACCGGCGCGCCATTGCGATAGGCGACAACTACTTTATTGTAGTCATGGCTGGTGACGAGCTGATCGTTCGCGTCAATCTGATAGTCCTGACGAGGCCCGTCGAAGTTTCCCTTCGCAGCGTTGACACTTGAGTTGGTAACCGCGGTGCGGAGATCTTCGAGGCCAATGCCGTAGGAAGACAGTGCGGTCGGGTTTGCTTGAATCCGTACTGCCGGCTTCTGGCCGCCGCTGATGCTTACAAGACCTACACCATTGAGCTGCGAGATCTTGGGAGCCAGCCGGGTGTCGACGAGGTCCTCCACCTGAGAAAGAGGAATGGTATTCGACGTGATTGCCAACGTCAGCACTGGAGCATCGGCCGGATTCGTCTTGCTATAAATCGGAGGAGCCGGAAGGTTCGCAGGAAGAAAGCTCTGCGAAGCATTGATCGCCGACTGCACTTCCTCTTCCGCAATATCGATATTCAAGTTGAGATTGAACTGCAGCACGATGACCGAGTTGCCACCGGAGCTTGTCGAGGTCATCTGGCTCAGACCCTGCAGTTCGCCGAACTGACGCTCCAGCGGAGCAGTCACCGTTGTTGCCATCACGTCTGGGCTTGCCCCCGGATAAAACGTGAGAACTTGAATCGTCGGATAATCGACCTCGGGCAAAGCGGAGACAGGGAGCTGGGTATAACCGACAATGCCAACTAACAGGATTGCGGCCATAAGCAGCGCCGTCGCGACGGGACGGAGAATGAAAGGACGCGAAGGACTCAAGGAGCCGTACTCCCACTGGTGCTGGTCGCAATTTGTTTTGTGGATACGACGATCTTGGAGTTGTCCTGCAACTTATCGAAGCTGCTGTTGGCTAAAACATCTCCCGGATTGATGCCTTCAACCTCGGTCGTGCCGCCATCGGTCACGCCCTGCTTGATGCTTCGCATGTGAGCAGTGTTGTTCTGGAGAACGTACACATACGATGCCTGGCCATTATGTTGAATCGCTGAAGATGGAATCAAAGTTGCATTGCGCAACGTATCGACGAGCAACCGCGTATTCACGAATTCATTTGGGTAGAGAGAAGAATCTTTATTGACGAAAGAAGCTCGAGCCTTTACGGTCCCGGTCGTCGTATCGATTTGATTGTCGAGCGTCAACAGTGTGCCGGAAGCAATCTGCTTCTGGGCCGACCGGTCAAAGGCGTCGACGGCAAGATTCGTCCTCCCGCGGAGACGAGGCTGGACTTGTTCGAGGCTGTCTTCAGGAATGGTAAAGATGACAGTGATCGGCTGTATCTGCGTGATGACCGCGAGGGTTGTCCCTCCTGTCGCCTGAACGACGTTGCCGGGATCGACAAGACGCAAACCGATCCGGCCCGTGATGGGAGCGACTATGTGACAGTAGTCGACCTGGATCTGGTCGAACTGAACCGTGCCCCGATCGTTCTTTACGGTTCCCTCGTCCTGCGAGACAAGTTTCTCTTGATCATCCAGTGTCTGCCTTGGAATTGCGTTGCGGGCCCACGCAGCGCGATATCGATCCAGATCCATCCTTGCTTGCGCCAACACCCCTTCATCCCGTTCCAGAATGCCTTGCGCCTGCAGCACGGTTGCACGATAAGGGCGCGAATCGATCTCGATCAAAGGATCGCCCTTACGTACCATCTGGCCCTCTTTGTAGTGCACTTCGGTCGCTATCCCATTCACCTGGCTAGTGATGGAGGAAGTATAGACAGGCGTCACAGTTCCAATGGCATCGAGATAGACCCCGATATCACCCTTTTGCGCCGTGACGGAGGTTACCGTGGCGGTTCCTCCAGCGGCACCACGATGTGAGGATGTTGTACTTTTTTTCGTGTCGTCGTGATGCCGCAACACGAGAAAGAACCCTGTACCGAAGATAAGCAGCAATAGAAACCACACGCCAATCCGCATCAATCTCTGGTGAGTTTTTTTTGCGGTGGGGGAGGGTAGTTGATGATCGGGGCCAATAGTAGAGTGTTCATTTGGATCAGCTTGCAACGGGTTCTCCTGACCAAGGGTGAAGGGTCACACAACTCAATAATTCGTCTCTTTAAGAGACGAATCAATCCCGCTTTTAAGTTGCAAAATCCTCCGTAATTCTGAGAATCCGATTCGAATCATCAAACTTCATATAAATCAAGGGGTTCCGGTATACCTCCGCAACGGCTTCCGCGAAAAAGGAAATGATTGCCAGAATCGTGACATGCTCTATGGAGAATAGGAGGAGTACTCTTTCTTCAGGGCTGGAACCTTCTTCTCTGATGCCCCGCTTGAACTGGTACGGTACTCTACCGCTTGAGATGGCCCGAGGGAGCCGCGCGCTCCACTATCATCTCTACGCGCTCGCGCCGCTGGTTCTTCTGGCCGAATTTGGAGAGGCAAACCATATGGATCTCTACGCTCGGGCAATTGGAGCGGTTCATCGCTCGTGAATACCTCCGTAGCAGGCATTCAGGGATCCCGCTCCCTTCGCCAAGGCCACAAACGTACCGCAAGACGTTCCAAAGACTATCAGCGGAGACCAGATCGGCTGGGCGCCCCCTACGCGAAGCGCTTTCCAAACCCAACGCTGGAGCGCATGATCCAGGCTGCGCCGAGCCTGAGCGTCTAGTATGATCGGACCAGGATTTCTGTGCCAAGCCTAGGGTTAGTCTTCGGCTGGTTTAGGATGCAGTGAGTACGCGGCTAGCCGCGTACTCACTGGCGAACTCTCTCGGCGTCCGTTCACCGAGAGATCGGT